>Ga0209092_10001883_pt1 | contig 19823 bp, 13 predicted proteins | sample FraStrMetagenome_FD_187446 | JGI IMG/M metagenome (GOLD analysis project Ga0209092, IMG submission 187446) | Marine eukaryotic phytoplankton communities from Arctic Ocean - Fram Strait ARC3M Metagenome (SPAdes) (version 2) | ecosystem: Environmental > Aquatic > Marine > Oceanic | place: Fram...
CAATGAGTAGAGAGTTCGTTAGGTATTATTGCGCAGTGCGCATACTTTAAGGTGTGTTACGAGGATATATTATGTAATGGCCGTTAGTTGTCATTCGTAAATACACCACACTAATCCCACATTACGAATAGAAAAGAAAGCAGGAACACACGCTAATCCCACATTACGATATTAGAAAAGAAAGCAGGAACAGAGATAAACCTTTATGGTTTTCTCACTATTACTCGTATCTTGTGATTTTTACAAAACATGGGTACCGATGCAGGGTTGCAATGTGAAGCAGATATAGAAGGCCCTTCCTGGCAATTTTATTTTACACTTTGAAACACATGTGCTTCTGGTCTTTCCGGTAACACGAGCAAAAAGCAAAAACGATGCATAATCGTTTGCTTACAAAATTTAGAGAGTTTTGCGATTTGTTATACCTTAACATATATCACCACTTACGAGGTATTGGTGCAATATCTTTGCATGACCAAATCTATTTCTATCATATACATTAACGAGAACGGAGTATATGTGTACATGAATTCGCTACCAAAATAAAAATTTTCGTGTAAGGGAAATATTTCTTCAAATTATCATGTAAAGGTTTAACATCGTCTATAGTACATATCGCCAATAGTACATATTTACGTCCTATTATTTTCTTCGTCTGGTACATAGAAGATTTGAGGGCTCTGGCTTTTCAAAGGCGGTGAACAAGTCTATCTCTTATCAATCTGGTATCCAAGTGAGCATTCCGTGAGCCATCGACAGAATAAATCTCTAAACTTAATCGTCTTATCCATACATGCAGTTAACCCTAAACGTAGTTAGTTTGAGAAAAAACGAAGGTGCTTTTGCGTAAAGTTAGATTGTATCCATTTCATTTTGTAACGCTCGTTTTTTTTTCAGCAAATTCTTTGGAATTTTTAGCCAATCCAAAAAGAAGCTCCATATTGCTGCGTTGTTAATGGATTAATGAAAAGCAAAATATTGTCACGCATTCATACAGCTCATTGTACATTGTACCTCGTTTATCAATAGATAAGTGTTCATAACTTATTCAGTATTTACTCAAGGTTTCGATTTACTGCCTAAATATTTCGAACTTATTTTCCTTTTCAAGTCTAATGTTGAAACTTTTTTGCTTTTGGATTCAGTACGATCATCCAAAAAATTGTCCTTTTCACCTTCCGGAAACCCCAATACTCCATCATCACCACTCCTTGTCGATAAGGAGAGCACATCTCTACATCGTTTGCTCACATCAGAGAGCTGATCACACCGCTCAGCGTGTAATTTTATATCATCGCGAGCATTTTCCAACATCAACAAAATAGATGACAAAGCAGTTCGCAAATGTTTGAGGACATTTAGCTCGACATCTTCGTCTTCGCTCCAAACGTTATCTTCTTCATTTTTCAGTTTATCCGCTTCTCCTCCATTGGAATCATCCATTACTGCATATAATCCTCTCTTCTCTTCGACTTTCCTCTTGACTACATGTACTCATATACATACACCTTTTCTATATTCTTTGACGATTTATGTCACGTTCCTCCCTGACCAAAAGACGATGAAAATGATGATATTTGTGGATTGTTTACGGAGGCATTCAATTTCTGGGTATTAATAATTGTTTGATTCAAACAGAGGATATTGATTGTCCAGTTTACCTAAAATTGTGTGTGTGTGTTTGAAAATAATTGTTTTTTGGTGTACTGGTATGTACTTTTGTCGTTGTGTGTTGTGTCCAATACGCCTTTGCATGTGTCGTGTATGTCCGATTGGCAAACTATTTATTTTAGTTGAAGTGCGAACGAAATATTGTTTGGGTGCGTGAGATCGTGGACATAATGGACACCATGTCGAAATGTGTCCAATACTATGATTATATGATTACGATCCATCGTCCATCATCATCTCTCCCTGAACCTGAACCCTTCACGAAAACACAACCCAAGGCACGCTGATCGCTAAACATGTCACACTGATTATCTTTCCCGTCATATTATTATCAGACACACTATCCAACCAACCAACCAACCAACCAACCAACCAACCAGAAATAAGTCCAATACCTATTCCCTTCAGAAGTCAGTATCATATATTATTAAATACATAGAGATATATAGGGATAGAGCCAATTCTATCAAGGAGTTTCCACCGATACTACGAACGACATCCGAGAAGGAGTAACTTGACTTGGTGGAACAGAAAACGGTAGCGGTAGCAGTTATAGAAAATTCGTAGATATTGGCACTTGAGTACGAAACGGCAGTGCTATACGTTAGTGGGTGTGTAATTAAACGCAGTAGGAAGTTTCGATTGATGATGATGATTATTATTATGATCCGGTGTATGTGTATGGCGTTATCATGCATCCTGTCATGTTTTTGGATGAGTTGTGCAGGTACATCTGCCTTTGTGACTCGTTGTGGTTACGGACTTTGTCGTTTCGGATCCAATAAGGGAATGATGGCGATGGTATACTCGGATGTTGGAGAATGGATGCCGGAAATACTCTTTGAAAATGATCGTGTGTTGGTTATCAATAAACCAAGTGGAATTGAGCATCATAATAATGAGAAGGATCAGAGTGAAGGAGTCTTGACAAGAATTAGAAACCTTCAGCGCGAAGCGAGATTTCCGTATGATGGTAGGTTGTACGGTGTTCATCGGCTGGATAAGGTGACGAGTGGCATCTTAATGTTTGCAAAAGATAGCGAAAGTGCAGGGTTGATCAGTAAAAAGTTACGAGAAAAATCTGTGACTAAATTTTACTTTGGTGTTTCATCGAAGCGGCCAAAGAGGCGAAAGCAAGGGGTAATCAAAGGAGACATGATAAAGGCAAGAAGAGGGGCTTGGCAACTAACACGAGGAAATAGCAACCCAGCGGTGACACGATTTTATACTGCAGGTTTAGGGCATTTAAACGAAATTTTTTATTGTGGTCATATAGAAGATGAAAAAGAAGTACTTCCCCGCACTGCTGTCTTGTTCCAACCGATTACTGGACGCACTCATCAATTGAGAGTTGCTTCAAAAAGTGAAGGAATGCCAATTCTCGGGGATGTCTTATACGGAGGAAAGGTTGGAGGCTTCAACAATCGCGTCTGCTTGCACTCATCAGCTCTACATTTCACATTGGGAAATACAATAGATGATGAGATCTGTGTTATATGTCCACCTCCATTTTCTCACTTATGGCAGGGTCAAGAACAAAATATCAAAGTGGAAGGTGCCTTTGAAGATATATTTTTCTCGTTACTGAAAAAACATTGTACGAACACTTCCCTCCTCAACAAAATTGAGTCAAGATGGGACATACCACTCATCCCATGACTCCATTTTCATCGACTTTTGGTTTTGAATGCAATGACAGCAAATTCAAAAATCGAAAACTGTTATTTTTGATATAGAGCAATTATCTAAATACACATCAGTGAGCTTAAATGAAATGTCTGTGTCATCTTCAGAACTTAGTTCTAATTTGGACGCAAAATGGCTCGATGACAGTAGCAGTGACGAATGCATAAACGACGAGACTTCAACATTTCATAGTGTAATTCCCAGTCCGCCTGCAACAGACGATAATTCTTCCCCATGTTCATCGGTTATCCCAGGTCCACCGCCACTACCTCCCCCACCTTTGTCTGAAACGACGGAATCCCAGCGGCTTTTTCGAGATACTGAAGTGGATATCAAAGAAGAGTTTTGCGGAAAGGAACCTGCTTTGCCGTCTGTAGAAGAAAACAAATTATCTGGTACAATTTCGGATATAGATATATCACTAAGTCGTCTTGATTGTAGCAACAACAAGGCGGAATCAATCGACGACACTTATTGTAACTTGAAGCAAAAGTTTGAGAGAGATGAGGTGATAGAATCTTTGCGATTAGAAATAAGAAAGTACCATGCTGACTTCCGTTGCGCATCTGAAAAAGTCTGTACACTAGTAAAAAATTTACATTCTTCGGAAGAGATTATTGATAAAGTTACACAATCTCGAGATAGCTTCTCTAGTCAATGTAATGACTTACAAAGAGATCTAGATAAATGTCGATCAACAGAACAAAACTTGAAGATTGTCGTGGGAGCGCTTCGCAAGGAACTAATGACGACCAAAATGGAGCTCGACCGAGCATCGAGAAAAGATTCCAAGAATATTCAACCGGTAACGTTTGCGCAACGTCGTGTACGTGAGCTAGAGAAGGAAGTGAAGCAGCTGCGTGAAGATTTAAAAAAGCGTAATCCTGACTCAATATCAAATTTGATAAAAGCTTTGGAACCAAGTGAATCTTTTGAGTTGAGAAACAAGCAACGTGATAACTACATTGAAGAGTTAGAAAATAAAGTTGCAGAGACGAAGCGGGAGAGCAATAAGCGGTTAGTAAATAGGGTTTCTTTTTGTGAATCATAAAAGACTTTTAAGCATTTTTTGTTGAATGCTATAGAATATTAAAAATGAATCAAGATAACGAGAAAAAATATAAAGAACTCGAAAAACGATTCAATTTAGTACAGAATCAGTTATCAGTTCTTGAAAGATCAAAAGAAAAAACAAATTTTTCGAAACCAAACGTAAAAAGATTAAGCACGGTTCACAAATCGTCCCAAACAGCCAGACTAACGAGAAGTGGCAAGTTCAAATCGAAAAGTACATTGAAGGTGCAATCTGATGACGCCTGTTCTACTCATTTCTCAAATATCGATAGAGATACAAACACTTCGATGGAAATTCCAACACATGAATCAATCTCATCTTTAAATAGAATAATTGAAGGAAAGAACGTAAAATTGAGTAGGCTTGAAGGTCAGGTATGTCTTCTACTTTAATTTCGGTTGCTTTCAAACGGCATTTAAGTATTTCTATACCTGCATATCATTTTGACTAATGACTTCAATAAAAAATTCGCTACCCTCTTTATATAGCTTTCTAAGTTATCATCGCTAAATGTCGAATTACAATCCAAAGTCGTGTGCCTCCAAACCGAAACAACTCCAAAACCAAATAACACAGACAAATATGAACATGATCAGCAAACAATCAAGCTTCTACAAATTAATGTTATCCGGCTACAAAACAAAATTGATTCTCTCTCAAACGAGAATAATCGTATGAAGCTAAAGTTGAGCAATTACTCTTCACTTGAAGATTCAACTTTTCAAGGCTATGCCACTCTCACAAGGAAATTAACGGAGCTAGAAGGTCGAGCTGAAAGACGAGACGAAGAACTAAACGCAGCAATTGAAAAAGCTAAAGATAATTGCTCCAATGAACTTCGTCGACTTCAAATAATCCACAAAGAAGAACTTCAAGAGAAAGACGCGCAAATTCGTTTTTGCCGAGAAAAGTTGCGGCAGCTTATTGACCGAGCGAAAGAAATCGCCAAAGACAAAGGCATTGAGATAGTTAACGAACACTAGAAAGATTTTGTGGAATATAGTCCGTATCACCTACTATATTCATATTGATAGACGTACATTATGAGAGCCATGATCACATGATGCTGGCTTTAATAAGATGAAACCCCGATTTTTTACGTCTACTGAAAACCTTTCGCATAATTTGCTGTTCAGGAAGACGACAATAGGAATGAACTGACCGATTGACTTTCTTGGAATGTCTCGCCGGCGTGTAGAGGTCATGACGACGTACTCTTGCAAGAAAATTCCTTCTGCCAGATCATTGCAGTGTTCGTATTTCATAACAACAAGATAAGCTCGACAGAAATTCACCTCTTTCAAAATCCAAGAAGATTGTGGACCACAAGCATTCCCTTTTCATCATTTTTAGAAACTTCTTCACTTGTGTTCAAAGAGTTTGTAATTTCTAAGAATCTCTCTGAATAATGCGGATTTGACTTTGAGGTTTGTTTGAAACGTAGAAGACTGCGGTTGAAGGATCCAAGCCAAATCCAATCTTTCCTGTGGTAGGGTCTTCTTTGTACAAATAACTTCTCTGCTTCAATGAAATTCTTTACGTAAGTCGTCTATAGTGTAGAGACCAAAGTTCACCAACCATTCGGTAGATTGATACAACGAAATAACCAACAACCGTAAATACATGATATTGACTACCAGCAGATCGATCCATGAATAAAGATAATGTAAGAATTAATTTTTCATCTACACTCTTTCAAATTTATATCAAAAAAACTTTTTTGTAACACGGGACTCAACTCTCTATTATGTACATGTACTTCGAAGTATTATGTATCAAGATCCCATCCATACGACAACGTAAGTCTAAGCTAAATTATCGTACTACACATGACGTAGCTAAGAGCGTTCTGCGTGCGGTCTAGCACTTCTCTGCGTCGTGTGTGTTCCTTCTTCTTCTTTTTCATCGTACGAGTATGTACGCAGCGAGAGTAAATGTACAGTGTACCTCCTCGCGCCCACGCAATACAACCAACAACGCCGAGAAAACAGGTTTGTACATAGAATATAAAATTACAAGGAGAACCATGAAGATCTCTATTGCATCTGCCGTTCTTCTCGCCACTGGCGCCAATGCTTACTCATCATTCACTCAGAGCCGAACATACTTCAGCCCTAGAGCCAGTGCCGTTTCTGGAAGCCGTGCCAAGCGTGCTGGTGTTTCTTCTCTTGTAATGGAAGGTAAGTTTCTCGCGAACACGCATGTGTCTGTTCGTATGTAACGCTGGGACATACCGATGAAATGATGGGAATGGAGTCGTATCCGAAAAGTGCATGGAGCAACGAAAAGGCTTGTCTACACACTTGGAACATTACTAGATATGCAGGGTGTTCTATGTGGCAGTGGATCATGGAGTCGCAGTATCATTACTCGCGACTGTACCATGGACTTAAGTTGAACTAATGTAGACAGGATATGTGACTCACTTACTTTATTTCTCTCCAAAGATTTCGGTCTTTTCAAGGGAACTGGAATCGGATTTGATGATCTCTGGGAGGGAAATGAGGTTATCTCCGAGGTTGGAGTAGAGAAAAAACTTGCCGAGGGTGGTCTTCGTTATCGTTTAAACCGTACTCCCGAGGAGGCTGCCGAGTTTGAGCCCTTGTTTGGCCTTCCTGGATTTGAGGTTAACCTTCCCCTTATTGGAAAGACCTACCTTGGACCTCCTCGTGTGTCCAGTATCTGGGAGGCAATTGGTTTTACTGCTACCAGTAACAATGCTGCCCGTCAGGCTGAGAAGTTGAAGGCCATTGAGAAGGCTCGTGGTGCGACTAAGGGTGTTAAGGGTGGAGAAGGATCTGGACTTCGTGGCAAGTGGCTCGACAAGTATGGATACCCTCGTCTTGTGGGAACCGGAGGTATTTTCTATGCTGATCAGCTCTCTACTGACGAAACCCCCATGGGAGGTTTCAACATGGGTAAATCCGGACAGATGTGGCCTGTTCCTGATGTTGTGAAGGTAGGAGCTTACGGAGGAACTAAGGGATGGGGTATGAAGAAGAAGGGATCTGCTGTTGACGGACTTCCCAAGGTTAAGAAGATCTAACATGAACAGTATATCCTTGTAACATCTATATTTAATTGAGATTATATTGTTTTCGTTCCGTTTGGGTAAAATTTCTATAATGTAACAATTTTTAGAGTAGTAAAAATTTATTCAAATGATTTCAGGGTACTGCCACATTTGCAGATTCTCTGTATTGTACATGGGTAAGGTTTAGAATGTAGACACATTGGTTGTTTTGAGTTCCTACGAATGACTGCAACTTTCGGCCCAATTCGACATTACCTAGGAATGACTGTCGAATGCGCCGTAATTTGTACATTCATGATGTCTCCATGCCTGAATTGGAATCCACACCAACTAGATGGTTAATGGATAAAAATAGGGTTTGGATTATTAAACAAATCAAATTTGGATTGGACTGGTGTTGAACTACTATAAGACGACTTCTAGTGAACGACTGCATGAAACACGCTTTATAGTCATAAACCTATGCGCTAATACCTTCGCTTTCGAATCGATCGTCATCAGAATATGGTTCGATTTCATCGAGTTCTTGAACTGGGGCCATTTCGAACATATGGCGAGTTTTTCTTTGTCGTCTACGCTTGTGAATAAGATAGCTCAATAATGCCAAAATTATAGGAATTGAAATTACTGCCGATAGAAAAGTTTTCTTTGAGCCACTATTTTCTGTATGATCGTCATTTAAAGTTGCAGGGTCTTCAAACGGGTCACTTGCATCGTCATTACTTGCATCGTTATCACTTGAATCATCGAAACGTAAATTTTGCACCATAGGAGTATCTATTCCATCTACGATTTCTAGGGTCAAAGGAACCTGAAAAAGAAAACGGGAAGCACAGATGCATTAATAAAAGAGCCAAAATATACTGATATTATAGCAAACTTACAGATATCCAATGTGTTCTACCTTGCACAACTTTCCCTACGTTTTCATACCTCCAATCAGGATTCGTTCGTGCATTTACAACATGGCTCTGAGGTGGAACTTTGGGCGTGTAAGTTTCTGGTTGTTTTGACCAGCCTTGGTCCACAACTGCATAAGGTACTACAGCAATCGTGTCACCGAGAGAATAATTCTCAAGGTTTATAGTTTCTGTAAAAATAGGACCGTACGGAATCTCACTCCCAACTTCATCACTAAGCCATATGTTTGTCTGTGAAGGCGAGGGATTTTCACTCCATCTACTTTTGCCCGATTGTGGGTTACTGTGAATTGCGGCCGAGAGTAGCTCGTCCAAGGAGGAAGTTTGGGTAGAACAATCCAAAGTCGGAAGGTCTTCCCACTTTCCATGAGCAACTTTAGTCTCATCAATAGTAAAAGCACCACCAACGGTCCAGATAATCTCAATCGATGATAAGTTATTAGGAACCGAAACTCTATGAGTTGACTTACAACTTTTTCCACTTCTGCTGGAAAGAGGAATTATGTCATCCGGCATAAGTACTTCTCCTGCTCCTAACACACTTATGTATGGTTCCACAGTATCGACCATCATCATGGCCAGTCTAACACTAATGAAAATGACAAAAAATACGAAAAATAAGAAAACAAAACAAAGCACAGTAATGAAAATTAAAACACGCACTTCCGGCTTATATGACCGTTTCCCTCCCCCGTCGTGGCTCCAAATAGATCCTCATCCGTTCCAAGGACCGTAGGAAGGGGATGCTTATTATCTGATGTTTCAATCAAAAAATTAAATGCTCGCAGAGTCGAGTTATCGTAGATTGTTTTAGATTCGGGATACCCACCAAAAGTAGTTGGATTACATGGTTTAACCAGATCGGTGTCCCAAGAACCTCCGTATGCCCAATCCTCCATCCCTCCATGCACAGGATACACGAGATCATTCATAGAATCGTGAGGGTATTTATATCCTTCCTTACTCGGTTGAAAGGACCCAGCGTAGTTTGATAAACCAAGGCCTAGCTCGATTTGTGCGGCGCTAAATTTAGAAGTTAATTGTCAGCTTTGTGAAAAAAATTCGCATCCAACAAATAAAATTTACGTACTCATCTGGAGATGGTATACCCTTGGGATTATTCCTAGAGGGCGCACCCCACTCGTATGCTATCGCAACCATTCCGGCATGATAAGTCAACGAATGCTGAAAAATATGATCACGAAATAGCTCATTTATTGTTCGAGCTGCAATTGTTTGCATGCACTTTGACCAATTAACTTGATCAAATGCAAAATCACGATTGGGGTCAATACGTTCTTCCTCTCTTTTGTTTCGATAATAACCAACAGCATTTGCACTAGGGATTACGACGATACGGCGTGTACTAGCTAGACGCGCAAGCCAACGCCTAATCCACGGAAATATTCCTCGTGCTGATAAGCTTCGCCGGCATTCTGTAGCCAGCTCCACCTCATTACTCTTTTCCTCTTCTGAAATATGACCAACAGGTCTGGGCAATGCCTCACACGCCGCAGCTTCCAACAAAAGCTTTGCAGTTTCAACAACAGTTGTTGGTCCGATCCTCTCATTGCCATGCACAGCTCCACTTAAGAAAACATCCGGGATAGCAGAACGATCATCCAAGCTCATCTTATCTTCGATGGTGATAAAATAATTTTTACAACCAACTACATCATCATCAAATGGACAGTCCGAACTTCCTCCAGCCGTCGGCAAACCATACCGTTCTTGAGAATTTTCAAACGTCACCAATTGAGGATACGTTTCCGCTAGCTCTTCCAATGCTAGTTTAATATCCTGCTGCATTAAATATTCAAACTTTTTTACCTCCGTCTGAACAAACTTAGGATGCTTGGAATTGGAATTTTTTTTCTCCAATGTCAACGACCTAGGAGATTTTTCCAAAACACGCAAAGACGTCGAGGCAAATACTATGAGGATACCCCATGCAAGAGATAGAGCATAAAATTGCACGATCGATAATTTCATTTTTCACAAGAAAACTCTTTGAATGCATATATATATTATTGAATTGATAATTTAAAAAAAAAGTAAAACGTGGATTTGGTAAAGTACGCAATCGGCAACTCCAACTCCAACTTTAACTCCAACTTCTCTTTAATTTGGAATTGCATAGAAGAATATACCGCACTGAAATCCAATGAGATAATATATTTCCAATTACTGCTCTACGTACAGCAAAAACGAAATACCTTCGACTTGAAGTATTTATATCAACCCTTTTGATAAGAGGGTATCAGTGTGATTGTTTAAATAAAAGACTTGGTGTGTTCGGAAAGCAAGTAAGTAAGAATGGTACAGTTGTTTTGCCGCCGGACAATGTATTAATAGATATATAAAGTTTAAGTGCCACTCCACTAGACATATCTAGAGAGGGCAAAGGCCATTATTTCCAGAGTTCTGGACGATGATTCGTCCTGGAAGAGTTTGGAAAGCTGGAAGTGGAAGTGGAACTGGATATGAAACACATTTTATTATACGTACCTTGGTACGAGTAGTCTGTAGTTCCCGTACATGCGTATCCATAGTTTTTAAGTTTTAATTAGTGTGTGACTACGATATATAGTTCCAGATCGATTTATTAACGTTGTGATCCAGCAAGCTTTGATCGTGGAATGCCGATAGTACCAAACACGTCACTGTCAACTGTCACTGCGCAAAAACCTCACAGATTGAACTTTGAGAAGGAGATAATTACGGTCAGATATCCAATTCCATTTCATTTCAATTCGATTCGTAACTACGTTTTTATCAGTGATAATTATTGTAAAGATGCAGGTTCGAAATGTTGTGTGGTTATTAGTTGCTGGTTTGAACTTGGTAAAGTCCTTCGTTCCTTCTGTTCACAATGAGATAATGACAGCCAAGGCATTTACTCGAACTTCTCCTGTAATCTTGTACTCGGAAAGTGATGATGAGGGCAGTGTCGATATTGAGAAAGATTCGGACAGTAGTGTAGAAGCGATAGAAAGCCCACGAGCAGCTGATGTGAAATGTCCAGACTGCGATTTGTGCGATGGCAGTGGTAGAATAATTGGAGGTTTGGGGGCAATAGAATTATTTTCATGGTGGCCGATTAAAGCTTATCGCCCATGTCCAAATTTTATTGAAAGGGGTGGTCAATATGTGAGAAGTGGTCAAGGTTTGGATGAAATTGCATTCGGTAGAGATTCTTCATATACTCCAGATAATTAAATTTCCGAACAATAATTGATATCAGATGTTGGGAAGATATTTTTAAATTTCCTGGGATAATGAATAGTATCATAGTCATCATTGTAATTAGGACACTAGCAATTGTTACACGGTTAGAAGGGATGTAATAACAACCCATAAATCTCAAGAAATGTTTTTGATGATTGTATATGTTTTGCGTAGAACGAAGAGAGGTTTAGAAGTCTCGCTTTAGTCAAAAAATATTGTTCCTTTAGAGTATGGAGCCCAAATATATGTTAGGTCTGTGGTCAGTCAATCCAAAGTTTTCCTCATTCGCTCAACCTATTTCTGGTAGCCATGAGACGTACAACTCCTATCCTTAATGTTTTTTCGTGCTTGCATTACAGTATACTATAGAAAGTTGCTTCTTGCGATTTACAATTCCTGAATTTTACCAGATCTCCTCTAAGGTCCGCCTTCGAGGTACACCTCACTGAGACTGATGATGGAAGATAATTTATAATTTACTGACATGGTGGAAATCTTTGATACAATGTATAAACACCTTCAGACCAGTAGACAGAACGGAGTGACCATACTATAGAAGCTTCAAAAATCGCAGTTATTCAGGACAAACCCTACAAACTTTAGAAACCATGTATTTCAACACTTCCTTCACCTATAAGAGCGGTTAGTTGTTACTAGGAAACTTTAACTTTGGAAAAAGCGTATGCCATTATCACGTCAGTCGGATAGTCATAAACTTCTGTTAGGCTTACATTTACTCTTGATATGAACAATTAACCCCGAATATCGACGCCAATTCGCGTTTCGGAAGAATGCGACTGATATGAAGGATGCTATAATAATGCCTTTCGCTTAGGATTTGTCTTTGCCTGCCTCATCCTCATCGCATACATCCAGCTCTACTTCAGGCTCCTCCTCCACCGGCAATTCCTACGCTAATCGACGATAGACTAGATCAGTAACGTACACAAACAAAATGTTTTGGTACGACATAAAAAAAGTTCAAAGTTCAAAGTTCGTCCAGACCTCATGCTTTTTGACATGTCGTATTATCAATATGTATTTATTTTGTGAATCATAAATTTAACTTCGACGTCTATGTTAGAGTGGCTGAGAATAGACAACACCTCAATTTTCCCATAATAATTAGTCATGTATTGCGGTGATGAAACGGGTGCCTTTGTTGGTGATTGTGGACATGCAACATCTCGATTTGGCTATGGCGGCGAGGATACTCCCAAGGTAAGTGAGGAGAGGGAGAGGTGGAGGGTTGGGACGGGGATCTACTAGATTTCATATTTTGTTGGATGACGGCTCATTGGGTATTGGATATCGTATGGAATTGTCCCGTTTTCCTCAAGTGTGCTAAATTCAAGGTTTTTTATATGTATCTTATGTAGTTGGTAATTCCAAGCCAAATTGGTGTTGTTGGAACAATGCAGGAAGGAGAAAGTAAGAAGGGTAAATGTGCCATTGGATATCCTGCACTTTCCAAACCGAGGGATGATTTTCATTTCTTGCCAGTTTATGATTCACGGTCTCAATTACGTCAATTATCATCACCATCTCTTGAAAAAGAATTATCTGCTTATCCATCGTACGAAGGGAAAGATGGACTTGACATAAATGGAGAAAATGTAAATTGGGACGTATGGGAAGAATTATGGGAGTACGCCTTTGAGAAATTGAGTGTGCGCAATTCAGCGAAAAATGCTGGAATAATGAATGACTTTTCAATAACTCATCCCGTTCTGGTTGTTGAACAAAGCGGTTTTGACACTAATAATTTAAAGCATCGCGAAATAATCACAGAAATCATGTTCGAGAAATTCGATGTGCCTTCCATGTACATTATGCCTTCTGCATCTCTTTCCGCTTTCTCTATTGGAAAGCAAAATGCTTTGGTGATAGATTGTGGTGCTAGTGGATGTCGTGCAACTCCAGTCATAGATGGTTTAGTTCTAAAGGGTGCTCAAAGGTATAACAACCGCGGTGGGGATTGGTTCTCAGATCAAGTGTATGAAAAACTGAACACAAAAGGTTTCAAAGTGGAACCTCGATATCATCACCGTAGTTGGTTTGGGACTGAACAAGATTCTAAACGAGAACAGGTGACAGCTTCGTCTGTCACTCGATCGTTCCAACTGAATGCCCTTCGTGAGTTAGTTTATGAGTTTAAATCGTCACATTGTGGGCTTTACCCAACAAAAATTCCACAAGAAAATGTACATAATGCAGTTAAAAACCACCTTGCGCAGCCTGGATATGAACATTTAAAAGAATTCAAGTTACCTGATGGGACAAAAGTCGATGTAATGTATGATCATCCAGATCTCTTTTTGTTACCGGTAAGTATCGTTGCGCTTGGATTTTGTAAGAAACATTCGTTTAACTAAGAAGATTACTTTCCCAAAAATAGGACATTTTCTTTGACGACGAAGTTCAACATCCTCCTACTTCCGATAACTCGAAAAACTATTTGGATGCATCACTGCAAAAGTTAGCGTATGATGCGTTGAGCTCTACAGACCTCGATGCTCGAAAAGAATTGTGCAACAACATGGTACTCACAGGAGCTTCTTCACAGATTAAAGGATTCGACAATAGACTTGGCACGGAAATGGTTGCGTTGCTGCCATCAAACTATAGATGCAGAGTTATATCTCCAAAGCATACAGTTGAGAAACTTTACTCATCTTGGATTGGAGGAAGTATACTAACCAGCCTCGGATCTTTTCAGCAGCTCTGGTTATCCAAAATGCAATATGAGGATTATGGCGTCACGCTTTCATCGCGAAATTTTAAATGTTAATACGTAAACAAGATTTGCTAGCTTAGAGGTTCATTAGTGTAAAATGGTAGGACATACACAATATGTACAATAGTGTCATTGTCGTTCAATGAATTTTTCACATTAGATTAAATGTACGTCTTTGTTGGATGTTTTTGTGATTTTCAGTAAGGTCAAGTACCAAATGTCCTTAAATCCTTTTCCCCTATTCCTGATTTTAGATGCAGGAATGAGCATGAAAGACCGACAGCAAGGTACAAGTCATTGTTGCAATCAAATGAAGGTGAGTGAATAATTCTTCTAGCTCGTTTTCATGTTTTCAAAAAGAACAGTCACGGTTAAAACTTTCAACCCTTCCCACTTTCCGTTCGTCTCTTTTGCTTATATTTACACCAACACCTTCCACCAACAACAGCGTTGAAGCCGCCATGTATCCAGTAGAGAATCTTTCTTACAATCCACGGTGGCGCTTGTTTTAAGTATCAAGTATAAACCTACCAATATTATTTTGAGTTATTTTCTTTAAATTCTTTCAGTGATTGACTCGCAAATGATATGATTTTTTCTGATATTTTCTCTTTCAATGATATGTTTGTACAATTCTCACTCTCGTCTACGAACCCTCGCCATTCAAGAAAATTACCTTTATCTTCAAATCCAATAAGGAACAAAAGCTCTTTTCCTCCGTCCAGCTTTTCAATTTTATTACAAAAGGTTTTATTATTTGTAGGAATCTTTTGATACCGTGGAACGTCTGGATTATTGCGAAGATTAAGGACATACAAATAAAGAAGCGGTAAACCGTCCTGTAACTTCTTTTCTTCATTATTTTCAACTACAGCATTGAGCTGCTTTATTATATCATTCTCATATTGTTGTACAACTTTATTCATGTACTCTTGTTCCTCATCTAAAAGTCCATCTCGATAATCTGAAACATCTTCATTCGTGACGAAATTTTCTGAAAAACTATTTTCAATACAAGTTCGGATAGATGTCGAAAGAGATATGATCTTTTCTAGCTCTGAAATAGTTGACGATGAAACACCATTCATATTTTCTTTCGACTTTGATGGCAAGGTATTTTCAACAGCTTCTAAATCGGATCGTATTTTTGCAAGATGCTGGTGAATGTTCTTAATATTATCACCTTCAGCGCCATCATTCGCGGTGTCACGTAGCTTCGCAATTGCATCATTAGTCAAAGTCGCCTGTTCCTTTCTTGACGATTCACGAAGATGCTTTTCTTGCGCATTGCGAAAATCTCGAAAATCTCCTTTCAGAGCTCTAATTTCTGATGTTAATTCAGTCATGTGCTCGACAACCTTTCCATCATTAGATTCCCTTACATTCTCTAAATTTCCAGTAACATTCTCCTCATTCAAATGTCTTCCTAACATCTCGTTGTTCCGGGAAGAAACCCTCACAGTTGATGTAAATTCCTCACCACCCCGTTCCGCAAGTTCTTGATCCACTTCATCCTCTACACTTGGAAGCCGCGAAAACAGATTAAATTCTCCCCCATTCAACCAATTAATCGCCGATGCCACAGTAATCGCTAACACACCTCCAACTGTGGCTGAAGTTACTACCTTATCCATACCACTACTCGAATTGTATCCTGACATCATCATCGGATCTGACATTGGGTGCATAAATGACGTACCACCACCACCCCGGTAATGACTAGCATTCGCATTGTTATAAAATTGCTGTGTTGGACGTTGATTCGCCGATGTTGGAGGAGGAGAATAATACTGGTGGTTATCATCAGGACTGGACTTGCCAACAATCCCACCGTTGTTCATGACAAAGTCATTCTCTTCCTCTGCACTCGCGCGTTCTTCTCTGTTTACGAGAGGGCTGATGGCTCCTCCTGCTGCTGCTGCTGCTGCTGTATTATCATCCGCCATTGGAGTGAGGTTGTTATGTTTGTATACGTATATTATGGATATGGATGGAAAGGTCTCTGTGCATAATCATTTCAAAATGGTTTTACATAAAGAAATACGTCTATGATGATTGGTCGATCGCTATACGTTATACGTACAAGACGACAGTGCTGGGTTGGGATATTTCCCTCAACGTACAAACACACGTACAGACGCTTCCAGGTACACATGTATCATCATAAATCATTACTTCTATCCACAACATTAAGTCTTTGGGTTTGGAATAGGATACATCGATAATGCACAGCACGAAGCACCCTGTAATAACAGGCCTATAATGCCAATTGGCATTGACGATGATAGGAGATTCGGCCGAAAGGTAGAAACAAGTTTCGCAGAGTGCAATCATACAAACTCGGAATACATCAACAAAGGCGATTTCATTCGGACAAATAAATAATGAGATGATGGTTCGTAGTCATGACGAACATTTTGGTCAAGAAGATTAAGGCATGCAACGTCCTCGACAACTTCTCTCACGCCAACCACCAAAAATAGTGAATTTGCAGAGGAAAGCTAAGACAAACAAGAAAATTGTCTTCCTTAAGTTAGTTCTTGTGCTATCGATCCAGGTCTTTCACAACCACGACTCCTCGGGGAACAAGATTTAAATTAAGTAAAGTTTGTGATGGAAGAATGTCTCTTTGACCAACCACCTCGTGAAGGCTCCAATTGGTGATACCGCGCAACTCATCACAAGATTGAAGATATAATATAAGTTGTTCTGCCTTTGCCGTCCTTTCAAACTTCCTTGTTATTCTTGAACAACTGCACTTAGAGGGCAACCGAAAAGCAATTGTTGCAGGATCTTCACTATTTACCGGTTCCGGTTGAAGCTTTAAAAGAGCTGCATTCCGCGTTCTTTCTTCTTGAGACTTCTTTTCCTCTTCTTCATTATTTTCTCTTTCCTCCTGTGCTCTTTTCATCTCAATCGCTTGCTTTCGTTCAAACTCCTTTACCTTGTCATTGGCAAGAGATTCTTCATATTCGACATTCTGTTGATGAATTGTCGCATCTCGTTTCGATTCGGCAATAGCCCTTGCTAATTGATCTTCTTCATCTTGTAACAGTCGTTGATGATCAGAAAAACCTTCCTCAACGTAGCCAAAGGTTGGACTAGCGGAAACGACATCGTTTCCATTGCGGCTAGATAACGAAGTGTCGATGTCAATAACGGAATGATCATCACAATCACTCTCACATAAATCTACCACGTCTGCTTCCACAACTTTTCTTTTCGATCGCTTCTTTTTACTTTCCTCCTCATGTTCCTCCACTAATATAACATCATCATTGCCATACATTTTCGAATCATCCAAAGGTGACGACGCTAAATCCACTACATCGTCCACAAACAATTTCCGTTGATTATTACTATTCAATTTAACATCGTTTTCTTTTCGTTTTTGTCCATGATATTCCAGCTTCTTTTCATCATCATTTGCATTTGTGGAAGCCGACATTCTCGACTCGGCAGCCATGGCCGCATCATCACGGTTAAAATTTTGGTTTCTCTTGTATGGATTCGCCACCCGCCCATGAACGTCAAATTTATTTCTTCCTACAGTCTTTCCGTTACCAGTAAAGGATTTTTGATGATTGCCTGATTTACTTTTCTTGTGATTCTTATTTGAGGAGGAAGATTCTTCGTCATCATGATAAAATTCCAATTGGTGCTGATACTCATCGCGATAAGGACAGTCCACTCCTCGATCACAGCGTCGTTTCTTGGGCATGGTGGTTGCGATTGGTATAATATTAGGTTAAAGGGGATGGAAAAGGATGGATGGAAGCAATAGTTGAGGGTAGTGAGTAGAGTGATTGTGATTGTTTATGATGTGTGCCATGCCCAATGCCCATGCCTCACGGAGCCTTTTAGAAGTATAACGCTCACTAGCTAAAGTAGATAATCTCAACATTTCGAATCTACGCGCCCAAAGAGAACGCAATTGAAGTTACAAGATTTGATAATCTTCAACAATCAAACTCGTTGCATCACCACGTGGATCAGATCCACACGTGGCTTAGGATCGTTGCTTCTTTTTAGTTCATCTTCTTTTTTTAAAAGTAAGATTACAATTTTCACAACTACGTTTTTTAGCTTTCAACGTATTGCAATGTGTGTATAGAAATAGATATAGCCTATTTGCTACGATAACTTTATTAGAAAGGTGGCTGTTGGCCGAAGGTGGACCTTAAAAGGGGCCAAAAAGTGTCCGGAGGTGGTACTTTCTGAAGTCTAGGTTTAGAAAAGGCGTTTTCGGCGACAAAAATGCTACGAACCAAACAAAAAATACTTTTACATTTTTTGACATGTGAATCCAACATTTGGTAGGCAAATTTGATTTGGTGATTGAAAGCAATTATCAACAAAACTAACCACGGATTGTAACAGTATAAATGATACCCTGCCTTACCAATATCAATATAGCAATATACCAATATCAATTTATTTCTCCCAACCAGGTCCGAACTGGTCCGATCGTGGCAGAAGAAGACTTCGCCTCTTCTTTTTCTTCTTTCTGATTCTCTCTGCTCTCGTTATGATAATGATTATCATTCCAATCTAAAGTCTCGTTTATTTCACTCGTTGTTTGATTCATTTAGCCAAAGTCAGTGGTTGTCAGGGACTGAGTAATGCTTACTTCGTCGTGAGGTGGCAGATGCAAGCAAATCCACAACACTATGAACGGAGGTACGTAGGAAACGGTGACAAGTGCACGTAGATATTAAAACAAAAGTGATAAAATACTCCTTGAGTGATTTTTATAAGCTTATTAGAATGACTATTCTGCGTGTAAAGAAAACCTGATTAAGAACCACCGAATGGTTTGTAATGAGAGAAAAGTCCTCTAACCGTTTGGACTAAAAACCTCTCTTTCGAAAGAAAGATCACTAAATCGAGAAAGACCCTGAGTTCAACAAATGAACCTGGGAAAGAAATTCCTACCGGGAGGATAGAGCGCTATTCTTACGCCTGACTTCATCGTATGGACGGGAGTGTTGTTCAACCATTCTCCTAACACACAAGATAAATTGAAAGCATTTAATTTATTTGAAGTCATTCCTAAATCAATCTCGTGTAGAGCGACGCAGCTTTGTCAAATTGAAACTTTGGAAGGCCTTACGTAGATCAACGAATACTACATATGTCTTCCTACCTGCGAGACGCCGTCTTTGGATAACATCTACCATACACGCTGCCTGGGTAACTGCTTCTTCTTTGAGGCGGAAACCGGCTTGTGTTTCATGGAAGAGTTTAGCCTTTTCGGCAGCCACATTAATCCGACGAGAAACAGTAACCAACAGAGTTTTCAGAGTGCACGACAATAGAGAGATACCTCGATAGTAAAAGAGTCCATGTCAGCTAAGTCACCATCCTTGGGTATCGAAATCACAGTTGAAGTCGACCACATGGGTGGGACGTCCGCTTCAAAGTACACCAGATTTAGTAATCTCACAATAATATCCGTCATTAGGCATTCGG
>Ga0209092_10001884_pt1 | contig 19821 bp, 29 predicted proteins | sample FraStrMetagenome_FD_187446 | JGI IMG/M metagenome (GOLD analysis project Ga0209092, IMG submission 187446) | Marine eukaryotic phytoplankton communities from Arctic Ocean - Fram Strait ARC3M Metagenome (SPAdes) (version 2) | ecosystem: Environmental > Aquatic > Marine > Oceanic | place: Fram...
TAAGTAATTTCGAAGGTGGACTAGTTAAAGCAATAGAGGAAGATGTTAATAACTTCCATGTAAGTATTCTTGCTAGTGTTCCAAACTCAGTTAAAATTGATCAGAAGCGTGAAGCACTAAATGACCGTATGTTGCAGTTAAAACATAGTAGTCAGTTTATTGGTAAAAAAGGCACCCGCTATGATATTGAAGTAGATGTAATAGATGTTAAGTTTATACAGTCAAGTGATGTATACATGATTACTTGTGTATCAGACAACAGAGATATTGTTAAGTTTTGGTGGAGAGAACAGCCAGATCTAACTGACATTATCGAAGGTAGAACAATATCTATTCGTGGCACTGTTAATAAGCAAGAAATCAGCAAATACAGTGAAGCAAAAGAAACTCTTTTCAACAGAGTTAAGCTAACTTTAGTAAAATAATTTCAAAAAAACTTTTAAACCCTTGTGTTATAAGGGTTTATTTCTGTATGAAAAGGTTGACAACCAAGACATCTTGCCGTATAATATAAGTATATTAAATAAAAAGAGGACGTGAAGAATGGCACAATTTAAACTATATCAAATACACTTAACAGACGCTGAAGTTGACCTAATCAATGCAGAAGGGCATGATGCAGTTCACAAGCAATCTTTAAAGTTAGACATGGGTCTTCGTAAAAATGATACAGGTGCAGTTGCCGGTGATGCATTTAGACGTGGGTATTACACACATGTATCAAACATTACTGCCGAGAGCCTAGAGAATGTATTTACTGTAGGTAACATGGGTCCAGAAGAAAACATTGAACGTTTATCACGTATGTATAGTGTTAGCGTTGGTGATATTGTTGAAGACGAAACTGGTAAGCAATCAGTAGTTGATAGCTTTGGTTTCGCAGAAGTGGCGTAAATAAAAGGTTGACAAGTAAGACATCTTACTGTAATATATAATTATAAACTAACAAATAGGAGTTGTTAATGCAAAATTTAGTTACTAAAAAACGTGGTCGTCCTTCGAAAGCAACCAAGCTAATTGAGGTTGTAAATGACGCAGTTGATAATCCAAACGAAAGCGATGATCAGATTATCGAACGTATGCGTGAACGTTTTAGTATCTTAGATGATATGACGCAAGCATCAATTGATGGCGTTGTGCGTGGTATGGTTGTTACTGGACCTCCGGGTGTTGGTAAGTCATTTGGTGTAGAAGCTGTTTTAGAAAAGAACAGTTTGTTTGATAAACTTGCAGGCAACAAGATGCGTTTTGAAGTTATCAAAGGTGCCTCAAGTGCAATTGGTTTGTATAAGGTTTTGTTTGAAAATGCAGATCGTAATAGTGTTCTTGTGTTAGATGATTGTGATACAGTATTGTATGATGAGACAAGTCTTAACTTGCTTAAAGCGGCACTTGACTCAAGTAAAAAGCGAACACTAAACTGGAATACAGACAGTGCATTGCTACGCCGAGAAGGCATTCCAGATAGCTTCGAATTTAGAGGTAGTGTTATCTTTATTACCAACCTTAAGTTTGACAAGGTGCGTGGTAAGATTAAAGATCACTTAGATGCTATTATGTCACGTTGTCACTACTTGGATCTTACAATGGATACAATGCGTGAAAAAGTATTACGTTGTAAGCAGATTGTTGCAGATGGTATGCTTAACGAATATGGCTTTACAGCAGCGGAACAAAATGAGCTTATGAGCTTCATGTTCGATAACAAAGAAAAAATGCGTGAGATTAGTTTGCGTATGGTTACTAAACTTGCAGACCTTAAAAAGTCAATGGGCGGCGAGAAGTGGAAACGTGTTGCAGAAGTTACATGTATGCGTCGACTATAATATAAACAACAAAAAGGCTTGGTTGACAGGCCTTTTTTTATGACATAAATATAAACATGGAATTTATACTCAAAGCAATCATAGGTGGATTAATCGTAGCAGGTGTTGTTACAGCAGCTCAGCGTGGTAACCCAACACTAGGCGCATTAATACTTGGCATACCTTTAGGTAGTGTTATTAGTCTTATCTTTATGTATTATTCAGGCGTTGATGTTAAAGTATTTCAACAACTAGCACAAGAAACAATATATTTTGTTTTAGTTAGTTTAGTGTTCTTTCCAATGTTTGTTATTACATTAAATCACTGGAACTTCTGGTTATCACTATTAAGTTCTATCTCAGTAACAATGATTGCATTGTTATTTCTAAAACATTACCTAGAAAGTTAATAGATCAATTGACAATGCAACTAAACTATAGTATACTAATACTATGAATTGTAATATAGTAATTAAAGACGAAGTAAACTGTAAAATCGAAGGTCTCGATTTAAACACCCGTAAAAAATGCGAGAAAGAACTAAAGTTCTTTATGCCGTATGCATTTCATGTGCCGGCATATAAGCTAGGTAGATGGGATGGATGTATAAGCTTCTTCAGTGTGGGTGGGGTAACATATGTTAATTTACTTGATAGGGTTTTACCTATTATTATGGACAATGGTTATTCTATTACTGTAGATGATAAACGAGAAAGTAACGAATCTTTTGATTTTACAGCAGTTGATGAATCTACATTTGCACACAAGAATTGGCCCGAGAAACATCAATTAGCAGGCCAACCAGTTGTGTTACGAGATTATCAAATTACTATTGTTAACAAATATCTTACTACACCACAGTGCTTGCAAGAAATTGCCACTGGTGCTGGTAAGACACTGATCACAGCAGCTTTATCCGAGCGTGTGGAAAAGTATGGAAGGTCAATTGTTATTGTTCCAAACAAAGATTTGGTGAGGCAGACATTTGATGATTATGAAAATTTAGGACTAGACGTTGGAGTTTACTACGGCGACAAAAAAGATATAGGACGCACCCATACAATATGCACATGGCAGAGTTTAAATAGTATCAAGAAAAGATTCAGAGATGGACTTACTGATATGAGTTTACGAGAGTTCTCAGATGGAGTTGTTTGTGTTATTGTAGACGAAGTTCACCAAGCAAAAGCAGACGTCTTAAAAGATATGCTTACTAAGGAATTTGCACACATTCCATTACGTTGGGGATTAACAGGAACTATACCAAAAGAAGATCATGCTAAAGCAAGTTTGCAAGCATGCTTAGGTGAAGTTACAAACAAACTAAGTGCAAGTGAATTACAAGACATGGGAGTTTTAAGTAACTGTCATGTTAATGTAGTTCAGTTAAAAGAAACAGCGGTATATAATGATTATCAAAGTGAATTAAAATATTTAACAACAGATAAAGAACGCATGCAATATCTTAGTAACTTTATTTCTACTGTTGCTGAAACAGGTAATACACTTGTGTTGGTTGATAGAATTAAAAGCGGTGAGATAATTGCAGAAAATATACCAGATGTTACTTTTGTTAAAGGGGCTATGAAAGTCACCGACAGAAAGGAAGCATATGATGAAATTAATGAAGCGACTAATAGTATCACTGTTGCAACCTACGGTGTGGCTGCCGTTGGTATTAATATTCCACGTATTTTTAACCTTATACTTCTTGAACCTGGGAAGTCGTTTGTTAGAGTTATCCAGTCAATAGGACGTGGAGTGCGTAAAGCCGAAGACAAAGATTTTGTGCAAATTTGGGACGTAACTAGCACAGCCAAGTTTAGCAAAAAGCATCTTACTGAACGTAAGAAATTTTATAAAGAAGCAAATTATCCTTTCACAATTGAAAAGACTGATTGGCGTTAAGAGAGAAACTAATGAAAATATTAACTGTAGAAAATGAAACATACGATTTAAATGAAATACCAGAAACAATTGACGACCTGCGATACGGCATTCTTGATTATACAAATCCCGCCAACGTAGATTATTATTTTATTCCACTGGTATTTTTAGAAAGCTTCTATGCACCAGCGGCAATACTACAAATTGGAAACACTACAATCAGTATGCCACTTGATTGGCACATGGTTATATGTGACGCAGAAGTAGGTGATCCAGAAGTTATGAGTTTAATGAGTCTTAATGACAGAGGCTTTACTGCATTTGCTTTTAATCCAATTACAGGATTTAGTGCCCAATACATAGATGTTTCAATTGTAAACATTTATAGTGATGTAAAATGGTATGCACCTAAGTTAAAGTATGGACACTTGTTATGTGTTCCACTAAGTGATGAACCAAATTCACCTTGTGTATTATTTGTTAAAGATGCAAATAAATTGCCTGAAGTTCTTGACATTGAACAACTTTGGTAGTATAGTAAGAACATGAGCAAATTAAACATTAAAGAAGAAATGAGATCAATCGATCAAAAAGATCGAGCTTGGTATGATAGTCTTACTGATGATGAAAAGAAAAAACTTGGCATGTGGTTGCTTATGCGATATACAAGTAATGTCAGCGGCAAATATGCAGAGCATTATTTAGAATGGACTAACGAAGCAGTTAATGTGCATTTTAACACAATAAGAAAACACCCGCAGTTGCAATATCAGTTGCTACAATTGGTTGGAGTAGGTTCTACAGTATTCCATCCATGGATTGCACCCGGCAAAGCAGGTAAGAAAAATAAACTACAAAATTGGTTTGCAGAACATTATCCACACTTAAATGATGATGAACTTGATATTATGTTAAGCAGTAGCAAAGATGACATTAAATCATTACTACTTGAATACGGATTAAAGGATAAAGAAATAAAAGATCTAATTGGCAAACTAAAATGACTGTAGGCTTTAAATGTGAATATTGCAGTAAGACATTTAAGCGTGAAAACACTATGGCAGTTCATATGTGTGAACGCAAACGCAGGCACATGAGCAAAGATGATAAAGAAGTGCAACTAGCATATAGGTCATATCAACTATTTTATAGAATAGGAACAAATGCTAAAGGCGAAAAAAGTTTTGATGAATTTGCAGCAAGTCAATATTATACAGCATTTGTAAAGTATGCAAGATACTGTATTGAATTACGAGTAGATGACGTTCCTGAATACACACGTTGGTTACTAAAGAATCAAATAAGAATTGATAGATGGACAAGCGATAGGAACTTTTCAGCTTGGATTAAAACAAGACTAAAGACAGAAAGTGCAGACAGGGCCATAGAAAGAACTATATTGTTTATGCGTGAATACGGTAAAGAAAAAGGGTTTGGATGGAATGAATACTTCCATCTAGTGCCGCCAAATCTTGCAGTATTTCACATCTGTAGTGGTAAGATTAGTCCATGGGTAGTATACGCAAGTTCGTCAGCACAAGGGCTATTAGAGAAGCTTACAAGCGAACAAATACAAATGGTTACAGATTATATTGATCCATATCATTGGCAACGAGTTATGAAAACACATGCTGAAGATTTTAAGTGGGTTGAAGAAATAATGGAAGAGGCACATTTATGATAGCAAACACAGATATTGATATTGACGTTGCAGACAGAACTAGGTTGTTAAACTTAATTAAACATACACCTGCAATGATTAATGATAATGGTAGACGTAAGAAACACAACACCGGTGTATACTTCCACGAAATGCCAAGTGATCCATTTACAGGACTAAGCACTATTGATCACAAAGAAGCAGAGTCTAAGGGTTACTTTAAACTTGATGTGCTAAACGTAAGTTTATATAAAGATGTTGAAAGTTATGATCAATTAGAAAAATTGCTTGCAATGGAACCAATGTGGGATTTATTGCAACATGCAGAAGTTGTTGAAAAACTATTTCACATACATGCACACTATGACATTGTAAGCAAAATGAAACCAACAAGTGTTGAAGAACTTGCAGCCGTGTTGGCAATCATTAGACCAGCTAAACGTGGGTTACTAGGTAAAGATTGGAATACAGTATTTGCTACAGTGTGGGAGAAGCCAACAAACGGAACATATTACTTTAAAAAAGCACACGCAATAAGTTATGCAATGGCAATTGTATTACAACTTAATATGCTAGTTACTGGGGTTTCTTCACAAGACTGATATTACGTCTTTTAATACGTTTAGTAATACTATCACTTAATCTTACTTCAGGTCCAGCAACAACTTCCATTTGTTTTATATTAAAACTTTGACTAGCAGAACTAAATGGCCATCTGTTTATTAGTGCTATATTAATAGGTAACTTCCTATTTGTTTCCCACCACCATTCATCGCCAAGTTTTAAGAACTGTTGTCTTTCTTGATTGGTGCTAAGTCTATCATACACATACATAGTTGCAATTTGATTATCTATGTTTTGCATAATACCCAAGTATTCGTTTCCTGCATATTCTATAACAGTTAAAAACGGAAATTCTTCTAGTAGTATTTGGTATTTTTTTATCATTGTATATATATTTATTTTAAATTTTTTCTCTGGTATTTGCATAAATACATACACAGGAGAACATGAATGTCAAATTATGCAACAACTTATAATATTAATCAAACAGGCGACTTATACGCGATTGATGCCTCGGGCAGTAAAGCAGGACTAGGTAACTATGCTTCGTCAACTGGAACTACTATAAATTCTCCTGTAAACTACAGGTTCTTAAAGCTATTTACCGGTTTAGATAATGAGTTTATTTTTTACATAAAAAACACTGATCGCAAGCCAATACAACTACATGGACAAACTATAACTGCTAATGTAGTTAACAGAGAAACCCAAGTAAAGCTATTGTCAAAAAAATGTCAAATTGTCGACTATGATGAAGGCAAAGTTAAACTGGTTATTACTTCCGGTGAAATGGTTGCAATCCAGAATGGTTTCCTTGACTTAGTATTTACCTATGTAAATTCTCAAGGTTTAAATCTTCCATTATTTGTTGATATGAATCTTAGACCAAATTATACAATAGAAGTAAGTAATCAAACACAAAGTATTCCATTACTATCAGCATCAACTGAAACATTTATATTAAGAGATGGATTCTATTACAGTAGCCATTTACCAGGTCCTGGTGCAAAAAACAAAGTTAACGGAATGGTTACATTGGCAGTATATGCCACTAACTACACAGGCGACTTTTTTATACAAGGTGCATTAGAAGAAAATCCAGAAGAAAGCGACTGGTTTAATATTATATTAGGAACTTATACAGACGAACATTATCCATATGTTAACAAAACTGGCATTGATCCATGGACATTTAGAACTAATATAAAATATCTTAGAGCAAAATTCACACAAACGCAAGGAACACTTGACAAAGTCATCATAAGAGTGTAGTATATACACATGAGCTTAATGATCGACTACGTTAGAAATCTGGTTCCAGTTAATTGGAAATCTAGCCCTAGCGGCTGGCACTCTGGTAATTGTCCTATGTGTATAACAAATGGACAATCTAGACCAGATACCCGTGGTCGCGGGGGATTTCATTTTGATGATGATAAGTTCCAATATCATTGTTTTAATTGTCATTATAAAACAGGTTTTTCACCAGGCAATAAAATTAATGATAGATTAAAAAAATTATTAGTGCAATTTGGTGCAGATCCTACACAAGTTCAACGATTACAATTAGAACTATTACGCGAACAAGATATTTCACAAACATTAATGGTAGCAGAGCGTAGAAAGAAACTAGTAATAGATTGGCCAGAAGTAGCATTGCCAGAAAATACAAAGCCATTTATGGAACATACACCAGATACTAATTGGACAGAAGCAGTAGAATATTTAACTGAACGAGGATTTGATATAACAGATCCTAGATTAATGTATAGTCCTGCTAAACAGCCAGCTAGAATGTCAAAGCGTTTTGTAATACCGTTTTATTATAAAAATAAAGTAATCGGATATACAGGGCGTTGGGTAGGTAAGCCACCAGAAGGAATGCCTAAGTATTACAATCAACAACCAGCTAAAAACTTTGTTTATGGATTAGACAGACAACATGCTGACAAAGAAATTGTTATATTGACAGAAGGCCCATTAGATGCTATAATAACAGATGGAATCAGTGCTGGAACTAATACTATTAGTGATGAACAAGCAGACGTTATTTTGAGTATAAACAAACAAATTATTGTATTACCCGATGCCGACGAGGCAGGAATGAAGATGGTAGATGCAGCAGTTAAATACGGATGGAGTGTTGCATTTCCTGAATGGGAAGATTGCAACGATGCCGGCGATGCGTTAATGAAATACGGCAGATTATTTACAGTGCGTAGTATACTAGACAGTGCTATAAGTAATCCTACAAAAATACAAGTTATTGGAAGGAAATATTGTAAATGAGTGAACAAAAAGAATATACATTTGAGCTACAAAAACTATTTGTAGAATTTTTAGCACACGATCAAGATTTGTTTGTTCGTGTAAATGGCATATGTGATCCAGAGTTCTTTACAAGAGAACTACGTAAGACAGTAGAGTTTATTCAAGAACATGCAAACAGTTATGGCGCACTTCCTTCAAGTGAACAAATTATAGCAACAACTGGATTAGAACTACAAAGTTTAAAAGACATAGATGCAAGACACGATGACTGGTTTATTGATGAGTTTGAAACATTTTGTAAACACAAATCACTAGAACGTGCTATTTTGAATTCAACAGATTTGCTCGAACAAGGTGAATTTGGTGCAGTAGAATTAATGATTAAAGAAGCAGTAGGTATTGGGCTTGCTAAACATTTAGGCACAGACTATTGGGCAAATCCATTAGAACGTATTGAGCGTGTAAGAAATGCACGTGGTGGAACAAGCACAGGCTGGACTGAAATTGATAAAAAACTATATGGTGGATTTAATAGAGGTGAATTAAATATATTTGCTGCACCGTCAGGTGGTGGTAAGAGTTTGTTCTTGCAAAACTTAGCATTAAACTGGGCATTAGATGGAAAGAATGTATTGTATATTAGTTTGGAACTTAGTGAAGAGCTATGTAGTATGCGTCTTGATAGTATGCTTACAGGATATAACACAAAAGAAGTATTTAAAAATGCAGAAGACGTTGGATTAAAAGTTGGAGCAATTGGTAAAAAAGCAGGTAACCTACAAATTGTGCAAATGCCAAATGGTATTACATGTAATGATTTAAATAGTTTTATGAAAGAGTATGAAGTAAAGCATAATATTAAATTAGATGCAGTATTACTTGATTATTTAGATTTAATGATGCCAGCACAGCGTAAAGTGCCACCAAGTGACTTGTTTATTAAAGATAAATTTGTATCTGAGGAGTTGCGTAACTTTGCAGTAGAAAAAGATCTACTATTTGCAACAGCATCTCAGTTAAACAGAGCAGCAGTAGAGGAAGTAGAGTTTGATCACTCGCACATTGCAGGTGGTATTAGTAAGATTCAAACAGCTGACAACGTAATTGGTATTTTTACAAGCACAGCAATGCGTGAACGTGGACGTTATCAAGTTCAGTTTATGAAAACACGTAGTAGTGCAGGAGTTGGACAAAAAGTAGATCTAGCATTTGATATTGCAGGATTACGTATTACAGATTTACCAGAAGATGAAGAAGGATCTACAATGCACCAACCTAGTGCAATGATGGATAAATTAAAAAGAAATACAACAGTAACACATCAAGAGAAAACTATTGCAGAAGAAAGTATTATTGAAGATACAGATGCTACAGATAGATTGCGTAGTATGTTGAAAAAAGTCAATAAATAACTGTATAATAGATAAATACAAGTAATAACAGTTGGAGTCTTAGCTGATGAAAAAAAGAACACGTAGTTTATTAGAAGAAATTAATGATTTAGCACCAAAGCGTGACAAGGTTAATATACTTGAATCACGTGGCACAAATGCCATCAGTGCGATTATGAATGTGTTAGAAATGGTAGATGCGAATTACAGCGAAGAAGATGCTCAAGACATACAAAAAAGAATAATGCTTAGTATTAAAAATAGAGACCCTGAACGTTTTAATAGAGGTATTAAGAACCTAAGGAATAAAAGATGAATATCAAAGATATCGTAGGCACAGTTAAGCGTAAAGCACGTGATAGCAGAAAACATCGAAAGATTCAGCCTGACAATTTATATAAAGTAAACACTAAGAAGCTATCAGAAGGCGGAGCAATGCCGGGTGTCGGTTCAATTCACCACACTGAAATAGATGCTACAATAGATGCACTAGAAAAGTCATTGGGTGTTCCATTAAAAGCAAATGTATTAGGTTCTGTAGGCAAAAAAGAATTTAGTGGTGACATTGATGTTGCTATTAATATAAAGCCAGAGCAATTACAAGACTTTGCTAAAAAACTAGAAACATCACCACTTATACAAGACGTTAAAAAGTCAAGCGTGTTTATGACGTCAGTTGATATTGTTGGATATGATGCAGATAATACAAAGCCAGGATTAAATAGGACTGGTAAAGTTCAAATTGACTTTATGCCAGGCGACCCTGATTGGATGAAAACATACTATCATAGCCCACACGAAAAAAGCATGAGTAAAGACGGACGTTCTAGTAACTACAAAGGAACATTTCGTAATATAATGCTAGCAACAATGGCTGCAGTTTATCAATCAACAAGTAGCGAAGAACAAAACGAACACGGACGTCCATTAGAACAAAAGCGTTGGATATGGAGTCCATCAGATGGGTTAAATTGGATCAAGCGTGAACCTAAGCCTAAAGCAAATGGAGAAGGTTATACAAAAGCAAATGTAGATACACGCATTGATGGTCCATACAAAAACCCAACAGAAATTGCAACAAAATTTGGATTAGATAGTGCAGAAGATTTATATAGCTTCGAAACACTACTAGCAGCAATTAAGAAAAACTACCCCGAGGAAGTCTCTAGCAAAATAATTAGATTATTTAAAGACAATGGACAAATTAAAAGTATGGGTATTCCAGCAGAAATAGAGGATACACCAAATGAAAATTAATCAAATTATAATGGAAAAGGCCAGCGGCGCCAGAATCCAACACTTAGAAGATTTAATTATTTGGGACGGCAAAGTAGGCGCCCAAAAAGCAATAGCATCATTACATAGTTTAGAAAGTAACCCAGGTGATACAACTATCAAATGGGATGGCTCACCAGCCGTTATCTTTGGTCGCAATGAAAATGGTGAATTTGTTCTTACAGATAAAAGTGGATTTGGTGCAAAAGGATACAATGGTAGATCAAAGTCGCCAGATGAAATGGAATCCATGTTAAAGAATCGTCCAGGATATGCTAAAAACCCACAAGGGTATGGCGAATTTATTGGACAGATGAAAAAAGTATGGCCTGCATTTGAACAAGCAACACCTGAAGATTTCAGAGGTTATGTTCACGGTGATTTACTTTGGTTTGATACCCCAGGAATAGAAGAAGATAGATTATCATTTATGCCAAACACAACAAAGTATACAGTTGACCCAGCAAGTGACATAGGCAAGAAAATTTCTAACAGTAGTGTTGGTGTTGTGTTACATGCACATATTGATTTAGAAGGAAATAAAAGTAAAGTAGATACTACTAGATTCCAAGAAGGGCCGTTGTTAGCAATGCCTCCAGTATCTATTACAGATGTTCCTGATATTGACAGTGCTAAGTTAAGTGAACTTGAAAGTTTTATTACACAAGCAGGAAATGATATTGATGCAGTATTGGCTCCACCAGTAGAACTTAAAATGAAAAACTTTCCAGACATTTTATACATGTATATGAACAATTTAGCAAAAACTAGATCGGTAAATAGTATTGGTAGTAAGCACTTTGTTAAGTGGTTAACATCAGATGGTTCTAAAGTAAGTAGTGCTAAACAAGGTAGACTTGTTGAATACTTAAAGCAACACCAAAAAGGACTTGATGCCATATTTGCATTTATACGCAGTATAGGACCTATTAAAGATAATATTATTGCACAACTAGATGCCAACCCAGCTGATATTGAAGCAACAACAGCCGGACAAAAAGGCGGAGAAGGTTATGTAATTGGCAAAGATGTCAAACTAGTAAACAGAGCAGGCTTTACAGCCGCTAATATGGAAAAGAACAACTAGATGTTAAGTAAAGAGTGTAAGTTACATTTAGAAGAAGCAAATATGGGTCGTTGGGCACATTTTAAACATGCAATAGGTATTTCGTGGCGTTTAAAGAAAGCAGCATTGGCAGTATTTTTACATGCATTTGCTCCACGTTACTTTAAAACGTATGCTAGTGAGACATGCGAAATAATAGCAAAAGAGAATTTAAAATGAGTGAACAAAAATATACATTACAACAGTATGCACAAATGCAAGGAGGACATGAAATGGAAGAAAACGACAAGAGTTTAAGTTTTATGCAATCACTTGGTGAAGCACGTATGTATAAGTCAAGATCACAGATTGCAAGTAATGGTGCTCGTAGTATTACAGACCACGCATTTGTTAGCTTATTAAGTTTATATGCAATGAGTCAAGATTATGAATCAGCTCCAGTGGCTACAAAGTATGCAAAAAGCACAATATCAAGAGGTAGCTTCTCACAACCTAGTCCAGGCGGAACAGACCTATATCAAACATTGTTTACATTAAGCAAACCAAAAGGAATGTTTAAGAATGAAAAAGATACACTACTAATGAACAAGGTTACGTTTGACGAAAATAAAACTAAAGCATTTTTAAGAAGAATGCAAACTGGACAAATATCACAAGGTGAAGCACAAAACTTCTTTTTTAAATTAGAAAAACAATTAGCTATAACAGATCCAAAGTTAAAAGCGGCTAGAAGATTAACTCAGAATTGGGGTAACCTAACTACAGCTCAACGCACACTAGTAGCATCACAGCTTGATAGACATTATAGAGCAAATGCATTACGTAGCGACATGTATCCATTGTTTAAACGATTTGCGAAAAATAATGCCTTAATTGCAGGCTCAGGCACTACTAAGAAAATTGCTAAACGTATTGCCAGAGGTGCGGCAGCGTTTGCCGTTGGATATGCAGCAGCTAAAGCCACAGAATTATAAGACATGTATACAAAAGGAACTCAGCGACCTACTGAAGTTATAGGCCGTAACACATCATTCTATTCAATTTATACATTAATAGATGTAACAGATGCAAATGTATCAAGTCCCAAGACAGACGTAAAAAAGTTTTATCAAAGTCAAAACTTAAATACGTTTATGCAAGTAATTGGATTAAGAACACAACCGGTAATAAGTAGTATTACTAAATTAGAGTCACAAAGTATGACAGACTATAATTTTGGAAATGATTTTACTGGTTCACACACTATCTGGATACTAAGATTTGTATCAGAAACAGACGGTGCATGGAATAAAGATAATAACGAAACTACTCTTTTAGCAGAAGATTTTAACTTTGTTCCAGTATATGATGGTATAGATGAAACAGCTACAATAACTGGAGACATTATAAATACTGATAATGAAGATAAGCTCAATACTTACTTCATTTTTAGTGAAAACATATAAATAGTAGTATATATACTACGACAGTATATAAGAGAAAATCAGCTCTTTAATAGACTGCAAACAGGATGAACAGATAATGGCAATGCAACAGTCAAGACTAGAGCGTGAAAACTTAGAAGCACATGTAGATTTATGTGCAGAGAGGTATCGCGTTTTGGAAGAAAAATTTACAAGATTAGAATCGAAAGTCGACGACCTTGTTAACTCTGTTCAGAAGTTAGCAGATAAAGCCACGGCAGACAAAGTTTCAGGAAATAAATTAGTTCTTGGAGCGGCAGCAACAGTTATTGCAGGATTACTTTCAACTATTGTATTATTATTGCTGAATCTTCAGGGTATGCAAGGATTTATACCACCGGTATAATAAAGATAATAATGATATTAAATGAGTCATATAGTAACGTTGTTACAGAAGCTAAAGTAGTATATGCCAGAAGAGGCAAGAGTGTTACTACTAAGTTCAGATGCACAGTAGGACCTAGAAAAGGTCGTGTTGTAGCCTCTCCAGCTCAATGTGCCAGACCTATAGACTTGAAAAAGAGATTTGTGTTAAGAAAGACTAGAGCCGCAAAAGGTTCACGTATGATGAAAAAAGCACAAAGAACAAAACGAACTAACCCTCAAAGTAGAGTTGTTAGACAATTAAATAAAGCGAGAAGATAATATGTCAGATTCATTAATAAACACATTACAAGAGTTTTTATCAAAACAAGATATTAATATAGATCAAGAATTGATATCATCTTCTCTTAGAGAATTAAACTTCAGTCAAACACTTAAATTAGTGCATATGATAAAAGAGTTTGACACAGCAGGCGTTACAGAATTATTAAACATAGACTACGATGCTCCAGTAGAAGAAGAACAAATTAATGAAATAGATCCTAGCAGATCACCATGGACACAAAATGGTAAACATCCCGGAGCAATGGATGCCGATGAATTAAGAGATGAACTTGCAGTATTTGATGAACTAAGAGATAGAGGTGATTATTTGTCACCAAAAGAACTAGCTCAAGAAGATTCGTTATGGCATTACTTAGAAAAAATTGATGGACCACAGGTAGAAGAAGCATATGGATCAGTTGGAACACAACAGCCATCAGCATCAACAATTAAAGCACAAACAACAAAAGACAACAACAACCAGCGTGATTTTACAAATAATCAGCAAGATCAACAAAGAGATTCAACCGCAGTAAGTAGAACAGTAGCTGGCGGTAATAAACAAGCAACAGGACAAGGCGCAGCAAGATCAGTTGGAGCAGATCCAGATGATGTCCAACGTGGACAAAATGCAGCACAGTCAAATGCAAACGCACAATTATCAAATCAAAATGCACAAGAAATCGAAAGATTAAAACAACTCGCATACGGGAGGCGTTAATGAGATCTATATTAGGCCCAGGCGGAATCCCGACATTTGTAAACAAATTAGAAAACAAAGTATATGAATGCATGATGGAAGAAAGAGTATGCAAAGACGACCTTTCTGAACGTGATGTATATCTTATGCAAAATCTAGTAAATAAAAATTTAGTTAACAAACAAGTAGAAGGCAAAAAAGTCTACTACAAACAAGCGAGGAGTATATAATGCCATCATCTAACGATGTCCGTGGAATGCAGGACATATTAAATAAATTAGCAAACGCAACAGACCAAACATCAACGACACCAGTTACTAATAAACCAGTAGCAACTTCGAATGTTTCATCTGATGCAAAAGCTATGTATGAAATATTGCAGAAATTAGATGAAGCAACAACTAACGCTACAAAGAAAGCAATAACAGAAGAAGATACAGACTCTTCCATGTTAACAGCAGTTGCACTTAAAGAAAATGATAATATTACTATCAATGGTAATTATAATGTTGAGATAGTTCAAAAATATGTCATTGATGGTGTTAAAAAGAAATACTACAATGTTAAGGATGCAGACGGTAATGTGTTATACGAAGACGTAGCATTATTTGAAAGTGCCATGGGTATTGTAAAACATTTAATGTTTGACAAAGCTCCACACAAAGTAGATGAGATCGCAAGGTTAGATGAACGCTATGCTGGATATCTAACAGAAGCAGCTATGTATAAACAAAAGTCAATGGGAATAACAGAGACTTATAAGACAGATGTGTTTGTCGCAAAGCAAGGAAATGCAATACAAAAGATGTCAAATTGTAAAAAACAGATCAAATCACTGCTCTAAGCATAAATACAATATAAGTATATTAATCAGAAAAATGGGGTTCTAAAATGGAATTACAACAATTAAAAGAAAACAAACTATCAACTCTTAAGCGTGTGCTTGATGAGGTGTTTAGTCTGAAGTTAGATTTTAATGCTCCTAGTTCAAAACTAGAGAAAATTAAAGAGTCTACACAGAAAAAAATTACAAGTTTAAGAGAAAACGGTCAAGACGTTAGTAACAAAGACTTTCAAAAGCTACTACTAATTGCGGAAGGAATGGATATGGCAATAGAAAAGAAGAAGCTAGAAGAATCAGCTGATTTAGATCAAGCCGAAGTCCTACTAGCAGCAAAACAAATGGCAGATGATTTACAAAAAATGGCTGAAAACTTAGCAAGTATGCAAGTTGAAGACTTAATGAGTATTCATAATGCAATGAAAGAACAAGTTGGAACAGCTGAAGCAGACGCATTTAATTCAAGTGCAGAAGCGGCAATTGGCGCGGCTCTAGATGCAGTTAAGTCTGCAAACGAGCAAGTTGGCAATGCAGTATTAACAGCACAAGGTATGGCACCTGAAACAACAGACATGGATATGCCGATGGGTGAACCAGAAGGCGATATGGAAGCAGGTCTTGATGATTTAGATGCACCAATGGATGCACCAATGGACGATGAGTTTGGTGGAGCAGATGCTATGGATGCCGATTCTGACATGGACGGACGTGAAATGAAAGAAGATGCATATTTGGCAGCAGTTCGCACAATTAAAGAGGCACAAGCTGAAGGTAAAGTTTCACCTAGTATTCTTAAGCAAGCATTTGCACAGTTAAAGAATTAAAGATGAGATATAACGATTTAATAAGGCATACTCTTATAGATATGTTGTCAGTATTGACAGCGGAAGAAGCCACATCTATATCGTTAGAAACTTTAGAACAAACATTAGATGCACAAAACATGCATGTTGATGAACAAGAGCTACGTGAATTACTTGATAGTATCCCCATTGTAAATACTATTAAGGATAACGTAGTTTTCTTCAATAATGACGGAGATGTTGATGCACCTGATCCAGAAAAGCAAGACAAGACAGTTGCAAAATTGGCTAAGAAAAAAGTAGACAAAGAGATGAGCAAATGAACATAGGATTAAACGCAGCACAGGCAAGAGCAAAGAGCTCACAAGATATGATTGTATTCAACGAATGCACATCTATTATGCAGGCTGTTATTACAAAAAGTGCCACAGGCGACTATGATACATTTGTATCAGATGGAACTACAATGACAGAGTCCACACCGCCTACTACTAAAATTGCCACAGTAAATAATCCTACAATATCAGTTGGCGACACATTTATTATTAATGGAAGCACAATTACATTAGGCACATCTGGAACAAATTTAAATTCTGTTATAGCAGATATTAATGATGCTGACGTTACAGGCGTAACAGCAAGCAAAGATGCAGGATACTTAGTATTAAGTATAGTTTTACCTGCTTCAACTACATGGTCATATGAAATAGGAACAGGCACGGCAAACACTGCATTAGGTATTACAGACGGCATTTATGTCCCTCCAACTCCTACTAGCACTACCTATTTTACATCATGGCAAGGCACTATAACTAATAGAGCTTTGGAAAATCAAATGAATTCAGTTATTAAATACTTTAATAACTTGGGTTATAAAATTGAAAGACTAACTAACTCAGCTACAGGAAAGACATTCAAGTGGCATATATATTGGTAATCAAAGGAGCATAAACATGGCACACAAATATACATTTACAGTAACACCAACAGACTTAGTCAGAGACGAATCAGGGGTCGCAGATCCTATGAAAGTAATAACTGACGAAGCAACCACATTACACGATCAGTTTGTTGCAGAAGGAAAAATCACAACAAACACTTCGGGTGATGAAGATGAAAACGGAGCATACGTTCAATCGATTATATTTATAGATTCAGCTACTTGCGACGAATACTTGGCAGCAATGGCTGGCATCGGCGAAGTAGAAAAGAGCGGGAACTCACGTAGTAATCACAGTAGAGAAGACGTATAAATTTGCAAATTCACCGTAAATATAGCTAACATCCAATAGGATGCTTTATTATATAAGGAGAACACGAAATGATAGATTTAAAAGCATCAATCGATGCAGTAGATAGAGCGAAAATATGTGCAAGAAATTATGCAGAAACTCCGGTTCCTGCAGAACTAATTTCACATTTGGCACAAGTTGCCAACGGCGGCCCATTTAAACAAGGTCGTCGATATTTCGATATCTATACAATAACAGATCCAGAAAAAACAAAACAAATATGGGCACATACGGCAAGACCAGATGAACAGGCTGCCTTAGAAGCATACCCAAAACTTAACAAAGATGGCACACAAGCAACATTTGTAGGTAACGCACAAGTGTTAGCACCTGCATTGTTTTGCTTTGCATACTTAGAAGAACCTACACCTCCATACCCAGAAGAAGATCATTGGGATCCAACAGATTTTGATGTATCAGATGAAAACCACCAAAATACTCGGTTTGCTATAGGCTCTGCAATGGGAATGTTAACATTTGAAGCAAACAGACAAGGATTGCACTCAGGTTGTTGTGTATGTTTTGACCCAGATCCAATTACAGCATTAGTAAAAGAATGGTCCGGCAGAGACGATTTCTTAAAAATTGGTCTTATGGTAGGAACAGGCTATCCAAATGCAGAATGGCATGGCGACACAGGCGTTGGCTTACAAATGAGAAAACACCCAATTGTATCCGGTCATGTATACGAGCCACCTAGACCAGGTGATCGCGGTAACCCACAACATTATGTTATAACATAGAATCTCAATGACTACAACCAGGAAGATAGCTTTCATCGGTTGTAGTCATTTTGCAGTTCACGATCAGCCAACACAAGGCAAAGGTAATTGGACATACCAATTATATAAAAAACACCCACAGCATCAATATAGAAAGTTAAACAAACTGCTTGACAAAAGAGTGGTTTTCATGTAATATATAACTATGGCAGAACTAATTAAACTCTACGATTACAAAGAACTCAACCGACAGACACAAGCTGACGGTAAACGCATGTATGAGAATCCATATGGCGATCCAGTTCCAAGTGTAACAACAATCTTAGGTGCAACACAACCAGCAGAAAAGCGTCAAGCGTTAGCAAATTGGCGTAAACGTGTAGGTAAAGATGAAGCACAACGTATAACAACATCTGCTGCCAACAGAGGCACAGTAATGCATAATATCCTAGAACATTGGGCATTAGGCGAATATGAAACTTACAACCCAGGTAACAATATTGTTCATCAACAAGCTAAAGCAATGGCACAAGTTGTTGTAGATAATATTGATAAAGATATTGATGCAATATGGGGCACAGAAGTTATGTTATGTGCAGCAAATTTATATGCTGGCACAACAGACTTAGTTGGTATGTATAAAGGCAAGCCAACTATCATGGACTTTAAGCAAACAAACAAACCTAAAAAGCGTGAATGGATTGACGACTACTTTTTACAAGGAGCCGCATATGCATTAGCACACAATGAGATGTTTGAAACAAAGATTGAGAACATTGCTATCTTTATGTGTAGCGGTGATTGTCAATGGCAATTGTTTGAAGCAGACGAATCAGAATTTCCTTATTGGTCTACACAGTGGGCCAAAAGATTAGAGAAGTTTTATGGCATGCCATCATAAATACAGTATATAGAAAACGAGGATAGACTAATGGCAACAACTAAAATATCGCAAATTATTATTAGAAAAGACAACCTAGGAATGGTTCCAATTTTGTCAGCAGGTGAATTTATGCTTGCTGAAGATGAACAAAGACTTTTCTTAGGCCAAAAACCGCTTGTAGGTAATTTAGAGAGTTCAACAACTTCCACAGCATCTGTATCATTTTCGATTACAGTAGGTGGAAATATTACTCCATTATTTTTAAATGATATTGCTGATTATAAAATTGTTGTAACCAAAGCCTCAGATTCTTCTATTACAGAAATTTCATCAGGTGCTGCTATTACAGTAAGTGATGCAGATGGCAAAGGCGGTAATCATCCAATTTATACATTCGATCATGGATTAGGTGGAACACCAGATGGAGCAGATACATTTGTATTGTATTATAATAAAGAAGTAACAAATACACAAGCAGATGACAGAGTAAAGAGAAATTCTACAACATTTACCAACAGTGGCGATGTAGTTGAAACAACAGGTATTAATT
>Ga0209092_10001885_pt1 | contig 19819 bp, 12 predicted proteins | sample FraStrMetagenome_FD_187446 | JGI IMG/M metagenome (GOLD analysis project Ga0209092, IMG submission 187446) | Marine eukaryotic phytoplankton communities from Arctic Ocean - Fram Strait ARC3M Metagenome (SPAdes) (version 2) | ecosystem: Environmental > Aquatic > Marine > Oceanic | place: Fram...
AATTTTTGTCGAGCTCTGCTCAACCAGAGCTTTCATTTGCGCTACTAAAATCAATAATTCGACAAAGTAGGGGAGAGCTATATTTTTTGGAAAAAAAATCTTTATTAAAAGGTGAACCACTCTACATACTCGGTACATACTCGTAGAGTTGAAAAAACATACGCACACACACACACAGTATATTTAATACATCCCAGGAGCCCAGGAAAGATCTTCGTGCGTGTGTCGCTATTTCAAAATTCGAAAATATATTTTGAAAGTTCGTATTACGTTACAATTTTACATATCATGACGAGGCTATTAGACTCTACACTCTACAATCTTACGAACTCCCTGTCGATTGCTAGAGTAGAGAGCTAGACATAGGACTCGTAGCTCTCTACTCTAGCTAGAGAGCGTCGCACGTCGCAGACACGAAATCGCACTCGAGTGCGATTCCGGACTATCTCCTATGACTATCTCTTATCCCACCTGCCTGCTATCTATTTTTTGTCATCATTCTCGTTTTAGGGGTACAGCTACAGCTACACCTCGGTTGTCCAAGGTCCTAATCCGATTACGCTCATTAGAAATAGACTCTAGATACGAAACGCAGCGTGGGTTAGCGGAAAAGTCTTACCTCCGTACATTATAATATATTAATAGTGTTTACGAAACTTCGCGTCCGATCAAAGGTTGGGGATTAAAGCTTGTTTTCATTTTACAATGGCGTATGCGGTTCACGATGATTCGTCTGGATCGGGTCAAGAAGAATCATGGATTTTGTGGTAAGGTTTTGGTTTTTGTCCGTATTATTTTGTACATATGCTAATTGTTCGTTCGTACGTACGTATCATTAACATCTGAACCAGGTTCTGTGGTTTGAAAGGTCACGAAATGTTTTGTGAGGTGGAAAGAAGTTATATAGAAGATGGTTTTAACTTATATGGTCTAAGAGCGACAGTGCCGAACTTTTCGGATTGTCTAGACCTAATCTTAGACCGCATCGGGCCAGATGATTCAGATGACAGTCATCTTACACAGAGTGCTTGTACGTTGTATGGCCTCATCCATGCAAGGTACATTATTACAGCACACGGCCTTGATGCCATGTACAATAAGTATGCTGCCAAAGAATTTGGAATTTGCCCTCTTGTGCAGTGTCTTGGGCAGCCAGTGCTTCCAGTTGGAATGAAGGATGAAATTGGATGTGATTCGGTGAAAATATTTTGTCCTAAATGTCAATGTGTGTATCAACCTCCTTCGTATCAACTACCAGGATCCTCCACTCAATCACGGCAATCCAACTCCCGCGAAGTAGGTAACCATAACAGCTCATCAAATAGTCATTTTCCGCCCGGAGTCGACGGTGCCTCATTTGGCACAACGTTTCCACATTTATTCTTAATGACGTTCAACAACCTTGTACCGGATGGTCTCGAACCTTACTCGGCTTACATTCCGCGAGTTTTCGGATTTAAAGTACATAGTCCTTCAAAAATGACTATGGCTCGACAGGTCGGTCAGTCTTCTGGCACAAGTAACAATGGAAAACTCTACAAAACTGGGAATAAATCTCATATAGCTGCTTGGAATGAAGATGCCACCCAAGACCAAAAAAAGGAAACAAATGGCTACGTGGAAGATAGAATAAAACAACAAGATGAGGTATCTTCCATATCCTTAGGAAGCAAAGCTGGTAAAAGAAAGAGAAGAGGAAGGTAGCAATTAATGCAGAATTCCTAAAGTTGAAAAGGAATGTTTGCATCGCTAAGCAACCATGATTAGCAAATAGTATACAAGTTAGTGGTTGCTTTACGAAAGTAATTTTTGGCCGTCAAGTGCATGAGATGATATCGGCGTGAATTATTGTTAATAGACGTTCCTCTAGAGTAATGTGCGTTAGTTGCAAGGTTTTGACTACGTACTCCATCTTTTCAAAAACGCTTAATTATTCACACGGTATCATGAAACTATCTGCCTTCAGTAATATCACGTCCGAGCTATTGCACTGAAGTACATAGTATCTCCAATCTTGAAAGATTTCCTTTTTATTAGATTTACGTCCATATCTAGTTACAACAAGCACATAAAATTTGAAGTTTTTGTCGCACTATGTGCGAGTTAAAATTCATGGACAAAACTTAAATTGTTTTGGATTTCTCATCATTCTTTTTCAACGTTCAAAAATCTTCGCTGAATGGAGTACACCACGTGATTTGGCAAAATGAGTCTGTTACAGCGAACGGATGCGTCGTGTGAGTTGTACTTGAATACTTCTTGGAAGCACATGGGTTTGAAGTCAGAACAATCTAGAGAATTCTTTTGGTATTCTAAACCATGAATAGAGATATAAGGGATTTGTTAATTTATGCAGTGAAAGTCCAACGAGTTACATTTTTTTCCTTGGTATCTAATGCCGTTTCGGAGACAAAATTGCGTTAGCGCTTTTTCAACAATAGACGTATATTCGTTCAAAATGTTGTGAAGGTGTGACTCCCTTTACCAGTTGTCTGCGTAGGTCTACTTTAATTTTAACAATCACTATCTGGAGAGAGAGAGAATTGATTAAATAAAAAGAAACAGGGAATTCTTGTTATACTCGTAATTGTGAGATATGTAATGATTTTATTTTTATTTGTCCATCACTCCTTCCAACGAGTCACATTGTTTTTCTTTCATGTCTCTTATCATCTATAAGATAAAGCTGAGTGAGCTCATTCGACTATGAACTTTTAATACCGTACATTCGTTCAGAAGTGAAGGAGATCCTGCGTACGCGTAGGTCTACTCGAAATATAATACTTACCTCCCTGAAGAAGTTTGAGAAAAGGATTGATGAAAGCGAGACGCTAAAAAGGTTACGCAGTGAAAATTAATGAACTTGACAAAGACGAGACGTTTACTAAGTTTAAGGAAGGAAGATTAAAGGACTTGATCTTAATTTTTCATCGGTCAACGTTCGATAATATATATTGTCCAAAAAACTCATAAAACAAAGAACATTATGAAAAAGTTTCAGCAGATGCATTAACTATCAAAGTATCTGGACCTAGGGCCTACGACATACCACGATGACTTAATTTTGTCTTTCATAAATCTAGTAAGCCTATTTGAGACCGTGTAAAACGTAAATATTCTCAAAATTCCACAACAGACAAATTCCACTTTGAGAACCAAAATGAGCGAAATTCCGGTAACCTTCATGTACAATATATCCGACTGTTCGCCATTAAAAATTTGATACAAAATAAACTAAATGTCAATTCAAGCTCGATGAATTACATATCTTGGTCAAATAATGTGAATTTGGTCATTCCAGAATTCAACATGTATTGGTTGACCAGGTATTGTTTTGCAATAATCTTCCTATCCGTCGCTAACAAGTTTAAACATAATCATTTTGACGAAACATTCAGCAACCCACACAAACCAACTAGCCTCATACGATATACGATGCAGATGAAAACCTACTTTGAAATTGAAGGCACTTTCCTTAATCCCACGAAAATTAAGCACACCGATTTTCTTTACAGAAAGTGTCACCTAGAAAACACTAGCCATGCGCCAACAACCTATCTGCATCAAGCATATCTGCAAAGTTCGAAAGATTGACAATGAGGATAGAAAATTGGGTTCATGATGCACAGAACGTTGGGTAGGTCATTGCATAATTATCATCAACGCTTACCGACTAATAGGGCCTATCTCTACGATGATCACGCCCACCACCATAGCGCCCCCTGTATGCACCGCCTCCGGTACCGCCAGAAGGACCATACTGACTGAATCTTCCTCCACCTCCACCACCACCTCTGAAAAAGTTACCCGTCTTGGGCCTGTATAACACACATTTCATTGCCCGACCTTTCAATTGAAGTCCCTGAAGTGTCAGAATGTGCGCGGCATCACTCGGGTAGTCAAACTCTACGTGCGCAAAGCACCAATGTACACGAGGATTTTTATCAGCCTGAATATTTGCTTTTTTTACACGGCCTAATCCATTACCAGGAAGCAGAGACTCGATATATTCTACCAATTCGCCAACCTCTGTGCCAAGTGGAAGATTTTTTATGAAAACTTTATTTGCTACATCTTCTGTCGTCTCCTCTGCTGGCATGATTGTTTGTTGCTGTCCCATTGATGACTGCTGGTGCGGGGGCTGAAGATGATTCATCGTCGTCGACGACGGACCATAATGACTATTCACCGATTGTTGCGAATTCATACTTGCATTCCTAGGCCCAGCACCATAATTCTGCTGGGAACCGTACTGCGATTGGATCATGCTCGGATTCTGTTGCTGCTGAGACATGGAATTATACGGCGGCGGCTGTTGTGACATGAAATAATTTGAGTTGGGCGTATTGGTGGGGGGAGGTGGAGGAACTAAGCCACCACCACCAGCATTATTGTTATTCGGTGGAGGGGGAATCATCGTACTACCTGCACTATTACCACTATTACCGTTGCCAGGAGGGGGTGCAGCATAATTCGGCACCATCGCGTTATATATATTGGTACTACTTGACTGAGGATTTGGCATTGGAGCCGGTGCATTATTATTTACCCCAGTACCACCTGGCATAGATCCATACAGTGCAGCGGACGACGAGGACGATGACGAATAGGGAGGAGGCTGCTGCGACGATGAAAGTGTTGTCGCCGGAGCCGAATAAGGCGGCGGTTGTTGAAGGCTAGCAACAGCTGAAGCATTATACCCACCGCTACCACCACTGGAGGATGCAGAATATCCCGTCGCATCTCCCCCGTCGTTTGAGCCACTCACAGAATAGGGAGGTGGACCCCCACCACCGCCAGAAGTAGAAGAATCTATCGCCGTATATGGAGGAGGAACTCGGGAACTGGTATAGGCCGGAGGCTGATTTTGTCCTACGCCACCCGACAAACTAGAAGAAGTGGCAGTATACGGAGGAGGGGCCATACCTGCAGCCCCAGCCCCATTACTGCCCTGCTGAGACATATAGGGAGGAGGTACGGCCTGTTGCTGTCCATACGATTGTTGATTGGGCAGGGGAGGAATGCCAAGTGGATATCCTCCTCCTACTCCTCCTCCCCCAGCCCCTTGAGAAGCGTACATGTTGTTACTCGTGGAGGAGGTATTGGGCATGCTGTAATGATTCGACGCCGAGTTGTTGTTGCTATTGTAACTATTATTGTTTTGATGGTGGTGACGCTTTTCTTCGTGTACGCGTAAATTCACGTTTTTCCATCCCATCATTGTGACGGTGTTGTTCATAGCATCGGCAAATTTGCGGACACTTTCGGTGCCCTCGGGTGTGGCCATTTCCACGAAGCCAAAGCCGCGCGATTTGCCATCTTTGTCCAAGACGATGCGGACACTCTGGACCACGCCGAATTGCTGTAGGTATATGTATATTAACGTCCGTACGATAAATTAGCGTGCATGGACACAGTGGATTTGGGGGAGTGAATTTGAACTTACGCTGAACCACTCTTTCACGTCGTCTTCGGTGAATTCGTATTTCATATTAGCAACGAAGAACTTCGTGCCTGCTTGCTGTGTACCTGCGTTGCTGTTCATTTTGAATAGGTCGTTTGGTTTTAGTGTTTACTTGGTATATGTATTTTGAAATACTCATTTTGTTTATGGGGTTTTAGTGGAGTGTGCATTTACAGTTTTTTCAACAATTATTTCGTACGATGTCTGTTCACCGTCGGATCTTTTAGCTAGTATTGTTTCAAAACGGTTATCTTTACGCAATTTTTTTAACATTTTGTAAAAAAAATTCCTTCAATTTTTTTAACATTTTGTAAAAAAAATTCCTTCAATTTTCGCTATTCGTTCGCCTCTCTCTGATTCTCTGATGTAACATGTACTCGGCAGTCTGCAGCAAATTTAAACATCATCAACATGTCAGCACTCTACTTGAAGATTTCGCTTCTGGAGGGATGTTTTGTTCAAAAATGGATATACATGTAATATACCACAAGTAAGCGAATCTAAATTAATTTCATAGATCTACAATAGATCATTTGCATATGAGTCACTTTTCATCAGTACAATAAAGTTTTTGTAAAATCTTTTCATTTCAATAGTGATTACTTTGACGCAATCTTGCTTTTCATAGCAAACGTCATTACGGAAGAATCCCTCATTATTATATTTGGCAAGGATTGTATTGTTTTATTTTGATGTAACTAAATCAATCACCGGGAATATGTGCTTCTAAAAGCTTAGTGCAAACGAATCAAGTTTCATCATATTTCCATTTTCTCTGTAATCGATCCAGACACCTTTTCACATCATGGTCATGCGGTAAAAGTTTTCTAGCTTTCTGCAAGTCTTTGATAGCTAGTTTGATGCGATCTTGCTTTTCATAACAAACCCCTCGACGAAAGAAAGGCTTTCCCCATGTTGGGAATAACTTAATGGCAAAACTTGTGCTACGTATGGCGTCTGTAATTGCTTCATCGGTCCCCAAATTATATTTGGCGAGGGCTAAATTATTATGACATTGTGCAGCAAGTCTTTTAGCTTTGTAATTGCTGTCATCGAAGTTAATATTCTCGAGCTTCAAAGCAGCAAGGGTATAGGAGAAAACTGCTTCTTCAAACTTTTGTTTCGCCATGAGCTCATTTCCGTGCTTTTTTAGAGCTTCCATATTTGTGATTTCATCTAAATTCGGGTTATTTAAAGAAGAACGTATCTGATCGTAAATGTACTGGACATGTAACGCTTCTTCCAATGCATCGTAACGTTTGAGGAACAACGTTGGTAAAAATAAACGATGTATTTCCCCCCTATGACCCCAGGCATTATCAACCCATTTGAAACGTCCTGCTAAGCACTCAATCATATCAACAAGATACTTGCGAGCTCGCCATGGCAATACTGTTCGGGAAATCATGGGATTTTCCTGGTGATGGTTTTTCAACTGTCTGGGAACGTGCGACATTGAAAATGGTTTCTCTGGAAGGAAAACAATTAGGTCGAATAGTGGTACACCAGATATTTCGCTTTGGTAAATCCCTTCTTTAACAATGACCATCGGCACACATCCCCTCCCATCTTCGATACAAATAGTATTACGACTTTTCATTTCCAAGACGAACTGCAGAATTAATTCTTTAATCATCAATGATGGCTCATCGTTAGAAATCGTTCCAAAAGTGTTTGACCTCGATGTGAGAAGTTCGTATTTACTCATAATTTGAGTAGACACGATACTCAAAATATCAACCGTTGACTGCTCTTCGACGTTAAAAGGCTCATTTCTAGATTTTTTCCAATCTTGGATTCCCCTGACCGAGAAGCGACACTTCTGTATCGGTTCCTGTTTGACATGGTTACACTTGTGTACGTTTGTTGATATGACATTGCTCTTAATTTCTATGCGTCTCAATAAATATGCAGTAAATGATGAATCTTCACAACAGAACAGATTTGGTGTTGTTCCATCGTTTGCATTATATGCCCATATATCGTATGAAAAATTGTTACAATTCAACAATTTTAATGATGAAAATTGTATAGACGAAGGAACCAAAAAAGTGCAGGATAGAGTTTTTCCATTTGGCGACCTTTCCAAGGTTATTATGGTGAAACAATGCACTTCTCCATCTTGGGTTGTGCCTTCAATTTTCAACCAAGGTTGAGGGGTGGAGTTGAATTGGTTGACGCGAAACAAAGTTTCATCTTTCAACTTAACATTTATCCACACCGACGTTTCCTTTGGAACATTAGCAACTTTCGGAAGCCAAAGCCTCATTTCCAAAAATCTTTCTTTCGGAATTGCCGTCTTAAATTTCATCAAAAAATCAAGTGAATAAGACCCGCACTGTTCAACTAGGAAGAGCACAGCCAAAGCTGTTGAGAAATACCCGGAAGAATAGTTTTGATCAAGAATGTTCTTAAGGACAATAAGCGTATCAGATTCATTTTTACTTCGAGTTAAGGCAGGTCTCCACTGAAATTTGAACGGGGCCATCATTGACTTAAGTGGCCATTCAATGTTGATCACCTCCTTTTCACCATGGGTTTCAGTAAAACCATGACAAAACCACCCATATAATCCTGACCACTTTTCACTCTCTAATATTAGTTCCTTTTTCAAATAATCAGATTCCGTGTTTCCAAATGTTTTTGTCATATTCTTTGTAAACATATGACCATCCGGAACAATCAAAGACCAGCAAATCAACATAATACCTAACAAACCAATATGATCACATACATTGCTTGTATCAATTACATTGAAGTATCGATGCCAATGATTATTTTCCATACAAATGGAACAACAGTCTCCTTGGGCAAATGTAAACTCTACCTTTTTCGATACTAAACGGAAGTCACGTACCCACTGTGCGAACTGAGATTGGCAAAATTGATTCAGACTTTCCCTACTTGGCCGAAAGCTCCACAAGTGAAAGCTTCGGTAAAATGCGGAGCAGTAATGAAGATTATACCTGTTCGGAGACATGAACATTGTTTTGTTTACGACAAGATCACTAGCTCCGATGGCAAAACGCGGGTTTGAAAATGAGATGCAAAGCTCGCTTAGATTTTCTTCTTCGAGATGAAGGGTTGGAAGTCGAATTCTTTTACCATTACTGTTGTTCACGAAGGTGCTTGCAATGTACCCCTGGCTCACAAAGTAATTATACATCTCCTGCCCATCACTAGCCTTACTATATCTTTTTAAATAACTTTTCTGCATTTCATCTGCTTTCTTTGCAGGTATCTCCATTTCGAGCCACATCTTCCATACTTCTTCACATGCGAGAAGAGTGGATGGCTCTATAGTTGTATTCAATTTTGATAGAGGAGTCCGGGGATCGTTTAACAAACAAAGGAGCACCTTCTTAACGAGATTCCACTGACTAAGACTTAAGGATATTGAGTACCATATCGGCCATATATCCTCGCACTCACAAGCAAGATCAGGATGTATTAAAAGGGCTAACAAAAGAATATTCCTCGCAATAATAGCTGAATTTCTGTCGTTAATTGCAAACAAGACATTACTGTGCTGCGTCATATCAGTCCTTGAGATGGAAAATAAGCATGACCTGAGATCTCCAGCAGCAAGACAGAGTATCTTGGGGTTCACAACTCCCGGCGGAAGAAGTAAGTCGGGAGGAGTATTACCGAAAGCATAGTAATGTTCAGTCTTGTCCATGACCATGGCTTTATTCACTGTGATTGAAGGTGAATTCATGTTAATGCTTTTCAAATGGCCGGGGAGATGAGTTCCAACGTCATTTATGATCGTTTTCGAAGTCTTGATGCATGTCTAAGTTAACATTCAGTCCAAAATCGACATTGATGAGATTGGACTTTCTCTCAAAAGAAATTAACACTTGAGTGGTAGATTTGTCAGATGAATGCAGGTGATAAAATTGGGTGATAATATTATGACTTATTTTACAGTTGTATTCTCTCTGGATGTACGTATTCAGACACGTTTGTAGCCAGAAATGTTTAGGGTTACGGACGGACGGATATATTCTGGATATATGAAGTCTGACAAGATTGTGCCGAAGTAGCTAGATAAGAAATCCCTAAAATCGCACAAGTCATACACTTTAAAAACATTCAGTCCAAAATCGACATTGATGAGATTGGACTTTCTCTCAAAAGAAATTAACACTTGAGTGGTAGATTGTGCCGAAGTAGCTAGATGAGAAATCCCTAAAATCGCACAAGTCATACACTTTAAAAATAGGTGCTACACGGGAAATTATATGCCTCTGTTACTCAAGAAGACCATTGTTGATAGGCACGGAGTTTGTAAGGGCGAGGTTGTTTCAATGACTTTTGTTTCAGAAGTTTTTCTAATTCGACGTCGCTTACGATTTTTTTCTCATTTCCAACCACCGATAAAACTTTTAGCCAGTGCGAAACTGAAGCGAGTGCATCAGCTGCAAAGAATTGAATATTGCCTGACTCCAAGTCGCCTTGATCACCGCAAGCCAGAACCGCCAAAGTTTCCAAACAACTTGAATTACCAAAAAGGCAAATGGACTCAGGGGAGTTACATAAGTTTTTCAAACATTTTACTGCACACTCTCTAGTTCCTTCTTTACACCTCGGATCCGCTGCACAGAAACAGATAGTGCGCAACATATTGGGAGCTCGGGCCACTTTCTCACGACATAGTGCTTCTGACGAAAAATTCATTATCGAAACAACAGCGAAGTGTCTATACAGAGTTTCCCTTGATCGACACGCTTTCGTTATCATGTACAGCAGGTCTTCATTTTGCATCAAGTGAATAGATATTTCTCCATATCTAGACGTCTTCGCTATTATTTTCATACATTCCGCCCGAGATGGGAAACCGCGTTTGCGCAACATTTCAATAATCGAAGGGACTAAAATTGAATGTTCGATGATTATTCGTGAAGTTTCTTCATATTCAGCAAGTTCGATGAATACGCTCAGCGCACTTTTGTGTGCCTCGTCGAAAGAAACCCTTTGGTCCGAATCTCCATATTGCTCGTCAGAACAAATCATTCCTACCAACGAGGATATCAACCCTTCCACCTTTACCAGCTCAACTTTTGCTGATGGCGATTTTGATAAATTGGCAATTATTTGAAAAGCTATCATTCTCATCATACCTTGATCATTGTTCACAATTTCAAGAATACATTCCATTAACTCCTCTATATCAACGAGGCTTTCATGATTTTCCGTCGCACAAGAAAGATTTTTAAGGGCCAACAACGCCCGTTCTGAAGCCTCACCATAACTTCGGAAACTCAACTCTAGTTCCCCAGTGGCTTCAGTGCCTGTGTCATATTCATTGTGGGTTTCATACGTACCAACTTGTGTCACTATCCCAGATTGTAAGCGACTTTTCTCTACCTTAATCACCTCGACTAACGTACTAACAAAGTCCTGTGTACGTGCCAACGAGACCTGATTCGCAGCCTTCTCGGTAAGAATTTTGATTGCTCCACACGCATTTATTCCCTGAACTCCCGGCATTGTCGCAGCATGCAACAAGGAAGCAAGCTGCGGGGGAGGCTTTGGCATCCTAATACTGCCTGAGGTGCTACTACCTTTTGTTTCTTGTGATGGGAGAGAACCGTCGTCGTCATCATCAAATACAGTCGTTATATTATCAGTTCGGCTGTAATCCAATGGATGAATGGCCTGCAATTTTGTCGAAATACAATTGAGTGCCTCCTGTATCAAAGATTCGTTGGTATCCTGTTCGTCTTGTTCCTTGCTATAGTCCGCAGATCTTTTCCCCGCATCCTTCGAGTTAGAGACAATGACCGACTCTTCTTTTTCCAATAAAACATCCTTAGATTTTATCTTTTCACTGGACTGCTCCACCTGCTGCTGTTGTTGTTGCTGCTGATTAGCGGACGCCTTTAGAATTGTCGACTTCTTGACATAAGACTTCCTCGCAAACCCCGTTGAATTTCCAGCACCATTCTTTCCACGCATCTTCTTAGAGCTGATCCCTCTCATCGTGGTCTTAATGGTATTGTGAAAATTGGCAGGGGCAGCAACCTCCTGTTGTTGTTGTGAGCTCATGGTTCGTTTCTATCACTTTTAAAATATTATCTATTTTCTATTTCCAATTTTTATATATTATTATATAGGAACATTATTACCCTTAAATGTGGCATGAAAATTAAATAACATGTCCTATCAAAATCATTTTCTGTGTTCTGTGTCAAGCGTCTTTGTTTTTTCGTTCACGTACATGCAAACTGCATTGGACACAGACACAACACACACCATGCGTGGTACTGATTACCCAAATACATTGCTATTTTTCTTTTTTACATATCGTGTAAGAATATTTTTCTCGCTGTTATAGAAAACATCTTATTGCCAAAAGAATGTACTTCGAGTAGTACTTAAAGACAAAAGATGTGCCGTGGAGGGCATCCTCTCTATTTTGAAATGATTTAAAGATAGTGCAAACAACAAGAGAGAAATATATCATTGCTTTTCTTCAGAGACGAGAAATCTCAAATCTCACGGCAGCAACGGAAATAGGATCATAAGCATAGAAACTTGCCGATCCATCACCGACCCCATATCTTTATATTTGGAACATCTACAATATTATAGAAAATGGATGCCGATGAGGCACGAGCTTTGGCCAGTGCAGCCCTCCGACGTAATCGGTTGATTCAGCAACAGAGACAGCAGCAGCGCGAAAAGCTCGCGGCGAAGAAATATCATGCGTCTTCTTCATCGAATGCAATATTATCAACGAATCCGTCCCTCAACAAAAGCGCGATAACGACGCCGAGAAATGAAAATGGTTCTCCTACATTAAATATTGAGGATTTGCAACGTAAGGCAAGGTCTCAGCTTCATTCTTCTCGGCATCAACCTTCTGCAGCTCCAGTTTCATCTGCTGACGTCAAACAATCGCCCTCCCTGCCTGTTCGAGATAATGTTTCTAATGTGGTCAAGTCTAGGCCCTCGGTTACTCCAAATGATGAACCAAAACTTAATGTGGTCAAGTCTAGGCCCTCGGTTACTCCAAATGATGAATCAAAACTTTTTGTAGCATCAAAGACCAGTGAAATCTCTTCTAATGTGAAAATAGAGGGATTAACTAGCAACGCTCCTGTCAGGACTGACGCCGAGCTAGAATTGATTGCAGCCGAACTGGAGGTAGGTATTTCTGGGACAATAATTACGAACGATTATAAGATATTTTTCTAACTCTAATATGTTTACATTATCTGTCTAGTTTCGAAATTTTGCTCGAACTGAAGCCATTAAGAAAGGCCTGACCAGTCAGATGGAGATTGAAAAGTTTATTCATGAGCAATTATTTATGTTATTTGGATCTAATTTTAAGTCCAGTATTGTGTCTAAACCTGTTATGAATAGCGATCAAACCTTACAGCAGCCAGGGAAAGTTGGTGGAGTAGTCGGGATAAGCCCGTTTGTGATGTCGGATGTTGATGGTTTGAGCACTATCAATAGTGTAGATGAAGAAAGTCAGAGTGTAACGAATTCAGTCTCAGATTTTAGCAGTACGATTCGTGGAAGTCCCACTAGCTCGTTTCATGGGATAAGTACACGGAGTTTCAATGAGGAAACCGAATGTCAATACGAGAGAAACCAGTCATCACCGCAATCAGATGAAGCTGAAGATGATGAAGCATTGAACACGGTCACAACTTCGTCGCAATCTATCGAAAATAGTTCAACGTATGACAACGTACAGGTTAATGGCTTGAAATCAAATATTTCTTCAGAAAGACAAAAGATTGATGATGTCGTTGCCGATGAAGTTCATACTGAATTACTGTGTTCAAGTTACATTGATGTGATTCCGTCTTCAAGTAATTATGAAGTGAGCGAGATATTGGATAAGGACAAAGAAAAGGAGACTTCAACAAAAAAGATAGAAGACCATAACTTGCCAGATAATTTAAGGAACGCCGAAGTAAATCAGACATTATCAATGAAAGTTCCACAATTTTCAGAAGAAGTTTGTCACACAGATAAAATTCAAACTGGTTCGCAATCGGAAGTTTCGAAGTCAGAAAATGTGAACAAAGAAAGCAATATGGTATCTATTAAAGGAAAAAGGAGACCGGAACATTTGACAGTTGAAATGGTTTCAATGCAAAGCGTACCAGATGGTTTAGGTATTTGCGAAGCTAACCAGGCGATATTAATTGAAGATGAAGTTACTGATGAGCGCTTTGTAGCTGTAACATTAGATCGATGCGAGCTAGACGAATCACAAACTGGTGAATCAAGCAACAAGGAATCAACAAATGACCAATATAGCGATTATCATTTGCTGATGACAAAAAAGTCATATAAATGCGTACCCGATGATTCAGGTAACGCGACATCAGTTCAAGCCAAAAGTATTGATGAGCGTTTAATTACTATAAAGGCTTCAAATGAATGCACATCGGACGATTCAGATACTGATCAAGCAAACGAGATGTTATCAATTAAAGGTGATGATATTGATGAGCACTTCTTTATCCATTCAGATCAATACATGCCAGATGACTCGGAGACTGTCGAATCATGCAGCAAGATTACAATAAATGACAGAAGTTGCGATGAGTGTTTGTTCGTAACAAATATATCAGATCAAAACGTGCCAGAAGAATTAGACACAGGCGAATCAAGCAACATAGTATCAACTGCAGAAGATGGTAGTGGAAACTCGTTCGCTATAAAAATGCCTGATCATTTCCTAGCAGACAAATCTGTTGCCAGCACTTCATTCGAAGGAGAAGGTGGGGATGAAAGTTTACCTGTAACAAAAAAGACACATCAGTTCTTGTCTGACGATTCAGACATTAATAAATTAATCGATACAGAATCAATGAATGGAGACAATTCTTTGGACTTAAACATAGTGGCCGAGCGACAACCTACAGACGAAATTGACGCACATAACTTTGGTTCTGAAACTAAATCATTCATCTCTGATAATGTCAATGCTGCAAGCGAAACCTCGGTACATAACAACTTCTCTATAGTGGAAAATATTCCAGGTCAATGCCTATCAAATAATTTGAGTACAACCGAAGGAGATAAGCCCGTAAATGCAGTTTTGGAAGACAATAAAGATGATATCGGTGATGAAGGCTTTACATCTACTGCCAATCATGAAGAAAATTTGGTTTCTAGTTTTAGTAAAGAAAATATTGAAAATAGAACTGAACCAAAATTAAATGTCGATCGGTTTGGTAAAGAAATCTCCTCAAACATTCAGTTGAAGTCAGAGTTTTTGAAACTAGAGGACGACAAATTACCAGGAATTCATACTGATAGTACCCGTTGTGTTCACTCTTTACAAGGTGGGGCCACCATTACGGACTTCAATACTACCAAGATTCATTCAATCGAAGCGTTACCAACGCAGCACGTTTTGTCCGGATTAGCAGTAGATCGTGGAGAATCGGATGAAACATTTACGAAGCAAGCACCGCAAGTGTCTACTGGAGAATCCGAGGAAACAAGAGACCAAAGACAAAGTTCTTGGAAATCCGGAGATGCCAAACACACTCCGAAGACAGAAATGTTGGAACCATTGATGCGAATGGAGGTCTCTCCTAAACTTGGAGATGTCCCAAAAGTTACGTGTTCTGTAAAGAATGAATATGATCTTTTCAATAATGATACATTGAAAGACGATGTTGACACTAATAATGTTCACCAAGATGAAGAAAACGAATTTAAGCAGAAAGAGCATGACACTATTCGCGTAGGCACAAGGTCTGACAAGGATGATGTTGTAGACGAAATAGAGAAATCTTCAGACGAAGCTGATGGATCATTGGATGATGGATCTTTGGAAGGTCAGGGCGAACGAAAACCTACGAAATCCGAAGCCAGGCACACTCGTAAAGATGAAGCATTCGAATCGTTGATGCAAATGAAGGCCTCTTACACCGCAATGGGCGAATTTGGAGATGTCCCGAAAGTTAGGTGTTCTGTAAAGATTGAATCTGATCTTCTCATTGATGATGCATCAACAGAAGCAGGCAGTGATAATATTATTGACCCAGATAGAGAAAGTGAATATAGCCGGAAAAAGCATGATACCATTCACACGAGCACAAGCCTTGACCTGTATGGTGTGATAGACAAGACAGAGAAGGCTGTTAATGAGCCTGACGGATCATTGGAAGGTCAGGATGAACGGAAACGAAACTCGCTCAAACCCGAAGAAGCCAAATACACTTCTAAAGAGGAAATATTCGAATCATTGACACAGATGGAGGACTCTCATACTGCAATGGTCGGACTTAAAAATGCCACAAAAGTTACGAGTTCTGTAAAGATTGAATCTGATCGTCTCGTTAATGATACATTGAAAGAAGAATGTAGTGAAAATATTATGGATCCAGACAGAGAAAGCCAACCTAACCAGGAAGAGCGTGATACCAAGTACGTGAGCACAAACCCTGACCAGTATGGCGAGATAGACGAGGTAAAGAAATCCGCAGATGAAACAGAAGGATCTTTGGAAGACCAGAGTGATCGAAGTCAAAACTCTCTTGAATCCGAAGAATCCGGACCTATTCCTAGAGGCGAAATATACGGGCCATCGATGCAAATAGTGGACTCTCGTACTGCATTTGATGAATTCAGAGACATCCCGAAAGTCTCTTCTTCTATAAAGAATAAATCTGACATTGTCATAGGTCATACATCGAAAGGAGGTAATGACAATACTATTGATTTATATAGAGAAAGCCAGGAAGAGCATGATACCGGTGACGTGAGCACAAACCCGGACCAGGATGATGTGGTGGACATAACGGAGAAATCTGTAGACGGATCTTTGGAAGATGAGGATGACAACTCAGTTGTAACTTTTGGCAGCGTTGAGAAGAAAAATGTAACGGACAACGAGTCAGTAAACAAAAGAGATATTGATAGAACTCCTAAACGTAGGAACAAAGGTGATACATATGTGCCAACGGACCGAAATGTGGACGTAGATGAAGAAAATTCGGTTCTTGATGAAGATTTAGGTGGATCGATAAGATCGTTGAATAGCAGCGGCTCGTATACGGATGATGATAATGATGATGCAGAAATACAGGATAATGCAAACGTTGTATTTTGGTGGAACGATGATCATGCAGTGACTTCTCTGGATAATTCATTTAATGCAAGTAAATCGGTAGAAGAAAAGAGCATGAATACTGATCAGTCAAGTCTTTCGGCTGGAATTTCGACTCCAGCGGTGTTTTCAAGTGTTTCAAGGTTGAGTTCGTTGCGCTTGATGCGAAAGAAGTATTCAGATGACAGAAGAGTGAGTTTCCGTCATCAAAGCAAAGGACGGCGCATCATGTTGAGTGTAGAAAGCCTTCAACCGAGCGCAAAACCTGCCTCGGTGGTTATGGACAACGAAATAGTTGAGTGGAGGGTCCCACCAGCTCATGTGAAAGAATTGATCGACTCTCTTCACGCAGTGTCTATGTCTCGAAGAAGTCATGCCTGTGGTGCTCTCAAAGTCATGTCAACAAAAAAAGCCAACTTATTTTCTTTGGCTCGAACCGAAAGTCTTTTAGACTCGATTATTTTTGCTATCGAATCAACTTTCAACGCTGTTACCGAAATGGATCTTTTGATGGATATACGATCCCGAGCTATGGCAGTGTTAAGCAACATTGCATCTCTACCTCGAAATCGCACTTTACTCTATAATCGCCCAGGACTTACCAGCTGCCTTACAACAATATTGAGGGAAGATTATCAGGAGTCGCGTGTCCTAGCTTGTGTCATTTTAGCATATTTATCTAAAAACGATGAATTTAAGGAAAACTTAACACAAATTGATGGGCTAGTTGATATGCTTACCCATCTTTTCAGCGGAAAGCACTATGGCCCTTTCTTCGACATTAAAGACGAATCAGGGTCTTTATCGGGAAGTTCCTGCAGTGCTAAAAGCGTATTGAATTACGTTAAAGAAGACTCAAAGGCGGGAATGTGGGAAGGCGTAGATGAAGGGAGTCAACTTTGTCAAACAAGTGTTAGAGACAATGACGACAAAAGTGTCGATTCAGGGATATCCAAATTAACCATGACATCAGGCGTTCGCAGTGAGACACAATGTGAATATATTACCCCTCTGCAGCTCAAGTTGTATGAAAATAAGAGCAAACCGTACCTTTCCCAAACTCGGACGAACGTATGTGCAATTTTTCTACAACTTTCACGATTTTCTATTACTTCAGTAAGTCAGTTTTCAATTTGTATTTTTTTCATTACAACTTGTTGAACCCTCCTCTCTTATTAAAAATATATTTTAGAAAAAGATTGGACTCAATACAAATTTCACGTCGGTATTGATAAGAAATTGTCAGGAATCGTCGCTCTCTATTCATTCAAAGTGTATTGAGATTTTGTGCCAGTTGACATTCCATCCGTCGTTTACAACACAACTTTTTGATCAAAAGGAGTTTATGGACATACTAACATCTACCGTGACCACAAATATACCAGCTTGTCGCATATGGGGATTGAGAATCGCGTTGAATATTTCTTGCTCAGCTGTTGGTCGAAAGGCTCTTATCAACTCCTCATTGTCATCAAGTCTTCCAGAATACGCAACATTGGATAGTTCTGACGATGAACAGACTACCGCCCTTAGTATTATGTGCAACTTGGCTAGCGACGAAGGTTAGTATTGACCTCATTATGCACTGGTTACGTAGCTTTGGTGCGACTATATCTTACCCTCTACTCGTTTGCTTGTAGATACTGCACTTAAAATTTTCAATATACCAGGCGCTGTAGCAAGTCTCTCCATTTTATCTACAAACGATTCTAGGTCAATTCGAGACGACGCTTGCAGCGCGCTAGACTTTATTTCGTTTTGGTGTCAAGAATATGCAATTCAAAGCACAGCGCCGCCTGACTTCAATTTTCAAGAAAACTATTTGCCGACCAAAAGCGTCTATAAAATTAATGGACATGATTAGTCTCAAGAATTTCAACACGCTCTGTCGAAGGTAGAAGTTTTGCAGAGGATGACAATATTTTTTGTCGCACCAACACGTAATTGACCCCATATGTGCAACTTTTATCTTATGTCCAAAAGAAAAAGTTACGTTACATCCTGTGAAACTTGTCATGCATATGCATATTTTATCTTCATTATTTAAAAGAATACCATAGTTCCAGCGTTCCAGCTCCATATATGTTGACTTGAATAGAATCCGTAAAGCTTTTGGAGTGTGTGAGGGTTTAGTGTTCATTTGTGATCAAATTTTGGATCGGATTAGTACATAAGGTATACGGCGTCTGCTGGTTGTCGTGCAGATGCTGAAAAGAATATTGTTGTTGCGATATCGATAATCCATGGTTTCGTTACGTCAATTTGGATGGTGCTTATCCAAGTACAATTTTTCGAAAGTTGGGGGTTTCTGCCGGTAGTCAGTGAACATGTTGTGTCTACCATGCAATTACTTCGAAGTATAATATCTTGTCATAAATATACTTCATAAGAAATAAAGCATGATTACATTTACATACTTTTACTATACACATTAAATGGTGAGTGTGGTTAGATGTAATGCTTCTGAAGCAGCGGAGGTGCACTAAAGCTACGGATGAAATGCTTTGTAGTAGTACTAAAGGGGCTGGGTGGCAGATGTGATGCTTAATGGTGGATGCTTGTTAAGCATGGTGGATGCTTGTTTCAACAACCTCAGCGGTTCTCAGATATAACATCTCTTTTAAAATATATTTTCATTTATATTGTGTCATTGGAACGGGTTTTACCATTGCCATGGGAACAATTCGTGTACTCAAGTAGGATTTAACGCGGAAAATGGTAATCCCTTTTGATATCTTTTCAGATGTGCGTCAGTTTACATGCAGTTTCCCAGAAAGCAAGTTTAGCCGTCAATAGTCATATCTGTCATACTCACTCTCCTAACCGTAACCCTATCATGGGCTCGACCTCAACCTTACTTGCAATCCCTCAAAACAAGAATATGGAAGTGAAAATCCGTCGAATAGAACCGCCGCGGCTGCGGGACCACTTCCAGAGCACTCACTCTCCTAACTGTAACCCTATCATGGATTCGACCTCAACCTTATTTGCAACCTTAGAACTCAATCGCGTCTTTTGCAAATTTGAATAAATTCTTTACATCGTGTTTCCGTTTTCCATTGCATACGTTTATTGCATTGGCATGCTATCATGTCAATGTATGCAATGGAAAACCGATGGATTTTATGCATTACGGAGTATGTATGTACAAGAGTTATGTTATCCCCGTAGGCGCGATGTCCGTATGCTGGAGTAGCAAGAAGAAGTTGACAGCTGGTGCATGGACGCTGACGGCAGGAGAACAGCTCTGTCGTCGGGCA
>Ga0209092_10001888_pt1 | contig 19790 bp, 24 predicted proteins | sample FraStrMetagenome_FD_187446 | JGI IMG/M metagenome (GOLD analysis project Ga0209092, IMG submission 187446) | Marine eukaryotic phytoplankton communities from Arctic Ocean - Fram Strait ARC3M Metagenome (SPAdes) (version 2) | ecosystem: Environmental > Aquatic > Marine > Oceanic | place: Fram...
AAGAACCAGTTTTCTCCAAAACAAGCTTGTCTAAATCAAAATCGGCATAAACTTCGCCATGAATATCTACAGCCCCCACCTTGGAAATTTTTCCACGAAATACTGCACCTGTCCCAAAGACTGATTTTTTTGCAAGAATATGGCTCATATCGGCCTATTCTTTAGCAGCAGGCGCAGATGATTTTTTCTGCAGAAACTGTCCTTCAACGGTAGCGCCGTCTTCGATTTCAATCCGCTGATAGCTGAGTGAACCGTCAATTTTTCCTGACTTAGTAATTTGCAGGTTATCAGCTACAATCTCACCGAATACCGTACCAGAAACACGCACATCAACTGCTTTAATTTTACCTGTGACGCTGCCTGTTATTTCAATAATGAGTGATTTACAGGTAACATCCCCGATGTGGGTGCCGGCCAGATGAATGGCTGCTGGAGACTCGATACTGCCCTCTGTTTTAATATCTGAGCCTATAAGGGCCACTTCTTGAACCGAAATGTCTGATGTTTTCTGTGCCTTAAACATCTCAAATTCTCCACTTTAAAAGCTAAAAAGACAAATACCATACTTTATTTTGACTAATTTATGCCCTAGAGCCGTTTTTGACTCAACAAGTAACATAAAGATACGTTATTAGTCTTTGATAAAGTGATTATCACAAGCTATCGATGTAGCGCATTTAGCTTAATTATGGTAAAGTTTAATTTGATTATAGTGTTATTTTATCCTTATGCGTGATTTAAAGAAAGTCCGGCATAGATCAAGAATTTTGGAAGTGACAGCTAGATGGTCGTTGATGTAATCGATATTCGGAAAAGAATTCAGCGAATTCGGAATGATGTTTCGGATGCGCTGATAGCGCGCCATGAAACTCAAACTTATGAAGAGCAATTGACACCTGATGTTGAGCTATCGGTTCTCCCTGCTGAAATAGCAGAACGTCAGAAAATAGACGCAGGTAACGAAACCCTGTCTACCGAAGGTAAAATCAAAACAGATGACCTGGATCGAGCGAAGGCTATTTCAAGCTACCGCGGCGTGTCTCATGCTCTCTCAATGCCATCCTTTAACTTGAACATTACGAATCGGCATTCAAGCACATTGCTAATTTCACTTATCATTCTGCAACTTTTATCTAATATGATTCTAATCACATTGCTGATGATAAAATTAGGGTAGTGTGAATGGCAGAAGAGCTGCATACATATCCCACATCACCTGAACATACGAACACACCAACGAATAAAAAATGGTCGTTTCTTCCACTTATGATCTCGCATACCTCCCCTGATATGCGGTTTGTTACGTCTCAGAAATTTGGGTGGCTTCGCGAAAAACGCTATCTTATTTTTACAGAAACGGGGCCGATTGAACTTGCGTTTCGCCCAACCGCTTTTCTGACTAGCCTTGGAATGCTAAGTGCTGCGTCGCTATTGACACTGGCTGCATTTTATTTTTTGCCGCCACTCTCAAGCTTCTTCGCTCGGGGGCTTGTTGCTCAGAACGCCTTACAAGCAGACCAGTTCCGTGATACTGATAAGCCCTTCGAGGCAGCATCAAAACTAATCTCTGGTGCTGGTGATTATCTGGCCTTAATAAGCGATAATCTAATTGAATTCGTTCTCCCCCAGCCTGAGCAGACAATACCGAATGCTCCACCTGAGTTTACTGTCGGCGCAAGCACTAAAGTAGAACGGCGCCTGCTGCCCGAAGAAATGCTGGGAGAGGCAGATGAAGCCTCTTCCGACCTTGCCAATCCCGAACCGGTGTCGAGTATCATGGCAACTAGGGGTATTGTTAAATCGCCAATGTCTGACGCTGAAACCTTCCTACCTGAACTTTCTTCACCAGCAGCACGCCCTTTTGAAGAAATGGACGCAGAATATGTTGGGTATAACAGCCTGTCTGATGCTCCTATTTTGGGTAACAAGCTAAAGTTTTATCGCCGCTTCTACAGCCTTTTATTTGAAATCCAAGCGATTGAACGTCTATTTGATTCTCTGTCAATTACACCTGAAAATCCACCGTCATCATGGGATATGTCAGCCCAAATCTCAGAAGATCAAATCCCAAAGCTTCTCCTTTTGAGGGAAAGCTGGCGTAACGTCATGGGTCAAATACCTCTAAAACCGCCGATGCGTTATTATTATATCTCAAGTAAATATGGGCCTCGAAAAAATAAAAAAACAGGCTTAAGCCGTTTCCATCACGGGGTTGATATGGCTGGCACCTGGCACTCACCTGTTCTCCCCGCTGCCAATGGCAATGTTGTATTTGCTGGGCGGAATGGCTCATTTGGTAAGGTTGTCCGTATCAGCCATGCCCATGGGATTGAAACAATCTATGCCCATCTCTCAGACATCAGTGTTAAAACAGGTGACTATGTAACAACCAGCACAGTAATTGGCAAAATGGGTAATAGCGGAAAATCTCAAGGGATGCATTTGCATTACGAGATTCGGACACAGAGAAAATCTGTTGACCCTGTGCCGTTTTTGAAAGCTGGCCATGAAATTAGTCTGGCTGGACAGCTTCCCTCACATTTGAATTTATAATTGCGTTTCCTGTTTATCCCGAATAGCGTTTGAGTTTCGGAATGGCACGAAATCTGCATTCTCAAAGACATCAAACATTACGTATTACAGGAAGATGTCACATGGATCCGAAAAAAGAACTTATTACCGATATGGGTATTGAAATGGTCCATTTTGATCACACCGACAAGCTTGCAAGACAGTATATTGTGCCTCTGGGCCTTTACCTGCATGATTCAGACCTATCTGATTCTGAATGGGCTATGGCGCGCACATTGGCAGCTGTTAAAGCCGAATTCTAATCTTTCTTTCTTAACAAAATTTTCATTCTCGAGGCGAGGCCAGCAATGCTGGCCTCGTTCTCTATTACTATATTTTTTTAGTATGGTCAGGAATACCCAAAAAAAGCCCGGCCCCTTTTAAAAAAAGGGACCGGGATAAGGATGCCATTCGCCAGGGAGATACGTGGGCGCGGCATTTCAAGGAAAAAAAATATACTTTAAGTCTAGCGCATATCAGATAAACGAGCCTGCATGCGACGCTGTGACGATGACGGAATGTTCAGCATTTCACGATATTTGGCGACAGTACGGCGCGCAAGATCAATGCCCTGCTGGGAGATGATTTTTGAGATAGCCTCATCACTGAGCGGCTTTCCTGGCACCTCTGTAGAAATAATTTTCTTTACCATATTGCGCACCGATGCCGCGGAGGCATTAATATCTGAATCACGTGATGTGATATTTACACTGAAGAAGGATTTTAGCGGCATACAGCCACGCGGTGTAGAAATCAGCAAGCCCGTTGTTACGCGGCTCACAGTACTTTCATGCATGCCGACTGCTTGGGCAACATCGCGCAATGAGAGTGGCTTGAGGTAGTCGATACCTTTTTCAAGAAAGTCTTTTTGGTGACGAATAATTTCAGCACTAATTTTTAATGTTGTCTGGTTACGCTGTTCTACAGCTCGTTTTAACCAGCGAGCATTTGATAATGTATCAGCGGAATAATCCTGTTCTTTCAGAGACTGACGCTTTTCTGCTAGCATTTCTGCATATGTTTCATTTACTAGAACAGCAGGCAGTGTGGAACGGTTGAGCTCGACCGACCATCCATCTAGCTTGCGTGTTACAATGACATCGGGGCTTGGCATTTCACGATATTCAATACCCAGATGCTCACCAGGCTTTGGATTGAGCGTGCGAATTTCTGCAAGCATGTCCAGAATATCATCATAGTCACATCTCAATCTACGAGCCAATTGACGTATTTCGCCGCGGCCAAGCTGATCTAAATTATCCAGCAAGGCACCAAAGAGCGGTGTGAATAATTCCTGATCGATAAGTTGAAGACGTAAACATTCTGCAAGGTTTCGAGCGAATAAGCCTGCTGGCTCAAACTGATGAAGCTGAAGTAACACGTCTTCTGCTTCAGCTTCCTGACAGCCACACTCATCAGCAATATCTATCACTGTTCTGCCAATCCATCCAGACGGCTCAAGAGCGTTGATAAAATGAGTTGCAATCATGCGTTCTGATGGCTTTGTGAATGTCAGATTAAGCTGTTTGAACAGAAACGGATAAAACCCTTCTTTCTGAGAAATATTATCAAGAATATTAAAATCATTGCTGCCAGAAGCACGAGAGGCTGTCTCACCGCGCGGCATATCAGCAATACTACTATCGAACCGATTGTCCAAATCAGAATGTTGGGTGGGGTCATCTGCCAACGCTGCACTTTCTTTCAGCTTAGAAATATCGTTCCCTTGCATTTGCTCAGATAACTGCTGGTTCTCTGTTAGTACAGGCTCAGATGTCTTGCTTGCGTTTACCGGCGCTTCACTATCGACCTTCTGCTGATCACTGGCGGTTACCTCTAGAAACGGATTATCATACATCTGTTCCTGCAGGTGCTGTGTAAGCTCTAGATTAGACATTTGCAGCAGCTTAATGGCTTGCTGTAACTGAGGCGTCATCACCAAAGACTGCTTCTGACGCAACTTAATTGACTGTGATAATTGCATAATATGTCTCCTCGCAAGAGAGACCTTGGGAAAAAGGCACGGTAATTGCAAAATATTCATTTGACGGCATATTTTGTCAAAATATTAACAAATTTTATATGATTTTTCAGTACTTTAAGAGAAATAGTTAATTTTTCGTAAATCACTCTGTCAGATTTCAGTCAGCAAAAAGAGGATAAATCTGCGGTGTTACACTTCACATCTACCTTGTTATCCCGCTAATATTAGGTTCACCCGTTGCTATCGGGAAGAATGGATACAGCAGAGTAAACCGGCAATATTACCTGAGACGGAGTGTTCTACATGCTTATTACACGCACAAACGTATCGCGAGCACCGTGCCGCCGCTGTCATATATTGCGGGTTTTACTACTTATGGTCTTAGGCATTGTTCTTGTGGCACTAGTTGCCAGAGAGAGCTTTGCCCTAATTGGGGACATTGAGCCAATTATGTTTGGATATCTATTCGCTGGTCTTGCTGTAATAACCTTCATTATAAAGCTAGGTTATTATTACCTGAAACGTTAAACTGCATGTATCTTACAAGCCCTTTACCAGCCTGACGGCAAGGCTTTGATATGGAAAAAAGCGGCCATAACTAAAACCAGTCATAAAATTTACGGACCAAATATTTTGTGACGTCACCCAATTTTTCTCGCCTGTCCAATATGGTTCAGCAAGCGTATTTGGGAAAACCACCTTATCAATTTTTGGCACAGAACATTCCTGACATACCAGAGATTCGAGTTCTTTAAGGGTTGGAAGGCGCCACAAGCCTCCAAGTTCTTTATTAGCAAGTTTGATTGCCTGACGCACCTCGTCTTGTGAAAGCTTCATAGCTTCACCAGTACAGGTATTATATTCGAATATCTGACCAACAGAGCACCGCATCCATTCTGCCCCTGTCCGCAAATCGACCGCAATATAGTCACTAATAATATAGGAACTCGAATGAGCGACTTTTGGCGCCGCACTTTCTGAGGGGCTTATGCCGGCGAAGACGAAAAGAAAAGCGCAAAGAATAGCTGATATCCTCTGTAACCTATTCTGCTTTACAGGCTTATTAAGTAACTGTTGACGCAGATCTCTCATTCGCAGCTCCCGTGCCCATTTCTATTAAGTGGATAATCGCCTCATTGTTAGCCTATGGCCCAAACTCCGCTATTATTATATACTCATCTCGGGAGAGAGGCGAGCCCATTGTAAAATATAAGCTTCGGTATAGTCTAGGCACTACTTTTTAAAGCTAGGCAACTCAATTGGTACCATTCTTGCTTGGCAGAAGGTCTATCCCTTAAGCATGTGACAGTTTTAACTGAATAATAGGTCAAAAAAATGGATATAGCTTCAATTGTCGGTCTAATTGGCGGCGTAGGTATGATTCTTGGTGCAATGATTTCCGGGGGTGGTCTTAGTCCGTTTTTTGACGTTCCTTCTGTGCTCATTGTGTTTGGCGGTACATTTTTTTTGGTCATGTATTCAACCCCAATGCCTGTCTTTCTTGGGTCTTTTGGTGCCATGGCCAAAGCCTTCATGCCGCCAATCAAAAAGCAAGATGAGTTAATCGAGCGAATGGTTGAATTATCCGGCATTGCAAGAAAAGACGGTATGATGGCTTTGGAAGGTCAGGAAGTTCCTGATAAATTTTTCCAAAAAGGTCTTCAGATGCTAGTCGATGGTGCTGATGAATCAAAGCTTGTCACACAGCTAAACAAAGAAATTAAGTCGATGTTAAAGCGCCATGAATCAAATCAGACAGCTATTAAAGCATGGATTGACCTCGCACCGGCTATGGGAATGGTAGGAACGCTTATTGGTCTAGTGCTGATGTTGGGAAATATGGCTGACCCGAAAGCGATTGGTCCAGCAATGGCGGTTGCACTTCTGACAACCATGTATGGGGCGATCATTGCTAATGTACTTTTCATGCCTCTTCTCACCAAGCTTGAAGGCTATACCCAATATGAAGCGGTTTACCGTGAAATGGTCGTTACTGGATTGCGTAATATCGCTCGTGGCGAGTCACCTCGTAATATTCAAGATCAAATGGTTGCCAATTTGGCGCCGAAGATTCAGGAAAAAATGGAAGTTGCCTAATCAGACTTTAATCATTTTTTCTAGGGAGTATCTTTATGGCTGAGGCAGAAGAGCAAGAAGAAGTAGAAGAAGAGGAAGAAGAATGTCCCAAATGTCCGCCTGTTGGTGCGCCAGCATGGATGGCGACATTTGCCGATATGGCAACGCTTTTAATGGCGTTTTTTGTTCTTATTTTATCATTTGCTGAATTTAATGTGCCCAAATTCAAACAAATTTCAGGCTCTCTTAGAAACGCTTTTGGTGTTCAGAAAATTGTTCCTATTGTGGAACAGCCAAAAGGAACAACCATTCTATCTCTGAATTTTAGCCCATCACCAAGTAAATCAGTCACAAATGAAATGACTCAACAGACAACCGAAATTAACCAGCCTGATCTTGAAGTCCAAAATAAGACCAAAGACAGCGATGGCGAAGCCAAGGACAACGCCGAAGACGTGGTTAAGGCTCTTGAAGAAGCCATTGCTAGAGGTGATGTTGAAGTTCAGACCCTTGGTGATAAAGTAGTTGTAAATTTCACCCCAACAGACGCCGAAGAAAAAGATCTTCCCCAACTACTTCAACAAACATTGAATGCTATAGAAAAGGCAAAATCTGCCGCGGGCAAGAGTGACCAGGATGTTCTGTTTGGTGGCTTAGAGGGAACACTCACACAACTTGCTCAAGCCGCACAATCTGCAGCTGATGCCGCTGAAAAATCAGATTCAACAAAAAAATCCCAAGCTGAAGCAGAGGCGGAGGCAACAAAAGCCGAAGACGAACTCAAAATCGCCTTAAAGCAGGAAATTGGTAAGGGTTTGGTTGAGGTCTCTCGTGATAAAGACAAAGTTATTGTGACTGTTGGTTCAGGCGGCGCATTTCGGTCTGGGTCTGCAGACTTAACCGAAGAAGCACAATCCATCATGAAACGGATTGCTGGTACAAATAGCGAAGGCGATTCTGAAATCACCGTCTCCGGTCATACAGATGATGTACCTTTGATTTTTGGGTCTCGCTATCGTGATAATTGGGACTTGGCAGCTGCGCGTTCTGCAAGCGTCGTTCAGTCGCTGTCAGCTGATAATCTTATAACAAATAATAGACTAGAAGCTATTAGTTATGGGGAAAGTCGCCCTCTAGAGAGTAACGATACTTCTGCCGGTCGAGCTAAAAACCGTCGCATAGAAATTGAAATCAATTACTAGAAGCAATTAGCGCTCAGCCTTGACTGTTTTGGAATAAGAATGTTTACAACATCTCTTTTACTGACAAAGTAGATAAACCTGCTATTCTTGTCGATAGAACACACGCGAGTATTTTTCTCAATGGAATTCATTCAGCTATGTTGAGGAGTAGACAATGATTGAGCTTAAACTTCAAAAATCTGACGACTCTTACAGTACTGCAGCTAAACAGCGCATGGAAGAAAACATCGAAAGCTGCATCGAAACGCTTAAATCAGTTGGTACGTCAAGTACATACATGACACTTCTGTACGGAGCCGCTGTTATGGTGGATGGCAGAAATAGAAAGGTAACTGATTTTGCTGATATTGAACCGCTAGTAGATAAATCAAAAAGAGGGTTCATTGTTGCTCTCCACCGCGCCGATCTCGAAGCTACGATTATTGGTATATTAAGAGATAATGGATTTACTAAAATTAATAAACTACCTGAAACTGGTTTTCTTCAAGTAGAGGTTGAAAAACCAAGTATGGCTCAGGTAGACTCTTGGGTAACTGAGTGCGACCGTCATGTAAGCTCTTCTCTTAGTCGGTCTGGAAAAATTAAGGTCGACGCCCTATCGCAAATTGCCAAAGGCGTGAAAAATGAATTTATTGAACCAGTTATTGCACACCGCGCGAGACTTCAACTAGATGATTTATCTCTATCAAGTGAAAATCATTTAAAAGTGATTGGCATGACAAGAAAAGTTCATTTTCTCGGCTACGGACTTCAGCTTACAACTGAAGAAGAACATAAAATACTTAGCCAAACACGCCTGCCACTTTTTCAGAAGATTGGCGAATTTATGAAAGAATAGACTTTGTTAAAGTCTTTATTCAGGGATTATGTCGGTTTGGAGTTAGCTTTGGGAGTCTCTTTGTTTTCTTCTTCTTTAACGCCTTTGCCAAAAGATGAGCCGAATTTAAACTGACATTTTGGGTCGAACTGTCGGCAGATTGTCATTGCCTCTTCATCTGAGCGTGCAGCAAGAACTATCCAAAAATAATACTCTTGAAAGAGCCCATATCCACGGATGAGCTTTATTTGCGCACGGCGAAAATAGGCCATAACTAGAGCGTAAATTGCCAGAAATAAAAGTGGGTGAATAAGAAAGCAGACAGCATAGGTAGCAAGAATAGCAAAAAGTGGCTCCCACATCCGGTAATTAAGGAGCCAGAGTGGTGGAAGAAATGTTGCAAAACTCGAGTATTCTGCCTCAAAAAGATAAACATTCCGATGAACATTTCTTAACGCTTCGTAAGTACGATATGCTTTAGGATTATCGATTTCATAGCTTTGTAGTTTGAAAGTAACCCTTTCTGATATCTCAGCGGTTGCATATTCAAGGATACAGCCAAGATCTTGTTTGGCAAAAACGGAGAGAAATAGTCCGTCACGAAACAAAGTAAGAAGAATTGGCTCCTCAATCATTTTGAACTGTTCTTCTAATTTTTGAATATCACTTTCGACAGGCAGACCGTCTATAGCAACCAAAACGTCCTGCTCACGCAGTTTCAACCCACTTGCATAGCTGCCCCGCCTCATAGACTTTATCCGGACGAAGCCTTGTCCGTTTTCACCTGTTTTTTTTGGCGTCGAAGTATCTTGTGCATCTACCATAGGGAACGTCTCTTCCTAATTATCCGCCCAGCCTGCCAGCTAACAAACTAAACTCTTGGAAAATATGCTTATGGGAAGCTAATCCTATCTTGCTGGATTTCGAGCAATTTTATCATTTTCATATTTTGCCCTGCAAGCATTTCAACTTGCGCTGCAGTATTTTTCTGAGAAGCTGAAAGCGCACCAATATCTGTATTATCAATCAGTTTTTTCTGCACAACATCAAGTTCTTTACTAAGTTTTGACTCAGTGCCTGCCAGTTGAACGGCAACAGAATTAAGATGGCCCATTGCCTGATTGACAATTGTATCGCCCAGATATTTACCAAGCTCTTCATTCGACAATACCATGGCATCTGATGACGCCTTGATATCAGCACTTAGCTGCTCACTTGATGTACCTATAAGCTTCGCAAGCTCTGTAATTTTACTAGTTGCTTCGCGGTTAAGGGCAACAAGTTCGCCTTGCTGCTCTAATGAGCCTGAAAGCTCTCCAAGAACAGAATTCAAATGTTCAATATTTTCAGCAAAAACAACAAGGCCCTCGCGGTTGGTCGTTGTCATCAACCTCAACTCACCAAGTGTTTTAAAATAAAGCATGGCTGAAAAGCCAAGACTAAGGACAGCTGCGCCCATCGCAGTGACAAAGGTAATTGTGGTATAACGATGAATTTGAGACACGTTTTTTTCCAACTTCCTGTGTTCGCGTTTAATTTGACTATATTCAGAGGTAACATCAGTTGCAGCATCAGCAGCATCAAGAGCCAGCTTAATACTTTCCTGTACTGAATTCAGTTCGCCTGCCATATCTTACCTCTCCTCACTCTCACTACCCTACCTAAGACTATGCTAACCATTGATATCGAGAATACCTGACTTTTTCTTCCGGCGACGCGCTGCTGTATTTTTGGTCGACGCGTTCCTTGAAAAATATGCACATTGCATGCCAGTCGACTGATATACTATTTGTGCAGGAAGATTTTTCCCTTTAAAGCCAAACTGCCTACAACCCCAAGGATTGCGAGGCTCATATGTCACAAAAAAATGACGACACCCCCGGCAATTCAATCGAAGTTCAGCCTCATTTACAGGCGGATGGGATGGATGCTGTCGTCGGCTCATGATAAGGACCTGAACCAGTTAACAGCGTCAGCGATGATAAATCGCAATCCACCGCACACAGATGAGAAAGCACAAATAGCCAGTGCGTAACCGCGCACCTGATAACCAGCATCAAGAAAATCAGCTGCCTGAAGAGATAATACCGCACCAAGGATAAAAAAGCAGACAGTGCTAATCATCTCACCGAGGCTGCGCGGCTGGCGCTTCCTCTTTATTTGGAATTCCGGAAGTTTACTATCTACCATCCTCTGCTCCTAGCTTTTGACCTGTTTCATTAAACTGCATATCATCCGGGAGGTCCACATCTGGCTCTTCCATTATTTCGCCTTTATCCAACCGGTATAGATAGGCCAGAACCACCGCAACAGCCTGATAAAGCTGCTCAGAGATTTCAGCGCCAATTTCACCTGTAAAGAACAAGGCACGTGCAAGTAGAGGTGAGCGGAATACTGTTACTTGGCTATCCTTGCCCGTCTCGATAATTTTTTGTGCCATGTGACCACGTCCCATCGCCAAAATCCTTGGTGCCTCAGATGAGCCTACTTCATATTTCAGGGCTATCGCGAAGTGGGTCGGATTCGTGATAATAGCGGTTGCCTGAGGCACGTCTTCAAGGGCGGCTTGCTGACGGCCTGCATTCTGAGCGGTTTCCATCTGCATACGCCTGATCTTTGCTTTTACCTCAGGCGAACCTTCTGTCTGTTTATATTCATCTTTTATTTCCTGCTTACTCATGCGTAGTTGTTTGATATGCACGTGCCTCTGCCAGAAATAGTCAATTACTGCAATAACGGCAAGAATGACAAGCAAAGCCCCAAGCAAGGACGGAAACATATCCAAGCCACTTGCAAGAGCTGAATTCAAATTCAACTCTGTTAGCTGAATAAGAGAGGGGAGATGTGCATAAAGAACAACCCCTGAAACACCAAATAATAGAAACACTTTGAGCAGTGATTTTACAAGCTCAACAAGCCCTTTTACCGAGAACATTCTCTTTAAGCCAGCAAGCGGACTTATCCTGCTTCCCTTGAAATTCATCGCTTTTGGCGCAAAATTCAAGCCACCAACTGCCGCCTGTGTTGCAATAATAACAATCATAATCGGTACACCAATTATGATACCGCTTAGAATAATTAATTCTAGCATCTCGAAGAATTTTTCAACGATTAGCTTATTTAAATCATTAGGGCGCTCGAAATGGAACATGCGGGACCACCGCGTTATTGCCGGCTGAATAAACATTGGCAAAATAACCATCATTACCAAACCAGCAAACAAGGTTGTGAAAACGAACATCTCTTTTGAGCTGAGAACCTGTCCATCTTCACGAGCTTTTTGAATTTTTCGTTGGGTGGGTTCTTCGGTTTTTTCCTGACCGTCCTGACTTTGCTCAGCCATAGATTGCCTTTCCCATCACGAATTCAAGATTTTTCATTGAAGAAACTGCAAGGTCACTCAAGGAAAATGATATCGAATCAACAGAGACATATAACATCAGAAATACAGATATTAAAGTTATCGGAAAACCAAATGAAAATAGGTTCAACTGTGGGGCAGATCGTGTCATTACACCAATTGCAAGATTGATGAGCAACATCCCAATAGCGATTGGCATCATGATAAGACTTGCCGCAATAAACATCTGCCCAGCTGCTGCAATACCACCTTCAACAAGCGCACCAAAATGCGGTGTTTCGCCAACCGGAAGATGCTGATAACTTTGCATCATCGTACGAAGTACCAAAAGATGTCCGTTCATTGATAGAAAAAGGATAGTCATAAACATCTGAAGCATTTTAGAGACAATAGGCGTTTGTCCACCAGAATCAGGGTCCATCTGCGCTGCATAACCAAGGCCAGCTGATGTCGCGATTTTCTCACCTGCCAGCATTGAGGCACTAAACCAGATAGTCAGAATGAGTCCGGCAGAAACGCCGATAGCTATTTCTGTTACGATAACACCAACCAGTTTCATCTGGTCAAGCGTTTCAATAGGTGGCACGTCAACCATACCCATGACGCTCACCCCCAACAGGATACCCATCACGATGCGCACCTGCACCGGAACAAAAGACCCTCCAAAAAGAGGGGAGGCAAGAAGGAATGAGCCAATTCGCAAGCTTGCCAGAAAAATCTGGCAAAGCATTGCCATCACAAACTGCATTTCCAGTCCTGGCAACCCGCCCATTCCTTGCAATTCTGTTAATGGCAAATCCATAAAGATACCTCAGCAGACCAGCGTTAGCTGACCTGCGTAACCTGATCAAATATGAAGCTAAAATAATCTGTAAGTTGGACAAGCATCAAATTAGCTAACAGACCAAAGGTGGCCAAAACAAGGACGAGCTTTGGAACAAAACTGAGCGTTGCTTCATTAATAGATGTCGCTGCCTGAATGATCCCGACAAATAAGCCGATGGCAAGAGCAACAAGCAGAATGGGGCCAGCGATAACAACAATCTGCCAGAAAGCCATCCGCAGCATCTCAACATTCATATCAAATTCCATTATGCGAGCCCTTTCTTAGGCCGAATAGGTTGCGACAAGAGAGCCGACCGTCATTGCCCAGCCATCAACCAAAACGAAAAGCAGCAGCTTGAATGGTAGCGATACAAGCATCGGGCTCAGCATCATCATACCGAGAGCCATCAAGATAGAAGCAATCACCATATCGATTACAAGAAATGGCAAGAATAGAAGAAAGCCAATCTGGAAAGCTGTCTTTAATTCAGACGTAATAAAAGATGGGAGCAGAACAGTAAGCGGCACAGATTCAGGCGTTTCAAAGCTACCCAAATTCGCCATGTCAGCAAACATTTTCAAATCATCTTTTCGGGTATTTTTGACAAGAAATCCCTTCATTGTATCGCTTGCCGAAGCCAGCGCAATTTCAGCTGATACATCTCCATTTAGATATGGGTCAGCTGATTTTTCGTAAACTTCAGTTAAGGTTGGCGACATGATAAAAAACGAAAGAAATAATGCAATCGCAATCAATACCTGATTTGGAGGTGTCTGCTGGGTTCCCATCGCCTGGCGCAAAATCGACAGTACAATGATAATGCGTGTGAAGGATGTCATCCCAAGAACAAGAGACGGCAAAACGGTTAGCGCCGTCATTAGTGCAAGCACCTGCAACGAGAGAGAATAGGATGTCGTTCCATCACCAAATTCAGTAGAGGTCAAGGCAGGCAGACCACTAGCAAAGCCAGCAAGGGAATCCTGGGCAGCAGCAGGCGCCATAGGCAGCATACAAAACAGAGCAATGCTCAAAAGTGACACCAGACTAAAAAGCGCACTTGTCAAGGAACGGGAAAAGGTCATCGTTGCTGTCTCCAGCGTTTGAAGGTTACAGCAAAGTCCGACATCTGCTCATCATCGGCTCGCGCGGGTGATGCAGAACTGTGGGGAGGCTTTTTTTGGCCCGGTAAGGTTTGGCCACTATCAGCACGCTCGGTTAATTCCATTGGCGCAGGGCCATCCTGACCATTTTCAGCCCAATCATTTTCATCTTGGGCAGCGTTCAATGCTTTGGCAAAAGCAGGAGAAAAATTAGACTCATTAGTGGTGGGCTGCGGCTGGTTCAACGGCACCAAAGATGGCGCAGTGCCTTTAGCAGACACCATCACAAATGTTTGGTCATCAATTTGAACAATACGCAGGCGCTCACCTTGAGCAACAGCAGTATCTTCGATTACGTGGATACGCCGACCAGCATGCAGACTGGAGCGGATAGCGCCGCCTTTCCGGCGCAGAAAAAACAGAATAGCAATCATTACACTCAAGAAAGCGAGAGTAATCGTAATTTGCTGCAATCCTACAATTTCACCGAACATCCGGCATGCCCCCAAGCAAGAAAAATATCAAGCGCATTACTGCACATTTATCTTCCAAGAAAGGCAAGAACCGTGCCAACTAGATGGTAGGAACCTTATGATGATTTATAATGAGGTATAATACTAATATAAGGCTCTGTAATATATTCTTATTTTAAAGAAACAGCTCTTTGAAGACCGCCACTCTCTTCTATCTACAATAGCATGTCTTAGCAAACCAAATGAGCGCTGTCATTTTCTTGACGACCATAAAATACTATAGACTTTCAACGCGTTTTTCGGGATCAACAATCTCTGTAAACCGCACACCGAATCTCTCGCCAACCATTACAATTTCACCTTTTGCGATCATCGTTCCATTAACGAGGATGTCAAGGGAGTCACCGGCCAGTCTATCCAGCTCGATAACAGAGCCTTCATTCAGGCGCAAAAGGTCCCTAATTTTAATTTCTGTGTTACCAACTTCAACAGATAGCTGCACTTCAATATTTTCAAGAACACGCAGGTTTTCGACACCGCCTGATGCCTGGTTTTGTGGAATATCAGCTCCCATATTGGGGGCTGTTGATGGATCCTGTTCATTTATTTCATCTGACATTTATATGACCTCACACTCTATTTACGCTATGGTTGCCTCTGTTTCAGGCGACCATAATATCTTAAATACGTTTCTGTAAGCTAATTGCTGACTTGCCAGCAACCTCGCCTATCTCGCCGATAAAAATCGGATGGTCTTGCACTTTTACCGTAACACCCTCGCCAACATTCATTGGCAGCACATCTCCGACCTCAAGCCGGGTCAGTCCGCCGACAGACATTGATGGTTGACCAAGCAGCGCAGTAATGCCAAGCGGAATACTTAAAATCGCATTTTCCATTTTATCACGCCACGGCACGTTATCATTTGAGCTAGCAGATTGAACGCGGGAACGAAGCTGGGCTGCGATTGGCTTTAATGTTTGCAATGGATAAACAATATCGATCGTATCAGCTTCTGCATTTGGCAGTTGCACCATAAACGAGCAAATAATTACCAGCTCACTTCCATCAACAACTGATGCAAATTGGGTGTTTGTCTCACGTCCCTGCTCTATTAGACTGATCGGCATAAGACTACGCCATGAATTAGAAAGAGCGGCATTCAGCCCGTCAGATACAAGTTCAATGACGCGCTCTTCAGTTGAGGTGAACTCTGAGCGTTTAGACACCGCTCCATCTAGAGTACCGCCATAAAAGGAGGCCGTTAGTGTTGAAATAAATTTAGGCTGAATCGTCATCAACATTGTGCCACGCAATTCATCTATACGGTTAATATTAAGATTCATAAACGTATCGATACTGGCACAATATTCATCAAATGATTTAACTTCAGGAGCAAATGGCGTGATCCGCGGCTGCAGTCTTAGCATAGGCAGAAAAACAGAACGAGCCTCACGGGCAAAACGCTCATTAATGAGCCGTAAGGCATAGTAATCGCCCATCAAGGATAGGTCATCCTCACCAAACGCAAACGGGCGCACATCATCTGACTGTGACATGTCTATGCCCACAGGAGAAGAAACTTCATTTAGTCCTTCCATCAGCGCATTTACTTCATCACTAGTCAGCTTTTTAGATGCCATTACGACCTACCTATATCTCATTTTTGTCTATCTTGCCGGTGCGCAACAAAACTTACTGCAACACAAAGGATGTGAAATGAACTTCTTCAATCCCACCAAATCCTTCAAGAAGCATGAGCTTTCCATTAATACTATCGCGCAAAGCAACCGCCAATAACACCCTGCCTGCCTTGCCTTGCACGTCCTGCTCTGAAAATTCGCTCATTGAATTCAGAATTTCTGAACGAAGCGCCAGTTGGTGTGATTCAACGTTAACCATAACACTTTCATCATATTGGGTTGATATACCAATACCTACCTGAACGAATTTACGTGAGTTCATCAGATTAGTTGTGAACGTGCCTGGAAATTCAAAATAAGTTGTAACAAACGCTTCAACTTCAGGTGCTTCTTTTGCCACTTTTGATGCTTCATCAGCTGCTAAATCCTCTTCGGCGGCTTTTTCAGCTTCAGCTTGTTCCATTTTCTTTTCGATAATAGATTCAATTTCTTCTGAGGGGTCTGATTGCCCACTTCCAAATAAAAGATAGCCGCCACCAAGGCCTGCAGCGATAAGCAGCAATCCACCAAGAGCGAACGCCAGAATGCGCAGCAGAGGGCCACGCTTTTTTGGTTCGGTATTTTCTTCATCAGCCATAGATCAAACCTCCTGTGGTTTGCCGATTTCCGTTAAGTAGGACCGGACAGCACGAAACCTTATATCATGCTTTAACATTAACTAAACTATTTGATGCATCAGTAGCATCATTATTTTGTGGTAAATTTGAGTCAGAATTATTGTTCTGGCCATTGTTTTGATGACCGTGACGCCCATTGCCTGATTGCTGGCCATTTGCCCCATTGCCATTGCTTTGGGTTGATGTGCCAAGATAGGCAAGTTTCATTCCGGCATCTTCTAGCATAGCAGACAGACGCGACTGAGCATCAGAAATCATCTGTGCTGCCTGCGAAGTCTCTGTTCGCATCTGGAGCTGAGCTTCGTTCTGCTGAAGACTTAAGTTCACATGCAATTTTCCAAGAGAGCGGGGGTTCAATTCAAAATCAATGCCCTCTTTTGCATTCGCAAGATTACGTTCTACCCGCTTCACAAGCTGTTCTGCCCAGTTTTCATCCTGCATATCGAGCATTTCAAGCCAGTTTTCAGCCAGTGAGCTTGTTAGACCTGACTGACCACCTGATGTCTGACCACCTGACGTCTGGCCACCTGACCCCTGATTTCCGGCTGAAGAGCTTGCTTCACTAGCCACGCCCCCTTGCAGGAGCGTGCTGGTTTCTGCTGTTGGCAGATTAGGCGTAGCTGGCCGTAAAGTCAGACCAATCTGACTTTCTGTTTTGATCGTTTTTAGCGCAAGCGCATCAAATGAATCGCCAGCCTCCGCCTCTGCCATTTCGATAATAACTGGCCCTGATGCTTCTAGCTTTGCCCGCACGTTCTGGCGGGGTGCTGACATCATCACCGCAACCTTATCTGAATTCAGGGACGCCGTTTTTACATTATCTAAATCTGATGTTTGACCAGCCGTGATGTTAACTTTTTCTTTGATAACCACATGCTCAGGAGCAAGGTCCTCAGCAATCTTCGTGAGAAGCTGGGTTGTGAGTGGCCTGTCGCCTGCACTGCGCTGTGCACTTACACTAGTCGCAACCTGACCCTGCACTTCGAGCTGGGAGGCAGCAAGTAATCCAGCATCGCCTTCCTCTTTTTCGTGGGAGAGCACGCTGCTCTCTATAAGAGTATTCACATCGCCCTCATCCTGACTCAGATAGTTAGCCGACTCGTCGCTGACAGCAAACAGCCGAGCTGTCGCAAGCGCGCCTTCACCGTCCTGTTTATCGGGGTGTTCTTCCTGCGTCATAGCCTGCAGAATATCAAGATTTACGTCTATCTCTTCAGTATCGTCAGTTGATATTACAGCCCCAAAGAGAGCTGCAAAAAGGACATCACTTCCTGCCTCTTTGCCTGCGCTAGATGCTGGACCTTTGGGCGAGATATCTGATGATGAAGACGCAGTAATTATTGGCATAAATTTCGCTCTTGCAAGATGAGGTGTGCGAATAGGGACATCGACTTGTCATCTTTCAATGCAAGTTGAGTGCCAGTTTCCCAGATTAGCTTTAGCCTTATTCAGCTATCGACGCCGTAATTCAGCGAGCTGGATATCTGCCCGGTCCTGAGCTAATTTACGGGCTTCTGCAACAAGTTCTGTTGCTTTATCCTCTTGGCGGCTCCGCTTATGTTCGGCTGAGGCAATATCCTTCTTGAGCGTAACCATTTCTGTGGCTAGATGCTCGCATCTATGTGAAATCGAAAGTAACTGGTCACGTACCTGAGTGTTGAACCATGAGGCAGAATAAAGAGACATCCCTGAACGGGCATGGTCTGTTGCTTTATCTGCTTCGAGCAATTCTTCAAGCTGGGCTTTCATCGCTCGGTTCTTGGATAGCTCGTCCCGCACAAGACCAAGAGCGCGAAGCTGTTTGGTCAGATGGAGCTTCTGTGTCAGCGCCATTTTTTTGAAAAGTGCTGCACGGCGTGTCATTACAACCCACCTTTCTGGCTAGTCCCAAACAAGCCTGTTAATGCAGCAGCAGAACTTTCGAAATCAGCTAGATCCGTCTGGGGTTGCTGGATAAGTGAAATGAGTTGTGGCCATAACTGAACAGCAAGATCAAGGTCTGGATCCTGCCCGGCACTATAACCGCCCATCAGAAGCAGATCACGATTTTCCATATATAATGACATGAGGCGCCGGAACATCTGACCAGCAGCAATGTGTTCTGGTGAAACAATTTCGGTCATCACACGGCTGACAGATGCTGGCACATCGACAGCTGGATAAATTCCCATTTGAGCCTGTTGCCGCGACAACAAGATATGACCGTCTAAAATTGCCCGCGCTGTATCCACAACCGGGTCGTTCGTATCATCGCCATCAGCCAAAACCGTATAGAATGAGGTAATAGACCCCTGGCCATTCAAGCCAGTACCAGACCGCTCAACCAGCGCCGGTATAAGCGAAACCACAGAAGGTGGGTAGCCTTTGGATGTTGGCTGCTCACCAAGAGCAAGACCAATTTCACGCCGCGCATGGGCAACACGGGTAAGCGAGTCCATGATAAGCAGAACATTTTTACCCTTATTACGAAAATATTCTGCGATTGCTGTTGCCCGCTTTGCTGCACGAATACGCAGTAAGGGAGATCTGTCAGCAGGCTCTGCAACAATAACCGTCCTACCGCGAGATTCTGCTTTAAAGACAGTTCGCACGAAATCGCCAACCTCGCGGCCACGCTCCCCAATAAGCCCAACCACAACGACATCTGCTTTAGTGAAACGGGTCATCATGCCAAGAAGCACCGATTTACCAACACCAGACCCCGCAATGATGCCAAGTCGTTGTCCCTGCCCTACCGTCAGCAGGGAATTTATCACCCGAACACCAACATCAAGGGGGGTATCAACAGAACGCCGGGCAAGCGGGTTGATTTGAACTCCTTCCAGCGGCCAGCTATCTTCGAGCTGTGCAGGCCCGCGCCCATCCAATGGTATGCCAAGCGCATCAAAGACACGCCCAAGCAGTCCCTCACCAACAGGAATTTCATAGCCATCATCTTCGACAGTGACCTGCGCCCCGACAGAAATGCGGGCCCCTGTTTCATGGACGCACAGCAAATTATTACTGTTCTGAAACCCAATAATTTCAGCAATAGCAAAGTTGCCCCCATCAGTTTCAATC
>Ga0209092_10001889_pt1 | contig 19788 bp, 18 predicted proteins | sample FraStrMetagenome_FD_187446 | JGI IMG/M metagenome (GOLD analysis project Ga0209092, IMG submission 187446) | Marine eukaryotic phytoplankton communities from Arctic Ocean - Fram Strait ARC3M Metagenome (SPAdes) (version 2) | ecosystem: Environmental > Aquatic > Marine > Oceanic | place: Fram...
AAAAAGTAATCTGATTTTAGTAACGGCACTCACACCCACTCCAGCTGGAGAGGGAAAAACAACTGTTTCTATTGGATTAACCGAAGGATTAAATAAAATAGAGAAACAAGCAACCGTTGTATTAAGGGAACCCTCGTTAGGGCCTGTATTTGGAATTAAAGGAGGAGCTGCTGGTGGTGGATATTCTCAAGTAGTACCTATGGAAGACATTAATCTTCATTTTACAGGTGATTTTTCGGCTATTGAAAAAGCCAACAATTTACTTTCCGCATTAATAGACAATAATCTACAATCAAAAACAAGAAACTTAGGAATCGATCCAAGAACCATCGCCTGGAAAAGAGTCATGGATATGAATGATAGAGCATTACGAGATATTACTATTGGATTGGGTGGCACTGCAAACGGGATTCCTAGACAAGACGGATTTAATATTACTCCAGCCTCTGAGGTTATGGCCATTTTGTGTATGGCTAGAGATTTTTCTGACTTAAAAGAACGCTTAGGAAATATTTATATCGGTCAAACATTTGAAAAAAAATCTATTTACGCAAAGGATTTAAATGCAGAAAACGCCATGGCAATATTATTAAAGGATGCCATCAATCCAAATTTAGTTCAAACTTTAGAAGGAAATCCTGCTATCATTCATGGGGGTCCTTTTGCCAATATTGCTCAAGGAACCAATACTATTTTAGCTACTAAAATGGGAATGACCTTATCAGAATATGTTGTCACCGAGGCGGGGTTTGGAGCAGATTTAGGTGCTGAAAAATTTTTAAACATCAAATGTGTGTCTGGAGGATTAAAACCCAAAGCGGTAGTTTTAGTAGCTACTATAAGAGCTTTACGTCACCATGGGGGCGCTACCAAGGAACAATATAATGATGCCAGCCTAGAAAGAGTTGAAAAAGGTTTTGAGAACCTTGAAAAACATATTGAGAATATGAAGAAGTTTGGGTTAAACCCGGTAGTTGCTATTAATTCATTCTTCTCAGATAGTGATGATGAGGTACAATTAGTTCAAGAACGTTGTGCCAATATGGGAGTAAAAGCAGTTGTATCAGAAGGCTTTACGAAAGGGGGTGAGGGGACTAAAAACCTAGCCATCGCAGTAGTTGAAGAAATTGAAAATGGATCGAATGAGTTCAAACAATTATACCATTGGAAAGCACCTGTAAAAGAAAAAATTGAAATAATAGCCAAGGAGATCTATGGTGCCGACGGGGTTGAATATTCTAAAAAAGCGTTAATAGGGCTTCGTAAAATTGAAAACTTAGGTTTAGACAATGTAGCGGTGTGTATGGCAAAAACTCAGAAATCTTTTTCTGACAATGAGAAATTAACGGGAAGACCCACCGGTTTTAACGTCACCGTTAGAGAATTTGAGTTTGCAGCTGGAGCGGGATTTGTGATCCCTATTTTAGGAAATATGATGCGTATGCCTGGTTTGCCAGCAGTACCTGCTTCGGAGGGAATGACTATCGATAATAATGGAAAAATTTCTGGATTATCTTAGTTATCTTCTAAGTTTTATGATAGTAATAACCTGTCAATAAACTTAATTTAATTTTTAAAAAACAGATGATTAAATAATAAATAATCATAACATTTGTTATTTTTGTAGTCTTAAAATAATTCCTATTAATTTGGAAAAATAACACTTTATGAATTTACACGAATATCAAGGGAAAGAAATGTTAAACAGTTTTGGAGTTGAAATCCAACGAGGAATTGTTGCGCAAAATCCAGCTGAAGCTGTTGCTGCTGCTAAAAAATTAACGAAAGATACCGGTACAGGTTGGCACGTTATAAAAGCTCAGGTTCATGCCGGTGGACGTGGAAAAGGGGGAGGTGTTAAATTAGCAAAGAGCCTAGTAGAAGTAGAACAAATTGCAGATCAAATTATTGGAATGCATTTAGTAACTCCTCAAACTACGACTGAGGGAAAACTAGTAAGTCAAATTTTGGTTGCAGAAGATGTTTATTATCCGGGCGATTCAGAACCAAGCGAATTTTATATAAGTGTTTTAATGAATAGAGCAACCGGTAGAAATATGATCATGTATTCAACGGAGGGAGGAATGGATATTGAAGCAGTCGCTGAAAATACGCCACATCTTATATTTAATGAGGAAATTGATCCGACTCTGGGTTTACTTCCTTTTCAAGCCAGAAAAATTGCATTTAATTTAGGATTAAGCGGTAAGGCTTTTAAACAAATGACAAAATTTGTTTCTTCTTTGTATACTGCTTATGTTAAATCGGATTCATCATTATTTGAAATTAATCCAGTATTAAAAACAAGTGATGATCGTGTTATTGCAGTTGATGCGAAAGTAACTATCGATGATAATGCCTTGTTTCGTCATAAGGACTACGAAGCACTAAGAGATTTAAGAGAAGAAAACCCTGTGGAGGTTGAAGCTAAAGCAGTGGGTTTAAGTTATGTAGATCTAGATGGTAATGTAGGTTGTATGGTTAATGGAGCTGGATTAGCAATGGCAACCATGGATTTAATAAAGCAAGCAGGTGGAGATCCTGCTAATTTTTTAGATGTGGGAGGTACAGCTGATGCAGAACGTGTTGAAATTGCTTTTAATTTAATACTCAAGGATCCAAATGTAAAAGCTATCCTAGTAAATATATTTGGAGGAATTGTTAGATGCGATAGAGTAGCACAAGGAATTATAGATGCCTATAAAAGTATTGGCTCAATTGAAGTACCAATTATAGTTCGTTTAGAAGGAACCAATGCTGATATTGCAAAAAAATTAATTGATGACAGTGGCTTAGATGTATACAGTGTAATTGAATTCCAAGAAGCAGCTGATAAAGTACAAGAAGTATTAGCTTAGTTTAAGTTTTCATAACAAAAAAACTATTTTTTTTTTGTTATAAATAAAAAACGGTTTCAATTTAACAGTAAATTATAAATTATAAATTTCTGTTAATGTGTCACTTATAATTTAAATTAAGTATGCTTGAATAATATATTTATTATATATTTGTAATTCTGAACTAACCTTAAAAAATATTTTTTAAGTCTTTTACCGATTTTAAAAAGACCAATCGTACACAAAAAAATGGTTGAGATTTCATAATTGAAATTTAATTTGGTTAGTTAGTTGATATAACCACGTGCTTCTCAATCGGTACGTGGTTTCTTTTAAAACTATATTAACTTCGTTGTTTTGCAGAAATATTTAATGAGTCACCAAGGGATAGTTTTAAATCTTTTAATTCTTTTTCAGTTAAATATCGCCATTTACCTATGGGTAATTTTCCCAATTCTATATTCATAATACGTTCTCGTTTTAGAGTTTCCACCTCGTAACCTAAATGCTCACACATTCTTCTTATTTGACGATTTAAACCTTGTATTAAGGTGATTTTAAAAACGAATCGGCCAATTTTTTCTACCTTACATTTTTTGGTAACTGTATCTAATATTGGGACGCCTGACTGCATTCTTTTAATAAAACTATCTGTAATACGTCTATCCACTTTTACAAGGTATTCTTTTTCGTGTTGATTACCTGCTCTTAAAATTTTATTCACAATATCACCGTCGTTTGTCATTAACAATAATCCCTCACTAGGCTTATCCAGTCTTCCAATATGAAATATTCGTTCTTTATGATTAATAAAGTCTACCACATTACCTTCAACTCTTCTGTCTGTTGTACAGGTAATTCCTACAGGTTTATTTAAAGCAATATAAACTAATTGTTCGCTTTTGGTGATGGTTATATTTTTTACTTTGATAATGTCATTAGGCATCGCTCGATCTCCCAAAGATGCTAGTTGATCATTTATGGTTACTAAACCTTGCTCAATAAATTTATCAGCCTGTCTTCTAGAGCAATATCCACTATCGCTAATCGCTTTATTTAGCCTTTTAGAATCTTGATGATACATGATGTTATGTTTTTTTAAGAAGTTCTAATTCCTTTTGATAATACTTGATAGTATCTCTTAATTTAGCTGCTACTATAAAATCTAACTCTTTTGCTGCTTTTTCCATTGCTTTTCTTGTATCTCTAATTTTTTTCTCAAGTTGAGGTTGATTTAAGTATTCGTTTTCTGATTCTGCTGCAAGATTATCGATTAAATTAGTGGTATAAATTTCCTGTCTTTCTTTTGTTAGTGCATTGTCTAATGATTTTTTTATTGCTCTTGGGGTAATATTATTTTTTATATTGTAGGCTTCTTGTTTTTTACGTCGGTATTCCGTAGCATCTATAGTTTGTTGCATGCTTTTAGTGATTTTATCGGCATACATTATAGCTTTACCATTTAAATTTCTTGCTGCACGACCTACAGTTTGTGTTAAGGATCTCGTAGATCTTAAAAAACCTTCTTTATCAGCATCTAAAATGGCGACTAAGGAAACCTCTGGCAAATCTAAACCTTCCCTCAATAAGTTGACTCCAACCAAAACATCAAAAATACCTAAACGCAAATCTTGCATGATTTCTACGCGTTCTAGGGTATCTACATCACTATGTATATACCTACAGCGTATTTCAATTCTTGCCATATACTTGGTGAGTTCTTCGGCCATTCTTTTTGTAAGTGTAGTAACTAAAATCCGCTCATCTTTTTCGACTCGTAACTGAATTTCTTCTAATAAATCGTCAATTTGATTGAGACTTGGGCGAACCTCTATAGGAGGATCCAAAAGCCCTGTGGGTCTTATGATTTGTTCCACAAAGACCCCTCCACTCTTTTCCAATTCATAATCTGCTGGCGTAGCACTGATATAAATTACTTGATTTTGCATGGTAACAAATTCATCAAACTTAAGGGGTCTGTTGTCCATTGCAGCAGGTAATCTAAATCCGTACTCTACTAAATTTTCTTTTCTGGATCGATCGCCTCCATACATCGCTGAAACTTGGGGTATCGAAACATGACTTTCATCTACTATCATTAAATAATCATCAGGGAAAAAATCTAATAAACAGAAAGGTCTTGTACCTGGTAGGCGTTTATCTAAGTACCGAGAATAATTTTCAATTCCACTACAATAGCCTAATTCTCGAATCATTTCTAAATCAAAATTAGTTCGTTCTTCGAGCCTTTTCGCTTCCAAATGCTTTCCAATTTCCTTAAAGTAGGCAAGTTGTTTTGTTAAATCATCTTGGATATCAACGATAGCTTCTTGTAAAATATCTGGTGAGGTAACAAACATATTAGCAGGATAAATATTTAGTAATTCATATTTCTCAATAATTTTATTTGTCTGTACATTGAAAATCTCAATTTCTTCAATTTCATCACCAAAAAAGTGAATCCTAAAAGCATCATCTGCATAACTTGGGAATACATCAACAGTATCTCCTTTAATTCTGAAATTACCATGCTGAAAATCTGCTTCTGTCCGAGAATAAAGACTTTGTACTAAATTATGAAGCAGTTTAGTTCTTGAGATGACTTGCCCTTTTTGTAATTTGATGATATTTTTTTGAAACTCAGTTGGATTACCAATTCCATATAAACAAGAAACTGAAGCTACCACAATGATATCTCGTCTCCCTGATAGTAATGATGAAGTGGTACTTAATCTCATTTTTTCAATTTCATCATTGATTGAGAGATCTTTTTCTATATACAAACCAGTTGACGGGATATAAGCCTCTGGCTGGTAATAGTCATAGTAGGAAACAAAATATTCTACTGCATTATTTGGAAAAAACTGCTTAAACTCAGAATATAGTTGAGCAGCTAACGTTTTATTATGAGCTAAAATTAAAGTTGGCTTTTCAACTTGTTCAATTACATTGGCAACCGAGAATGTTTTTCCACTACCGGTAACACCAAGGAGTGTTTGGTCTAATTCACCAGCTGCTATACCTTCCACTAGTTGCTTAATTGCTTGTGGTTGATCACCCGTCGGAACAAAATCAGAAACGATATTAAATTTCATAGAAAAAAAAATACACTACTAAATTAAGAAAATGCATTTCAATTGAGAGATTAAAAAAACTTTTTAATGTTTTGTGAGAGAATTAGACTTTCTGCTCTTTATTGAAATAAACCAAATAATAATACATTTGTTTTTCCTCATCCCAACCTTTCTCAACAAATTTATCAGCGCTTTCGGTATTAATAAAGTCCAATTTAATTTGAATATTGGTGTCTAAATTGATAACGTTTTTTATTTTCTTTCTAGCTGCAGTAACCGCTGTATTAGCAATTGGAAATTCGGTTAAATCTTCTATTTTATATTTGGGAGCTTGTTCCGACTTATAGTGCTTAAACTCCGGAATTAGATCAGGATTATCTATTACTTCATTTATAAACAAGGATTCTTCAAATTCATTGTTTTTTGCAAAATGATTTACTGCACGATTCATAAACAAAACTTCTTCTTTTTTGTCTTCAGCAGGTAAAACCACATCTTTAGCAAAATTTTGACAAAATTTGAGGTATTTTTTAGTATAAAAATTTTCATCCTCAAAAGTGTCAACCCCTAAAAATGAGTCCAGCCAGTAGCGAGCATCGTAACGATTACTATCTACGGATAATATTTTGTACCCTTCTTCTTTATTAATATTAAATATTAAACAACCTTTATCTAGCTTATTTAGATTAACACCTTGTTGTAAGTGAGCTTTTAATTGATTTTTATTTTCAGAAAACTGTAAAAATTCTTGTTTGATTTCAGACTTAAAAATTCCTATAGCATCTACTTTTTCATTATTCAATTGAATATTTTCAAAATAAACAACATATAACTCACCTGGTTTTATATGTGGATGAAGTGATTGATCGTATAAATGTGTTGCAATTGTTTTACTTTGCTCGTGAATCGTGTTTGGAGTCTCAAATATTTTGGAAGATAAACCGTGTAATCCATGGAATTCTAAATCTGTCTCGTGTATAAATTGATAATAATTTTCTTCCTTTTCTCTAAACGGTTTTAAAAAATATTCTTTAAGTAAAGGGGTTAGTTCATCATCGGCATGAAAACTATCATTCGATAAAAAAATAGGTTCATTGTTGATTTTATTTCCGACTCTGTGAATTGAAATTGAGGTGATGTGTGCACCGTATAAGTTAATCATTTAGTAGCTTTTGGGAATTATTTTTAGTTTGATACGTATTAGTTCCAATTTTCATTAAAATCTAAATCACCATAATCTTCTGGATCTAAATCGTCGTCATATTGCTCATCATCGGTCTCTTTACCTTCAGCTATAAATTCTTTTTCAGGAGCTTCATCCGGTAAATTTCCATGAGAAAACATAAGGTTGGGATAAGTTTGATTTGGATCTGGTTCGGCAATGTCTGCTAACTCCACCAAAAAAGTCCACATACTTAAAAAATCATACACGTATAACAATCTTGGTTGATTTCTGTCAGTCACATCATCGATTGAAGTTTCATTCATTATGCGGATACTATCCATTCCCTCACTCATGTCAAATAAAGCAATTTCTTCACCTTGTTCCCAGTTTTCGTTACTGACGTAAAAAGATGCCATTTCATTTCCTTCAAAACCAAAAGCTTGAGTGATACTATTGTGTAATTCTTCTAAGGTATTTTCTGAACCGATTTCAATATCTCGAAAAACATCTTCTTTTGCATCTAATATAATTCTAAAGCGGTATATCATAAATTATTAATTATATGACAAATATACTTAAATCAATTCCTTTGAAGCAAACAGAATTGTTATGAATAATGAATATTTTTTTTAGACCTTAGCTAGTTTTAGAGCTGGAGTTTAATTTAATATTTTATGCTTTTTTGATGGTTGTTTTTAATATTAAATAAAATTGTAATCCAAATAATAATGCGGATAATACCAGGTGTAAGGGTTGGGTAGTAAAAGGAAAGTTTAAATAATACATAAGAATTCCAGTGACTACTTCAAGACCTATAACTAAAATGATGTAATTTATCAAGGGTTCATTTAGCTGTATTTTTTTAATGATCATATATAAGCTCGCATTGATTAGGATAATTAGTATGGATAATGTTCGATGTATATAGAATTGTAAATTTGGATTTTGTAACCATAACTCTTTTTTATAACCAAAATTCAACACCTGTTCATCTATAAATTGCCGTACCTGTGTACCTAAAAATACTTGAATAAAAGTCAGTGAAATAGCACTTATTAAAACATATTTAAATACTTGAGGAAAGATAATGACTTTTTGAGGCTTCAGATTCTTCGGCTGGGAATGATAAATAGCATATAATAATAATGCAATAATGATGAATGAGCCCATCATATGTATAGTTATTTTATAGGGTGATAAATTTGAGTCAACTACCGTTTTACCTAACCATGCTTCAAATCCCATCCCAAGTATGACTAGTATACTAGTGATGGTTAGATTTCTGTAAGGTTTATTTAGTCTTAGTGATATAATGAATAGTATTAAAATAGGAATACCTGCAAAAGCTGTTAATAGCCTATTAATATATTCAATCCAAGTATGAATTACATTGAAGGTATTATAACTATGTTGAGTGTTGATTTCCCAATTGCTTAAGTCCAATTTCAAAGCGGATGTAAAATTCTCTTTTGCATAATAAAAAACATCTTCATATTGTATTACTTGGCCTGATTTGTAATGATGTTTAGGTTGAAATTGAATTTCAGATATTTCAGTAGGGGGTATGTAGTATCCAAAACATTTTGGCCAATCAGGACAACCCATTCCTGAACCAGTCATTCTAACTACTGCTCCCGCAATAATTATAAAATAGATACAGATCAATGATATTTTAGCAAGCTTATTAAATCGTTTTAGCATATTCTTTCTTTGTTAACACAAACCATTGAAGAGTTTTTTTTTCTGGAATGTCTTCTTCACCAGGATAAAAATCAATTTTATCTAACTTAAAACCCACTTTTAGCAAAACATTTTTAGAAGCACTATTTTCTAGCTCTGCAAAACCAAAAATTCGTTTAAGTTTAAGTTTTTTAAAAGCAAATTTTAAGGACATTTTTGAGGATTCTGTGGCAATACCTTTTCCCCAATATTTTGGTAAAAAACGATAGCCTAAATCCGATTCTCCATTAGCTTCAGGTAAATACTTAATTCCTGTAAAACCGATAAGTTTTTGATCAGGTTTATAGATAACCGCAAACCTACCATATCCGTAAATTTCATAATCTTTAAGGATGATATTATATAAAACATCTTCAGCTTGCTTTTTAGTGGTTAAGATAGTATCTCCTGTATATTTTTGAACAAGAGAATTTGAATTCAACTCGAGTATGGCTTGTTCATCTCCTATTTTAAAGGGGCGAATTAATAGACGATCAGATTCTAATTTTACATATTCCACATCAGTAACTTTTTAATCCTAGTTCTTTCCCTTTTTGAAGCATGAATTCTTTAGCAGGGATATATTCATTTGGAATTTTGCCTTCCAGAATAGCTTCTTTAATAGCATCTTTGATTATTCCTATTTCTTTTGAAGGTTTTAAATTAAATGTTTTGATGATTTCTTCTCCGGAAATTGGGGGTTGAAAGTTTCTGATATGATCCCGCTCCTCAACTTCAATTATTTTAGCTCTTACCCTTTGAAAATTTTGATGATATCTTTTGAATTTTTCAGGGTTTTTAGTTGTAATGTCTGCTTCGCATAGGGTCATTAAATCTTCAATATGATCTCCTGCGTCAAAAACTAATCTGCGTACAGCGCTATCGGTCACATCCGAAGCAATTACGATTGGTCTTGAGCTCATGAATACCATTTTTTGAACAAATTTCATTTTTTCATTCAAAGGCATTTTTAATCGCTTAAATAATTTATAAACCATTTTTGATCCAACAAATTCGTGACCATGAAAAGTCCAACCTATTTTCTTATCAAATTTTTTAGTGGGTGCTTTTCCGATATCATGTAACAGTGCTGCCCATCGTAACCATATATTATCTGTGCTTTTAGCAATATTGTCTACCACTTCAAGCGTGTGCCAAAAGTTATCTTTATGATGTTGACCCTCGATACTGTCAACACCTTTTAAATTTGAAAGCTCGGGTATAATATGAGTTAATAAATTAACTTTATTTAGGATAGCAAAACCAACGGAAGGCTTAGGAGATGCTAATATTTTATGTAGCTCATCTACAATTCGTTCTGTAGAAATTATAGTGATTCGTTTTGCGTTTTTTTCAATCGATTTAAAGGACTGATCCTCTATTCTAAATTGAAGTTGCGTAGCAAATCGAATCGCTCTTAACATCCGTAATGGATCGTCATTAAAAGTAATATCTGGGTCAAGTGGTGTCCTAATTATTTTATTATTTAAATCGTTGATCCCATTAAAAGGATCTAAAAGTGCACCAAAATTATACTCGTTTAAACTCAATGCCATCGCATTAATTGAAAAATCTCTTCTATTTTGATCGTCTTCCAAGGTTCCCTCTTCAATAGCAGGGTTTCTGCTAGTTTTTTTATAAGACTCTTTTCTTGCTCCTACAAATTCAAGTTCAATTTCATCCGTTTTTAACATAGCAGTTCCATAATTTTTGAAAATGGATACTTTAGGCTGACTTGGAATCAAACTTGAAACCTTTTTTGCCAAATCGATACCACTACCAATGGTTACTATATCAATATCTTTCGAGTTTGTTCTATTTAAAATAAAGTCTCTAACATATCCTCCGATTACATAACTTTCTAGGTTTAACAAAGAAGATGCTTCAGCTACTATTTTAAAAATAGGCTTTGAAAGTGCTGTTGTATGTATTTTTTTAGACACTATTTTTTTAATGATTAAGTAAATTACTTACGAATAACGCTAACAGATCCATTGCTTTCAATTTTTATAATGGATGATGGTTTTGAAGGTTTAGTTTGTTGATTCAATGGAACTACATAGTCAACTCCCTCTAAAATAATTTTATTGATTTCTTTAAAATTATTTGGAGTTGCTTTTCCAGTTAAATTTGCAGAAGTAGATACAATAGGTTTTTTAAATTTTTTTATTAATTTACTTACAAAACCTTGTCTAACGACTCTAATTCCTATTGAATTATCTTCAGCTATTAAATTCTCAGCCACGTGTAAGGGACGATCATAGATTATGGTGGTAGGGGTGGTTGCATACTTAATGATATCATAGGTAACCTCTGGTACATCTTCAATATACTGATTGAGCATTTTAAAATCATTCACCAATGAAATCATAGATTTATTGGATGCTCTTTCTTTTAATTTAAAAATCTTATCGACTGCTTCGTAATTAGTAGCATCACATCCAATTCCCCAAACCGTATCGGTAGGGTAGAGTATAATACCACCTTTTTTAAGCACATTTAAGCATTCATTAATTTCGGTTTGCATGTGAATTATCGATTTGAATTTCTTGGTAAAAATAATAAAATAAAGCCACTGTTATTTTTAAAATTTTCATAAATCATGAATTGACAAATTAAAGCTACATTTTTATTGTTTAAACTTTAAGGATTTAGATAAAGGTGCCCCAATTAAAAGCGTCATAAACAGTTTCCAATATTTTGGTTTGACCATAGCGGTAAAAAGATATCTAATTATAAAATACAAATTCAATATTTTTTGTTGCCCCCAACCATAATGTTTTTTTGTGTGGTACAACAAAGAAATTTTTTGTTCAATTTTAATATCTATATTTTTTTTAATACTAGCACTCTTGTAATGAATATATTCTAATGAGGGAACCAAATACGTGTATTTATTTTTTAATTTTAACAGACGTAACGAAATATCAGATTCTTCATAGTATAAAAATAAATTTGTATCAAAACCACCAATTTCATTAAAATCTGCACTCCCAATAAACATGAATGATCCTTGAACGTAATCAACTTTTGTTGGTTTTTCATATCTTATTTTTCGATTAAGATATGTTTTAGGAAAAAATGTTTCTAGAAATGGACGTCTTAATATCTCTCGTTGTAAAGATGAAAAATGATCAATAGTTACTCTAAAATTCTTATGTTCATCCAACATTTGTGGGGAGCACAAACCTGCTTGAGATTCAGTTTCTAAAAATTCCATCAAATGCAAGAGACAATATTCACTCACTTGTAAAGTATCATTATTAATAAAAGCATAATATTTAGAAGGCGACGCATTGGAAACTCCTAACATATTCCCTCCACCAAAACCAGTATTAATGTTACTCCTAATTAATTGTAAATTGCTTTTATGTAAACTGTCTAGTTTTGATTTTAAGGCGGTGTAATCGTCTTTTTTTGATGCGTTATCAACGACTATAATTTCAAAATTTAGATTGTTTTTATGGGTTTCGTATAATGATTTAACAGCTTCATAAGTATAATTTGAAGTGTTGTAGTTTATGATAATGCAACTGACGTCTAACATATTAATATAAAATTGGTTGCCATCGTTGTGCAATTGATTCTTCATAATATTTTTTAGCTTCAAGTTTTGCATTATTAGACATAGATACATCAAAATTTGTTTTGTTAATTAATTTTGAAATAGCTAATGTAATTTCACCTTCTTCAGTTAAAAGCCCTACATCTTCTGTAATTATTTCTTTGGGACCTGAGTGATTAGTGGCAATCGGAATAACTCCTTGCGACATAGCCTCAATGATAGCCATACCAAATAATTCCTCCCATTTTTGGGTTCTTATTGAATTTAATACTAAGTATTGTTGTGTATTTAACAGTTGAGCAAGTTTTTGTTTATTGGAGATATGTGGAATCCATCTTATAGAATTATTTGTATCGGCAATTGATGTTATGAGATGTTTTTCTTTTCCGTCACCAACAATAGTTAGAATTGCATTCTCTTGTTTTTCAAAATAATTTACGAGTTCCTTTAGACCCTTTTGAGGCACTAATCTTCCAAAATAAATAAAACTAAGTGATTTTTTATTTGTTTTAAATTCATTTTTAAATACTCCATCTAGTGAATGATAAACTACACTAATTTTTTTATTAGAAATATTGTAATTTTTTAATAATTGATTTTTACTTTGCTGAGTTACTGCAAATAAATGATTACACTTTTTTTCAAGAAATTCACACCACGTTTGATAGACTTTAGCTGAGTTGTTTTTTTGTTTAGGATGAAAACTTTTATCCCAATAGGTCCATGAGGTATGGTAAAAAACTTTATGATTTTGTAAAATTCTTAAGAGTAATTTTAGCTTAGAATCAAAAGGAGCAATCCCTAAGACTATCTTTTTGTTTTTAGTCAATACTAGATTTATAATAAAGCAAAAATTAATTAGTTGTTTCTTAAATAACTTAGCATTCAAAGTTAAAATTGCTTTTATGGCTTTACTGATTATAGAAAACTCTCTATACTCTAAAATCATTCCTTTTTTATCAAGAAGGTGATTTAATGCTAAATAGTGACTATTTGCACCGTTTTTATGAAATATATAAACTTTGTTTTGTGTATCTAACATAAACAAGTGTAATTAAAAGTAATTGAATATATACATTTATAATTATAACTTTATCTTTACAAATTTACGATTTCAATATCTAAATATATTATTAAATATCATTAAACCTTTTTAAAACAGGTATCTTTTTATGTCAAAGAGAAATAAAGAACATAAAGTATTCAGCAAGGATCAAACAGCTGCCTCTATTAAAACAATCTCAGGTGTGATTAAAGATTTTGATAATTTTGATGGGGAAAAGGGAAGTCGAAATACCATTAAAAAGATTATAATTGAAAATTTTAGCTTCAATGTTAAATCCTTTAAAGTCCCACATTTAATAAATAGAATTGCTTATTCTTTTTTTAGAAAATCAAAAGCAAATCGATCTTTTGAGTATGCAGAGATTCTTATAAATAATGGGATTAATACTCCAAAACCTATAGCTTACTTTGAGTTTTTTAATTTTAATTTTTTAAACAAAAGTTTCTATATAAGTAACCAATTAGATTATGATATTACCTATAGAGAATTGGTAAACAATAAAGATTATCCAAATTTTGATACTATCCTTAGAGAATTTACTCATTTTACCTTTGATTTACACGAAAAAGGAATTAACTTTTTAGATCACTCTCCTGGAAATACGCTCATAAAAAGAAATGAATCTACAAAAAAGTATGATTTTTATTTAGTTGATTTAAATAGAATGAAATTTCACCAAATGTCGTTTAAAGATCGTATGAAAAATTTCTCAAAATTAACTCCAAGAAAAGAGATGGTTGAAGTTATGGCAAATGAATATGCCAAGTTATTTGGTGAAAGTGAAAAAAAAATATTTAATCAAATGTGGTTGTTTACGGAAGAATTTCAAAAAAAATACCACAAAAAAATAGCTACAAAGAAAAAAATATTCTTTTGGAAATAAAATTTAGAGATATTTAGCATTACTACTCTGAAGATCTATAAGAATCGCCTTCAGGAGTTTTGATGCCAAAGTCTGTATAGTTTTTGATATTTTAATAATGTTATTCTAAATTTTTGTTTGCAAATTCGATAACCAATTTTTCCATTCAAAATACCGAATCTCAAAATATAAGAATAAAAAAATGCCCAGGTTGGTCTAAGCAATATTTTAAAATAAGTAGATTTTATTCCTAATTGATAATACGCATTCGACGCGATTGTTGAAAAATTTTCTACTTTATCGAGTAGTTCTTGATAGTCTTTATGAATCCAGTGGTGTATATCACCCTCCAGTTTCCCAATTTTTTTTCCTTTTTTAAGCGCGTAGCTATCATGTGGATTGATGCCTTTCCATTCTCCACTACCTTTTTTAAATAGACGTATTTTTTTATCAGGATACCATCCTGAGTGTTTTATCCATGTTCCACAATAATTATTTAGTCTATTTGAGTAATAACCGTCATGATCCCAGTGTATTTTTATATCTAGAATAGATTTTTTTAACTTTTCTGACAAAGCCTCGTCTCCATCTAGCGATAAAATATAATTAAATTTAGCCTGTCGTATAGCATAATTTTTCTGCTCTATGTATCCTTGAAACTTATGTTTGATGAAATTGACATTATACTTAGAACAAATCTGTTCTGTTTTATCCGTAGAAAAAGAATCAACCACTATAATTTCATCGGCAACGCCAACAAGTGACGCTAAACATTTTTCTATATGTTCTTCTTCATTATAAGTTATTATGACAGCAGAGAGAGGGAATTCCTTGTGCAGGGCATATACTTGCTCGAAATCAGTAGGTATAGGAAGTGGTTTTTCTTCGTTTAAGTTATAGTCTATAAATTGTAATAACTTAGATTCAAAATAAGAAGGTTTTAAATGCTGGTAAAACTCGATGGATTGATTTTTTAATTGTTTCTTTTTTCTTCCCTCTATTAATTGAGGTTGATAATCTAACAAATGAACGGAACTGTGAAGTTTTCCATCTTCAAAAGTTGACCAAAAACGTTTTTCAATCCAAGGTGAAAAAATAGTAAATGATGGTTTTTTTAAAGCTTTAGACATATTAATCGCTCCACCATCATTTCCTACAATAAAATCACAAGCATCCATTATAGTTATAAACTCCCTCAAGTCTTTTCCTAATAAATCAAAGTATATATTTTTTTTAGTTTCTTCAGAACAATAATTATAAACCTTTTTTGCTAGTTCTCGCTGTTTAGGAATATAATTGAAAAGGATATTTGCATCTACTTTCGCGGCAATTAAATCAATAACCCTAGCCATGTAATTTAATGGATACGTTTTATTTAATCTACTACCAACAATGGATATCATCACTGTTTTTTTTGTGGTATCTAATTTAAAATCATTAAATAATTTAGCAACAATTTTTCGTTCTTCCTCTGTAACTAGCAGACTTGGTTCGACTTCTATTCTTGTATTAAGATTTAGTGGTGATAATAGCGAAAGCCTTCGTTCTATTACTAGACCTATATTTGATTTAGGTTCGTCACATAATGGAACATTGTGCGTATACAAGAACGTTCTACCAAATTTTTTGTACGAAATTTTAGTTGTGGCATTAGAAAAAAGTACGGTTAACCAACTTTCTAATTTTGAATAAGCATCAATAACCAAGTCATATTTTTCTTTTCTAATATCAAATATTAATTTGAAAAATTTTAATTTACTTTTTCGATGTTTTTTTTCAAATAAAATAAAATTGTCAATACTCGTATTTCCTTTTAAAACGGGTAGCGTACTTTTATAGACCATATAATCTATCTGTGCACTCGGATAAGCTTTTCTTAAATTATTACAAAGTAATGAGCTAACTAATACGTCACCAATCATTTTTTGTTGTATTACAAGTATTTTCATTAATTATTTTATGGCTATTAATTAGACAAGAAAGATAAGCTTTTTTTGAGTTCGTTATTACTAAATAGCCACATCGTATTCTCTGAGAGCATCGTTTAAAGAAGTTTTTTTATTAGTGCTTTCTTTTCTTTCACCAATAATCAATGCGCACGGCACTTGATATTTACCTGCTGCAAATGATTTAGTATAGCTACCAGGTATAACTACTGATCTTGCAGGAACAATTCCTTTGGTCTCTATTGGAACACTTTGAGTAACATCAATGATTTTTGTTGATGCTGTTAAAACTACATTAGCTCCAAGAACAGCTTCTTTTTCAACTTTAACACCTTCAACTACGATGCAACGAGATCCAATAAAAGCATTATCTTCAATAATTACAGGAGCAGCTTGTAAGGGTTCTAAAACACCACCAATACCAACGCCTCCACTTAGATGCACATTTTTGCCGATTTGTGCACAACTTCCGACTGTGGCCCATGTGTCTACCATGGTGCCTTCATCGACATAAGCTCCTATGTTAACATAACTGGGCATTAAAATAACACCTTTCGAAATATAAGCGCCATGTCTTGCAACCGCGTGTGGTACTACTCGTATTCCTTTTTTTTGATATCCTCTTTTTAGGGGAATTTTATCATGGTATTCGAAAATACCGGTTTCCAATACTTCCATTTTTTGAACAGGAAAATAAAGAACTACTGCTTTTTTTACCCATTCGTTAACTTGCCAACCATTTTTGGTAGGTTCTGCGCAACGTAGTTTACCATCATCCAGTAAACTTATTACCTCTCTTATAGTATTGATATAAGTTGGATCAGCTAATAGAGATCGGTCGTTCCATGCTTTTTCAATAATTTCTTGTAAATCAGTCATATTTATCTAATAATTTCACAAAGATAGAAGTCACTTTTAATTAATCCCTTATTTTTGCACAAAATATGGCACGATTATTAGCAATAGATTTTGGAACTAAAAGAACGGGTATCGCAATTACCGACGAAATGCAGATAATTGCGTCTGGTTTAACGACAGTTTCAACCAAAGATTTAATCTCATTTTTAAAAGATTATTTTGCAAAAGAGGACGTTGAGCTTATTGTAATTGGAGAACCCAAACAAAAAGATGGTACGCATTCTGATGTTGAAGTATGTATTAAAAATTTTATAATAAAATTAGTAAAAGCTTTTCCAACGTTAAGAATAGAACGGATGGATGAACGATTTACAAGTAAAATAGCTTTAAAAACAATGATTGAAAGTGGCTTAAGTAAAAAAAAGCGACAAAATAAGTCTCTAGTTGATGAAATTAGTGCTACTATTATTTTACAAGATTACTTAAAAATAAAACAATGATATTACCAATTATAGCTTACGGGGATCCTGTTTTAAGGAAGTTAGGAAAAAGTATTGATAAAGAATATCCAGCATTAGAATCCTTATTGGAGAATATGTTTGAAACGATGTATGGAGCAAAAGGAATTGGCTTGGCAGCTCCACAAATAGGTTTACCTATTCGAATATTTATTGTTGATGCAACTCCTTTTAAAGACGATGAAGAATTAGAATTAGAAGAAAGAAATTTTTTGAGCACTTTTAAGCAAGTCTTTATAAATGCACAAATAATTGATGAGACAGGTGATGAATGGGTCTTTAACGAAGGCTGTCTTAGCATACCTGATGTTCGAGAAGATGTTTTTAGAAATGAAACTGTTAAAATTGAATTTTTAGATGAAAAATTTGAAAAGCATACTAAGGAATTTAGTGGAATTGCTGCTCGAATTATTCAGCACGAATATGATCATATTCAAGGAATATTATTTACAGATAAACTTTCTTCTTTAAAGAAACGATTGATTAAGGGGAAGCTTGCTAACATATCTAAAGGAAAGATAAGAATTGATTATCGAATGCGTTTTCCACATATGAAAAAAAAACGTTAAAAGATTCACCAGTTATCTATACATAACATATTTATTCAATCATAAATAAAAATAATCCTAAATTTACATAATGAGCTTAGAAAAAATATTAACGATTTCTGGTAAACCAGGGCTTTACCAACTTCAAAATCAAACAAGAAATGGGTTTTTAGCAACCTCTTTAATCGATGGAAAAAAAATAAGTGTAAGTGCTAGACAAAATGTTAGTATTTTGGCGGAAATAGCCATTTATACTTTAACTAAAGAGTTACCTTTAAGCGAAGTTCTAACTAAAATATTTGACAAGGAAAAAGGGGGTGAGGCTATTAGTCATAAGTCTACAAAGGATGAACTAGAAGAATATTTTTTCGAAATCTTACCTGACTATGATGAGGATAGAGTTTATCCAAGTGATATAAAAAAAATTGTTCAATGGTATAATCTACTAACCAAAAATGGAATATCACAATTTAAAAATGAATCTTCTGAAGAGGAAGAATAACAAATGAATTCGAGAGCTAATCAACTTAAGGCATTAAATAGACTTCTTACCATTATGGACGAGCTAAGAACAAAATGTCCTTGGGATAAAAAGCAAACATTTGAATCACTTCGTCATTTAACTATTGAAGAAACCTATGAGCTCGGTGATGCTATTCTTGATAACAATTTACTGGAAATAAAAAATGAATTAGGAGACTTATTATTACATATTGTTTTTTATTCTAAAATTGGAAGTGAAACAGAAGATTTTGATTTTGAGGATGTTGCTAATTCTATTTGTGATAAGTTAATTTCAAGACATCCTCATATTTATGGTGATGTAAAAGTTAACAATGAAGAGGAAGTCAAACAAAATTGGGAGTCACTAAAGCTTAAGGAAGGAAAAGAAAGTGTTCTTGAAGGGGTTCCAAATTCATTACCAGCACTTGTTAAAGCTAATAGAATTCAAGATAAAGTAGCTGGTGTAGGGTTCGATTGGGAGGAACCGCATCAGGTTTATGATAAACTTAAAGAAGAACTCCAAGAGTTAGATCATGAAATTTCAGAAAATAATACGGATAATATGGAAGCTGAATTTGGAGATGTTTTATTTTCTATGATTAATTATGCTCGTTTTTTAAATGTAAATCCTGAAAATGCACTAGAGCGAACAAACAAAAAATTCATTAAGAGATTTCAATATTTAGAAAAAAAAGCCAAAAAGCTTAAAAAGCCAATTAAAGAAATGACCTTATCTGAAATGAATATCTATTGGGAAGAAGCTAAAAAAAGCAATAAAAAAAAAGGTGTTAATTAACACCTTTTTAATTTTTTAAGATTGTTCTTTTCGTAAGACCCTTACTTTTTTTAATTTTTCAACCCAAGTATCTAATTGCTCTTTTTGTTTTGAAATATTCTTATTGACATCCTTTACTAAGGGATTGTCATCTTTAACGTGTTTAAAAAATAATAAATTATTTTCTAATTGTCTTATTTCATTTTTTATTTCACCTACTTTCTTGGAGATAAAAAACTCTTCGTTTTTTAATTTTCTATCATCCTCCTCTGATACAAAAGAATTTAATTTGTTTTCAAATTTAATCAACTCTATTTGTTTTTTGTCTAAATCTAATTTTTCAAATAGATC
>Ga0209092_10001891_pt1 | contig 19766 bp, 10 predicted proteins | sample FraStrMetagenome_FD_187446 | JGI IMG/M metagenome (GOLD analysis project Ga0209092, IMG submission 187446) | Marine eukaryotic phytoplankton communities from Arctic Ocean - Fram Strait ARC3M Metagenome (SPAdes) (version 2) | ecosystem: Environmental > Aquatic > Marine > Oceanic | place: Fram...
AACAATACTAACAACAATACTAACAACAATACTAACAATGACACCAGTGACAACAACATACAAATATATGGCGAATTACTAGCTCCTTACCAGTTCGTTCTGATTGATTTTGATCTGCGTTCTGATTGCTTCTGAGCTCTGTTTAAAATTCGTGATTGTGATTCTGCACCTGGTGGGAAATAATGAACTTGTATCTGTCAATACCTAGTATAAAACAAACACAGAAGTAAGCTACGACTTACACGACTTAAATGCATAAAAATAAATAGACAAATATCTTTTACCTTAGAACACTTTATATGTGTATTACTTTTCTCCCAAAAATTGAAGATTCTGAAATTTTGGGGAATCCAATAGAAATTTAAAAAGAAACAATCCATTTTTATGCATCCACGTGGAATAAAAAATGGACTCGATGATCGTTGCTTTGGTAAAAAAAACGGATTTATAACCGGACCTTATATCCTTACCTACTTGAGTATAGCCATGTAATTAATGAATCTACTTCCTACGGTATAGTTGTTGTTGTTAATAAATGTACCTATTTTAAAATGCGTTCGGTCGCCTGCTGTCAGTCCATAGGGGGAGATTTTTTAAGATCTTGCTATCGCCGTCCTGAAGGTCGGTATTCGTACTCATGTACACAAGCAATAGTAGGTAAGAATTGAGGTAAGCCGTTACCGTACCGATTCTGCTTCAGCACAGGGTAGGAACCCTCCTATAAAAAATATCGTAGAACATAACATAACATAACATAACATAACATAACCTAACCTATTTTAAAATGCGTTGATTCATATAATTCAATGACGATCGTAGTTCCAGAAAAGATTCGCATAATGTCATCAATCTTGTGTTGTTGAATTTTTCACACGTACCGTACTCTCGATGGAAATCATGCCATCATGTCATCATGCGCTGAAAAACTGAATGACTTAAAATTCGTATCAATCGTGGATGATAATGGACTGCTGATGCTATGACATCAATATGCACGTGAAGAAGAACAAAAATTGTGATGCATCTGAATTCTCAAATTTCTGAATTTTCATTTAGATGCGTAATTCGTTTTTAAACAGGTTTTTGTGCAGCATTGTCATATTATTAATGCTCTATTTACTTGAAATCACTGAATCTGGAGTGCTAAAAATATATCGTACCTATGTTAGTTCTCATGTTGATTAAGCAAAACGTGACAAATATTTAAAAAATCCGCTACGAATAAAGCATTTAACTCTCTAGACTATGTGCAGTACGCACTAGATAGCGTATACCTATTGATTTGTTCAGTTTTTAAACAATGCCTTTCTTCTTCGATTTATACGTTGAAACTAAAGTAGGAGAAGGATATTTGAATTAGGGAGGATTTGTGCAAGGAGAAAAGCTTCCGAAATCTCAAATAGAAAGAGTCATCGCAGATTCAACAAGAAGTTCCATCATTCCATCATTCCATCATTCCATTATTGGTGCAGAGATTAATCATCAATAGGTACCTTCACATGCTTCATTCGAAGTAAAGAAGAATTGAACAGAAGAAATAGCGAATTAGTACTGGGTGGCAAAAGGAATTTGACTTGATTTCATTGTGATTTGAAGATTTTTCAAATACATTCATACTTTTGATTAAATTTTTTGCTGGATTCGAAGATAAAGAACTGCATCATTAACTTTGACAGGTATTTATTTGCTTCTAATGTCGGATTAATCCATTGGCTTATCATTTCAATCAAAAAGTCACGTCAGTCAAAAAGAAAGCCTTGCTAAATTTGTTCACGTTTAACATTGTTCCCGCGCATATTCACGATAAAGGATGATGATGTCAAAAAATGTTGAAATTGACAATCATTTCATTGGACAAAGAAGTCGGAGTAATAGCATAGTATCACCTGCTGCTGAAAGTGTAGTTGATGCACATGCTAGCCGTATTTTGCGTATAAATAGTCCAGCCGAGGCTTGTATTGATCCCAATCTTGGTCCTTATGTAACATCCATTTTAAGGGGCTCCATGGATGACGGTAGCACAAAAGAATTAGATGAGATAGATGAGGTTGATTCTTTGCTGGAACTTCTTGAAGAGCATTGTCTAATGGATAATGGAAATGCAAGGAATGCATTGTTTCAAATTTACATGACTGTAAAGTCCGGTGATGTCGAAGAGATGTTTGTGAGTAGAAGATCAAGGGGGATGAGTATAGATAATGAAGAAACAGCCATTCGATTACTAGGTCAGATGTTACAAGGTACAGATATTTCTAAGCAGGTGCAGGGTGTCCAGGAGGAAACTCATTCGAGGTCTCTATCTAATGAGTTCGAATTGAATAATAGTCCATCTTCAGAAGAAGATCTTGACTTCGCGTTTGAAGTAGATGACCTCCTGGGTGATGAAGAAGAATGTGATCTATTTCCAAAGAACTCTGTACATGAATTAAAGAGTGCAATAACCACATTACCAACCACCCCTCTAAAACCAGCAACTTTAATTCCAACTGATCTTCTTGGGGCATTGGATAATCCTACGACACCAGCTACCAATTCTTTTCATGAAGCAAAAAATTCAGGTAAAGTAGATCCTGCAACAATGGAAACCCCTAGAATTCAAAACATTGACAAAAACAAAGAGGAAGCACATGCTCCATTTCCTGCTCATATGCAGGCACAAAGTAATCCTCAATGTAAAGAAGCTTCTGTTTCAAAATCACCGTCAAAAGATTCAGTTGCTCAAGACCTAGCCACAACTCTCTTTAAACCTAATCGTTCCCGTTCAAACAGTATTCTTTCTGACCGCTCTCCTAAATTTAAACCAATGCAAGCTCCAACTCAAACTCAACCACCTCCTGCATATTTCAGTCTCAACCAACCAAGTAAAGAACAACTTCAAGAATCCACAGTCCATATGCTCCTATCTTTGAATGGTTCTTTATCAGAGGAAGCGGCAAGGGAAGCTGCTTTGGTGACAGACAATGACGTAAATATTGCTCAATTCGTACTCGAGAAAGCGATGTCGGCCCCACCTGTTTGTCGTCACATGCTTAATAATGCGTGCTATCGTAGTGATTGCCAATTTAGTCACGACATAGAAGGTCATACTTGTCTCTTTTGGTTAAAAGGCAGGTGCGGAAAAGGAAGTGGTTGCAGATTTTTACATGGCTTTGGCGAGCATCTTTTAGAGGGAATGATAGTACAACAAAAATCTAAGACTGACACTAGAAGCGCGCAAGCATCGGCCAACATTCCAATCGCAACAACAAATCTATTGAAACACAACATGACATGTACTAGTCAACCTTTTTCACTCGTGTCATCATCGATCGATTCAAGAAACTCTTTTTCGGCCGAAGAAGCATTTGGTGGAGGTGCATTCTCGTTATCCATATTATCTTCATCGCCAAAAGTATCATCTCCAATGCAATCATCTTCTATTATTGCTGCAATGCAAAACCGGCAGCATCATCTTATTAGTAAAGGGGATGTTAGTAATGGATCATTGTCAAGTATCTCGGGTAACTCGTCGCTAAAAAATTCACCAGATTTTCCGTCCATGCCTGATCAAGAGCACATTGAGAATTCAGAGAGGTCTCCTCGTAGCAAAACATTTTCCTTTGCGAAAATAGCATCGAACGGCTATAATAAAGGATCATCTTTTGCATTCAAAAAGGAGCAAAAAGTTATATCTAGCAACCTAAAATCTGCGATTAGTAATTCGTCGCCTTTCGACAATCCCAACGGGGTGAAATTTGCCACGATTCCACACGATTTATGGAATCCTCACCTTAGTCGAAACTCATCGTTCTTCCACATCTCTGATCCCATCGAAAGATACCTTAAAGTATTAGCGGCGTCAAAGTGCCGCTCAGATGTTATTGATTTGCATTTTCAATCCATTAAAACTTTTCCTGTTGTCTTATCCCGTATTCTACCAGAGAAGATTAAATGCAAGACAGAGGTTTGGATTGTTACTGGTAGTGGTCACCACACAAATCGAAGTTCTTATCAGAGATCCGGAGGGGTATTAGAAACTGCGGTTATAAGGTGGCTAAGTGTAAAAGGATATGAATATTTAAAAGGGAAAGATAAAAACGGATATGGGGGAGCTGTTTTGGCAAGAACGAAAAGATAGCCCATGCTGAGGCTACTGTAGAGAAAGAGAGATTTGGTGGAGACTAGAAAATACTGCCCACAACGGTGAGGTTTGCACCAAGCTTTCCTTTGCGCATTGTACGTAGTTTCGGAGCAATAATTTTAGAGATGTATCTTCATTTCTCAATCTATGCATAGTTTCTATAGAGAAAAAAATATATTATAAGGCAATTATATTTGTGCAAGACTATCATTGCTCGAGAATGTATATTTATAGATTTATTTTGTAGCTTTGAGTCATTATTATTCCATACAACTGCTTTCATGATTTAATAGGTTCATAAGAGACTGAAAACGATCCTTGCTCCTCTAGAACTTCAGCTCCTCAACGCACTAGGGATTCTCTTCTACGAATTTTTGTAGTTGGGCTTATGATCATCTAAAGTACAACGGTCAAGTAGTTTCCACTCAGTCATTCTCCCCCAGGTGCTCCAAAGCGAAATATTTTTCACTTTTCTCGTTTTAGTAAGAGTTGGTTCTTTACATATAAGAGAATTGATATAGTGGAGAGATAAAATTGAATTGTCAGGATTGTCATAAGCAAGCGAAAGGTGGGGCTTCCAGGGTGGACGCATTTTTTTTGTTTCATTTTCAGTATTCTCAAAGAAAATATCGTGTAGAGCATCAAGCTTCAATTCATGTTCAACAGAATTTTTATAACTAATTTCAGCCCATGCCATATCCATCGTGCCACCATCAATGTCTGCTTTTTCAATATCTACAATCAAACCACTTGGCAATAATTCAGGCCAAGATTTGATACTTGATTTGACTTCAAGATTCCATTTTTTGACGACGTCTTCTGGGGATATATGGGTCATCCCGTAAATAGCAGTTACGTGAGGGCACGGAATTGGCAGTAAATCTAGCTCTTGTGACACCTTCGAGATAGATCTAGATAAATCAAAATCGAATGATTCCTCTTCTAGTTCTAGCCATATAGAGTAGCCAGTGAAATGAAATTGAAGTGGTTCACGAAGTTGAGGTCTCGAAAGTGCTTCATTTTCACACACTTCATTGCCGCTTTTTGGTAGAATAGAATGTAATTTTGTGCTATACTTTAATCGGTACTGGCTGTCATTAATGACAAGTTTATTGTCCAATTCCTCTTTTGGAATCTGATATTTGCTAGTGACGCAAATAGAATCCCTATCTTGAAATTGCGAAATAGACTTACTCCATGAGTGATCTAAAAAAGAGGCCACATAATTACATATCATCATAAAACTTTTTGGTGATTGATTTGCTGTCATATTTGATGTTCAAGCGTCATGAATGAAAAGGAACTAATCGGGGAAAAATGGCACGGTTGTTTTATTCGTTTCGCGCCTAGGAGATGTAAGAAATATTCGATAATGACGCTATAGAATAGCGATCTCGTAACTTGTATGAGGAAGTACCTAGCCGAGTATAATTAAATTTGTTGTTTTGAAATTCTTGCCAACCCAAAGTATTCTGCTGCTGCATCCACCAAAAAGGAAACCAGCTATTTTATGGCACTCTAGGTAGCATTTATAATGAGTCTTTGAGAACACTTTTCATGTTTATCCATGAAATTCTTCTTTTTGATACATGAAAAAAGAAGCGTAGAATCATTCTTGCTTTTAAGTTTGATTCCACCCCATCTACGCTCTATAGTATAATTCCCACATTCAAAAGCAGAATGTAGAGACATATGAACTCTCTCAAGTAGAACGTTCCAATATCTTTAAACGTACGGTACATAATTTTTGATAGTTCAGCAGTAGAGGAAAATAAAGAATAAGATTAAAAAGATGTCAGCACCTGGGTCAGTTGGAGTCATACTCTTTTTCTGGATTTTTTTTGCTGTCATTCTCATTAATCTCAAATGTATGCGAACCACTACTAATAATGTCATTTATTTTTTACTCAGAAGGAAATGGTTGGCAACCATAAAATAGACCTAGAGCAGTTCTCAAATCAACTGGTTTTCATGATGATTTGGATCATTCGCTGATTTTTCTTTTTTGCTGGAAGCTTTCTTTTTTATTTGAGGCTTTGGCGCTGTGCGCATAATAGCAAGTAAAGCCTCAGAAGCCTTGCATAAAGTGGCTAATACAACTTCTTCACTAAAATTTTTTTGTCAACAGCACAATACTGATTGATATTGTCCCACTAGAGAATAAATTGCGTTCTTTTAAAAAAAAACGATCAAAACGTGAGTGCGGAACATTATATTGAGATAATGAGAGAAAAAGGATCCCAAAATGAATCGCATTTTCAGTTGGACCACCTTTCTGGTGAGTTCCTAAATAAAAAAATTAATTATTAGGCTTTCTCTATTTGAATTCAAAATAATGTTCCTTAATTAGAAAAATTAATTAGTTCTCGCGTATCCTAATTTGTTTTATGTATCTTTTCCTCTCACCACACAATCGAAGCGCCAAAATAACAAAGCATTCAGTTTGTGTTCTACTTAGTTGATCCTTTCTTTACTTGAAACAAAACCGAATCACGAGGATGGAAGAAATTGATATAAAAAAGATGAAAGGTAATGTATAGTTTAGTGAAAATGGTATATTGATAGAAAATCCCGGCTAGCTTGATCTCTGCTTTTACGATAGTTTCCATCAAGTAGAAAACGAATCTCTCGCGCTATTATCTTACACTCATGTAATCAACAAACTCAATATCTATCTATTTTCACAAAATATCGAAATAGTGACGGAGCTGAAAGAGGCTCTTTCGAAAAGAGGTTTGTCTACTGATGGCTTGAAAGCAGATCTTGTAAACAGGCTACAAGCACGGCTTGATGAGGAAGAGTTTGGGATGATGGATATGGGAATTGAAGCTTCAACAACAGCACCAACCACTGAAGCCCCAGCTGAAACTGTATCAGAGGAATTGAAAGAAGAAACTCCAACAGATGTTCCTGCTTCAGAACCTTCACAAATCGAGCCAAGTGCTACAGAATCATCATCGAAAAGTGAGGAAGTACCGATTGAATCTACAACAGATACTGCACCAAGCATATCTGCAGCAGAACCAGGAGCGATGTCATTTGAAGACAAGAAAAAAGCTCGGGCAGCGAGGTTTGGAATCCCAATTGTTGAGAAACAACAGAAAAGAGAAAAAGTAACCAAAAAAGAAGTAGAACTTACCAAAAAGCAAAAGCGAGCAGCCCGTTTTGGTTTACAAGATAAAGATAAGCAAGGAAAGCATAATGGCACCAAAAAACAAAAGCAAGACAAAAAAAATTTAGATAAACCAAAGAAAGAATCGAAGGAAGTATCTCTTTTGTCAGAGGAAGAAATCTTACGGAGGATAAAACGAGCAGAAAAATTCGGTCTGACGGATAATTTGGATAAACTGAAGGCTCAGCTTAGGGCTCATCGCTTTAAATCTTGAATATCTAACCTTCTCCATTGTTCAGAGTCTAGCCATCTATGTATTCTTTACCATTTTGAAGCTAATTATCTTTAAATTCTAGATCTCATGAGAAGTTTTCATCATTGTCATAAAGAAAGCTCCTCCTATTTTTTTGTTTTTTCCCATTTTATATATTTCGTCATACTAAGTTAACGTTGCGTAGTGAGATTGAAAACCTTCCAAAATTATTAAATAGAGGAAAACCAAAATCCTATAGAGAGTACCCTACGTAAAGAATTGGTATTGTTTTGTTGAAATTTTCTGGCACAAATGGCACAACCACACAAATTTGGCCCTTTGAAAAGTTTGATCTATTCTTTCATTATTCATAAGCTTACCGTACTTTGTTTTGCTCAAGTCATGCTGATGTCGTAAGGACTTCTCAATCTGGATCATTCAGATTTAGAAGGGGAAAGTTATACAAGCTAAAATGTCGTCAAAGTCACAATCAAACAATGATAGTGCTGCCCCGCTTTACATTACGATAGGACCTATGTGTTCTGGAAAGTCTACCTACCTATCGAAGTCCAAAGAAAAAATAGTGGATATTTGCATTGATGACCAACAAGGGATGTATCATCCAATACCATATAGCCTCTTCTTGAATCCTGCAGTAGACCTAGATCGATCAACAAGATTCAAGCGATCAAAGAAAAGGCAAAAACTTAATGAAAGTCATGACCTAAACAAAGTAGTTCACAATTCGTCTGTAAAAGATCGAATTTCTTGTCCTACCCAGAAAGAGATGAAGATAGTACTAAAGTATTTAACTAGCAATCAGGATGGTAATCCAAATCTTACAGAAATGGATCTCAAAGCTCAATTACAATCTTTGAAGGAGGAATTACAGGATATTGCGAAATCTCATTCTACATCAACATCCAAAATTCCCTTATGGAAAATGAATTACCCATTTGATTTAATGCAAGATTTCATTGATGCATTCTCATCCATCAAAGGGTTCAACTATTCATCAGCATCAGAGACGAAAACAGAATTTTCAACGCCGAATAGTACAGTTGATCTTTTCATTTTTGAAGCTCTTTTCAATCCGCCTGATTTAGCTCTGAAAAAGGCAATATCACTTCTAGATCATCCCGAAGGTACTTCCAAATTGTCTAAACCAAATGGAAAATATATTCATGCGCCAATAGCCTGGGGAAATACAAATACAAAACCTAGAGACTACGAAGCTGCTCTGAAGAGCGCCGAAAGACAGGGTCGCCCAGTTCACTTCATCATTTTTGATGCTTTTGGAAAGAATTATTTTCATCATGATTCCAAAGGTAAAATCACAATATTATCAAAAAATCTACAACGTATGCATTGGGAACTGCCTCATTTGTCTCGAAAAGAGTTATTTCAAAGAAATCTAAAACGATTTTGCGCTACAGGTCGATATATCAATATTATGAGTTTAGATGGCGCAATTAAACGGTGCAAGGACCTTCTGTATGCTGCCCAAAATGAAATGATTTCTTCCGAGCATAAATTCAAGGATAAAATGAAAAATAAGTTTGCTTTGGATAAGGCTCTAGCGAAACTAGCTGGATATGATATGCACCCGGATAGAAAGGTAATTAAGCTCAAAAGTTTTCGGCCGTTTCATTAGAAGAATACTTCTGAAGTATAAAGTCAAGAACAAGTAGAATAATTGATTAAATGTTGAGAGTTCATTATTGAATTCTACTTGATTCAAAAGGTGAGAACCCAGAGGCCAACTTTATTTACTGTAACAAAGATACAATTAGGAAGATGACGATTTACAAACCACGCATAGTTCACCTGAATACAAAGTCACCCTTTGCTTGAAAGAAAAAGCTATATCATCAATTATTTACAATCCGATTCCTACACTTTACTGTGCAACATAAAATTTTCATCGAATGTATCTTGTATCCTCACCAAATATTGTTTGTCTTGAACGTTTCAAAATTGTAGGGCTACAGCACATTTGATCTCAAAGTTTGCTGACTTCATATAGATTTACATTGCTTGCAAATAAACGGAACGATTCAAAAGATCGCACCGACATCAAGCTTAATACTTTTCATCACTTGTAAAACGATAAAAAGTCAAATTACTTTCTGAGCTAAACTATACAGGTAAGATTGTACAACATGTTTAAACAGTATCGTGTTTATCGCTGGGAAGATGACGATTTACAAATCACGCATAGTTCACCTGAATACAAAGTCACCCTTTGCTTGAAAGAAAAAGCTATATCATCAACTATTTACAATCCGATTCCTTTATTATAGTCTATATTTATCTTTCATATCCGATGAATATTTGTCTAACAATGATTCTTTCATCGTATCTCCTTTTCCTATTTAGAGATAATTTACATTAGCTTCTTGAGGATTTCTGTTACAACTGTGATACAAATTCATAATTTAATCATTGACTACAGACCCCATTGAGATCTTTGAAAGAACTTCAATGCGCTGTAAGGAATGTGGCCAATACCTACTTTAGTATCAGATATTGCTTTGACGTGTACGCAATTGTTTAAAGAGATTGAATTTAGAAAAAGAAATAGTTGTATTTTAATTCACGTTACACCTTTCGATTGGAAGTATACAAAATTGATTCCTCATTAAACACGCTGCACTAAACCTATTCGTGTCGATTTCAAAGCAGCAAAAGTTGGCATTGTCTCTTTTGTTTCACAGCTTCAAAGCTTTATTTCCTCCTCTTTTTAACTCTTTCATCGTCATAGCTTGTTTTTCTTTCGTATGCCGCTCTTTCAATGAATGAATCATCAGAGTCTATCTCAATCGGACCATTGCCTTTTAGACATTTTTTCGCAATAATTATTCCTTCACTCCATTCCTCCATTTTTAAAAGAAAGTCCTTGCATATGATTTTCCTCTTTTTCCAACATGAGAGGAAAAACTTTCTACTTTTCATTAATATTATTTTTTTCTTTTCATTTTCAGCAAAGACTTTCGCATCTTCAATTTCTCTGAAAATTTTTAATGTTTCCATTTCCAGTGACGAAATATTTCTCTGTAAATCCTCATTTGTTAATTCTGAATTCAATTGAATGGTCCTCGCACGAAGCTGCTGGTTATGGTTGCGAAGTGAACTCAATTGATTATCAGTACTTTCGTATAAAGTCATTAATTTGCTACATTGGTCTGCTCGAAATCCATTTCCATTGTTTACCAGAGTAATTTGATTTACATAAAATAATGTATTATTTATGTTACGACCATATTTCCTTAGGAGAGAGCCAATAAACCTATCTTGACTTGCCTTAACATTTAGGGCAGACTCGTCCTCTTCATCATTTTCTCCCCTATAAATAGATGGATTTGATTGAAGAACCATTTCATTCAGACATACTCCCAGAATTGGAGAAGGTACGACAGCTTTCAATTCCTTTGTTAAAAGAATAGTACAATTTCAGAAACACAACTGAGGAAAAAGGAGAAATAATACATGAGACGATAGTTACTCACCCTATGTATATCATTGGTTGTAAATGGTTTGAAGCTATTATGGAGTAAATCGAAAATTAATATCTTTACCTTTGGCTTTGCAAGAACTAGCTTTGCATTAGCACCACCCATATCAATGGCAGCTTTTAGCCATTTTGTCTGTAATCTGTCTAGCAATTTCTTACTTTTTTTGTCTTTCTTTTGCGCATCCTTTTTCATGATTGAATTAAATCTTATGTTTGAGCATTACTTGGAATTATCTGAATGATGATTTATTTTAGATAGAATGTCGGTGGGAAATTATGAAACTATCGCAAAAAGGATGTAGAAGGTAGAATTGTTATTATTACCTTGTGAAAAAATCTAGAAGTATCCAACAGAAATATTACAAATAGGTGTATTTGATTATTTGAAGTTAGATGTATTGATGCATATCAGCTCAAATTCAAACAAATACTGAATTACTTAACAAAAATATCAGTTTCAGTTTTTGAATTCAAAAATAATTCAATTCGATGATATTTTTCCTTCATCAATGACTTGCGGTCCAACATATTGCATTGGTGACATTAATAAAAGCCATGGAAATCCTCATGTGAACAATTACAAGCAACAGTGTAGGATTTGCAAAAGAAGGCAGAGATTAATAATGAAAGACAGGAGATATTCTTTTTGTATGGTGCTTACGATTTTAATGCTGCATGAAATGTATTATGTAATGGCGGAATTTGTGTACAGTGATTTTAATCAGACATTAGGTCTAGTGTTCAATGGGCATGCAACTACATCAACTTGTCGTAAACATAACAAATATATCCCTCTGAAATATTCAAAAGAAATGTACGATCATACATCAATCCTATCCCAGGTTGGTTTGGTTGATGCGATGCAAAGGAGAACACAAATAATGACAGCAAATATCACTAATCATAGTGATGAATTGAAAAATAATGCTCTGTTTGGTCATCGGGAATCTTTTCAAAAAAGTCCAGATAATGGGTGTCGAAATCGGCTTCGACTGACTTCATCCTACCCTTCACAATCTGGCTCAGTATGGTATGACAAACGTCTACCTGTTCTCAAAGGTTTTTCTACTGATTTTGTCTTTCAAGTTACAGATCATTCACAAGAGTGTTCATTTCATGTCGACCCTTCTTTTTCACTGGAACGCCATAAATCTTGTGCCGTACATGGTGGAGATGGTTTTGCTTTCGTCATACATTCTGATCCAAATGCTACATCAGCTCTTGGAAAAAATGGTCAAGATATAGGCTATGGAGGAATGAAAAATGCATTGGCCATTGAGTTTGATATGTGGACAAACGTAGGAAGGATAGATAATGACGATTTTTTCGAAGATCACGTATCAATTCATTCATGTGGAAAAGGAGTTATTGAATCCACAGGCCAATCTAGCGCCCTAGGATATGCACGAGCGAAAGATCTAGCTGATGGTAAAAAGCACATGGCAAGGATTTGTTACCTGCCTTACATTGCAACAAATTATTTTAAGAATATGACTGCAAACGAAAACTTAATTAAATACCTAAAGGACAACGGAGAGGGACGTAGGCTTGGAACAATTGTTGTATTTATTGATGATGGAATTGAAGATGATGTCCCAATTCTAGCTATTCCTCTCAACCTTAGTGTGCTTTTGAATCTTTCTCAAAGTCTTGCCTATGTAGGATTCACAGCAAGCACCGGTAGGAAATGGGAAAAACATGACATATTGAGTTGGAGTTGGTCAAATATAAAAACCCAAACTTCACGATCTAAATGAAATAATGCATAATTTTTCGCTTTATAGGGCACAGATTTATATTACATAGAACAGGTCTTTTCAAACTCATTTGCCCCTTGCTCGTGCATAATCTAGGAAAGATAATGTTTGACCAGCGGATACTGCGGGGGGACTCTCCATCGGAACAGTCTTAATGGGAGATTTTTTGATCTTCACTGACTTGATGCTTTCTGTTCCCGTACTTTTTGTAGAGGAATATTTTGACTTGCTTTTCAAACTGCTAGAACCGCTATTCTTTGTTGCGCCAGATGACTCTGATGCTACTGAAAACTGGACGCTCTTTGACCCTGTGCTTGCAACAGAATTCCTCTTTGGATTAGTTGAACCTGTCCTTTCGACTGGAGAATCTAATGTTAGATCAGAATATTCCTGATCTATGTTTCTCGACATCACCGGCCTACCCGTATCTAACGTCAGTTCAGAAATGTCTCGATTCAGATTCCGATCATCCTTTATCTGTATCGTAGTATGAGTTTTCAAAGAAATGGTTGAGGAGCTTTTTGAAGAGGTTCTCGTTTTATTTTCTGGGTTTAGGACAGTGGGCCTCGTTGTATTTCTTGTTTTTCTGGGTACTCTTGATGGAGGCCTGGCGTTAAATGTCTTTGCAGCTCCTTGCTGATGGACGTAATCAGTTAGAGACACCATTGATTCTTTTCGAGAATTATGGAACGAAAAATGTATAGTAATTTAGTTGACTATCACATGATCGATTCTCAAAGATATCGTATTTATATCAAAAAAGCCTTTTTCTGAGCTAGAAATCTATTCTACGACAGTAGAGTACCATACCACCTTCAAAGTCTTGCAATATGTACGTTTGTTTCTTGTCTTTCGTGGAAGTCGTAATGTTCGTTTTTTTTTTTCTTGAACAGAACCTGATGTTTCGACATATGTTAGTTAGTTAGTTAGTTAGTTAGTTAGATGACCATGGTTTGAATTTATAGATGAGGAGTATGCTACAATTGTATTGCAATACTTATAGGTATGTGTATATCTGGTCTGTACAGCAGAAAGCCATGTTTCCTATGTTCTTCAACCAGATGAACATCATACAATGAATGCACATGTGCGGTTCTTTCATTATTCGGATTCAGGGATTTGTCTTGTAAATAAATGTAGGGCTTAAAAGTTTATAAGAACTATGTTGTTCGCATATATTTTGGAAAAACGAACGGTTTCACATGAAACTACGAAAGCGAAAAGATTTTGCTGACAAGAAGCAGACTATTGTATGCATGTTGATATTAGTATTGCGATCATATCATTCTGTTCAATTTGACATCTCCTTTTTATCCGGTAATAAACAAAAGCCTGAATCAACACTTTATTAGAAAAAAAATGGCACATCAGACTGCGTTCAATCTTTCTACTCCCATTAAGAGCCAGTATTTATATCGAAAAAGCCTTGTTCTGAGCTAGAAATCTATTCTACCACTGTAGAGTAGTAGTAGTAGTATGTTATATTTTTAAACGTGTGGGTATAACAAAGCTCTGAGGCTGATATCCTTTCACGTCCCGCGCAGAGAATATTGTATCGAATTACGTAGCGGCCAGGGCTGGAAGGCACTTATCAAGTGCCCCCTCTGGGGGTACAACGTTACATTCTCCGTTTCCGCCGTCATTAGTTTTAAAAATATAAACACACTTTAATTAGTTATTATTCGCTGCTCCGTTCATTCGATGTCTGCGTTGCTTCCCCCATCATTGCTTCATTTTCTTTGCACGCCAGCGGCAAATTACACAAACACATACTTACCTCCATTGCCGCAGGCGTATCGCCCTAGATTTCATATGGTTTCGATATTTCTGCACTAGATTTGCTGCAGATCGGCGAATCGCCACTTGATCATATTCCGCTGGTGTCCATAGGGTAGCTAGTCTAATACTCTCGTCAAAATTAACTTCTTCATGAAATGCCTTCGCTAGGGAACTCATTGCACAAATTGTTCTTGCTCCGCATTCTGCTTCATTTTGACTTCTGCATACAGGGTTTTTCCATTCCATTCTTCCTCTTGATGGTGTAAACGCTTGAGAGATTAGGTTAACTGTGGGTGTGTTCAAAGATCCTCTGCCGAGTGAGTCCAAGATTACCGCCGTCAATTTTCTTCGAATTTTTTGAATTGCTATGACTGACCAATGCCCAGCTGTCGTTTCTCCAGAAAATATTGGGATTATATATAATCCATCAGGTTTTCGATTGCATACCAGATTGGAATAAAAAATTCGGGCGAACCTACACCATCCTTCGCTTGGATTCCATGATGAGATTATTTGGGCCGCTTCTGGGCAGGCCACATAAGTCGCTCCCTCTCTGTAAGTGTCTCGAATGACTTCGATTGCCATTAACATGGTACTTCCAGCGGTATATGTCCTTCTACTCAAAAGGTTGATTTTTGCTCTCAAAAGGGCTTCCTTCTCTATATTACTGATTGCTCTTTCCGTATCACTGCTGACTTCCTTTGCAATGGTACATTTCTGTATTCCTTCTTCACCATTCAATCGGGATTCTATGCATTGATTCGAAGATGTTTCCTCGTCTGACGATATATTTATTATCATGCTCAGAGGTGATGGCGATGCACTATTCGGTTTTGGGTCCAATGTCAAGGTAGGTTTATTTGTTGTTTCTACGATGTGTCTTTGGGGGCTAATCGATTTCTGCTCATTGCCAGCGTTGCCTGTTTTTGTTTCTGCTTTGATTAGCTTCATCTCGCATTCGAATTCCTTGAAACATTTGTCCATGAAGATTTTGTTGTGTTTCAGCTCTTTATCTTTCATTTTGATTGTTTGTTCCATCTCGTTGATCCACTTTTCTATTGCTGGGCCTGCGTTATTTATATTATGGGTTGGGTTGATATTTCTTGTTGCAAGTACGATAAGCAGTTTGCAAATTCGCTTCCACTTCTCCGTTGGTCTTTTTTTGTTGATATATTGTGCTCTTTGGAATTGCTCATTCGATGGAATGAGTGTCTTGAGCATGTGTATTAGTGAATTGAAGTTTATGTTTCTTTTCTGCTTTTGGACCTGGAGGAGTTGAATCATCTTAACTTGTTTGTGCGAAGGAATGCGTTGAAGGTGTATGAGCATGTCGACCGTTGTTTTCATCGCTGTAGTGAACATGGAGCATCTAAGACATTGTTTGCGATTGATAGGTATGGAGTTGGGACAGAAAGTACTTGTTCCGCACCATCGTACTTTTTCGAGTCCACAGGTTATCCCATTACAAGTCGTTTTCTGAACGGTTTCTTTGTTGATTGTTTTCTTACTTTTCTTTGTCTGACATTCATTGCTTTCTTTTTGCAGGTGTGCAATCGATCGTTTGGCTCTAGAGATTTTCTTTGCTTTATCATCCTTTTGTTTCCGATGGAGGCCATGTTTGCTTATCAGTTCCGCTTCATAGTCGGTCCCCACGCCATTCATAATTCTGTGAATCCCAATGGCTCTTCCCATGTTGAAGTTTTCAATTTCTTTCCAGTCTTGCATTAAACATTCCCTCCACATTGTACCCTCTTCTTTGTCATCGAATTTCCTGCTGATTTCCCTGATATTCTTATATATCAACTGCGCTATTGTGGTCGGCATTAGCCCCAACCACACTGTATCCAGCACTCCTAGTTCTTCATCTGAGGGCTCCAAATGCAATTGTTCTGGTGTTACATGAAATAACATAAGAAAAAAGTTAATTGGGTGACTCTTGATTGCTTCTTCTATACTGGTCACCTGTAGTTTTTGAATTTTGCTAGCTATCGATGTATAGAGAATGTTCCTACTTCTTGATAGTTATTTTAATCTTCCAGTTTGTTCTGACTGCAGCTTGAGGAATTGAGCTTCTATTTCACAAATTAATTCTGTATTTTTATGTGTCGAAGTTTTCTTCTCAAGCTCTTCAAAAAAATTAGCCATGCGAGATCCCACAATATTATTTATTCTTTTTCGAAATTTTGATAGTCTGTCATTGTTGCAGTGTAAAAGCAAGTGTCTTCTGTTTCCTTTTTGTGAATTCCCTGAATGACACTGACACCATTGGCAGGGGAGTAGATATTTGATTTGTTCGTTGACTGTTGTTGCCATGATACATTTTTTGGTCTCCTCGTCATTGATTTTTTCTAAAAAATTGAGTAAGGTACCTTCTCTGTAGATTGATGATTTGTAAATGTTGCGCGAATGGGAATTGCTCATTCCCAGTAATGATCTCAAGAAACCCTTGTGTAGATTTAGAATTGTCCACGTAATGGTCACTTGATCAAAAATACGCCATAAAAAGCCTTGTGTGGGTTTTTTCCTTAGCCGTTGAATTCTTTCAGTATTAAACCTATCCCGTAAAAAATTGCTTATGTGACGGTCAATTAGCTGACCATCCGCCGCAAAATAAAAATTTAGATTTGAACCCGGTTTGTGAAACGTCGATTCCGTTGGTGCCTGCTTACATGACCCGTGTGTGCTATGTAGGGTTAGACCCATTTCTGCACCAGCATCCGCGTGATGATTGGCACTGAGTAGTGCCAGATTTGGAACGAGGGAGGCATATCTTGGAGACTTTTTTATTGTTCGCCCATGCTTGTCCAGTTGATGTGAATCAACTTTGAGGACGGCTCTGCTGGTATTATTGTCCCAGTATGAATAGTTCCACCTCCGATCTATGCTATTTTCAGGTTCGTCAGCTGTGCTCGTAGTTTCCGCCTCTGTTGTCCATTCTTTCGCCATTTGCAGGAATTCGATGTTTCTATTGGTTAATTTTTGGATCCAAATATCCCGAACATCATTGTTGAATGGAGCTTCTTTCCTCTTCTGTGATAATTCGTCCATATGCTTTTTGACTATGCCAACTAAATATTTACTAATTCCTCCTGCTTTATTTCTAATATAGTCGCGGTCAATTTCCTTAGAGTCGTCATTGCGAACGTTTAGCACTTGGCTCCTTATTGCAATGCTATCCGTTATTGCGATTCTTGGTATGCTTGGGTCTAGGGCGAGTTCCTGGAGCACAAAGGCATACCCTTCCCCGTGGGCTATATCTGCTTTGTGAGCTCCAACTTTACTGGGTATCGCGGCAGTCCTAGCCAAAAGGGGGATCATTGGGCGATTGATCCATTCGCCAGAAAGTAATGTCTCGCTATGACGTATGTCTAAGCTACATATGACAAAAGACGAGGCTGTTTGATTGTTATCTTTCAATAAGTGGGCCCCGTCCGTTGCAACTATGATGGGACTTCCTCGTCCTTCTATGAAATTTAACACTCTACCTAAAGGGCTATAGGTTTCGAATTCAATGGCGTTGGATGTGGTTGAGTATCCAATAACATGTTTTCTCCACTTAATTCTATTGATAGACTCGATTTCCTTGCTCAACATATCCTGGTTGTCCCATTCAGTTTCTCCCATATTTGGGAACTTAGTTTTGACTTCATTTGTGATATCGATCCTGTTCCATGTGTTGGGATTTGAGTCTACCTTAGAAGCGATGTTGTTCATTAACGGGTTGATCCATTCAAAATATGAATGGAAAGATATAATTTCTCGAAACATTCTAGATTGAGCCACTTTCTTGATTTTCAAAATGCTATCAATCGAGCATGGTAATTTAATTTTGAATTTGGATTCCGAACCATCTGCTACCCAATTATTGTGTTGGAGATGGCGTAATAATAAATGAAGATGACTGCCGAATGCGCATTTGATATTTCTCTCCTTTCCGAATCCTATCGAATAAGCATTCCCGTCCTTATATAAATGGTTGCTAATGGAGTATATATTATTGTCATCAGCGATTAAATCCAATATATCGTTGATTATGCCGTCCCGTTTGTCCCTGAAGTAGATGCCGTATTTCGCTAGTTTCAGAATTGCTTTTCTGGCGTGATTTATGATGTTCGCTTCGTCAATATGTAAGTACTCTGGAATGGATGCTATTCTGGTTCTGAATACTTCTGAATCTAACCCTTGCCCATTACTAACAATTTCAAGTTCTCGTGCCGTGGCAATTATGTCTGTGTCCAATGTAGATGCAAAACCTAGACCCCCGGCAAATGTCGGTAAAAATAGCCGGTGTTTGCAGTCAGAGTAGGAAATCCCATTTCTTTTCCCAACCATATTGATTATACTCGCGTCCAGCCTATTTAATTCATCTTGATCATAATTACTTTGCAAAGGTACGTAACTGTGCATAGTGGCGATTAACATATTAATGCATTTCACCTGTGCTGCATGTTCCATATGTCTAACCTTTAGCTTTGTCAATCTATCATACATTTTGCCAATCGTTGCCTGACTTGTTGCAGAAGTATCACCCCCTAGAGTTGAAGTTAATCCTAAATGCCTATGGGCTTTCGAATGTACTATTTTGTCCCATTTTTCTTTTTCTTCTGTGGATAATTCGTCGTAATTGCATAAATCATAAAATTTAATTAATTCTTCTTCCTGCAAATATACTTTGAAAGGCACTTGCTCTTCCACTGGGGCGTCATGTATAAAACTCCATGCTGTGCTCCATATTTTTTGTAATTTCATAGTCATTTTTGCTGAGATATTGAAGAACTGAATCTCACATTTGCTGCTTTTACGTCCAATTTTAGTGATCATGCTCAGATCACCAGCTGTTTGTACGTAATGTTGTGCCAGTTCGATTAATAACTCTTCGTTGTGTGTGCTGATAAATTTCGTATTATCATCACAGTACCCCATCATATAGATCCAGACTTCTCCATCGTCCTTATCCTGTACGTGGAACTTATAACGGTTACATTTACCTTCTGGATCATTCCGAATAATATCCCGTAACGATTGTGGTAACATGGCCCACACGTCATGCTTCATCTTAATTACAAGGTTCGCTATGGTGGGGCTGTCTGGGTTCCCCTGTTCCAGCCCGCACACGAACTTAGCAAACACCGTACCTTTACAGGTAATAATTTCTACGATCTTCTCACTCATCATACAGGCCTTAAACTCTACAAAACCATGATCCGGAAAACCATTTATGCGCATGGACG
>Ga0209092_10001892_pt1 | contig 19753 bp, 12 predicted proteins | sample FraStrMetagenome_FD_187446 | JGI IMG/M metagenome (GOLD analysis project Ga0209092, IMG submission 187446) | Marine eukaryotic phytoplankton communities from Arctic Ocean - Fram Strait ARC3M Metagenome (SPAdes) (version 2) | ecosystem: Environmental > Aquatic > Marine > Oceanic | place: Fram...
AAATATATGTTTTCTGACAACACAGCTTTTGTGATATTTCCCAAACCAAGGCTTCAAAAATTTTGATATTCCCAACACGGAGGCTTCGTGATATTTTCCATTTTTCATGATCAAATATTTTGTGTTTTTCATTATTTTGTTTCATGTTGACAGATTTATCTTCAAATTGCACTGACGCAATTTTCCAATACAGTATGTTCGCATAAGTATATATGCATTTATGATGCCGAGATGGATGGAAGGATCGTACTGTTTGATTTGTCATTTTTATTTGATGAAAAGAGAGGGAAAATGAAAATGAAAATGAAAATGAAAATGAAAATGAAATAGATGTACCGTAGAATTTGAATTGGGCAATTGTGCTGAAGGTTCCATACTTAGAAGCATTGGCTGGAAATTGATTGCCATACACTTTGCTACATACGACATGGAGTTTGAGATTTAGTTATTTAAATTAGAGGTTGGGATATTTATTAGTAATTGCATTGTGTCTGCTGATTATGAAAGATATTGTGCATTTGTATTGCAGTTTCTACGTTATGGATACGAAGTGCGTAGTAAATGAATTGATCTAGCTCTCAACATCTTTTTCGCACTGCATTTGTGTATTTACAGGAAAAGGGTTCTTGGTTTTAGCGCTGTGCCTGCTCCTTCCTCAATCATCTACCTGACCAACGAAAGAAGCGATTATTGAATAGATCATAAAGAAAACAAAATGAGTAGTAGCCCTAAGCTTCAGCAATGGAATGAATCACTTCCTCAAATTAAATCTTTAGTGGATTCCAACAATTATAAAAAGTTATCCTCCATACTTCCCAAACTCCTTAATGATAACGACGACCTCCCTGATACTTTACGATCTACACTCACCCTGACATACATTCGATCATTATTAAAAATCGGTTCCTACCAAACTGCATATGATTGCTGTATCAAATCTGAGAACAAAGGTCAACATGTACCAGAGGCAGCCTATGCACTTTACCGTCTCAAAAGATACAACGAATGCTTAACCCTGTGTCAAAAGGCATCATCATCTCAAACCAACAATAAAGAACTTAACTATACGTATGCACAATGCCTTTATCGTCTTAATCACACAAATAAGGCATTAGATATTTATTCTGATCTTTTCAATGGCCACCAGGGAGAAGAAGAAGAAAAAGAAGAAATTGCGACAAATGCGCTAGCTTGTCTTCAGTCAACCTATGATAAGTTGGTGCCACATCCTTCCATAAACAAATGGATTCAATCGCATGTTCCTGAACTATATGATTCTTGTAATTCCAATTACGATTTGGCTAATAATCTAGGAGCATTCTTAAGTCTCTCTAGCACTAACACATCTTCCATGCTAAAAGCTGAACAAATTTTACGTGTGGCTACTGAAGAATGTGAAAGTCAATTGAAGGAGGATGGATTGAGTAAACAAGAAATTTTAGAGGAAGCATTGCCTATACGATCCAATCTTGCTTATGCACTCTTAATGAATGGGAAACTGGAAGAAGCAGATGAGATTCTAAACCATGTTTTGGCATCGACTTCTAAGAGTGGGAAACATCAGTTACCAACATCTCTACAAAGTGCGCGTGCGTCAGCTGGGAATAATGTAACTGTTCGACGAATTTCCTCCGAATCTCTATTTGATTCTTTGAAGCGTTTATCATCATCATATGGGAGTGTCTCTGGGACAGGAGAAGAAAAACAACAAATTATTATGTCACCCTACATGATGAGAAAATTATTGCTCAACAAATCTGTATTGTTATCGAAAATGAAGAATAAGGAAGACGAATGTTTTGATATTTTAAAACAAGTTTCAATGGGAAATGTGACTTCTCCGAATGAAAGTTCCTCAAATGTCAAGAATGAATCAAAAAACAAAAAGAACAAGAAAAAGTCTCAATCTACATACAAAAAAGAGAAACGTGTGCAGGAAGATAATTACGTTGGATCCAAAATGCAGGCAGAAATTATGGAGGTGGAATTACTTCGTGATAAAGGAGAAATAAAAAAAGCACAAGACAAACTTCAAACCATGATAAATGAGTATGAAGGTACATTAAAAACAGAAATTCAGCTATATCAAATGCAACTGAAAGTAATGGAAGAAGGTGACAATTTGAAACCAGCATTGACTTTATTGAAAGAATTCCAAACTAATATTGATTCTGGAATTCAATCAAAGCCTGCCCTGATTGCTACTCTAATATCAATGTACCAGGATATGAACAATTCAAAAGAAGCTGCAACTCTGCTATCAAATCTATCTATGAATCCATCATCTACGAGGCAAGAAGAGATTTTTTCAGAAAAAGCCATGGGTGAATATTTTTTAAGGATGGGCATGTATCAAGAATCTAAGGAAACTTTTCAAAAAATTTTGGACAAGGATGATATTAGAGAGAATGAGCAGAATGAATGCTTGGCCTTGCTTGTAATTGCGACTTCTTACTTGGATGGGGAAGAAGCGGAAGAAAAATTATCAAATCTCTCAGGATTGGAGAATGAAGACGAGTTTGATGAAGAGAAGGATGAGCTAACAGGGGAGCATTTGGAAACTTTGGACGTCCCCTGGGGAGGTGGAAGTAGTAGTCGAAGATTTTTGCATCAAACAAGAAGGACCGATAGAGGGTAAGTTTTCGTGCTTTGATCTGCATTCAATGACTAATCAAAAATATCATCTGAAAATAACATGTGTCTCTTTTCATGATAGATCCAAAAAGAAGAAAAAGAGTACAGAGGCTGTTCAAAGATATAGAGCAAAGAAACGGGAGGCATATCTCGCAAAGCTCACAGAAGAAGGAAAATATAATCCAGGCAAACCCACAAAACCTGATCCTGAACGATGGATTCCAAAAAATCAAAGAGCGTCAAATCGCCGTCGTAGGAATCGAAGGTTTGGTGCTGGTACTTCCCATCAAGGTATTGGAAGTGGTATGGAAGATAAGCGGTTGGATGCTAGAGCTAGAGCTGCGGGTGAGATAAGTGTTGGTAATGGTGCCCCTAGTACTGCTCATATGAGTGTTTCAAGCGGCGGTGGCAATTTCAAGAAGAGTCGTAAAGGAAAGAAACGTTAAGCATATAATTGAACTTTGAAACTTGTTAAGAACAAATTTTGAACACATTTTGCAAAAATTGATTGATGAGAAGAGAATAAATAAAAGACAGTGCGAGAATTGCTTTTATTTATTCTTAATGGTATTAAATATAAAAGAAGAAACTTCACTCAATTATTATGAAAATAACTTATATTAAGTCATAAGACCACATCATCTTTTTTCTTTGTGATCGGATGTTATCTTTTGACGTCAACTTACTGCGTAACTTCATTCTTCTTCGTTCAAAAACGTTTTGCGTAGATATTTGGTACGTTTCTACAATCCAGAAAAAAATTTGAATTTTTGATCTAATCAGCAGGCTCTATCATTGATCACTTTTTACCATCTGCTGTTGTGATTGAAAACAAAAATGATAGGGTTAGTTTTGATGATACTTCCTCTCATGATCCTTATGATCTTGTTACTTGTGCAACTGATCACAATTCTACTGGCTGTAGTTACAATAATGAAACAAAGGCTTCGAGTAAGCAAAACACAGAAAACTCTCAAGCCAAACGAAAAAGAATCAAAGCAGAGTGCAAAGAAAGAAAATCATTTCTGGTCAGAGTACACCACAGCATTGTATAGTGGACGTGTTTCTCATATCAGGTATCATCCAGCCATTCATTCTTTTTCATATCCCCTCTTCTTTTTCTGCTTAGATTTAAAAGAAGTGGATGGTCTTTTTCTTTCAAATAACGCATCGCTATGGCCTTTGAGTCTTTTCATGCAATTCCGTCCAGAAGACCATTTAAAGAATGAGGAGGGATTGAAATTAAGCGATGCTGCAAATATGAGCATGTGTGGAGAGCTAGATAAAATCGATTTATCGACAAGAATTCGAAATCTTATTTTCGAACGTACTAATGGGAAATACAAGCCTTCATCAGATCAAACTATTCTACTTGTCACTCATCTATCATATTATGGGTATTGCTTCAATCCGGTGAGCTTTTATTACATAATGTCTCCTGATTATTCCTTTTCTACTTCAAAGTCGATAAATGAAAAAAAAGATCATATTGAAGCAATTGTTGCAGAAGTTAGCAATACACCATGGAATGAAATGCAATGTTATGTTTTACATCCTGAATCTAAAGATGTGATGGAGGTACAAAAGCAGTCATCAAAAATACATCTAAAAAAAAATGAAGATCAAGCACAAGAAAAACTTTCAACATCGAAGGGCGTAGATGATAAATGGGATTTTACGAATTACATCTTTCAAAAAACCTTTCATGTATCACCTTTTATGGATATGGAACATAAATATGATTGGACATTTTATTCCCTTTCGCAAAATAATCAGATCAAAGTAAGCACAAGCATGCTAAAAGGTGACACAAAATACTTCAATGCACACTTCCAAATATCACGGACTTCCATCACTCCTTTCACCCTATGTAAATTTCTTTTACGTCTCCCAGTCTATTGCTTCATTATTCAAATTTGGATTCACATAGAGGCATTTAAACTTTTTATGAAAGGGGTGGAATTCATTCCCCATCCGGAGGGTAGTGAAACATCCGCCTCCAACATTATTGCATTTTTTATGACCCCATTCTTTGCATTGAAAGACTGGTGGCAAGGTGCAAATGAGGATACTGAAATGGATAAGAATAAAGTAGAGTAGTGTTCCCGAGGAGGATTATAATTTAGATTGGTACTTTGGTGTGAGTAAAAATATCAGATAGAAACAGTTTGAAAAAAAATAAATGCGTCTGCTTATCAAAATGTTGCATCTTTATAATTTTTATTGCAGGCTTATAGAATATACATCCAATATTGTACAGGAATACATCCTAAGAATATTGCACTTTGAGTTCTCATATATCACAGCAACCATGAGGAACATTTTCCGTCATATGTATGACATCTACGAGACTGATGGAGGACACAAAATCTAACCGATTTTTGAAATTTAAAATAGGGCAGATGATTAAATAAATGCCATATGTGAGTTCACTATCTTGTATTTTTATAACTCAATATGGAAAAGAATGACCATTGCTCAGGTTAAAGAGGAGTTAAAAGAAAAAACATGGATTTTTTCCATGCTTTGGTCTTTATGTGTGGAGGGGGGACGAGCAACCTGTGAAGGGACTAAGTCCCGCAATAGCATCAATTTTCAATTGAATGTTCCCGACACTGTTATTTTCCGAGATGGTGTGCCGATACAGTGGATAGCAACCGGTACCGACGGTAAGACTTGCATTAAATATTTCATTTCATTGGTGTCCATCATTGTCTTCTAATCTATAATTTTTCCTGATTTTGCATCAAAGGATTTCTCTACACTAAGGATATCGAATTATTAGATGATTTGAAAAAAGGAAAGATCTCAAAAGAAAGTAGGTCATTTGCTCATTTTCTCTTTTAATTTCTATGATTGATGATACTAAAGTGTTTGTTTATTTTGCTAGAGAGAGAATATTTAATGGGAAAACAACTAAAAATCGTCGGACAAACATTTGTTAAGTTCATTTCTCAATTCAAAAGTAGAACTAGCAAAAAATCTTATGGCGACCAAATATGTGTAGCATGGTATAAAGATGGAAATTTTGAAGTTCTCTCAAATGAAAAATACCTCAGGTTTATTCAACATAAAAAATGGAGAGTACAGTTGGTTGCACTACAAGCATATGTTAACACAAAAAGTCAAGTGGTTGGATATTATTATTCAAATCATTCTATCGGTTTGAGAGAATATTATAAAATCGGTAGTAATCAAAATGCTGCAATAAATTTAGTCACGAAATCATTGGCCGTATTTGTACAGAGGACTGCAAATTTACAAGAAATCCAGAACAGTGAAAAGAAAGTTCATGACAATCGGGCAAAAAAGCTTATCGTGATAAACTTTGAGGCTAAATTTATAATTGATACTGAGGAGCAGTTATGGTTCTCACACTTATCAAAAGCCAAGATAAAATATTGTGAAGATGAAAAAAAAAAAACTTCGGTAAAAGATGATCAAAAAATTATGGAAGAAGCTATGAAAGCAAAATCGAAACTACGTAAGCTTCTCAATCTAGCATTCAATCGCAAGGTAAGAAAATCTGCTGTCATTTTAAGCAGAAACTCAAAAGACAAATCTAAATATGATGCTTTGCTCTAGATTACTGCAGAGAAGTGCTTTTCACATTTTGACCCCAGCATGAATGGTTTCGTAGATAGCGATGGCCTAAAAGATGGATTGATTCGATTGGGCATTCTCGTTTCTGATTCGACCATAGAGATATTGATGAACGAAATCGGTTCTGTAAGTGGGCTTCACTTTCGATGTAAAGATCTTGCTTCTTTTGCTAGAACAGAAACCTCTAATACAGGTGAGGAAAAAAATGATTCAATTGAGCAAGATGAAATCTTTCAGCCCATTTTAGAAAACAAGGAAAACGGCATTATTCAATTCGAAAAAGAATGGGAAAGTTATACAAAGGTTGGATTGAGCCAGAAAGAAGTTGATGCTGAAGTTTGTAAGGATATTGATCACGATACCATACCAAAAGCAATAGTAACTGCATCTGATGAAAAAAAGAAAATTATCAAATCTTCAGTTGAAAGTAAAAGAGAAACTAATGATAATGACAAAAGTTCATCTCAACAAGTTCCTAAAAAAGTTCTAGATAAGACTTTTTCAAGAATTGAATTTGATACAAAACAGAAGGATATCATCTCAAACTTAAGTAATTTTGATAAAAGTATGGAAGAAGGTAGAATGGATGATACAGATGCTCAAGCTATAAGAGAAAAAAACATGACAAATAAAAATCTTAAATCAACTTGCTTCTCAAAACATGGATTCACAATGCATTATCGTTTGATCAGTGCGAAGAATGAGCGCGTTAAAGTGAAGGAAGAAAATTCGACTCTACTTAAGAAACAAGAGTATGAAAAATCACTGAGTATTTTTAGAAGACAATCACAATTGAACATAAAAAAAAGAGAAAACAATGTCATTAATTTTATCGTTGTCTCTGATCTATTCATGACGTTTGAAGATCTTGATACATTAGTGAATGTCATTTCTGAGAAAGGTGGACTCATATTACTAATCGGATTACCAGGGACTGTAGGCACAACGTGGCCAAAGTCGTCAACGTTGAACAATGCTACACATTCAGATTGTCTAAGTGATCTTCTTTTACATCTTACTGCTTCTGGATTATGGACTCCAGCAATAGCGTCACCTATTGTGTCAATTGGTTTTGGAATTGGCGCTGCCGCACTTCTTCACTTTGTGTGTAAAAGAGTCAAAGAAACAGACCTTGAAAGCGTACACTCTTCCATGAAGAATGGAAAAATATTTCTTGTAAATGGATATACAAGGTGTAAAGCAATAAATTCAAGAAAAATTAAAGATCTTAAATCAGTACTTTCAGTTGATGAACCAAGCACTTTTGAAATACTTCAAAAAGTCTCGAATTTTTTGTTTTCTCATGTTTTCATTAATAAGATGGGTCGAGCCATTTTTATGAACACCGTTTGGCAAAAAGAAAGGTCGTGCATATTTGAAACTGATGATAAAAAACGTGGGATCATCAAAGTCTTCGAAGGTCTGCAAGAAACAGAAGATATCACTTCCAATCTCAGTCATATAGAGCTTCCCCTTTTCCTCATACAATCCTCACTGGATAACTTCTTCGATCCAAAAGACATTTGTGAAGTTTTTGGTGTATCCTCTTCAGATCAAAACTCACAGAAAAAAGAAAAAGAAGGGAAAATGGCACATGCTTTCTGGATTGATGCAGGTCATGAAATATTCCTTGAAAAAAGAGACGAAGTCATTAATATAATAAAATATCAGATGAATGATATCAAAGTTAGAATTGAAATTGAATCGACTGAAAAAACTTTACACCAGAAACGAGAATTGACTAGGAAATCTAACAACAATTTTCCTGGGGTCGATGTTCGTACTGACTTAGACAATTGCCATCCGCAATTTTCTGAAGAATCTAACAACATCGTCAAAAAACAAAAATCGGACAGAAAAATGTCACAAAAAGAACAAGATAGGCTTTTGAACGAAATTTATAGAATGAGATTAGAAGACAAACTATCGCTCTTGTATCAAAGAAAAGTAGACACTTTTTTTCGAAGAAGTGCCTATGACAATCATCTCCGTGAAAGAACACAAAATTTACGGTCTTCAAAAGATCGAATCGCTTCAGCCGCTCTTCATGAGAGTCTGCAAAAAACTTCGGCATTCAGAAGGGAACAAAACCGTAGCTTGTACGAAGGTATCAGGGAAGATAAAATAGAATTAAAAATCAATGTACAAGACTACGCAATAAGGGTAGAAAATTCTCTTCAACAATTCGATTTAGAAAACTTATATACAGCTGTAGAAGATTTAATCCAATCCCTTCAAGGTGATACAGAAGCCACGACAAGCATGAAATTTAATCAGAATAATGCAACCAATGAATATGGAATTATCAGTGAAGAAAAATCTCTTGTTGAAGAAGAAATGAGAAACATGAATCGTGCATTACGGATTCGAAAAACTAATGGCTTTAAAACAAACAATGTAATCCAAACAGCAAGTGCACTTGACCAATCTTATAAAATTAAGTTTGAAGCTTTGGCAGATCTTAAGATAATCCAAAAACAAAAACAAGACTCCTTGGATTATTACAATAAAAATATTCAAAACTTCATGGCAATTATCAAAAGAAAACATGACATATTAAAATTGGTGTCTTCAAGATTAAGCTTTGAAATAAAGAACTATTCGAAAGAAATAGCTTCTTTACGGCAAGCAGAGGAAGATTCAGAAAACGAATTGAAAAGCATTACGAAAAGGGTCAAGAATCTGACAAAACGAAGAGATAATCTCAATGCAGAAATGAAGAGGGACTCTGACAAAAGTGAAGCATTCGTTGATACAGTTTTGTGGCAAGGAGTAATTCAGAGGATGGCACTGAGTGATTTTCATTTTCGTGTTCGAGAAGAAATGGATTCCATAGAGAAGAAACTCAAAGAGTCTTCTATTGATGAAAATAGAAGAAGAACCCAAGCAGAAATGACAAAAGAACAATGTAGAATAAAATCAAATGACAAGGAGAAAATTACAGAATTAATGGAGAAGGTAGAATCTTTTCTTTACATAGAAGATCAGCATACACCAAAGGGGAGATATCTTGAGACAATCAATTCAACATTAAAACCTAAAAACAAAGCACAATCAATAAGAAATAAAAATCCTTCGCAGAGATCTTGCGATGAACAGAAGTGGATAAGTATAGATCAGTTAGTGAATCCATCATTGTATTCAAAAGATAACATAGAACACCACAGCTTGAGTAACTCTTTCATAGAACCCACGAATGATTTAAGATTGAGTAAGGAGAACATATTGAGAATAATAAGCCTGTCCGAACAGATACAATTAGCGCTACCATTTTTAAAGAGTGACAAGGAGAAAGAATGCCATAGACTATGGAACACTATCACTAGAGGCTATGGAGAAGAATATTATAATGGTCTCGACAAGCAAAGATGCACAAAAAGAGGACTTTATTACGTAAAAGGTGTCGAAAATATTCACATAAAAAAGGAAACTCAGATTGTTGGTGTTTTCCAGCGGCTTTGGCGTTCTTATAAAATTGAATCCAAGAAAGAGAGAGATCTCTCTGATGAAGAATTTGATTGGAAAAAGCTTAAATGTTTAATGAATACAAATACCGAGAAAGAGTTTGCGCAAGAATTTTTGTCTGATCAAATGCAAAAGGAAGCGAAGTATATTGATATGTTACTGAAAAAATATTATGTATCGAAATCAGATTTGTTCATGATGAAAAATTTAGATTCTGAAACAAAAATTCTAACTTACAAAGATGCAATTTTAAATATTGGGGAAGAATTTGATTTCAAGACGAGTAACAAAGAGATTGCCGAGCTAATGACAATGTCATTTATATCGTCAAATCCTGTTTACATCAACCCATGGGAAAGGATAAATGTAATGGATTCAATAAACTTCGGAATGAAGAAGCAGAGACTAAAAACTTTTCTGAAATCTTTAGATTATATTGATAGGAAGCAAAGCAAAATACCAGATAGCTACTGCATTATCAAGAGTCTAGATGATTTAATAAGAGCTGATAAGATAGAGCAAGAAAATATATTGATAGATGAAAATGAGGTTATAGACTTGATTAATAAGGTCGGTTTAAGTTTAGAAGCCAAACAGTGCCACTGCCATAGGTTTTCCGTAAAAGATTGTGAACATCTTGAGCTACTAAGAATACATGTCTCTATAGTGTTTCAAGGCTATTTTGAGGCTGATTCTTACAAACCTGCAAAAATTTTAGCATCAATGTGTTGTCTACCAAATGAGTCCAGCAATAAATTCCAAATACCAATCCCCCTTGGTACAGCGCCGTATGCACAACAATCATTCAACACAACCGAGAGGCTTGGCCGGATATGTGTACACTATGATCCACAGAAAGCAATAAAAGCAAGTGCGTTTGAAATTTTTGTAAAGGCAGAAACTGCATCAAAGTACAGCTTAAAGGTTACAGGTGAAATTGGAACATCCATTCATACGGAACTAAAGCGCAAGCTCACTTCATTTTGTAATATAGGAGAGTATTTGGATTGTGGTCAAGAAATTGCTCATTTGCTTTCCAGTAATATACATTTATCTGAAAGAAAGTTATTGTTGATGAAAAGTCTGGTTCAAGATGCGAAAGAAGAAAGTGTCAAATGTGAAAATGACATTGAGGAGTGCGATTCGGAGCTTGAAAGTGCATACGACATGACAGATGCAACCGTTGCTAGTGTGAAAGAAGAGATTAAGGTACGTGTGAATCGTCCTTCTTGCAAACGCGAATATAAATCACAATCTCAATCCATGTCTACAGGTACTTGAGGAGGAGTATGTTCATTGGTGTCAGATCCACTCAACACGTTTACAGCAAAGGAATGATATAAAGCAAGGAATTCAATATTTGATAAATTTACGAAGAAAAACTGCCGAATTCATCATCACATCGAGACAGAAACTTCAATATTTGAAAAACATGCTCCCCATTGCCATAGCTAAAATATTTGGACTAGAAAAAGCAAAAAACTCGATGATGTTTTTAGGATCGGAAATAGATGAGATGAAAAGAACGTATATATCTAGTGATTGGATCGAAAATGTATTGAATGAGATACAAAAACAACTCAAGACTCCAGCTGATACAATCCGTAGGCTTGCAAAGGCAGAAGGCTTTACAGCTTTAACGTTAGAAGAAAAGCAGTGGTCTTTAATCGATTGTTCTTTGAATCCTCAGAAATGGAAATGGAGAGATAGAAGTGATAAAGATAAAGATACAACTTTATTGCAAACTGAACCAAACTTAATTCCATTTCGTCTAGACAAAGCTGTAATAGAATGCATATTGAAAAAACCTTACCATCAACTAAATAGGGAAGGTAAATAAACTTGCACTGGCTTCTTTTTCGTGCTCATTGTTTGTCACTCAAAAAAAATAATGATCTTATTTTCTTTCAAACTTACTTGTTCAGAAAAAAGAGTCAGGAAGCTTACGAAAAAGTATCATGATTGTGAAAATGTTGCACCCAAAGAAGAAACCACATTTGATATACAGGCACCTCTTATTAGGTCTAAAGCACCTGAAACTTGGTCGTTGGAAGAACTTGAGTGGGTTTCAATAGACAAAATTCTCAATCCACATACATGGTTATGGCTCAAAAATAGGCCATCAAAGATACATCTCATGCCCAGACTGAAACGTAAGGATCAATATGATGGCGACAAAATATACAAAGCAGGGGCTGAATTACCTTTAGGTAAATGGACATGCACATTTAATCGAGAAAAAATAATCGAAGTTTGGAAATGTGAAGGTACAGAATCCGTGGACGAATTAAGATGTCAGAGACTTTTATTGAAATATAATGGACAACACAATGAATCGGAATCTTTTAATACTAACAAAAATATGGAACCACACAAAATCACGACGTTTAAAAAATATAAGAATATTTTAACGATGTGCAATGTGGAATGTGCTGATAGCGAGCGATATTTCAGGTGTCATAAAATACTCAATGAACTCCAAGAAACAATTTCAAGTCGTAATAAAATGATATCAAGCGATACTTTGCATCATATACCACAGAGTTATCCAAGAGAGATTCTTCGCCTTGAATTAGAAAGAGAGCTTGACCGATTATTGTTGAATGAAATAAATGATAGTTGTGAAAGCAATGAAAAGAAAAATGTGGGATTAATGCTGACGAAAAGAAAAAAGGAAAGAAGGGAAATGGCCTATCATGGTACAAGAAATTTAATAGATGTTCAAATTCGTGGTAAGATGGCTTTTATGGGAAGTGATACAAAGAAACAGAACGGGTTTTGCTTGGCATGCGTTCATAAACCGTGTCTATGGAAACAAAAATTGGATCCTCATAATCATCTCAGAAGAAAAGACGAACTGACAAACGAGCTTCTCTTTATAAAACAAAATCCGAGGAATGAAATTTTTGAGTCCATAGTTGCTCGAAGCGCTCTTAATGGAGGAAGTAGGATCTTCAAAAAGGAGGATTTGATTACGGAGCTAGAGGCTGAAAAAAATAATATTGTATCGCAAATGAAACTCAATGATATTGACAAAGATCTTCACGATTCATTCGCAACAAGAACTAGATTCCTGGAAATAAAGTCATTGCATGGATATAGTACCCTTCTATCAATTGAAAATGCCCGAATAGCATTGAATCGTGAACACAATGTTCTTGTTGCAGCCAGCGTAGCCAATGATGTTATAAATGATATTCTGTATTGGTAAGAATCCGTTCACACCACCAATTCAATGCTTTTTTGTTCGCTTTCTAAACAAATGTACATATAAATAGGATGATGGAAGGGTGGCATTTTGGTGAATGGAGTGCTAAAGGAAGCATTGAGAGAAATTCGGGAAGTTTTAAACACAAACAAACCATAGCTCCATCTCTTAATCAGGCTGCTAGAATAACGAAAGACGCAAAAAAACGCTTGATATCAAATAAAGAGTCATCTGAATCACTTCAACGAATCCAGAATATGAACATAATCGAAACGAACCTTAAGTTCGGGTTGTTTAGTGTAGCGTTCATGTATTTTAGAGCTATCCACCTTATATCACGTGAGAAGTGTAATTGGTCCACCCAACAAAATCAACAAAAGGGGGTAACTGTAGAACGAAAACAAATGCTTCATGAGGAGCAGCAAAGAAAGATTAGAAATAGAGCGATGCACGTTGCAATGGAAAAAGCACGGATTGGAGAGCTGAGGAAAGTAAAGAGGAAAAAAAAAGAGTTATTAGAAGTGGTAAGGAAAATGAAATAGTATATATTAGTAATCATCTTTCCTGATTATCTTTGCAAAGGATCACTAAAAGACGAATACTTTTTTCTTTTTAAGGGTTTGAAATTTTATAGAAATATAAACAGGAGAAAGAAAGAAAATATAGCATCACATCAAATTCAAAGATTTTACAGAGGGTACATTGGTCGTAAAGTTACCAAGAGATGGGCCATGAAAAAAGCAGAGATTGGTGCTATAAACGCACTTATGAATGGTTGCGCTATTACTATTACAAGAATTTGGAGAGGGTATCAAGGTAGAATCCAAACCAAGAAATTAAGACGAGAAATGACAGAATTTATTGTTAAACTCCGTAGTGAAGATGTTCAAGAAGAAGTAAAAGATTATTGGAAAAGCCATAGTATCTCGAAAATGAAACTAGGTTTATTCAGTCCTGAAAACTTCTAAAGATTGCTTACAAAACAAAAATAATACGCCAGTTAGCCTTGGCAAAATGAATCGCACATCCAATTTTGATTGCCACCATAATCGCTGTTGTCAGAGATTTTCTCTGTTTCTCTATTTTTGTTGGATGCAAGTTCAGACGACATTTTTTTTACACGGGGCATTGCTTGCTTCAGCTTATTTTTGAACGATTTGTTGAAATCCGAAACCTGTCGACGGAGTTCTTGATTCTCATGAGCACTTTGAGCTTGTGACTTTATCAATTGGTCGTTATCATCTATCATCTCTTTATCCACTTCTTCTAAAACTCCATGCATACTACTCACTAAATCAGTGAATTCCTTCTCCTCTTGCAATGCTTGTCTTGAATTTATATCAGATTCCTCGTATTTTTGAACGTCAGAAACAACCTTCCTACTTTGTACACTCAGTCTTGAAAGATTTTTACGCAGAGCATCTCTTTCCTTCTTCAACTCATTTATTTTGTCTTCATAAGAATCTCTTTCGAAAACTAAGTCTTTCATTTGAGTAAATAAATACTGTAAATCATCCCCAGCTGTTTCGTTCGTGAGTTCAGAGGGCTCATCAACCACATCTACGTCATTTGAAACTGGTTTATACTCAACAGAGTCTTTATCAGGTAGATCTATCTTCTCAGTATGTGTGTCTTCTTGCAACTGATCTTTGACAACTTGAATACTTGCATAGTCACCATCTTTAACAAAACGAACTTTGAATTCATTAATTTTTTCCTCTAGCTCTACATTTTTTGAAATCTGTTTATCTTTTTCTTTCACAAGTAGGCTTATTTCTTCAACGAGAGCATTTCTTTGGAACAAATATGTATCCCGTTCGGCTATAACTTCATTCATAATATCACTATTATCTTCTTTCTCACTCGGCTTATTTCCTCTATTTTTCTGCAATAATATCAATACATCCTGAAGCAGATGATGAACCTTATTCTTTGAAGTAGATTCTGATTCAATGCTGAGAACGAAAGTTCTTATCTCATCATTGAAAATTCCCATTTCTTTTACAATTGACTTTCGCTTCTCCTCAAACATTCCAATTTCAAGGACAGTATTGCTTCTCTCCTTTTCAATGTTAAATGTCTCTATGCAATTCCTGAGTGTCTTGAATGCTTCTATTTTATCTTCGTAGCTTGATTGATTAGATTTCTCTGACTTATCAAGAGATTTTTCTTTGATTTGTTGTACAATGCTTGAATATTCCTTGATATCGTCCCCTGCTGCATATACATTCAAAGATGAATTTTTCTTGACTACTTCTGAATGGACAAAGTTTGTCCTATTTGATTCAATATTTCCACAATCTTCTGGTGCTAAAGCGTTTTCTTTTTCTGCTCCTTCTGTTTGCTTGTCTTCATCTTTTTGACGAATTTGAATTTGTCCCTTTTCTTTTTCGCCCAACTTATAAGAATGAAACTCTTCTCTAAGCCGATCTAGCTCAGAAATAGTATCATTCTTGCACTTAACTTCTTCGACCATTTTTGACTCTAATCCGTTCATTTGTTCCTGCATTTCCAATTTCCCTTTCTTCAACTCTGTTAATTCCGTGAGTTGTTTCCCGATTACGGCCATTAACCTTTTTGTTTTTTCGTCAAGTGGGCGTTGTGCTTCAGGATTTGTATCTTCATTCATAGAAAAGTCGTTTGCATCAACACTAAGAACCTGAGCAACTTCAGCATTGCGCTTCAATGCAATGTTCTCTTCGTCTTCAAGGAAAGTATTTTCAGACATTGTTGATCCGTCATCAAGAGCCCCATCATTCGAAGCAGTATAAGTAAATTCGTTACAAAATGGATCGCCAAAACTTTGCATTTCTACACACGCGCTGTCGCAACTTTGTGATATTTGTTCTGTTATCTTGACATCTTCCAGCAATTTCTTTATTTTTTTACTGGCCATGTTTTTGTTTGTATTAATGATAGAGGAAATCTCGCCTATAAAATCTTGGTTTTCCTCTAAAAAGATGTCTGAACAAGGCTCAGATAACCAAGAATTTCTTCTAGCTCCTTTTCCTCCATACTCGGATATTGTTTTTGGCCTAGTACCCGTCAAAAATTCAATTTGAGAAGCAAGTGTACTACTCTCTTTGCTCAATAGAAGAACTTTTTGTTCCAAGGCAACGTTTTCGGACCTCAAGGTTTCTAGTCCTTCCAGATCCTCCAACTTGGCAGGTCCTGTTTTATTTTCCTTTAGTTTCTTTATTTGATCATTCTTCTTTGAAATGAGCTTTTCTGATTTCGACAGTGATGATGCTAACTCTTTTATCCTTGTTCCGTCTGTATTTATTTGCCGAAGAAGATTATTTTTTTCAGATTCTAGATCATGGATTTTTTTCAACTCAATTTTTGATTGTTCTTTCAGATCCTCGATCTGCTTGGCACGTCGAAGAGATTTCCATTTAAATTTTTTAATTTTGCCATCCTTTTCATCATCTGTATCACCATATAAAGTATCTAAAGTAGTCTTCATTTTTTTGCATTCTTCCAATGCATCTTTTGCCTTGTCTTCTGCAATCTCGTTCTTTTTGACAAGTTCGTCTTCCTTTTTTTTCTTCAATTCTAATTGTCTCTGTAAGGTTTTAAGCCGCAGTTTCTCAGGAATAGCTACTAAATTTTTTTCATTTAGATTGCTCTCTATAGTTTCATTCGGCTTTTCGTCAACTCCGAAGCTCTTATCTTCATTATTTGGATCTGGTGTTAAATGACTGAATGTACTCTGACGAAAGGTTTTGATTCTACTTGCAAGTTCTAATGTTGCTTTACTTTTGACAAGGTTCTGCTCATCTGTAGCCATACAGCATATTAAAGCAGTTGTAGAATTACCCGTTAGACTGGACTGAAGTATCCTTGTCAGTTTGGAATCACGAAGACTAAGAGATTTGTTTTGTTTATGTTTTCTAAAATCGATGAGGGCACGGGAAAGAGTTAAAAAACTTTGATCAATATGCACTGTTTCTCTCATTTCTGTATCTTCTTCTGTCGGAAGGAAAAGGTTTCTCTCATTAGCACTAGCGACATCCACAATATTTAGTGTGGCATACATGACACCTTCCCCTTTGGTTCCTTTATGAAAACTGGATTTAGAGTTCATGAGACGCTTACGCCTGTTAAACCTAGAATTATTGCTTTCCGAACTTTGATCCGTATCAGCGCTAAAATAACCATTTGCTTGGCTTTTCTTTTCTCGGCGTTCTATTGTGATCCTAAACACAGTATGAGATTTCGAACAAGTGTGTTCTTCTCCGTTATCATCTTTTAATGTAGACACTAAAGTGTTACCATAACCCTCTTCTATGAGTTCATACAATGTGCTACGACTTCGAACAATTATATCCGAACTTGATAGAAATATGCCTTTCCTAGGATCATCTCTGATCATAATCATTTTGGAAGGATATTTCTCATCGTCGGATGTGCTTCCGCCTATAAGCTGGTCTTGTCCAAGAAGATCCCTTAATTCTTCCTTATATACTTCGATGAAAGAAACTCGAACAATAACATGGTACTGATGTTTGATATTTTCAATAAAACTAAAAAGATCGTTTGCAATCATATGAATCACCCCAGGTTGATATTGACTTTCTCCGGAATATGCATTACCATACATAGTATAGGTTTTTCCGCTTCTTGGCTGACCATATGCAATTACGGATGCATTAATTCCTTTCGCCACAAATTTTTTAATTGTATCGCTCACTCCATGGTGATACACATTCGCATTATCAGTTTTTTGACCGAATACATGATCAAATTGGTACTGGTTATTGCTTTGGTGGATTAAATTTTCATTATCATTGCTAACATCCTTATCTTCATTGGATTTCGATCGCAACAGAACAGTATTGGATCCTTTATTTGCTTTCCATATATTATCATTTTTACTCGGCCGCAAACGAACGGAGACTTTTCAGTAAATGCAAAAGTATGTAGGTGAAACAACATTGAGATTAGAATGAGGGTAGTTATTTCCACTACAGCTTGATTTTACTCACCTTGAATATTATCTCCAGAATTCTGTGACAATGATTTTACGATAGAGGCACTCCTTGGACTTTCCAATTTGGGTTCGTTGACTTTGATGGGGTCCATTGTTGGCATGGTTAGTTGGGCATTGCTTTAATGAGAAGCTTCCGAAAGAAAAGTCGTATGATTCTATCACTGATACACCTGCATCAAAATTGTTTATTTACATAAGCAGATTGGAAGTCCCTAAAGACTTCAGTCGGGAAAAGTTTCCACATGAATCAGTCGTGTTTACTATGTATAAATGTTATTTCCATCAAATTTTATTGAAAATAGACATCTAATCATATGAGTGAAACTTCTTTTAAATTAATTATATATAAATGTATACAGAAGACTACATGAGCATCACTTAAACGTGGAAAAGTTTAAATATTCATGATAGTAGTTTTGGTCTGCACAAAATAGTTGGGGCATTTATTTGAGTATTGTTTAGTGCATCATTCTTAGATGAAGACGGCAATATCTTAGCTCTATGTTTATTTTTATTTAGAGCCGAATGAATAGTGCGCATTTTAAGTCCTCATCGATGAGGATTTGATTATGGTTATATCTTTTCTATAGATGTTGATATTTTTTATTTATTAGTTAGCGAATCGATGTAGGATACTATAGTACGTAGAAAATTCATAAAGGATCTTTTTGCAATGCGTAATAAAGGAGTCCTTTTCTAAGAACAACCATGTGTCTTTGTTATGAATTATGTCAAGCCCTTTTTATAGTTTTGGTTAAAATATCGTTCTTTCAATCATCATGTGACGGATTTATTCTCTCAATTAACACCATCTATCGGTCTCTCAACGATTCTCATGTTACTCAAAATCCAAAAACAATCCTCCCAAGCACTGCCTATAGCGGTGAACCAAGAAGTAGCACTCAAGATTTGGAAAGACTACCTTATCTTCCTCTTACTTCCCAACTCTCTAATAATTGCAAGGTTGAGATTACATCATTTTATCGTCATCATGGGAAAATGGAATGGAATTAATGAATTTGATTATACGTGAAGGAAAAACATGGCCATTTGAAAAGGAATTTGAAACTATGGAGGACTATAGAGGATACTTTTTATCGCATGCTGCCTTTGTTGTCCAGTCTCAACATTTTTTCAAACGTGATGATGTAGAATATGCAAAAGGAACCATGATGGGGTGTTTTTATATTAAACCCAATTTTCCAGGCCGGTGTAGCCATATCTGTGATGGAGGATTTATTACTTCTCCTCCTTTCCGACAACTAGGGGTCGGTTCTATAATGGGAAAAGGCTTTTTAAAATTAGCAAAAGACTTGGGGTGCAAAAGCTCCTATTTTAATTTAGTTTCCAAGTCAAATAGGGCAAGCATAAGATTATGGGAAAAGCTGGGGTTTGAGCGAGTAACGGTATTGGAAAATTCGGCAAATTTGAAGGGCGTGTCAGGTTTAGATACGGATTACGGATATCGTTATGACTTGGAATCTTTACCAGAGGATTACACAATAGATTAAATTATTTTGAGAAATAAGAAAGCGCATTTTCTTTTCGCAAATCTTTAATTGTGCTGTTTCGAATATTGAAAATGGAAAATAAGGAGTTCCGGACTGTACACTTTTGAATATAATTAAGAATATTGTATATAATACATAAATCAAAAGAAAGAAATTTAGTAACGTACATGAAAATTAAGAAACTGGGAAAACCCAAAAAGAAGACATCATTTTATGTTGTGGTATGTACCCAAAGCAATCAACTCCGGGAAACAATAAGATAATAACAATGAAGAATAACTATAGTTGTTATATTGGTTATTTCAAAAGAATGAGAATTCTTCGATTCTCATCTTTTAT
>Ga0209092_10001893_pt1 | contig 19740 bp, 20 predicted proteins | sample FraStrMetagenome_FD_187446 | JGI IMG/M metagenome (GOLD analysis project Ga0209092, IMG submission 187446) | Marine eukaryotic phytoplankton communities from Arctic Ocean - Fram Strait ARC3M Metagenome (SPAdes) (version 2) | ecosystem: Environmental > Aquatic > Marine > Oceanic | place: Fram...
CCCTTCCTTCCCTTAAAAAATTACGCTCCCGTTTTGCATTTTAACTTTAACAATCTCTAAAATAAACATACCAAATTATACACAAAAAACAAGTAGAAGAAAGGAGGCTGCAAAACGGGTGCGAAAACACAATTAACCTATCATAATGAAAGTTTACAAAGTTTTTCTTGTGTTTGGAAGTTTTATCATTCATGGCGGACTTAGCTTTGATTTCTCCAATAGAGCGTCCCTTACGCGTCGAGAAGCATTCATAAAAGGTATTGCAGGGACAGTTACCGCAGGTGCATCTATATTGATCGTACCACAAGATTCAAGAGCCTCTGTAAACGAAAACAACATTATTGAAACGAGCCAAGGTCCTCTAGAAAGAAAACAACTTTTACAAGCTATATCGTCCAGGGTCAGTGATGAAGAAATCGCTGCAGCAATACAAAGCTTAGAAGCTTTTGATCCATCTAAAGGAAAAGCAGCTACTGTCGATGAGCTAGGTGGAACTTGGGAATTAATATACAGTGTGAATGCAGAAGCATTTTCTCCTCTATTGAATTTACCCAAACCCATTCGTCCTGCTTCGATTCAACTATTGGGGCAAGATGCGGCAGTGCGAGTAGGCGATGGTAGAGTTGCACAGGTATTAAAATTTCCAATCATTCCGTTATCCTTAGTATTATCCTCAGTTGCAGTTCCTGTAGAAGCAAATCCGTCTACTTTGGAAATCTTTCCACCCTTTCGTTTGGAAGCATGCTTTGGATCATCTAAATTTCAACTTACCGAGTCAGGATCCGATGCAGGATTCCGTTCTTTGAATGCTAGAGATAAAGAGGCTCAAGAAGCTCCAAGAAATATGTACAAGCAGAGATACTTAGAGACAACGGGTAAACCTGGTGATTTAAGAATTTCTGAGGTTGTCAGTGGCGATCCGGTCATTGTGGTGAGCATGTAAATGTCTATTGTATTATCCATTTCAAAATGTTGAGAATCTTTTGATTCTAATTATCTTGATTGTATTTCATAATCCACAGGGTTCAGTTTTTGTTCATAGGAGAATGCAATGAAAACTAAAATAGACAAGTAACGTTTAAATGTTGGATTAATATAATGACAAATACATGAAAAAAAGTAAATAAATCTGAACACTTCACACCTAAATCCAATCCATTCCATTCAAATTTTGATTCAAAATCAATATTAATTTCGTTTCGCAAACAAATAGGACCCACTAGCAATTAAAGTAACGGCTAAGGGCACAGCAATTGTTTCAAGAATTTTGGCGGGAAGTGATGTTAGATCAGGGGCCTCAATAATATCGTTTGGGTCATTTTCCACAGCTTTTTTCAATTCTTCAAATCCCTCTTCGATGCATTGAATAAATAGTCTCTTATCAATATTGGCAGTGTCCTGAGAAGTCACAGCGACACGAATTTTTTTATTGTAGGATAAGAAACCGACATAAACACCGACAGGTGAGGAATTCACAAAACTCAAGTCCTCTAAAGGATAACCAGCTAATGTAATCTCGTGTGGAGGTCCTTTGACGTTGCTAAACACCACAGTAGGTTTTCGAACACTATCTACTGTGGCCTTGGCCATAAATACTTCCGGTAATAACTTCGAAAGAAACTCCAAGCAATAATTGTCAATAATGTGAAGTGCTGGGGAAAGTCTCATTTTCTCAGTAATGTCCTTGATTTGCCAAACAACTTCAATGGGGTCAGAGTATGTAAGAGGGAGAGTAAAGCAAGTGCAACAAAAATCATTTCCCATGTTTTCAATCAAATATTTAGTGCTTAGCTTCGCTGGACGCATATCCACCGCTGCCATAGCTCGCAATTGTGTACCTTTGTCAATCTTTTTCAAAATTGGATCGTTGGTTTTTTCAAAATAACGACGAATACCAATTGTGGCACTACCAACAACAACATCATTGACGGTTGAGCCTACCATTTTATTCTTAATTTTCTGAATGTCTTTGAAATCAAAAGATTTAGATTGACTAAAGGTCTTTGGGCATGGTTCAGTGGGGTCTATATGACGAGGTATCTTCAAATTATTGTGTGTATCATTCATTTCTAATCCCCATCCAATAAATCCATAATAAATTCCATGAAGAAATGACGCAACTCTTTGAGACCAACGAATTTTTTTAGACAGAGAAGACTTCTTTTTGGAGGAAACACTTTCAGGAGCAAAAGAGCCGTCAAAGAGCGATTCCAACACAGCAATCATGGTTCTTCCATCACCTATTGCATGATCTGCTTTCGCAAAAATCATACTTCTGTTATCTTTACAGTTGGTTATAATTTCAAATTGCCAGAGTGGCTTATCACTCGCATCCCACCAATTGTTCGAAGTTTCTGTAATAAGATCATCCAAATCTTGATCATCAAAAGTTCCTTTCCCATCCTTGGAAGTAATATGATAATCTAAATCTATTTCTTCCTTTGGGATAGCTTTTACGTAGACTTTCTTTTCTTGTAGTACAAACACAGATGAAAATCGAGGAAGTTTCAGAAGTCGTTCTGCCATCGTTTGTTTCAATAAGGCAACATCTGGATTTGGATCTTTTAAGTACATAATGGCCATAAGGATAGTAGGTCGAACTTTTGTGCGTTTGATGGTTTCACTCAATGTACATCGAGCGAACAATTCGCTAGTTTTCGAAGCTCTCCGAAGAGGTCGGTTGGGTGATCCTTTCGTTTTCATTGCTTCAATATATCAAGTGCTCTTGCTGTCATAAAAAAAATGAGCAATAATTATACGGCACATAAAAACACTTCTTTTTATATATCTTTTGTACCATGTACATATTCTATGCTTTCTACGGAGTGAATCCCAAATTTGAAGGAAAAGATAATTCATTCCCACTTGAACTTCTGATTTTTCAAATATGGAGAACCTGTAGGGGATTTCACCCTAACTGCGGGGACGGGGCAAAAACTAGAAGAGGTAGGCAGGCATTGGTTTCCATGACATTCCTCTTGTAACATTAGTCATCTTGAATGAGTGTCAACAGGTTTGCAAAAAGGATGGGCTTGAAAGACACAACAATATCATCACAATGACTAAAGCTCTGAAATCATTATTGAAAATTGTAATATCTCTCATTCTGGTCCCTTCTGTTCTTGTATTCGTTCATTTGCAAAGAACCATTTACAAAGCCGGTTTTTGCTTTGTGGGACCAACATCCACTCCCATTTCCAACCAATACGATGCTTTGTCTACAACGAACGGCATTACAACATTGCCAACATTTGATGTGAAGCAACTCTATGGAATTTATCAGTTGAATCTGATAGAAGGTTTTGGTCCAGGCTTTGTTCAAATTCCATCGTCCCATGATACGAAAACATCCTACGCACGAATATTTTCATTCCTTGCACAATATGGATGGCCTTCTGCTCCAATTTTAGAAACTGATTTTATAAGTCCTATTTCTACTCTCAAGAGTGTCCGAACAGAAACGCAATTTGTTTTCCCAACGCCAAAATTTCTTTCAAAACATAAATACGATGATACCAAATGGTGTCTAACTGCAGTAGACACTATTGTTGCATGTTCTGAAACAGTAGCTGCTGATGAAAATGCCAAAGAATATTTTCCACGCAGTGGAATATGGTCCTCTCCCTCTTCTACCTCCTCACCTTCACTTTCTATTCAAGTATCATGTCCAAAATCCACAAGCGTGCCATATGGTGAAATTTTACGACAGAAACAACACAGACAGAATCGAAATCGAGAATTTATTCTTTCCAATCCTGCCACAACCTTTCTTCTCCTTCTTAATTGCGGTATTGCCTACTATTATTGGAATTATCGCATACCGCCTGCTTCAGTCTGTAAAAACTATTCTAGAATAGTTCACTACAAAGAAGTATGGAGATGCTTTACTGGAGCTTTGGCCCATTTTGAAGTTCTTCATTTAGGATTCAATATGGTAAGTTTAGCGTCTTACGGTGAAGCTTTGGAAGAATTTGGCTATGGAAGTGTTCCTTTCCTCGCTCTCAATATAAGTCTTATCGCAGCCACCAATGTTGTCATGATGTTGATCACAAAATACAGAATTCACATAGCTGCTTCTGATTCCGAAATTCATCATTTGAAGGAACAAAGTGCGGTTGGATATTCTGGTGTTTTGTTTGCTTGGATGGTTATCGCCTCCATGGAGCAACCCCAAACTTGTCCTATCATTTTTCTTCCTGATTTATGTTTTGAGTCCTTTTCATTATACAAAGATTATTTAAAATTTAACATCGCTCCATTGGTTTCCTTGATAGTCATACAACTCATTCTACCAAGAATCTCCTTTGTAGGGCATCTTTCTGGAATCATTTGTGGTTTTGCCCTTCATTGGGGTTTGCTGAGAATTGGATTTTTTCTTCCACATATTTGGGGGCCTATTATGACTGTTGTTTGGTTATGGAAAGTGGAGAACGTATTAGGATGGAAGGCTAATAGACAAGATGAATTATACACACTGGACAATATTGCATTGGAAGAGGACGAAAATGAAGAAGAAGAAAGTGCAACCCAAAATCAAATGAAGCAAGCTATGATGAATTTTTTCTCCAAGAGAGAATCTACGCTGGGATACATCAAAAGTCTTCTTTCTTTCACAGCCTACACACTAATGGGTATTTCTATCATATCCGCCATGTATTTTGATGTTGGTATAGTAGTTGCCCAAATGATATCGTCATTTCTCTTTTACACCGGTTCTTACTGTTTCATCCAATGTGAGGGAAAGAACGGAGATTCTCCTAAAGTAGGGCACATTTTTCGAGGGTATATCATCACTACATTGGTTCTACTTGTCACAGATGCTATTAGTTTACCTGGATGGTGGATAGCGCGAGCTTTCATTTCTTTCCACCGTCCTATACTTTTTCCTACAAATACAATTGTAATTTTCACTACAGCACTTATTCGGATAGGCTTAAATTTATGGGGATTTATATTGTCTGTGAAAGTTCTAGGTGGTATAGGGGAATTATCCGGTGGACCGTTCTACAAAATAGTCTTGGGATGGTTAAATGGAAATGCGAGGATTATTGGAGATACTTTATTGGCACCCGTTTATCGAGCATTCGATGGAGATGGTATTGCTTTGAGTACAGCAGGTAGCAATGAAAGGGCACCTAGACCTGCAGACGCTTGGATTGGAACTGGGATTCAGAGATGGGTGTAAAAAAGGTTTTGTATATTATTCTACATGCATTGTATATAGATATAAATTTCAAAACATGATTGTCTATAACTTCTTATTAACAATAGGGAAGTAGTCACTAATGCCTTTTCTCATTTTCTATGAAGCTTTCAAAAAACTATTCCTCATGCTCTTTGAGAAATAGAAAGAAAATAAAGAATTCTCGTTGAAAAAATAAAAATGCACGAAAAGCACCAAAGCAAAAGTGTGGCCTTTATCATTTTTTATCTGTCTTTGTTTCTTTCAAGAATAGCTTCAGAGAGGGTACTATACAAAGTGGTGCATATAACGAAAAAATAGTATCACCTTTTTCATAGGCTGTTTCATGAGCTAAGAGGCTTGTGCTTGTTTCAAATGGCCTAAATCGTGTTCGTAGGAAGATACCAGTATGTTCATCTCTGGAATGGCAAAAAGGAAAAAAAAGAATAATTCTTCCTACATGATGTCTCTACCGAGTGGAGAGCACGAGCTTCACAAAACCCTTCGTGAGTTGGACGCAAGACTTAGTATGGATTCCTAAAACCATCCGTTTCTTTCCTAATGGAACCTTTTTATTAATTCCGATTAAATTTTTTAATTTTGTAATTATTATTATTCGATATCGAAAGAAGAATAGAGACAATACCGCTCGACCCCTAATACCAGTTCACAAAACGAAGAATGAGTACAAGCGCCAGAAGACGTCTCCTCCGTGATTTCCGAAGGTTAGTAAAGAGATTATAGAACATGATGATATTGCATTATGGTTCCGAAGCGATCTAGTCAACTCGCTTCAGTCGTGAAAATCTTCAACATCCAACACCTTCAGATAGAATTCCACCTTCTCGTTCTACGACTGTCCCATATTGAGCAATGAGAGTTGCGAGGAGGGAATAGAAATGTTCTTATTTGCAATATGATGACTGAAACATAGTTTATTTGATATGTATTTGATAAAAATGGATCTGCCATCATAGACACTTGTCATGCGGAAAGTATATTAAACTCTTTTTTTTCTCTTGTAAATCACAGGTTACAAAATGACCCACCTAGTGGCGTCACAGGCGCACCCATGGATACGAATATTATGCTGTGGCAAGCTGTAATCTTTGGACCAGACGATACACCATGGGAAGGTGGAACTTTTAAGCTTGTGCTGGAATTTACGGAGGATTATCCGAACAAGGCGCCTTCAGTACGTTTCCTTACAAAAATGTTCCATCCCAACATTTACAATGATGGACAAATTTGTCTTGACATTTTGCAAAATCAGTGGAGTCCCATTTATGACATATCCGCTATTTTGACCTCCATACAAAGTCTGTTGTGTGATCCAAACCCCTCATCCCCTGCGAATTCAGAGGCAAGTAGGCTTTACAATGAAAATCGTAGGGAATATAATCGACGCGTTCGTGAAATAGTGGAACAAAGTTGGATTGACGAATAGGAGGCAGTTTTCTGTCCGGGATTATGCTATCAGAATTGAAACCACCATAATTTTGAAGCAAGGCATGGGAGAAATGTTGATTCATGTGAACACTATTTAGTATTATTTTCATGATTCTTTGAAAGGGCAAAACATGAAATTTAGTGTAAATGAGAATGAAGAAAAGAATGTTCATTGTTTCGTGAAACTCTTAATGATAAAAATTTGCATTGCTTTTATCCACATTTCAATGTTACTTTGCAGTTTCGCTTTTCAGCAAATTACAATTACTGTGAAACTTATTTCATGTAAAAGTGGATTCTTAATACTCAAATAGTTTGTAAACAATTTTATTTGAATTGCTTACACTATTTTTATGAACACATTCAAGAACAGCCTGAGAGACAGTTTGCCTTTTTTTATTATTTCATAACGAAGGTGGTTTCGTCATCATTTTACAAACAAGCTTTCGTAACTCTCTATAATATAAGGACGCTACAAAATATTTTGTTTCGTGAAAATTATTTCATATCCTGGATTAACAAGCATGCTAAACGTTTTCAAGATTTTTCCTACTCCAACTGTTGCCAAACAAAATAGCTTTCGTTTGCAGAAGATGAAACTGAAAACAACTCGTTCCATCTGTTTTCACAAAATAATGAGCCATGAAAAAAATGTGCCATTGTACTACAAAAAAGAATGGAGTTTCATCAACCAAAATGTCATGAAGATTATAATTTACAAAAATGACTTGTAATTTTTTGTTATGACTACGTAAAAAACAAAGAACTTCATCCACCGAAAAGAGAGTTAAAGATATCCAAAAATGTCTGTATTAGTCCAAAAAGGACCATGAATGTACTTTCAATTTGAGTGATTATTGATTCCTCATCGACAACACGAAGCAAGCAAGTCTCGAATGCATTATCTGCACATTGATACTCAGCATCAGTGCAAGTAAAGTTGCAACAATCGCCTCCATCATAATTGCATTCTGGAGTATTGTAAAGTTCTTCATCGCAATATCCATCTCCAACATAACATGGGAATTCTGCTGGGCAGTCACTGTAATCAAAGCCGTCATTAGGGTAGCTCCGTTCAGTGCAAAAAACATCATCAGTGGTGTCACATGTGGCTTCCTGACATAAGAACCGTCCTCCCAAACACATTGCACCGCAGCATTCCTGTGACTCAAAACTATTATCTATGCTGCATCCAAGAATGAAGTCAACATACGAGGCCATTGTTGACATCGCAGTGTAAACTCCTGGAAAATCCTCTTCCACACACCCAATACCAAACGCGGCAATTCCGACAACAATGTCTTCTGTACTGTTTTGTCCTTTCACAATGAGCGGCCCCCCGCCATCACCCGAGCAAGCACCTTTCCCTACAGATGAAGCACAAATCATATTATCCGTAATAACTGTATTTTCCTCGATATAGGCTTCTGCACATTCATCTTTATCTTGAATTTGAATCGTAGCTTCATGAAGCATATTAACGCTCAAAATTCCGCCGTCCATAGTAGCGCCCCAACCCATCACTGTAACATCTCTTCCTGCAAAAATTCCTTCACTTCCATAGTCTATTAAGACTGGTGTGATCTTTGATGGCTCTTTCAAACGAACTAACATGATATCCTTGTCACCAGTTATGGGACTAAAATTAGGATGAGGAGCTTCAAAATCAATGTCGATCAACTCATATTCTTCCGTCTTATTTGAGCGATCTAGTCTTCCAATTTCTACCTTCGAAAATCGACGTGCACATCTTGCAGCAGACAAAACCCACATAGGATCAATAAGTATCCCACCACACCAAAGAATGCCATTGTCGTTGATTAGTCCAACCATATACGGATACCTTCCTTTTTCAGCAGGTTCTCCTCCAACAATTTCTTTCGTGTCTCGAGTAGCAGCACCTTTAATTAGGACCGACATGATGAGAAGAGCTCTTGTTATCATCTTTTTGTTGATCAGAGACATTCGCAAAACTAAATTATTTGTTTATTCGACATTAAGTCTAAATAGTGAATGCAATAAGGTAATAATTTAAGACAACAAATATATACGAGAAATATTTGCATGGAGTATTTTTAACCTATTAAGTAATTATTAGACGAGATTCATGCCTTTTTGAGAACTATCGTTAAAAAATTCGCTCATGGTTCTCACATATATATTTAATAATTGATAATGGACTAATTTGGACTAATTTGGCCTGACTAAGCAAAAAAGCACGAAAATTTAGATAGTATAATTCTTTGATCTCCGTCCCTATCTGCTTAAGCAAATTAAAATAAACATGCTACTACTGCTACTACTACCTACTAGATGAAAAAAAGTTCTTATATCTGTATGTTGAGTTATTTCAAATACCTAAGCATGTTTTCCTCCACAGCACGAATAAAGGCTGTCCTGAATACCAGAGCAAAAATTACTATTAGTAGTCATTTTTAAACCAATGCAAGCCAATTTGTACTGCTAAACTAGAAATTCAAATACACGAATGGATAAGAAAATGTCTGATGAAAAAAATCTTGCGTAAGACGAGGGGTGTGAAAATGAGTACGAGATTAGCATGACCAAGTTTAGTACAATCAAAGAACAAACGTGCATCAATCAATATAGGCCAAAACTTTGATCGTGCCAAGAAGATTAAATAGGTACCTATATTAGAATAGTAAAGTATTCCCTAGCTAACTGGTGGATGATTACTCATTTAATCAATCAGCTTTCGGGAGCAACTATATAATCAAACATCTTCAAAAGCCTACTTAGTACTTTAGAAATAGGGAATCAAATTCCCTATCTTCCGGAGTTTTAAAAACCATGAAATGGTCTTTAAATAAGCAGATAAGAATTCTTCACCAAACATTCATTATCTATTTATAAAAATGAAAAGCATAGCATACCGTAATTTAGTATTGCGTTCAACTTGAATTACACCATCTAGTTGAAAGATATTGATTGATATAAAATAAAAATTATAAGATTAAGATAGTTCCAGATACTACAGTGACGTTCTTCAATCCTATTTAATGGTTATATATTTTCCGCTGGAATAAGATACTCCCCTCAATGAGATTGATTGAATCAGACTACTAATTGTTTTGATATTCCTTTAAATAAATCCATATGTACCTGGAAGCGTAGGTACAGGATCCCTTTCAAATTCTTTCCATTACCATTCCAATAGTACTCATAAATTGGCGGTAATCCGTTTTTAATTCACATATGAAATTCTTTTAAAACAATAACAATCTTTAATTCTTCTTGCTTTGTCTCCTGTTGAGGATCCTTTCCTGATCTTCAATATCATGGTGATTATTGACTTTGAAAGATCTTCTTCAGTGGACATATACTGTCCATGTATGCTTTTATTGTTTGCTTGCTGTTTTTCATCTTTACTGTCTTACTGCATTGTTTGACAGAGCAAAACCCCGATTTCGTTAATGTCATGGTGGCATAATGAAATGGTGGCATGTGCTGTGTATCTTGTTGAATGAAATTGTCGATGTTGAGTTTGTTCGTTTGATCATCCAAGGCAAATGATGTTATTCTGTCTATCATATGAGACATATACTGACGCCTTTCAAATGATCAATCATTATGAACGACAACTTTTCTGGATAGATATCGAATAGCAACATTCGGATCTTTTCTTTTCTATGCTGTGTGACCGATTTTGTCATAATGCCACCTGGATTTGTTTGTTTGATGTATATTTCATCACCCATTCATTTTGGGAAATGCCTTCTCTACAATAGTTATAGGCTACTGCGGATGTTTTCTTTTTCTTAGTTGAATCTGGTACACTTGTATTCCATAATACACTCTGTTTGTCACCATATATTATAGTTGGATTATTTACTGAGATACCCATCATCCTCAGTTTATATCTCATCCCTCTAATATACTCACAATATTGCCTCATTGCTACAAATTCACTACCAAAAGTACTGACCTCACATGATCCTTGTTTCTTTGAAAACCAAAACATCGGTGCTGAATTTAGAAACACTAAGAATCCGGTTCGGGATTGTCTAGTTAACTTGCATGTCGTGTGTGATGCATCAACATATTCCCGCAATGTAAATTTTTTTGCTTTAGGTTCTGGCGCGTTTTTGGGTGGTAGATCTATTTCATCCTCATAGTATGAAGACCAGTCCCCATTTTTCTCAAAATATTCTTCTTTTACATCTTGATAACTTGGATCTAACATTAATCTAGCGTTGTGATGTGATTTTAAATATGCAAAAATATGTAGAACTTGATTGAAGTGTCCTTCTCTAGGCATAGCCACATAAGACGATAATGTTGAAACTTCTGTAATAATATCCATTCTGTCCATTTCCACTATCCATCTTAAAATACCGATTAATGATTTATAGTAAGTACTATTTTCCTCATTCAACTCAGAGCTTGAATCTACTTCTGGTGAATAATTTGATGTTATTGGAACAGTTGTGTTCTTTAACAATCCCATATTCTTCTTTTTTACAGCTTCTTTTATATATTATGCCATGCTGGAGAAATATGATTTTATTCCATTTGGTACAATATTACATCCTATTTTGGCTCCCAAATATATTGATGGTGGTCCAATCAAACTATGTTTCATTGGGAAATATTTATGGATCTCTTTAACTTGTTGTTTCGCATTTTCACCGATTACTAAACAATCATCAACTATAACAGAACATATTCATAATATGTTGATCCATATGATTTCACTCTATCCCTCATTCATAAATCTGGATCTGCTTGGCACGGTTGGTATCCTATTAATTCCATACATGATCTTAAATGATTTCTAAAATCCCTTCCTGCACACTTTGTTCCGTATAGGGCTCTGACTATTGTGGCTTTGCTCCCCTGAAGTTCAGGTCCGAATTCAGGTCCACAAATAGTCCAATACTTTTCTGATGACGGAGCAGTCAAGTATGTATTTTGAATCTCACCTGCCATGATGTCTAATTCATTCAAAGCCGCGTGTGTGAAGGTAATCATAGATTAACTTAATTTCCTTCGTACACTGCCTCCTTGGCGTCAGTGTTTACGATTAGGCTATTTGAATTCTATGTGACTGCTCATATACTACATCATCAATAAAATTATAAATAAAAACAATCAAGTCTTCTTCAGCACAAGGAAGCAAGTTTTATGACAAAGAACATGAACTGCCACACATGCATTGAGAAGCATCCAGTGGAGATCAGTATTACCATGCAGCGAGTGATGTCTCCATTGGACATGCAATGAGAATTCTTTGAACAGCTGTCTGGCCACCAGATGTGCAAAGATCTCGCCGTTGAAACCAAGTGGGTTTCAATATACGTCCGGTATGGCACATATGTGTAAAATGTGATCAAAGTAATAAATGATAATACTAAACTAATAACTATCTTTCAACCATCTTTTAATCTAGATAGTCTGTGCATAAGGCATAGTAACGTTACTCCATTCAATTGTGCATCAATCTTCCTTTCAAAGATGAAATCAAGTACCAACCATTACTCTCCCACTACTAACGGTCGTCCTCAGATCGTTCCCATTGTCCCCCTGCAGAGGCCAGAAAAGAAGGACATGGCGAAGGGCAATTATGTGACCCTCAAGTGAAGAACCCGTCCTGGCAATCGCGAGTCTGCTACCTATGATCTTCCCATTCCCTACTTTAAGAGTGGAACTCCAGAGGAGTTTCTGAAGTGCAAAAGGAATGTCGAAAAGGCGATTAGCGGCCAAGGAGCCACCGATGGACCGAGCAAGTATACGCTCACGCGTAGGCTTCTCGATGGTAATGCTCTTACGGCTTTCAACCTGAAGGCTGAAGAGTTTGAAACTGAAACCAACCCAAACTTCCTGGAGGTCATCGAAGATCTCACCAGACACGCGTTCCCTATCAAGGCTCTACAGACCCAGAAAAGGTTTATGAGGTGCTTTTTGATGAAGCCTAGGGACATGAAGAAGCGAGAGTATGTATCCCGCGTATTTGAAACCAACGCCACTCTCACATTTTTCATCTCCTTTTGTAATGCTTTCTTCCAAATATCAGTTCCGGTGTTTCTGTCTATTTCAAGTGCATGAGACACTGTCTTAGAGATTTCTATTCCATATTTGTGAGATTTCTTCTTTGATCTTGATTTAACTTTGGAAATAATATGTTTCTTCTTCCTCAAACCATGATTTCTCCACCAAGCTATCACTGGCTCTTCCAATAGATCTTTCATTTGATAGCATTCGGTCGTTTCAATGGGATCATCTTGTTTGAGGTCTTTCAGCTTGATCCAGGATGATGTACAATCTGCCCATTCGACTTCGAAGTACCAACCCTTGGTTGTGTATTTTCTTGATCGATTGCCATTTTGTTATTCTACCCATTCGTCTCCTTTTTCAACTGCATTGCTGCCCTTCTTATGATTAATTATATTCCTCATCCCACCATCCCATGTTTGTCTTCTCAATGCAAATTGATATATTATGCTATAAATTTTACTTAAGTGTCAATTTTCCGTCTGCAAATATCTAATTATTTCAGGTACGGTACTAATACCGGCATTCCTTCTCAAGTGCATGAACAAGTATTTTAACTTTTTGCTTCCCATTAATTCTTCTAGGTGGGTCACTCCTATACAAGGATATTGCGCATTTGCTTCTAATAGCAATCTTTCAGAATGTTTTGCTTGAAGTAAGACTGGATTGATATCTTTCATTAACTCATTACATTTGCTTTTAGTGATGAACACATAAATTGGAATACAATATTGTAAATGATTCTTCAGCAGTTCTGTATAGATCAATTTTCACAACAAATTAGGGGAGAAATAAGAGTGTCTCGTTCTATTTTTTCACTTCAGGATGAATGAATACATTTATTCATATACTTTTCTTTTTTTCAGCGGACTATCCCAACATCCCAACGTTTTTTGTTCCTATTTTTTATATCACGGCGAATACCATCTCCTTGCTAAAGGCTTATTTTGGCATCATTTTAATAATTGTCATCATAATCTTGGACACCACCTCTAAAACGCCACTTTACATTATAGTAATGTTTCTTATTAGCAGCTACTAAACCTCCCTAGCTTCTATGTAATCGCTATTTTTTTTTTGCGAGTTATGTTGGGGTTGCTGTATAACCGTTTGATTTGTTTGCATTGTACTCATCTCGTCAGAACTTCATGGAATAGAAATATAAGTTTTAGACAGTATTATCAAATAATCTTTGTTGTAAAAAATATGTTCCTGTAATGTTTTTTTTATTTTTATAGTTTCGATGTATAGTTTCGACTTAAATAAAGTACAGGATCCTTACGGACACACCCCGGATTTTAGAATGGCCACTCCACGTCAATGCCAAGAAGAGAAGTAATAATTACGAAGAGATCTTCCAATAATTCTAGAACGACATCCAAAATATCTTGGATTTGGTCCAAAGTGCTGTCAACATCAACTGGAGGTGTATCCTTGCAAGTCTCGAATGCATTATCTGCACATTGATACTCAGCATCAGTGCAAGTAAAGTTGCAACAATCGCCTCCATCATAATTGCATTCTGGAGTATTGTAAAGTTCTTCATCGCAATATCCATCTCCAACATAACATGGGAATTCTGCTGGGCAGCCACTGTAATCAAAGCCGTCTACGCGAGGGAAGTCTCTGTCAGTACAAAAAAGATCATCAGTGGTGTCACATGTGGTTATCTGACATAAGAACCGTCCTCCCAAACACATTGCGTTACAGCAGCCCAAAGTACCGAAATCCTCTATACCACACAATAGATTAAATTCAATAAATTGTGACATAGCCTTGACGGAAGTATAGATACCTGGATACGCTGGTTTGGCACATCCAAATGCAAATGAAATAATACCGACAAGCTTGTCTTGAGTACTATTGTCTCCTTTGATGATGAGAGGACCACCAGAATCTCCCAGACATGCATCTGCTCCTGGAGATGCAGCGCAGATCATATTGTCCGTAATAGGGACGTTAACAGCTGCGTAATTTGATGTACATGTATCTTTATCACTAATCAGAACAGAAGTTTCGAGAAGGATATTATTAGGAATCACTGCTACTTCATTTTCAGTACCCCAGCCCATTAAAGTGACGTTTGTTCCGATATCTGGATTAACACCATAATCTAACTCGATTGGGGTGAAAGTCGATGGCTCTTTCAAACGAACTAACATGATATCATTATCGTTTACTCCGTTGTTGGGTTCAGGAATAAAATTAGGATGAGGAGCTTCAAAATCAATGTCGATCAACTCATATTCTTCCGTCTTATTTGAGCGATCTAGTCTTCCAATTTCTACCTTCGAAAATCGACGTGCACATCTTGCAGCAGACAAAACCCACATAGGATCAATAAGTATCCCACCACACCAAACGTTTCCGTTGTCATTTCGAAGACCAACCATATATGGGTACCTTCCTTTTTCGACAGGTTCTCCTCCAACAATTTTCTTTGCTTCTTGAGCAGAGACGCATTTATTGAAGAGGAGCGATATCACGAGAAGAGCTCGAGCAATCATCATTTTGTAGCTCATATCCATCAATGCTGTCCAAATTATTGCTTTAATTCTTATTTCAACAAATAGGGAGCAATTAGTTTCTAAGTTGCAAAGGCAGAGTAAATTCTCGTTCCCTCTAAACTAATAAGTGAAATGCTTAATCCACCGACAAAATATATCGTTTAATCTTGCATGTCATACATCTTGAATGTGTATGCAGCTATCTATTAGATACGAGCGACTTACAGTTATAATCCAAATACTCGACACATTCACTTTCTTTTTAGTCAAGATATTACTATATAAATAAGCGACAGGTCACCTATATATTTGAATTTTCATCCATAGAAACGGTTTTGACGCTTAAATATAAAGAATGTATGTACAGATATTTAAAGCAATGCTTTCTTTGGTATATTCTCCTGTAAGTGGCAAATTACGAAGGCATTTTGATTGATTTTGATTAAGAATGTTTCCGTCATGAATAAATTTAGGATAAAACTAGAAGTATGTAGTAAGTAGGAGTAGTATATCTTTATTTTTAAGTGTTTAAGACTACCTACCTCTAGAGGCGCCCATCTTGATGTTTGTGCTTTTTTTTTTCAATACTCTAACACGTATCATTTGGGAGAAATATTAGATTGTTAACTATTGGGTGTGCATGCACATTACACCAAGAACGCCTTTACGTTTACGTGAAGTTTAATAGATTTTTCAACTAAGATACCGGGTCGAACGGGGTCCTACCTACTGCGTATTGCCTTATTACACCTTAGTAAAATAAAAAGTTATCACAACAACCTACCTAGGCGCTCAGACCGATACCGTTTCACGTCCCGTTTAAAAGAATATTGTATTGGGTAACAAGAATGCGATCAGTTCGAAACTTTAACCGCAAAAATGAAGCTTCTGCGTAGTAACTCCGAGGTATATTGCATATGAATAAAATAGTGTCGGAAATCGACGTATTGCGGTCAAATTTGCTCACCTTTGCCCTTCAGATTCAAAATAATCCTTGGAAATTACGGGAAAGGGACAGGCACCTGCTCTGGCGAAAACTATCCTTCTTTAGAAAGGCTCGGCGATCAACATTGGTGGCATGGAAAGCCCATGTCGATACTACTCTCACTTTGGCCAATAATTACACATTAGAAGTTGGGAACGACGACATTTGCCTATATGGAATTTCAAATGCTGCACAAAACACCAAAATACAAAAAATAAGCAATGTTCCCAACTTTGAGATGTGAAAACAGAGGGACAATGGTGCCACATGGCACAACAACCCTCCCAGTAATCACACATCAGCTGAACAGTCATCAAAATTACAAGCAGAATACCATCGCAAACAATGTCAACATAAGAAGTTTGAAAAATTGCCCATACGGCGTAAGAGACATCATAAAAAAGTATATGCAAACACAAAAGAAAAAATTTGCAAACATGTGTGTGCTACAGAAACATATGTTGCAACTGATGGAATTGGACATAATTTTCCCTGGGGTGAGTCTGAAAGTGTTGAATTCGTGATGTCAGATAGTGAACAATCTTTTTAATTACTTGTTTAATTATCATGCTCACAAGGGCCCATGGCTTTTACGTTCCCTCCAATGCAATATCGTAAAATTCCATGTAAAACATAAATCATTATTATTATTAAGTGTGATCACTCTGAATTGTGGAAAATAATTCATGGCAGAAGTCACAAAAATGATCAAAAATATATTGGGCAAAAAAAATTTACCACATAAATATTTAAACAAATGGACATAAAACTAAAAGATTATACAAAAAAGAGGGTTCAATCAAAATAACATTTATATAACAATTATTTTCTTTGAATTGTAAAAAAATATGAACCATTATTCAAACAAAACTGAATATTATTCACTAAATTAGCACATAAAGTAAGCAAAAAAATACTTATTATAAACAATTTTCTACATAATTATTGAAACACACAATATGACACGTTACTGAGGTAATTCTAGATAGTCTGTGCATAAGGCACAGCCATTTTCTTGGAATTGTTTGAGCAATTTATGCACATCACTTCCCAAGCTAAGATTGTTGAATTTGGATTTTCCTATATCTACAGCGTAGAAGTTTCCATCCTTGAACCATGAGTGTCCTATGGAATGATATTTTTTTTTTGAATGCTATGAGTTGCAAAATATCATTGATCATGCCATCTCTATTGTCACAAATGAATATGCCATATTATCCAAAATTTTTATTGCTCTTAATAAGTGATTATCCCCTTATTGGTAAAATATTTGGGGACCTACTAGGTCTCCAAATATTATCAACGACACCACACATTAATTAGCACAATTACTACATATCATAGACTGAAATGAAATGTAAAACAATGTCAAATGAACAAATTTAATATTAAAAAGGCTTGTTTCCCACCACCCCCTCTCCTTTTATTTAGGAGGTCAGCCGTTTTTTTCTCCACCCCATCTCTTGTAGTTACAAGTCCACCAACACCTATCCCCACGATGCTGCAATGTCATCTTTCAATCCAGCAATGAATCCTTCTTTGTGAAATATTTTAAAACAAGGAATACAAATGTTAACTTGACAAATTGAACAGACTACAACATTCTTTGTTACCTCTGGCCCGCTTCTGTCTCTGGCCCATCTATGCAATGCACATCTTGGCCTCTTCGTGTTTGGAACCTCAGGTATATGTTGGACACTTGTGACGAGACGGCATCTTAACTTTCTGTTAGAGGGATGCAATGTATTATTATCAACCACTGAACACCTTGAAGAATCCGAAATTGAAACAGAATCAGTGTCAAGCTTTCTTTTGGCTCTTGTAATTCTTGTCAGATCTTCTGCTTCTTCAAGTCTCAGCTTTGTATTTAGTTTCTTTTTACTCGGCCAGTTCAACTCTGGATTGACCCAAGCCAGTGCAATCATTTTTATGCATTCGTAGTGGCTGACTGCATTTGAGCTTTTCATCATCTTGTGATACTTACAGTAAAGTTGTTAGTAGCTCTTGGTAACCCCACCACCATACCGCCCACCACCATTTGCAATTACGATGCCAACTGGAATCATATCTGTAATGATTTCTTAATTGGTCGGCAAGATCCACATTTCCCATGTTATGATTGTATTTAGTGAGCTTTGCCTGGAGAGGCAGCCCTTTCTCCACTGCCTCCTTCAACCTTGCAACTAAAGCCTCTTTTTTACCATTTACACTTAATCCTCTCAATTTTAGTTCGGTTTTCAGTTCCATAACTTTCATCTGAAGCACATCTTCTACGGTGCATAATTTTTGCGCGACATTTTCAGGGGAAGGCACCGCTGCCCAAGATGGTGGAGGACCGATGGGAAGATCGTCCTCATTCAACTCCAGGTCATCAAATTCTATTCCTCCACTCTCTTCCCAAGGTCCCCTTTGTCCCTCAGAGTTGCACCCATCCTCAAAGGCCGTCGTATCGATGGCTTTCACCGATCTTGCCTGTGGGGTCTCGGGTGACCCAATGTCTTTGAGTCCAATCGGAGAAGATAGTTGTGCCAAACCACCAGTCGAAGCCTGGGAAAGTTGACTGATGGTATCGGAAGGTGATTTGAGCTGCTTGAGTCATCAACAAGTTGTACTTTATCAGGTACTTTTGCCTTTTCGCTTTGGGGCTGTGGGGACTGCATCAAAAAAATTACGCGGACCCTGACGCGAAAGATACCTTATCTCAAAAAGTATTCGTGGCCTACAAACCGTTGAAAGCTTTGAATTCATCTACGCAATCTCTTCTTTTTAAATACGTTTTAATTAATAAATTCGCATTTCTTCTTGATTACTTATGAAACATTGAAAAAATGGCCTGTGGGACCCATAGGTACCCATTACCAATAAGGGGATATATGTTTTCCTCATGTGATCCTTATATGAATATATAGCTTTGGTTCTGCAACACATGCTTTTAATATTAAAGCCTTTTCTGTTTAATGCAATTTTGATTTCCCTCACTAGTACTGCAATGATGTCTACTTTGACAGTCAATAGAAAGCCTAAACCTCCCAATTTCTCTGGCAGGAAGATCCGATGTTTGAAATTGGAATTAAATGCCATTGTCTCTCATTATTAAGTTTGCAATGCTACCATCTGAATGCGTGAGTTCCTCCTAGTTGTAATCACTTTGTAACAGTACAAAACTATGCATGGACACTACCAACATGTTTGAACATTGCCTTTGTGCTGGGGTATCCATATGGCAGATTTTCAGCTGTGCCAAACGATCATGCATTTTCGCTTTAGCTTTGGCAAATAAAAATATGCATGATACACTACTGGTCTTCATCAAAGCAAAATTGAAATACACCACATAGTCAAAGAACCATATGCTCATACATTTGCAATACTTTTACAAAAGTAGAATTTTTATTTACATCCATGTAGATTTGATGGTACACTGCATTGACCACAATCATCAAAACTCGAAGTAAACATTCTAAAGGTGTCATTCCAAATAAATTTTGAACATTTCTTAGCAAAATCATTATCCAAAATGCATAGAGGTAACCAAGATTATAAAAGTATCAAATCTTCCACTATACAGGTGCATTCTAACAAAATCTCCGTAAAATTTAGAAAAA
>Ga0209092_10001894_pt1 | contig 19737 bp, 31 predicted proteins | sample FraStrMetagenome_FD_187446 | JGI IMG/M metagenome (GOLD analysis project Ga0209092, IMG submission 187446) | Marine eukaryotic phytoplankton communities from Arctic Ocean - Fram Strait ARC3M Metagenome (SPAdes) (version 2) | ecosystem: Environmental > Aquatic > Marine > Oceanic | place: Fram...
TCCCAAACATCACTACCTGAGCATTGATAAACACGTTTGCACAAATTGTATGTTTTTTCAGTTATCTGTTCAACAGTCTTAGGTTTATCACTACCTGTAACAAGATATACATCATTAAGTCGACAAAAAGTATTAAAAAATATTTTAAACTCTTCGTCAATAATGCCACGACTAGGCGTTAGTGTTCCGTCTACATCAAATATAAATTTATTGTTCACAAACTCTCTTCCTTAAATCACTTGAACTAAACCTGTGGTCACGCTTGTTAAAATGCAAGTCTATATCACGACGCCTACAGATGTCTTTTCCTGTAAAGTCTTTGTCACGATACTCCTCTCCTAATATTCTAACATCAATATTGTACATTGTCAAGATATCTTCTAGGTCTTGTTCTGTACCATACGGAATGATCTCGTCTACATAACTTACTGCTTTGAGCTGTGTATAACGTTCTACAACAGTTTGTATAGGAGCGTTCTTCTCTGGACGATCATTACTAGGATCAACTTGCAATCCGCAAATTAAATAATCGCATTGTTGTTTTGCTTCACGCAACATTTGTATATGTCCTGCGTGTAGTAAGTCAAATGTACTACAAGTAAATCCTACTTTCATTTGTGATTCCTCTTACCATCAAATACACAAATAAATTTTAAACCAAAATCAGTGTTATTATGCACTTTGTGAAATACGTTGTCTTGGATTAGTACAGTGTCGCCTGCTGTAACATCGAATATTTTATGATCAAGTTCCATTTGTCCGCTGCCGCTTACAAATATATACACTTCTTCTTGTCCTGCGTGTCGATGTCCAGTTGTACTTTTCTTAGCTGCTAATAGCGTACTACTCACAACTAAATTGTTTAGTTCTGTATTATCTTTTACAATATAACGAGCATCGTCTTTGACAACATCGCCGCCTATATTCCACTTTTCATATTTCATTCATCATTTCCTTTAGTTCTACTAACTTTTCAATAACTTCTTCAATAGTATTTAGGTCCTGTTCGTTCTCTGTATCAATTTCTATCTCTAGTTTAATCTTCATTTTAGTCTCCGAAGTCAAACAAACTCGTAAATGTGTTATGACGCTTAGTGTCCTCTAGTGGATAGTTAAGCACACCAATCAAGTTGTCTAACTTATTATCAATAATAGTTTCTGCCATTGCCGCATCATCAAACGGCAGTTCTTTGAACCAGTCTGGTAATCGCATCTGATCTGTTGGATAAGCAACACTTGTGTATCCTAGTGGATTAGGCTTTAATTTGCAAACAATAACTTTCATACCGTCAACAACTTCTTCGCTGTACTTGTCTCCGTTCATTCGACGCAGTGTATTCCAGTTAATACTTGCTCTTACGTGTCCGGGCATGTTAGCTTTACCTTGCTTCTCTTCTAAGCGGCGATAGTGTCCAACTTTGTTTGCACGTTTAGGTGAACCTTTCTCCCAACCTGGACGTTCATGGAACTGCTGACGAAACTCTGTAATGCGTTCAAGCACATCTGCACGTGGTTTATCTGTAAGTACCATAAGTAATAGCTCGCTTAGGAACTCTTGCATAAACACAGGAGTATCTGACCTACGTAAGTCTAAGCCCATTGCTTTTACTTTACCAGGTTTGCCGTCTGTGTCTGTTCTATATCCTTCGATATCTACAACTAGTGCTGCATAACGTTTTTTAGTAATGTACAGTCCACTTTCTGCAACAACTTCTCTTGCCGCTGCAATAACAGTTGCACGACTCTTCATACAATGGAACTGCCTAGCCATCATTTCAACAAATGTACTGTCAACTGCATCAGCTACTTGATCATATAGTTTAATAGCATTATCGGTGTTCCAAGGAATTTTACCAGACTCTATATCATCTTTAAGAGTAGGATATGCACTAAAATAAACAGAGTCAGTATCGCCATATATAACAGCATCGCCGGTGTGATCATATACTCCTGTAATAACTTTATTAGCTTCTGCACTCATGTGCTTAACAATTGTACGTCCTGTAAGTGTAGTTGACTGTCCAATACGTTTATCAAAGAATCTACAACCTGGATTAAGAATAGCACCATACAAACTGTTAAGCAAAATCTTCTTAACTAGTTGTCGCTTGTCCCAATACTCGATCTCGGCTGCGTTACCTGCATCCTTAGCTTTCTTTAGCTTTGCTTGTAGATCTTTACGTTCAGCATACCAACGCTTTAGGATACCTGGAATGACACCTTCAAACTCTGTAGTAAAGATAGTACCGTTTGCACTAAGCATCCACGGCATATTGCTATCGAAAACTAGTTTGTATATCTCTGCACCACTTAGAACGTCACTTCTGCCGTCTTCCCAATCGATAGTAAGCGAAATATCTTTGCGTTTTTCCATAACTGCTTCATATTCTTCAGTACAGAAGCGTCCTTCCCAACTAGCTGCAAAGCTTTTCTTCTTTAAAAACATATCAGTGTGTACGCGATCATCACTAATTACTGGACGTATTTGCCCCACAACAGTTTCTGGAGCCATGTTTAATGCACGAATCACTGAAGGATACAATGAATTTAAATCCATTGAAGCAATCCATTTGTGTAGCCCCTTCTTAGGAAAAGCAACATACGCTCCTGCTGCTTGTGTAGCTTCGTCGTCGCGTCTTTGTCGATTTGGTACTTGTAGGCCTCTATGATGTGCTTCGTTAACAATACCCTGCTCTGTAACAGCTACAGCGCCCATTGTAGTTTGGATCAGCACTGTGTTTTCGTGTGCAATAGTATTTGATAAGTCAATAAAGCGTAGCTTCTTGTCTAATTTGTCAAGTAGTGCAGTATCCTGAATGTTATATTCAATAAACTTTCGGAAGTCGTTGTTGTAAAGTGCATCAAGTGTTCCTTCATACGGAACTTTGTTCTCACCTACTTCAATCTCACCGATAGCATCTAGTCGATATGTGTGACGCTCCTCATACGTGTACTTACGATACAAGTTCAAACTATCCAAGTGTACACGACCAACTAGGTCAAACGTTTCACTTTCCTTGCCAAACTTTTCGTATGTTCTTTTCTTAGGCAGTTGTCCCCATAAGCAGAATCTACGTGTGTCATCTTTGCTTAGTACTCGAGCAGTCCTGTTCACAGTATACGGAATATCATATCCTTCACTGTTCCATCCACTTAGAATGTCACTGTCTTCGATTAGTGTCAAAAACGTATCAATCATGTCAGCTTCTTTTTCAAACAACATTACGTTGTCGATACCTTCAAGTTCTGCTCGTGCTTCGTCCATAGTAAGTGTCTTGGGCGGAACTGCTAAACATACCATTGTGTCAAGCCATTGTAAGTATACAGAGATACTTGTAATAGGCATAAACGGATCACTAGGATCAGCAAAACCTCTTTCTGGATCAAAGTCAGTCTCAATATCGAAAAACGCAATATTTAGTTTAGGCGCATCTTGATTAAGATAGTTTTCGCTTAAACATTGGAAGATTGGATTGATATCACTTTCAAAAAGTTTTTTATCTCTGTTAATAGCAACTTCTTTACGAAAGTCTTTTGTGCTTTTACAAACAATACGACTCAACGGATCGCCGTATACGCTTTTGTATTTGCCTCTAGGGTCTATATAATAAAATGTATATTTAGATTGATATTCTCGGTAAATTCTTTTACCATCTTTGCGCTCAACTGCACGAATAATATCGGCGTCTCTATCAAAGAATGCGTCTACGTAGCTCATTTATTCTCCTTGTTGCTTCTGGCCAACTAACCTTTATACCTGCTCTTAAAGTGAGCGAATCTGTGTGTTTATATATTATAGCACGAATAGTTGTATTAGAGCAAGACAATTCATTACTACAAACCAACTACATAATACAATTACAAATGCTGCTTGTCTAATTATTGCACTAACTACTCCTAATAGACTTCCTACTAAGTACATAGGAACAAATATTTTAGTTGCTGGATCTAAGATAGTAAAGGTTAGAACAGCACTTGCACTAATTAGTAATGCTGCTTCTATCATCTCACAATAGAAAGCTATAGGACTTGTCCTATAACTATTCTTAAAAAACTCTGTAATTTTACCAATCATACTATATTCTCTTTAATATATTTCATCATTTTCTTATTGTATCCAGCACGTTTAAATGCATCATAACATGCTTGTAACGAGTATGCAAAACTACGCGGCTTATGTTCCTTAAACGATAAACAACTGTTTAATACACTACCGTAATTACGATGTAATTGTGTTGCATCAAACCTAACAAGTTTAACAGCTTCGTCAGTATTAAACTTATAATACATTAAGGCGTCACCGTCTTTGATATTTAAAACATGCTTGTTGTTTTTGAATTTAAAAGCATTTGTTACAGGTCTTACCCATTTTGAAATATCATAGCTACCAGTAACTCCCATAACACTATCTGTAAATGCTGTATCTTCATAGAATGGATGTACTTGTGTAACAACTAACGGGTCTTCACAAAAAAATATAATGCCTGAATAATCTAATTGAAATATTTTATGTGGATTTGGCGGGTTAATTAGCTGACTTATAAAATCCCAATCATAATCTTCATTATGACATTTTGGGTCGTTGAAGTTTTTGCCAAAATCAATGTGTAAGTCTAAGGAAGATTTAACAGCAAATATATTTTTAAGTTCGTCTACCATAGCCGGACACTTAGCAGTTGTTGGACCAAAAAACTCAATTGGGTTTATTCTTTTTATTAATCTTTCAGGTTCGTAAACCTTTAGTTCGCTAACTAACGGCCAATCCGCATCCCCAATTCGCATTAATGGATTTGCCGCCCAATATACTGTTTTAGCCATAACTAGTATCTCCTATAACATATTCTCTTTAATAATTTTAACAATTTTTTTATGGTATCTTGCACGTTTAAATGCTTCATACCCTGCTATTAGTTTTGTTGGAACAAGCGGATTCTTCTTGTGAAATTTAAATGATACCATATGTTCTAAAACATCTTTATGTTCTTTTGCAAACGGACTAGCATCAAACCTAACAAGTTTTATCTTTTCATCTGTATTAAACTTTAAGTACATAATTGCATCATCAGTAGACATTGCAATACGTCTAGATCCATCTTTTAGTTTAAATGCAGGCTTTACAACTCTAAACCAACTACTAATATCAAATGTTGCGCTTAGGCCCATACAGTGTTCAGTAAATGTACTCTGTTCATAGTAAGGTGGCAATTGTGTCATTAATAATGGGTCTTCACAAAAGAACAAATAGGTAGGTTGTGCTAACTGTATAACTTTATCAGGACCAAACGGCCCAATATAATGTTGTAAGTATCCATCTTCGGACGGATACTTACTGTCAATATCACTAAAGTCCTCTGCAAATGTAACATCAATGTCAATTGGGGAATTTATCTTAAAAGTATTCTTACCTTCGTCAACAATTGCCGGACACATACCAGCGTTTGGGCCAAAGAATTCTTTAGGTTTAAGGCCTTTTAAGATACTTACCGGCTCAGCGTACCGTAATTCACTTACGCCTACGCCACTTTCTTCAGCCGGAAATGCTCCCCAATAAACAGTTTTCATTATTTGTCAATGCCAACTGTAGTAACTAGTGTTTCTAAGTCATCAAACGCATCGTAATGTTTGTCCCAGTCACGTTTTAGTGAAATCTTAATAGCTTTGTTAATAAGACTTGGCTTAATGTCAAGTTCTTCTGCCACTGCTTTAACAGTATCTTTAAGTCCACCTTGTAAATCTTCAATCTCTTGTAGTACTGTTACGCCTTCTTGAACTAGGCGCTCAAGTTTTGCCTTTTCTTCTGCACCGTAAGTACGATCGCTCATAAAAAAACTCCTATTTAATGTTATATTACTAGTTAAGTATACAGCATTAAACAGGAGTTGTCAAGTGTTTTTTTTTAGTTATTTAAATTTTGCAGCAACGCGATCTTTAAGTAATGCAGTGTAGTCTGTTTCAGTAACTGTCTTTGTTCTGTTCATTACGTTCTTTGTTGTTTTAGATTCTGCAAACTTCATATCATAGTCCATAGCGTGATATACACTTGATATATCATCTGCTGCTGTAGTAATCTTAGCTTGCTTCCAGCCTTCGATACCTTCTGCTTCGCTTACAGTCTTTAACATATCGTGCAATTTAATAGCATACTTTGCTAATTTATATAAATCGGCCCGTGCCATTTGCACTTCATGATCACGCTCTGCAGCATGAGCCAAGTCGCCTAATCCACTTTCTTTTATTGTTTTACTCATTTGTTTCTCCGAAATACGTTATTAATAGTATTTATCTTTTAACAGTGCCACCGCCCATTAAATTATTACCTATATCTAGTGCATTTTTAGCAGTGCCATCTTTGTTTTTCTTTTGTGGAGCAACAGGTGCACCGTTCTTTCTTTTAATTTTAGCATTAGCACTTGGAGGATTTGCAACTGCTGCAACATCTCCTGCACTTGTAGTTTCATCCATTTTGTTCTTAGCATGACAATCGCAATGTTTGCAATCAGGTCCACACTTACATTCTGTTACAGGCTTACCGCAACATGCATCTGGACACATTTCTACTTTTGCTTCTGTTATTTCAAATATTTTCATTTGTTTTTTCCTCGACTGGCTCTTGTATATGCTGTTTGATATCTTTAGCTGTGCGCTCAAACTTATGGTCTTTGTATTTAAATCCAATACCACCTGCTGCTTCCCAGGCATTAATGTTAACACCGTAGTCGTCAATTAATATGTTAGGTGTGCCGTCTTTTGCTGTAGCAAATTGTGGTTTATTGTGTGTAACATGTACTTCCTTAGGTGGGAAAAATGCTAGATTCTTTTCTACCCAGGTGCGCTTATGTTTTTCTGAATTAGGATCATCTGCTAAAGGACTAGTACATATACTATATTCGCCTCTAACTTGTTTAATTAAATTAAGTAAATTCTTTGCTTCAGGCAATATAGGTAAACGTAACCAAAAGTCGTCAGTGTCTCGTATCTTTTGTAATGCATCGTTAATATCGTGTTGTTTCCCAATGTCGGAAAAATGATCTACATCCATTAGTTTGGCCCATTCACCAAAAAAGTCTGCAAGTACTCCGTCCATGTCTACATATATTTCAGTAGCACTAGCAATCTCACCAACAGCTTCTGCTAAATCTAAACTTTCTGCAAGTCCCATATTAAATGTTGCTTCAGTGACTTTGCCGACTCGACTTTCATAATAATCCATGAGCATTTTTATAACAGTTGTATCGTTAACACCCCATTTACGTATTACATCGACAGTAACTTCAAGTCCGTCGTCTATATAAATATCAACTCCATCTTTGCCTGCTTGAAACGTATCTTGAACATATTTTTCATACTGTTTTGCCGATGCTTTTGCAGATGCAAACGATGGCAAACTTTCTTCTAACCCTATAAACGATTCAGTTGTTAATACGTCTTTAGCAGTTTTTTCAGCATCTGCGCCTTGTGGGTGTTTAGGATTAATGCCAACTACATCGCCGTTCATCAGTTCACTTACACTAGCACTACGTCCTACTTTATCTAATACTTGATGTAGTTTGTCTTGTGGATCGTAACCGTCTGTCTCGTAACCTTTTTTGCCACGCACTTCTATACGCTTCTTTGTTTTAGTATCCAGGATGTGTAATACATCAATTTCTTCGTCACGCTCTAATTTTAATTGGTAACCTTCACTAAGACCGAGATTAAACAATACGTTAGTGCTAGAACCTTTAACTTTTTTACTTAGTGTAGGCGGCTTACCGTCTTTGTCTACTGTATTGCCAAACTTAGCTGTTTGTATTTTAATTTCATTAGGCCCCACATCAGCAGTTGTGTTAACGCCTTTTACAATTCTACCATCTTCAAATAATTCACGTAGTTTCATTACTTACGCCCCCTAAATCCACCAGGCATATTTTGATTCATCATTTTAGGTTGACTGAACCATAGTTCAAACCATTCTTTATCACCTGGACGAATATTATCTTTGCGCATTTTACGTGCATTGGAATTAGCTGCATCGCTAATGTTCTCAAGCGTATACTCAGTATACCCTTTAAAGTCATTTACACCTGCAAGATGTTTTATGCGTTCGAGTTCATCCATTATTTTTTTCACACGAGCCTTTTTCGCCACGCTTTTTGCCACGTACTTTCTTGAAGCCTGGCCAGCACTTGTCGTACTCCTTGCTATTACCATGAGCTTCGGCTGCAACTGTATCGTTAACGCCCATACCTTGACGTACTGCTGCAAACATTTCGTCTGCTATGTCTTGATTAGGCACGCCTTGTTTAAATGATTCTAGATCATTTGCGGCTGCTGCTGCTCTCATTTTACTTGCGCTCATACCTTCAGCACCATCTGCATCTGGATCACGCTCGCCTGCACTTACTACACTAATTGATTTAAAGTTATATTCTTTACCGTTATAATCGTTTAATAATTTTTCAAATTGAGTAATACGGTCACTGCCTGCAACATAGATTAAATTATCATAACCTAGTGCGTCAATTTTTTGTAGTGCTTGTATAATAGTTTTAACTTCGGGATTACCAATTGTAACCTCTGGAAAGAAAAATTTAGCATAGCTAAGTTTATCTGCAAATGCTAATGGATCTGTTTTAGGCTTTTGTGATTGACTTAGAAATATATAAGGATCAGCACCTTGCGACTTTACAGCATCTACTAATTTAGCATGACCGATAGTAGGAGGATTCATACGTCCAAATGCCATTGCTGCGGTTCGTTCTGGTGCCTCAAATATTTCCCTCAGTTTCATTTATAATCACCCTTTTCGATTTGTTCCATTTCTTCACTGAAAACTCTATCAATGATTGCATGTCTATCTTGTTGAGTAAAAATCTCATCAGGTGATCTTGCTAAGTCATATGCTGCACAATAACGATTAATGCCTTTTTCTACCATAGAACTTAATAGTTTATGACGATCAACTTCTGCGCCATCTCTATGTTTATCAGCAACTTTACTCATTATTGGGAAGAATTCTTTACGATAAAATTGTGGATCGTTGCGCATCCATATACTTACATCGTCAACTAAGTCAAACCCTAATTCTAGATTATCTTTTTGTTCTATATTAGTTACTTCAAATATTTTCATTATATACTCTTTCCACGGTTTGCCAGGTAATACTTTAAAAACTTTTTATTATCTTTATGTATAGATGCAGCATCTGGACTAGATTTATAGATTTTCAACCAACCTTTGTAATGTGGATCATCAGCAAGAGTTTTCTCTTTTTTTGGTCCAAAAAGTTTATCCCATAGCCCTTCATCTAAATCTACAATTTTCATGTTATTCTCCTACAACATCTGCGTATGATGTTCCGTATGGATTAGATGCTATTAAAATGTTGTCAGGCTGCGGCAACGAGTCAATTGATTCTGCTTCCAAATTACCGTCACCTAATCCGTTTATCTTAGCTAACCGATCACCTAGATCTCTTATTAGTTCTGCTTCTGACTTTTTTACCATTTTCTGCAACTCCAATATCTTGCCTTATGTCTTGGTCCAGGATTATCGCAGTTATGTCTAGCTCTAAAAGAGCGTCTTGCTGCTGGATTGTTTTTACGAATCTTCATAGTCTTACCTTTAACACTGCTTCCGCCGTGTCCAAAGTTTACTTTAACTACATTGCCTTTAGGATTCTTTACATACACTTTAAACTTCTTAACATCACCTTGCATAGGCTTACCAAGTTTAACTGTACGACCTTGATATTCTGCTTCGTCGATAATGTCATCATCATTGTACCACATCTCGCCGTACTCGGCATAAAACTCATCATCATCGTCGAATGTAACTTCGTCTAGCTCTTCACCTTCAGTTGGAAATTCGATATCGAAGTCTTCGTGACCTTGCTCAAACATATAGTCTGCTAGATTTTGTGCATACTCGTCTGTTTCTTCGTTTGTTAATTGTCTAGGTAACGGAATTTGATATACACTGGCACCTTGTGCTGATTCGTATAATTCGCTGCCCGGAAAGATATTTTCATCTAAACTTTCGTTTAAACTATTATTTTTTTCCATTACTATGTATACAAAATGTTCCATGTTCATTCCTTAATGATTTAGTTGAATATTATTTACAGTGCCATCAGTATATACTACTTTTGATCTAATCCATACATAGTTGCCTGTAAAATTAGCTACTTTACTCGCTGTTTCTTGCGATGCTGTATATGTATGTACATCAAACCAGTCGCTATCAACAGGACTAATAGCAAGGGTGCCTTGTATAGTTATTGTTCCTGTTAATCCAGCGTAGCTGTATTGTACGGTGTGGAAGCCGTCACTACGTCCGTAGTAACCATCGCCTTTGAATTTCTCTCCAGTTACAGTCTCTGTAGTACTGTCTCCTGGGTGTGTATTTGCTGATAAAATTGTTTTACTGTTCATACAACTATTTATCATCGTCCAGCTTGTAAACTAATTTATCTATTCGAACAATCCTACTTAGAAATAAATTTAGAAGTTGTAATATCTTTTCATCTCGTACATAAAAATATAATCCGTTAGTGAACCCGCCTTGAGCGATAGTTGATAAACAAATTGGACCAGCTTTAACTTTATCTGTATTCTTTACAATCCAAGCTGCTAAATTACTATCACACCTATCACCTAAAGTAACTTTATATTCATACTCGGGAATAGTGTCAAGTAGTATAACATTTTTACCTAGCTTTGAAACATGGTCTTTATTTGGCTCAGAAAATTCATATGCTGATGCTATCTTTGTAGATAATGTTAATAACCAATCACGGTCATGTGAGTATACTTGCATACGAGGATTTGAAACTCTTAACTTATAATCTTCTTGTTTGTGAAATTCTGTATAAAGATTCTTAGCTTCAAAAAACGTACTATGTGAAACGGCCATCCTGCGATATTTAGATCCCCAAATAAGAGGCTCTCCAGTGTCATACTGTGCTTGCAAAACAGTGAGTTGTTCTTTAGCACTAGCTAAGTTTTTATCTCTAAATATATGCGACAGACTATTGTTTATGACGAGTCTATAAGGAAACTCGTCATAAAATAGTTTATTTGTCTCAGTTCTGAGTAACTGTTTCACTAGACGTTACTTTGAGTGCAATAGCATTTTCAACAACATCAATTGTTAAGTTACCACCGTCTTTTAGTTTTCCGAACAACAATTCTCTAGCCAACGGCATTTTAATTTCCTTATCAATTACTCGTTGTAATGGCCTTGCGCCCATCTTTGGGTCAAAACCTTTTTCTACTAAGTAGTCAAGAGTTTCGTCAGTAACTTTAATTGCAACACTCTTATCCTTAACTAAGTCTTTAAGTTCAACAAGGAACTTGCCAACAATTTTAAGCATAATTTCTTTACCAAGTCTGTTAAATGTAATAACAGCATCTAAACGATTGCGGAATTCTGGACTAAAGAATTTCTTTAGAGCCTTGTCTTCATATGAGTTTGATTCAAATTCGCTTCCAAAACCGATATTATTCTTTTCAGAATCTGCTGCTCCTAAATTAGTAGTAAGAATTAAGACACAATTACGTGCATCTGCTTCTTTACCATTAGACCCTGTAATCTTACCATTATCCATAATTTGTAGTAAGATTTGACTTACGTCTGGATGTGCCTTTTCAATTTCGTCAAGCAGAAGCACACAGTTTGGTGATTCTTGTAACTTAACAATTAATTGTCCTGCACTATCTTCGTGACCTACATAGCCTGGAGGGCTACCAATTAGTTTACTTACACTGTGCTTTTCTTGATATTCACTCATATCAAACCGTACCAGTTTAACACCTAAATTAGTTGCAAGTGCTTTAGCAGTTTCAGTTTTACCAGTACCAGTTGGTCCCATAAACACAAAACTACCAATAGGCTTGTCTGCTGCTTTAAGCCCTGCTTGTGCAACAAGAATTTTGTCAACAATTGATTCAACTGCATTATCTTGCCCGTATACTTGGCCTTTGATATTATGCTCAAGGTTAGCAAGATTCTCAGTTTCACGTTCACTTACTTGTTCTTCAGGCAAATTAACTGCTTTTGCAAGTTCAAATTGTATTTCATTTGAATCAACAATTTTGTCACCTATTACTTCTTTTAAGTTAAAGCGCGAACATGCTAAATCAAGCAAATCAATAGCTTTATCAGGAAGTTTTTTATCTGACTGATATTTTACTGAAAGTTTAATTGCTTCGTCGACAGCGTCTTCAGTAATAATAGTATTGTGATAGTCTTCGTAATATTTCTTAAGACCTAACAAAATTTCTTTAGTTACTTCCTCGGTAGGTTCGTCAATAGTTACACGCTGGAATCGACGCATTAACGCCCTATCCTTTTCAAAGTACTTGCGATACTCTTCCCAAGTAGTTGATGCAACAACTTTAATGTTGCCTTTACTCAATGCTGGCTTTAGCATGTTAGCAAGATCGTTAGCACTATTGCCGCCGCCTGCTCCTGCACCACTAATCATGTGTGCTTCGTCGATAAACATGATAGTTTTACCTTTTTTCTTTAAGGCAGACAATACAAGTTTAAAACGTTCTTCGAAATCGCCACGATACTTGCTTCCAGCAAGCATACTACCAATATCTAGATTATATACATTATAATCTTTTAAAAATTCAGGAACTGTGCCTTGTTCAATATTAAATGCAAGGCCTTCTGCAATAGCAGTTTTACCAACACCTGGGTCACCGACTAGTAATACATTATTTTTATTACGCCGACCAAGAGCAAGTGCAATCGAATCTAGTTCGTCATAGCGACCAATCACTGGGTCAATTGATTTCCTTTTAACTTCATCGTTTAGATTAGTTGTGAAATTCTTTAGTGCTTTTAATGCAGCGCCAGATGCTTCTTCTTCTTCCTCACCTGCATCAAGTTCTTCAGTTAAGTACGTTGCAAATTTGTCTTTAAGTATTCCGGCTTGCTCGCAAAAGTATGCAGCATGTGACTTTTTCTCACTAATAATACTAAGCATAACATCACTTAATTCAATATGGGTGCGGCCATTAAATAACGTTTGTGTAAATGCACGATTTAAACAACGTTCAACACTTTGTGTTTTCTTAGGCTTATGCTTATTTGTATCAATAGTAATATCTTCACATCCATTTTTTAAATGATGCTCTAAGTTTGACTTTAAATAATCTGGATCGGCACCAAACCCCTTAACTAACTCGTAGAAGTTTTCACTACACAGCATCGAGAATAGCAAGTGCTCTAGTGTAACATACTCGTGCTTTAATTTTTGAGCATCTTTGATTGCCTTATCAAATACTAACTGTAGATCTTTACTCGGTTCAACCATTTACGTGTTCCTTTATTAATTTTCTTTGTTTCTTCTTTGCCATTGACAATTTTAGCTTACTAACTCTATCAGTAAATTCAATACCATTAAGATGATCATATTCATGTAGGAAGCATCTAGCATCTATCCCACTTAACTCTATTATACACTCTTTTGCATCAATGTCAAGAAATTGTACTACTACTTTACTAGGTCTTTTAATAGATAAAATTAATCCTATGTGACTTAGGCACCCTTCTTTATTTTCTATTACTTCGTTACTAACTTCTATAATCTCAGGATTAATAACAGCAAACGGTTTAGTAATTTCTGCGTGTGCAGTTGGCCTCATTACAAATATTTGTGCATCTAGTCCAACTTGATTAGCTGCAAGACCTAAGCCATTTTTTGCCATCATTATTTGGCACATTTCACCCGAAGTTTGTTTAGCATCCATTGTTTTAAAATTAAAAGGCTGTACAACTTTTTTTAAAAATTTATTAGGTGAACTAAGTAATTTCATCTTTTATTTCCTTTATTTTTTGTAATATTATTTCATCGTCTATTATTGGAATTATTGCCTCAATTTTAACATGAACATTTCCTGTAACTCGTGTATTTACGTTAGGTACACCTGACCCTGATATGCTAAACACTGTTCCGCTCTTTGTTCCTTTAGGTATCTTTAAACTAAATTGTCTTCCTATCGGAGTAGTTATGTCTAATGAAGTTCCTAATATCAAATCAAACGCTGAAACTTTCTTTGTTGTAATAATATTATCGTTTTCTCGTGTCCATACTACATGCGGTTGGACCTTGATGTTAAGAATCAAATTACCTCTTTGTAGATGAGGCATACTGTTGTCGCCTTTTTCTGCAAATCGGACACTATCATTGTGTTTAATTCCCGGTGGCACTGCTGCATCGAGAGTTTCTGTTTGACCACTTGGTAGTCTATATTGTATATTAAATGTCTTTCCAGTAAATACTTCCTCAAACGATATCTTATACTCTATATTAACATCTCTATTGCGTGGTTGTCTACGAGTTTGTTGATGAAAATTAAACTGATTGAACATATCTTCAAAAGGATGTCGTTGCTGCCGTTGATTATATTGCGGCTGCGGATTATCGTACTGCTGTCTTTTAGTAGGATCTTTAAGAGTGCTATATGCTTCGTTAATTTGTTTGAAGGTTTCTTCGTTACCACCTCTGTCAGGATGGTGCTGCATACTTAATTTTTTGTATGCTTGTTTGAGATCTTTATCTGAAGCGTTTCTATTAACGCCTAGTGTAGAATAATAGTCCATGCAAGTATTTACCGCACAGACTATTACAGTTTATCAGTAGTGATTACTTCTTCTTTTTACTATATGCTTGCGCACCAAAGAACGCTGCAACAATACCAGCAACAGCGACAAAGTATGTCGGTGCCATTCCGCCTAGTGTTTTTGTAGCTTCACTCAATCCTAGTAACGATGTGACAACTACAGCAAATGGATATAGTAGCAATCCGAATAGTGCAAACCATGTCATATTGCGTTGTGCATCACGCATAGCATCCATGTCTTCTAGTTCTTTTCTGCGGAACTCAAGGTACATATTATGTTCTTCAGTAGATACTTTGCCGTCGCCGTTTGTATCTGCTGGATGAAGTGCGCTGCTAGTTGCCATAGATGTCGTCGCTGACGCAACGACTGGTGTACTTACAGGTGCCGGAGCTGATGTTTCAGCCGCCGGAGCTGCTGCCGGAGCTGCACTTTTTAATTCAGTTGGCTTTTTTCTTGGCATTTTTCTTTCCCTCTAGTTTTGCAAGACGAGATTCTAACTCATCTATCTTTTTAGTTACATGTGGATATTTTTTACGCCATGCATCGGTTGGTTGCTCGAACCATGTCAACCCCCATCTTACAACTAAGAAGTCTAAGAATTGATCTAGTTTAGCATAGCACCAAAGCCCTGCTCTTGTATCTTTGAAATAAGCTAGAAATGCAGCACCAGCTAGTGCGCCAAGTATACTTGTGTATATCCACAAAGTATCGCCCGTTAGTCGTTCAATTAAATCCCACATAATAAACCCTTTTTTATTTTACTATGTGTATTTATTAATCTAGTGGAGGAGTTTCCGGCTTAACAGCTTCTTCATAATAAACAATGACTTGTTTTTGCTGTTCAATGTAACGTTTTAGTTCTGCAAAGTTTAAACTAAGGTTTTCATAATCTTTAACTGAAATAGCAATGTATGCAAGTTCGCCATTCTTTGCTGTAAACTTTTCGACAAACTCGTCATAGTTTTCTGCTGTAACAACATAGATCTTAATGTCATTGATCTGCGCACCCTTGGGCCGAGCAACAATTGGTACAGTTGTTTTTACAGTATTAGTTACTGTTACTATCTGTGGTTCCTGCCTCAGGCTGCTGCACCCCATTAGGGTCAGTAATGCCGCGGAGATCATCCCATAAGTTATCAGTCGCATTTTGCATCCTCAATTCAATTCGCCCTGGCTTCTTTTGTGCCAACGCTGTTAAGTTGTGTTTTTGCAGAGTAGCGCGAAGTTCATCTCCGTACTGCTCTGCTTTTTGTAGTTCTTGTTGTAGTTGAACACTTAGTTCGGCATTACGAATTGCATCGTTTTGTAAAGTAGCAATACTAGATTCGCTAATTTGTACTGCTGTTTCTAACTTTGCATTATTTGCATTTAAGATTGCAATACGTTCTTGTGTATCATTATAATACCAATAAAACACGCCGCACAGGACTAACATCATCGCTGCTGAAACAAATGCTAATTTTAATCCCATATTATTCTCCGAACATCATAGCAAGACTTTTTGGACCCATAATACCATCTGGTGTTAGTCCGTTTTCTTCTTGCCATGCTTTAATGTGTGCTTCTGTACCTTTACCAAATACTCCATCAGCACCAATTTCTAATTCTTCTTGTACTGCTTTAACAGTCGGTCCTCTTGAACCTACACGAATAGTTTCATATACTATCTTGCCAGGCTCCCAATGTCCGCCCATTACTTCCATAGCATGTTCGTAATGTTTCTTACGATCTTCTAATCCAATGTATCCACCGTTAATGCGTTTTGTTGCACCTTTAATATCACGACTGTCACAATATTTGTTTAAGTTGTTTGTATCCCAGAACCAACATGCTGAGTCTAGTGCGCCTTTCTTAGTGCGTACATAGTCTACTGCTTCTTCTGGAGACATTTCCATTTCTTTTGCAAATTCTGTATAGTTGTAACGTCCAGTTAATTGAAGTATACCACCGCCACGGAAACGCCAACCATCGCCGCTATCGGTATCGCCATTGTCCATTCGTCCAGCGTAAATAACATTCGCAATTTTGCGAGGCTGTCTATGATATTCTTGCGCATCTCTACCTGCCCTTTTAAAGTATTTGCCAAATAATGAATCAAGTGCTTTTGCACTATAGTTTAAATTTTCTGATAGTACTTTAAAGTTAGCTGATTCGTGTCCACACTGTGCAATAAACATTGCAACACGTTCTGGTGTGTTCATTTCCCATAGTGGAAGTATTTCACACATTGCATCGTACCAGTCTTCTGCTTCTTCGTTTCCTCGAAGCATTTCAATTACCATTTCTTCGGTAAAGTCGAATTCAAAATCTTCTGCTGACATTTTTTATCCTTTATAATATGATTCGTTTTAGTACTAAAGTAGTGTCTTTATTTTCAAATACAAGTTTGTCTCCGTATTTGCATATATTGTAATCTCCAACATATTTAGTAAGAAAGATTATTTCAGGGTATGAATTTGTTACATCAATTGACTCGGTAATATTGTTAATAGTTTTAGCAGTTTTGCCAAAGTCTATAAATTCAAATACTAGTTTATTAGCATATGGCTTCTTAATAGATAATACGTTGTCTTCCATAACAATCTCGTCTACATAGCTATTGCTAAAGAAATTCTTATAGTTATTAAGATTATTTTCTGACACAGTTATTCCATAACTGTCGGGATCAGTTGGCACTTGCATATCTAAATTTTCGATAGATAACTCTTTACTTTTGAACCCTTTATAATAACGGAATTTAAATTTATCAACGTGTGCTAGTTTTTGCACTCCGTCAGCTATTTCCATAATATTTTCATTTGACTGTCTATTTCTTTCAAGTTCAACAAAAACTCTATAGTTGCCGTCACTTTGTTCTCCAGCAGTTATATCTGCATCAAGAATAAATGAATACCCGCCTTCTAAAAATCTTACTAGATCGTCTCCCGGCTCTTTATGTTTAACTGTAAAACTAAGAGTAACAATATTTTTGTCATCTCCCATCTTAGATGCATACGCATCTATTTCAAAAATATGATATACTAAGTCTTTTAAGTCGCCGTTTCTAAGTCCCATTATACTGCTCCTGCTAACGGATCAGCAGCTGGTACATCCATTGCTGCTGTATCAGCACTTTGCATTTCTTCTTGTGCAGTTATACTATCTAAGTCTTCAACTTTGTTACTACCGCTGTATATATCTGCAATTAATTTCTTAGGCATTTGTATTTTAACTAACCATATTGGTTCACGGTCAAGTTTGCCTTTTTTGGATCCCGGACGTATATCATCAGGTGTACGAATTGTACGTGGCTTAATTACATAGTCCTTGCCCATAGATACTTTACAGTCGTAATCTAATAAACGTTGTCCGCCCATTGGATCTGGCATTTTATGTCGATCCCACATAAAGCTACATGTAACCCAATGCCGGTCAATAGTTGGTCCTTCTGCTAGTTCGCCGTCCTGCCAATTAGCATAAACGTAAACGTCTAACTCGTCAAGTACTCTTTCAAAATCTTTTAATACCTGGAATGAAGTATTACTATCGTAGATGCCTTCAATATTTTTTACAATGTCATAGATGTCTTGCATGGGTTATCCTATTTTACTTTATATACTTATTTATCATGGTTTGGTGGTTATAAGAACATTTTATCTTGATATCCAAATGCTAAATATATTTGTAGGGCAAGAAGCTTTACTAAAAGCAAACTGTCTTACTCCATTACTCACAGGAGGACAATTAATGGGTGCAAAGCGCAAAGTCGCTGCTAAGTCAAAGCAGCACAAGAATAATAATTACGATAACGTAATTAACATCAAGGGTGCAGGTAAGCCTGTCCAAAAAAAGACTCAAGTCACAATACTTCCACGTAATAGAAATCAAGAACAGTATGTACTTACACTGTTAGACCCTAAGAAAGATATAGTCTTTGGCGTAGGGCCGGCAGGAACAGGCAAAACTCTGTTAGCTGTACAAGTTGCTGTTAAACTATTTAAAGAAGGCCAGGTTGATAAGATTGTTGTTACACGCCCGGCAGTTAGTGCTGACGAAGACTTAGGGTTTTTACCAGGGACGCTAGAAGAAAAAATGGCGCCATGGACAAGGCCTATATTTGATGTACTTAGAGAATACTTTCACGCTAAAGAAATAGAAGGAATGATCGAAGAAGGCGTAATTGAAATATCACCATTAGCATATATGCGCGGCAGAACTTTTAAAGACGCATATATTATTGCAGACGAAATGCAAAACGCAACCCCTAATCAAATGAAAATGTTATTAACTCGTTTGGGAACAGGGTCAATGATGGCAGTAACAGGAGATCTTCACCAAGCTGACAGACTCAAAAATAATGGACTATCAGATTTTACTGAATTGTTAAAATCAAGTAATTCAGATACATTATCTGTAGTAGAGTTTGAACTTAGTGATATTGAGAGACACGCCGCAGTGGCAGAAGTTTTAAGAGTATACGGAGACGAATAAGCTTTAAAATTAAAGGGGGCGCAATGTCCCCTTTAACATTTCAACTAAGTATTCATTCTTAGTATAAACATAGTCCCAACTATAACCTTTTATTGGCGGCTTACCATTATTATCGTAAAATGTGTGTCTAATATAATATTCTTCTAACCAGACACGCTTCTTACTGCCAGACCAAATAGGCAACCAAGCAAACTTCTTTTCATACTGATGTTGATCAGTAAGACCTTTGCCATAGTAGCCATGGCCCATCATCTTATACAGCCATAGGCGCTTTAATACTAAGCATAGGATCATAGTCTAAGAGCGTGTATGCGCTTGTCTTAGTAGCCAGTAGTTCGTCTAGTGTTGCAAACTTAGGCATTAATAATGTAGGGCCTTTTACAGGCTTACGTGCAAGTTGTTCTTTAACTTGATCCATATGATTGCTATAGATATGACAATCTCCACCTGTCCATACAAAGTCTCCTACTTCTAGATTACAAATCTGTGCTAACATATGCGTTAGTAAACTATAGCTTGCAATATTAAACGGAACCCCTAAGAACATGTCAGCACTACGTTGGTATAGCTGACAACTTAGTTTACCATTTATAACTCTAAATTGACTCATAGTATGACATGGTGGTAGTGCCATGTCTGGAACTTCGGCAA
>Ga0209092_10001895_pt1 | contig 19736 bp, 21 predicted proteins | sample FraStrMetagenome_FD_187446 | JGI IMG/M metagenome (GOLD analysis project Ga0209092, IMG submission 187446) | Marine eukaryotic phytoplankton communities from Arctic Ocean - Fram Strait ARC3M Metagenome (SPAdes) (version 2) | ecosystem: Environmental > Aquatic > Marine > Oceanic | place: Fram...
AAATAATAATATGAAATCAAACAACGACAAATTCCTAGTTACTATTACCACTCGACTCATGGACTTCGAGTATGTAACTCACAGCCTGCATAGGTGTCACACTGAAGCCGAAGCCATAGCTAAGGGTTTCCGAGGTGTCTTTAGATCAGACAGCAAGGACATGGAGGTTCACATGGACAGGGGCAACTCCCTAGCCTATGAGGACATCGTGACTGGAGAGTGGCACGAGCTCATCGAGGTAGTTCGACTCAGCAACGAAGAGTATGACACTCTAGCTAAGTTCATTTAGCTAAAACATTAAACTCACAGAAAATAGAAAGGAAGAACAATGCCTAAGAAAACATACATATGCCACGCCAAGATCGCAATCCGAGTTGAAGCGGACGACGAGTTTGACGCTAGCTCCAACGCAGGAATGGAGATGGACATCGGAGACATCGACTGGGATGTTGAAGAGCTAACCGACGATCCCCTTGAGTGGAACATCTGCGGTGACTCATTGGTCAACATAACGTAGCTACAAAACAACGACTCGCATTCCGAAAGGGGTGCGGGTTTTTTTGTGCCTACTATGGACTTACTATGATCCCAACCTTTTAAAAAAAACATTTGACAACCTATTGCAAATCTGAAACATTAGCCCTGTCGGTATCTCCGACGTATAATAATAACTCAAAACAAAGGACTAATATGCCAAACTGGTGTTTAAATAAAGTAGTAGTAGCAGACCTTGAGGGGTCAAAAAAAACTAAAGAAAAGATGGATGCCGTTATACACGCACTTAATATGTGCAGTATAAACGATAGCCTAGAATTCTTTGACGCGATTATACCCAGACCAAAAGTTCGCGACGACGAATGGTATGAATGGAACGTAGCTAATTGGGGAACGAAGTGGGGAGCCAAGGAGCTATTCTTTGATGTTTCCGAGGGCAGGGACGAGGTTACTATAACCTTTGACACGGCTTGGTCTCCTCCTACTCCCATATTCGATGCAATCCATGAGCTAGGGCTAGATGTTGATGCCAACTTTGAAGAGCACGAGGGTGGATACGTGGGGACATACTTCAACGGGGTAGTAGAGAGCAGGGAGCCCGTCGAGCTCGTTGATGACGTTGATGATTTCGTAATAGCTAGCCCAAAGGGTTACACGAACAAAGAGATGTCGGACTTCATAATGGACAACAACATCGAGTGGGCTACCAAGGGTTGCATAGGCGGGGATAGTTCTCACATAGAGCTATACAACGAAGTAACTGGTGCTTCTCTTTGCAGGTATCCTTGGGATTCAAGTCTATCTCTAATGGAAGCGATATCCTTTGTAATGGATATGAACAAAAAAGAGAACGACGAGTCTAGCCATGTTGATGCTTAATGAGAGTCACGCCTCTAAGTTTGGACTTAAAGAGGCTATCATACTTCACAAAATTATATTCTATGTTCTGCTTAACAAGAAGGACGGAAGAAATCTACACAGGGGAAGATACTGGACATTCAACGGTCGCAAGGCTTGGTGTCTAGTATTTCCCTGTTTTTCCCACATGCAAATCTGGCGATCACTAAAGAACCTAGAGAAATCTGGTGCTTTGATTAGCGATTCATTTAACAAAAAAGCCTACGACAAAACTCGTTGGTATAGCTTATCTGATTCAATGATAGAAGAGGTAGCTAAGAGTAAATACTGGTCAAAAGCCATTTGCAAAACTGAAACCTACCGTAACAAAACTGAAACACCAATACCATTAAATAATATTATAGAAAATAATAATATATTGGACGAAGTTAAACCCTACTAAAGAAAGAAAATAATATGAGTCATTTCTACAACTGTTCAGATCCCGAGCCCTTCCTAACAAATGCACAAACACCACCCCAAGCTAGGAAGATTGGCGCGTATCCATCCGTAACTACCGTTATGGGAATTATTAAAGACCCATTCCTTGACGGCATCTGGTCTCCTAGCAAATTCGTTGAGCTAGCTAGAGAGAATCCCAACTGGGGCATGGATGAGATTCACCGAAGGAAGTTTGGTATGCGCCAATCCCCCGAGGACAACAGCGAGATGACAGCGTCCGAATACGGAACGACTGTCCATGGCAGGCTAGAGAAGCACATCGATAGCATCATCCGCGGGCAGGAGCCAAAGCTAGATAGCGACTGGGATGCTTGGGCGGAACCCTTCCTAAAGCACATCGTTGACAACAAGATTGAACCCGTGAGCGTTGAGTTCGTGGCTTGGGATGACGAGCTAAAGGTAGCGGGCAGTGTGGACTTCATCGGCAGGTTACCAGACGGTAAGTATTACATGGCGGACTACAAGTGTCGCGACTGCAAGGGCAAGGGAGGAAAGTTCTACGAGAAAAAGGACTGCACTCAGCTAGCTATCGAGAGTTGGATGTTAGCTAGGATGTGGGATTTAGAATACCTTCCCTTCATTACTAGTGTTTGTATTGACATTGGATCTCAAAAGCACTACCACAAGGAATGGAGCTTCAAGCAGATGCAAAAGGGGATCGAGAGATTCAAGCTAATGTCCGAAATATATTGGATGGACTTCATGAATGTTTAGCTAGATGCGGGCATTTTTATATAAATACAAACATCTGGATGAGGATGTCGAAACGGTTTACTATCAATGGAAAATAGCTAAGGACGAGCGCACCGCATTTAAGTATGCGTTTGGAAAAGCTAAGCAAAAAAATCAAGACACGGTCTGCACTAAGCGCGGATCTCACATTCAAATAATAGATGTAGAAGATTATGACGTATCTAAAATATTCCCAATTAGCCCAATACCGAAACGAGAACCTACCCAAGAAGTGTCCGATCATGGAGACTGGATGCTCTAAGCCCTGCGTAGATCACAACCACAAATCTGGAATGGTTCGCGGAGTTATCTCAATGGAAGCCAACACGTTTCTAGGAAGGGTTGAGAATAGTTTTCGCAGATTTGGGACTAGCTCCGAAGTTAGCTTATCATCCATACTTAGAAACATGGCTGACTACCTAGATAAGGGTGACACAAATATTCTACATCCAGTAGGATTAAAGCAGTTGGCGGGAAGGTTTGGTCGCTTACCCGTTGGTCAGCAAGAGTTTGCGTTGATGGGATTAAAAGTTAAAAAAAGTGAAATAAATGCTTGCACTAACTCCAAGCAACGGACATCTTTATACCGTAACTCTCTTACAAACTATGGAAAATAAAAACATACTATCGGAAATACAAACCGAACTCAAAGCCCCCAAGGGGCAACGCAATAACTTTGGCAACTACACTTATCGTAGTGCTGAAGATATTTTAGAAGCTGTTAAGCCCCTACTCGAAAAGCACAATGTCGCACTCGTTTCCAACGATGAGATGGTTGAGCTAGCTGGTCGCGTTTACGTTAAGACTACAGTTATTCTCGCGCAGGACAACACACCATTCGCATCCGCATCGGGATTTGCGAGAGAAGCATTAGAGAAGAAAGGTATGGACGTAGCTCAGATTACTGGGTCATCTGCATCTTACAGCTCTAAGCGTGCTCTAGGAAATCTCTTGTGCATTTCGGATTCCGCGCTTGACCCAGACAAAACAAACAAGCATGGTAAAAACTCTCCAGTTACTTCCACGAAGGAAGTAGCTACTACTAATGATGAACTAATATAGGAGGCTATATAATATGGAAAAATACGATAATACAAATCGCGGTGCAATGTTTAAGAACGACCGCAAGAAAACTGAAACACACCCAGACTTGGGTGGGACTCTTGATGTTGGTGGGGTTGAATACTTCATCAATGCTTGGAAGAAAACATCCAAGGCAGGCGCACCGTTTTACTCTCTGTCTGTTACCAAAAAGGAAGCCAAGGTTGCTGAAGCAGTAGCCGAAGAGGTTCCGTTCTAACCCGCCTGTTGTTGGCGGTAGCCCTAAGCATGGCTCAAAACTGCTTACCCTTTTACAATAATAAAAAATAATACAATGGAAACAAAAGACCCTACACCACTTCCTTCTAGCGGAGAAGTATCCCACTTTGCAACTGGTGCAAAAAGAGACACGATGCGAGGCAAAGGCTTCCCATCTTTAATCCCGACCTGCGCGTTAATGGCTATAGCTAAGCGTTTTGAGGACGGGGCTAACAAATATGGCAGAGATAACTGGACGAAGGGCATTCCCCTTTCTAGATACTGCGATGCAACTAACCGCCACCTATGGGCATTCCGAGACGGATGCACCAAGGAGGATCACGCGGGTGCTGTCCTGTGGAACATAGCCTGTTGGATGCAAACAAAAAAAATGATTGACGACGGGGATCTTCCAGAGTCTCTTAATGATCTTTAATTCAACCCAAATAATAAAAATGGACTACATCGACACATATATAAAAAATTACAAGAAGGCTTACGAGCGAGAGTTTAGTGAGCCACAAGACAAAGAAATGTCAAAGGAGTTTGTAGCTAAGGCTCGCAAAGACATCCAATGGGGTAAGGACAACGGTCTTATCCACGAGATGTGCATGGAGGACTACATAAAGACTCAGACTAGATTCAGAGGAAACATTACGGATAAGATTCGTAATACAGTTATAGAGGCGGAGTTCATGCCCGATCAGCTATTGGCTGACTACTATGGACTTTCCGTGTGTTCTATTTCTAAAATTAAGAGAGCTCACCGAGAGTCCTTGGAATCCCCTAAATCAGATAGCTAGATATGGAAGATGTTCGCTCGACAGAGGCAGAAGCCTCGGTCATAGCTAGCTGTCTCTCCAACGATGACTCGCTTACCTATGATTCTATATCCAAAATCATTACTAAAGATGATTTTTACGAATACAAATACGCTTTACTTTTCAAAGCCATCGGGGAACTGATTAACACGAGCAAGGAAATCAATGAGATTACCTTGACCGAGAAGCTTAGGAAAGAAAACACCTTGGATTCCGTGGGCGGTATGCCTGCTATCTTCGCAATCATGGATTCCCCTAGCACGCCAATGGCGGGTATGGAGTCCGCAAAGATTGTGTTGGAGCACAGCAGAACTCGACAGCTAAACAGAATATACAAGCTAAAGCTAGAGGAACTAGCTGAGGGTGGAGATGTAACCGAAATAGCTTCCACTACGGAGACTGCTCTTCGGGGAATCATGTCCGACAGTAGCGTAGCTAACTCCTTAGAGGAGGCATCCAAGAACCTAAAGGACAGACTGCACAGCATTCTGGACGGGACTTACGAATCCAACAAGATACCTACGGGAATTAGCCACTTGGATCTAAAGCTAGACGAGGGTGGCATTGGCTTGGGAGAGGTGTTTGTAATTGGAGCACCGACATCCTGCGGCAAGTCTCAGCTAGCTTTAAATTTAGTTCTAAGGTCTTCCATCACGGACGATACCCCGAGCTTGATATTTAGTTTTGAGATGCCCGCCAATCAGCTAACGAAGCGCATGGCACAAACAACGTCCGCAGTAAACCTAAAGAGGTATGTGGACAAGGTAGCTACCAAGGAGGAGATGCAAGCCGTGGACGATGCCATTGACAAAATTGGCAAAGCACCTATCTATACCGAGCACAGCGTGCGGAGCGTAGACGAACTCAGATCCAAGGCTAGGATGATGAAGCGCAAACACGGCATAAAGCTCATAGTTGTTGACTACCTACAGCTAGTGCCCTATGATTCCAAGCTAAGTAAGCACGAGGGTATCTCCAAGGTATCCCATGCGATCAAGCAAATGGCTATGGAGTTAGATGTCGCTGTTATACTTCTAGCGCAGATCAACAGGACGGGAGCCATGAGAGAAACTGGCTTAGTGTTGTATGACCTAAAGGATTCTGGAGACATCGAGAACGATGCGGACGTTGTCCTCCTAATGTATCCCAAGGGAGGAGACCTTGACCATTGCAGAAAGCATCTAGAGGACGGGACAACCTACCTAGAGATGGAATACAATGTAGCTAAGAACAGAGAAGGCGAACGAGACCTAAAGGGTAAATTTAGATTCCTAAATCACATAGGGAGATTCCAATAACAAACCAATAAACTAAAATGTCACATAAAAGCTCAGCACCATTATTCAAACCAGATACCGAACAAGTCCTCGTAAGAGGTTTAAACGCAATGACCAAAGCCTGCGATGCCCTGTCAAAGCAGAACGAAACCCTTAATCACGACATCGAAAAGATGAAACACAAGATAGCTAGGTTGCAGGAGAAAATCCTAGTCAATCAAGATACAAAGGAATAGTTAGCTAAGCAACTTGACAATTCCATAAATTTTAAACAATTTATGTTATAATTTTAACCTATGCCTAGGAACTACAGAAAAGAATACGATAACTACCAAAGCAAACCAGAGCAACGGAAACGCAATGATGCACGAAAAAAATCAAGACGCAAGATGGTCAAAGAACTTGGAGAGTCTAAACTTCGTGGCAAAGATGTTGACCATAAGGATCGCAATCCTCGGAACGCTTCTCGGTCTAATCTTCGTATTCAAACAAAATCAAAAAATCGTTCTAGGAATAAATGATTTATCGGTAATCCAGTTAAGCAATTACTGGAGGGTGGTTTTCAAGTCGTTGTGCCTCCTTATTGATTCCGATACTAATCAAAGTCTCACCTCACTAAACTGGGGTGGGGCTTCTTGATATGAGAGACTGGACAAAATCTAAATCGTGGAAGAGGGGACAAGATACCGAAAACGGTAGGTTCCTTCGTGTGTTCTCCTTAGTAGATGACAACCCTAGGAAGGCTACTATGGACGATCAGATGAAGCACATAGACTGGCACACGCTTATAGGGACGATTGATGTCAAAGCCATGAAGCGCGTAAACAGGGGCGGAGATTTGCAGACGGAGTTCATGTGGATAGAGTTTAGGAACAGGGCGGGCACTAACGGATGGATATTCGGAAAGCAGGACTGGATAGCTTTTGAAATGCTAGACGGTTTTCTATTAGCTAGGACTAAGGATCTTCGGGATCTAGCTAACGAGCTGTGCAATACCGATGTGTTTGTTCAAAGAGCGTGTGATGCTTTGTATAAAGCTTACCAAAGGAAGGGGAACAGCGACGTTATATCCATGATTAAGTTCTCGGACTTAGACAAGATACCCCATATGTATATTAGGGATTCAGACTACGTTGAGGTAGCTACTCCTAGTCCTTTTCTCTAAGTCTAGATAGTCTCTCCTCTACGCCCTTACCTCTTCCCGCTTGCCAATAATAAATTTTACCTGCAACTGGGACGTATTTAGCGGATCTCATATCTTTAGCCTTACGAGCATCCAGTATGTCCTTCGTGATGTCATCAAGAATTCCTACCTGCGGGGGAGAGATGGTTTTTACGAACGCAGATCCGAAGCCCTCCTTGCGAGCCTTAACTGTTGTATACTTAGATATACCAAACATCCGCAGAACGTGGTTCCACCAGAAATCCTCGGGGTCTATCTCGCGGTTCATCATCACGGCTTTTAGTATGTCGGCACTACCATTTGTTATGGTTGTGAATACTAGTATCTTCATCATGTCCGTAGAAGCTTCGCCCACCTTCTGGGGGTTTCCTTCCGACAAACCCTCCATGAGCTTAACCCAAGTTCTCTCTCTGATGAAGTTAAATTGTTTTATCGTGTAGGATTTTAAGCTATACGCTATTCTTAAATTTGGATTCTTGGCGTATTCCAACGGCATCTCCGTAAGGGAAATTGGAGCAATGTCAGCTAGCTCATTGTAGATTGCCTCTACTACTAGGTCACTCTTTACTCCGTTTTTCAGGTCTGCTATTGTTGCGTATGCGTCTTCGCCCTGAATTCTTTTAAGTCTAGCTAATGCTTTTTTATATTTTTTACTATTTTGATTAGCCTTGGCTCCCTTTTGGAGAACATTATATGTCGCATTTATATTAGCTTCCTTAGCTAACTTGTCCATTGCGCTAAGACCAGTCATTTTAAATACGGTATCCACGGATTTGGAAAAAGCTCCAGCGTCCTTGTGCTCGGCAGAAATGCTTTCCTTAGCTAAGCCCAAATCCTCCATTTTAAATTTCTTTGTCCCCAGAGTTGCTTGAACCGTGGGGAGCAATCCGTTCTGAACCATTGAGAAGTAGAAGTCACCTAGCTGAGTAAGCGTGGACATCGGGCTACCCATCGCGGCAATATACCCCAAGTTTTTGGCTCCCTTTACAAATCCAAACTGGCGACCGTGTTGACCAAACCTAGCTTCTACAACGCCCTGCACAACATCAACTTGATCCTGTCGCAGTCTGCCTTGACTAACCATCTTGTCCATCACTTTACCGAGCCTGCCAGAAACTGGATTAACGCCCGCTGTTTTTCCAGAGAACCCGTCTCCAATCAACTTTTTGGTTTCGATGGATGTAATGCTCTGCTCTAAATATTTGCTTAACGCCTCCATTGGGCTAGCGTAATACTGTAGCTGACTGTCTTCGATTAACGAAATCCGCCTTTCTTTTGAATTGTTGGGCTCGCCTGCTCCCGACCTGTATAACCTAGACCTAGCTAGTTTTTCTAGCATCATCTGGCGTTCTACTGGACTTAGTTTTTGACCCGTTGCTCTTTCGTATCTAGCTATCTCTCCGTCCACGGAAGTCATGTCGTAGCCCATGGACTCCTTCAAGCCCTTAAAGTCATCGACGGATCTAGGGAAGTAGTTCTGTATAAGGTTGGGATCTAATCCTAATCCAACAGCCTCTTGACCAACACTACTTATTAACCCCCGAACCCTAGCGTAGTCATCTACCATTCCGTATCTTTCTAGGATTTCTTTTCCCTCCCTAGCTAAGCCCTGAATTCTTTCGTTGTCGCTAGCTACCTGCATTTCGCTTCTGTTAAACCTACGGCTCTTTCGTGAATTGCTTTTCTTTTGGTAGCGTATGTCTGAACTGTCTGGATCAAATGCGCCAGAGTTAGCTGTAGCTGATTTGATTCCATTCTTGTTCCATACAGCAATTGAATTTAATCCATACCTAGGGCTGTTGGTGTCTTGGTATTCCGAAAGAACAATACCATCGTATCCTAATGACTTCAGTGATTCGGAAACTATCTTAAATTCGTAGTCACCAAAAAATCCATCTTTCATTGAACCAAATCGAGAGCTAACAACTTCGTATTCTGGGGACTTACCTTTAAACTTAGCTATAATAGTCCTTTGTAATTCATCCAAACTGTCAGAATTTCTGGGATCAAATATTTCTTTGGCATTGAGGAATGCAGGCATGACGCTTATTCCAGCTAAGTCCTCACTCACATCACCCTCAAACCTATTAGCCTCTGGGTCTCCCTCCATCCTTTGGGGAAAGGGTTTCAGATACGCCATCTCGGAGGAAAGATCTGGATCGGGGCTAAAGAAAACCCAATTTTTTAATCTTTCGCTTCTGGTTTCAAATTTTGTAAAATCTTCTTTCGTGCCGTGATACAGCATCATTGGAGTTCCGTCCTCTTGGACAAGCACTCCTTTGCCAAACCACTTTTTAAATGCGGGTGTTCCCTTTACCTTAGGAGTAATGGCGGGTCTCTTCCCTAGCTGATTTCTACCACCCCTAGCTATAGCTTCATCGATTTGCTCTTGAGTAGTTTTTACAAACGCTTGAGCTGGGCTAGAATCTATATTGTCTTCTTCTACAAAAGCTCTGATTCCAGCTTGGGCTCCAGTAAGAAGGGTTCCAATTTCTTTCTCGCTTTTATTTTCATACGAAGGATAGGCACGCCTAACTTCTTCGACAAACTCTGGTCTCATTATGTCCATCAAATTTATTACTCTGTCGGGAACAGCAAAATCAGATCCCCCAATGCCTATCTTGTAGGTGCGGTGAGCTCCGTCATCTGGTTGGGATACTCCGTTGGGTTTAAATACAGCGGTTATGTCGCGAGTTTTAAAGTTGTTATCCCTAAGGTGTCCATCCATTAAATCTTTGTTTTCTGGAACAATTCTAGTAAGCTTGTCCCACAAGGAATTAGGTGTTTCTGACTGAGACCTAAGGTTGTCGGTTCCCCCAGTAAACATCCTGCTTCTTAGTGCTACCCCAAAAGCCTTTCTTGCATTACCTTGATCTAGCAAAGAATCTTTGTTTGGGAATTTTTCGTGTATTCCAGAAATTGCCCTAAGTAGCGGACCGTCTGTTGGATTGGGAGTTCCGTCTTTTTTAAATCTAGAGCTATTAGCTACGGAGTCCTCTAGTTGATTTATAAATTTATCTACGCTGCCGAAACTAGCTACGACGTTATCGTATACAATCTCAGCTGTAACTCTATTAAAATAATGCTGAGTGCTAGGATCTCCAGAAACTACCAAAACCAAGTCTGCTTCGCTAGCTAACCTAGCCGCTTGTTCTGAGGACGTAGCCCAAGTGTATTTACCAGACTTTCCTTTTTTGTTTAAAGCATACCCGATGCCCGCATCTAATTCATAAGACTTACCCGTAAGGGGGCTTTTATATTTGCCTATTCCAAATTGATCCGCTTGCCAAACAACTACGTTTAAGTTTTGGTCAACCGCATCATTAAGTAACTGAATAATATCAACCGTATTTTCTTTTGTTACATTTGAATTCTTTGCTGGCTTGTTTCCAATTCTTACCATTGGAGCCTTGGTTAGATCCTTAGCTAAGCTAAATTTAGTTGCCCTGAATCCCGCGTTCAGCGGTCCCTCGTCTCCTCTAATAAAGGACTTGCTAACCTTGGCACTGAAGCCCTCTGGGTCTTTGGCAAATCGAGAAAAAGAATTTAAAAAATCAACAACCTCTACATCACTCTCGGCTTCTTTGAACAGACCCTGCATACCAAATCGTTGCATCAAGTTGTTTAGCCACACCTTAACTCTGGTCTTAGTGTTTAAATCCAGAGTTGTGTATTGCCTAGCTAGCTCCCCAACTGTTTGAGCTAAGAACTCTTCGTTCTGTATGTTTGTGTCGTATTGGGACAGGAAGTCCTTTAGCTGATTGTTGATCTCGGATCCTGCTTCCGTGGATCTAATAACGGACTCAAACATATCTTTAGTTATGAGCTGTAGTTCAGTGTCTGTTTTAGCTTTCTTTCCGAGAACGGTGTGCAAGAGTTCGTGAGCTACGGTGGTTGCGTCGGACTCCGTTGCGCTAATACCTATTGTGTTAGACATAGGATCGTAGAAAGAATCACCTTCTTCGATAACCTCAATCTTTACATCTATGTCGAGATCTCCAAGAATTTTAACAGCACTTTCAATGTGCTGATTAACTATTGGTGCATTGGGGTTAGCTTCGTTTAATATAGCTTGGCTATTTGTTACGTCAGCTTGGGGCTGAGATTGGAATCTACGTGAAAGTTTTTCCTGAGTTGATTGAGGCAGGTCTACAGCTAGCTCGTTTGCATTAGCTAATGCCAATGAAAGTATTCTGTAGTCATCTGGATTGCTTTTAGACATCTCTAATAGCTTATCTTCAAAGGGCTTAGCAATTTCTTTTGCTTCCGTTATAGCCCTGCCCGTCTCAAGTTCGTATTGGCGAAATTCTCGAACGAACTCCTTGCCTGCTCGACCCAATCGTCGACTCATGGGTGTAGCTATCTTTGATGCAAAGTCAGTGAAGCTATTGGGGTTTGTAATTTTGTTTTGTTGGCGTGTGTCTGGCTCTGGGACAGCATTGTTTTCTATTGCTATTCCCGCGAACTTAGATCCCAACTCGGGGTCAGCTACATCATTGGCGTTAATACTTCCGTCCATAACTCCAGCGGACATTCTGTCGGTTTGTGTAACTATATCTTGAGCCTTGGTAGTAACAACATTCATGCCTCCACCAATCAAGAATCCAATCATTGCGGACTCTACGACTCCCTGAGTGATTGGTCTGTTTTCATCATACTTAGATATATCACTAGCTATATAATTTATTAGACCAGTTTGAGCACCCTCGGTTGCGCCCTCGATAAGTCCAGCTCCTGCATACTGCTTGAGCCGATCCATGAATACTTTCTTAGTGACGGAACCTCCCCCTAACAAGGGTTTAAGTATAGCACTTGCTCCCATGGCGTTCAACGCATACATGGGCAAAGCGGCTATTGACCCAACTTTATTGGACTCTTTTATTTGTTCGTTTGTTGCTGTTGCCGTAGTGACACCCTGCGTAGCTAAGTAATCGTCCCGACCTTGCTGTGCTCCCATGGCTAAACCAAAAGCTCCTATAGTAGCTTTGCCCTTTAGTGACCTGCCCTTTGTTAGCACTCCAAGTGCTAGGTAGGGAAGAGTGCTTCCTGCACCAGAAAATAAGTTGTAAGCAAAGCCCCCTCTTTCGCTTTCTGGAACACTGGAAAGTATAGAATCGTTTACGTCTGTTCTAAATTCAGATACGTTCTTAGCTAACTCAAAGTTACCGCTAAACTGACCCAGTGCGGATGTTACCGCTTCGGCGGAACCTATAGCTAAATCAATGCCTGCCGCGGGCACTGCCTTTAGGTAATCACCGAAGGACTTTGAACCCTGCGAGGACTGTTGAGCTCCAGCCATTCTGGCTCTCATTTCATCCAAGGATACTGGCTTGGCGGGTTCCACGGAGGTGTTTGACTTTGAGGCTTCTCCCGAGTTTTCGCTAACACGAGCCCTCAATTCCTCTAGAGATACTTTCTTGGCTGGTTCAACTGCCATATTATTATTCTTCTTCGTCGTTAACTAGCGGATCATTGAATCCACCTAAATTTGTAAGAACAGACCAAGACTGTCCATCGTGAACAAACACTCTTCCGTCATCGGCATCATACATTTGATATGGTTTTGGATTTGTAACAGCACTTATTTCTGGGGGCTTGGCATCCAAGATGTATCTTCCTGCTGGTGTTTGAGCAAGTTGTTGAAATAATGCAGAATTAAACGATAGGGGTTGCTCTGAGTCACTCCAAAATCCGTCTTCAGTTACGGTCATTCCTCCTGTATTTGGATTTACTATTACTCCTTGATCTTTCATCATGGAATACAGGGACTTAACGTCGGGCATTTTAACATCGGAGTGCCTAGTGTCCTCGCCTAATTCTTTTTCAAGCAACTTATTACCCAACCTCATTTTTTCAATCTGAAGTTCGGCTAGCATATCTTTTAAACTTTTTTCATTTTGAGCTTCTTTTCTGCGCTTAACGATGCCACTCATCATTTTTTCAACATACTCTGGGGACTTGTTGTTATCACGTGCCCACTTCATAAGACCCTCGTCATCCTCAGCTATTTCTTTTTCGTATTCTAGCTGTTCCGATGTTTTTTGTTCGTCTGGCATACCAGCGGGTGCAGGAGAGTCCTCTGGGGCTCTAGCGGGGGTAGACCCCTCGGGAGTGCCAGCAAGAGCTTCTGGGGGTGTTTCTGTCCCTTGTAGGGCTTGCTCTGCCTTAAACCTTTCGGATAGATTATTCTCAATGGAATCCGCGCTATACATTTGTTTAGCTGTTTCGTTTCCGTAAGTTAGTTTACCATTGGTATCAATAAATGAAACCATTCCTGCTTCTGGTGTATCAGATATCATTGGAGTAGAATCAAACTCTTGGCGCATCAATCCACTAAAGGACTTCTGAGACTCTTGATTTTTTTGAAAAGCTTCTAGAGTTTCCCTGTCTATCGGATAAGTCATGCCGCTCGCAGTTGTTCCAGCATAACCCTGAGTTCCCTCAATTCCGTCGGGTAGCATTCCCCCTACGGCAGATTCTAATGAACGAGGATCACCAAAGCGATCAGGATAAGCACCAGCTAAACCTCCAACATTTTTTTGTTCTAGTTCTCTCAATCCTCTTTGCTCTAGTATTTGGGCATCACTAAGTTGACCAACTTGGGGAGCCATTCCTATACCCTGTAGCGAACTTCCTTGGGTAGCTACGGGAGCCATACCTACACCACGTTTTGGAATTTCTGTCTGCATTGCGCCTTGCGCTTGCATTTGAAGTAACTTTTGTATTTCCGAATTCCCTTCGGGTGTCATTGGATCCGATGACACTGGTGTAGCTAAGTCGTATTGTTCTTGAACGGTGAGTGGTTGTGAAGGAACTGCTGTAGCTAAATCAGATTTATCTTGAACGGTGAGTGGTTGTGAAGGAACTTCGGTAGGACTAGGACTCATGTCTGCTTCGCCATTTGAGGAACCCCTTGCTTTAAAACTATCTAACTCTTCTTGGGTAAAAGGTTTTGAAAGTTCTCTTTCTTTAGCCCCATACATTTTATCTCCTATAAATCCACCAAGTCCTTCGCCCATTAGTTCAGACAATCCTTTGCCATCTTCCCTGAGTTCGCCTACGGCATAATCAGCTAACGTATATGCCATAACGGGAACATTAAACCTGTTAGCCATAGATGCCGCACCAATTAAGTTCTTTCCCGTCAACAAATTAGAACCAAAATTTACGGTTCCTGCCCCTAAACGCAGAGCGTCCCTTGCCCCAACGGCGGTATTAGCTACGGTCGTGGCGGCATTGGCGTTGTTAGCTAAGCCATCCTGCATGGCTTGCTGGTCGGTTGGGAGGGTTCTTTGGGGTGGCGGAGTCGCCATGAAATTGTTCGCAGTACTCATAATCTTATTGTATCATACTTTACTTAGCTAAGTGGAAATTTTTTATTTAAATATTTTTTTCTTTTCGAGCAAGCGTTGCATCCTTGTATGTCAGTTCCAGCCACTTTGTCGATCATTTTGGCTATGGGTTGTGCAAATTTTTCAACAACGTCCCCCAGTCCGACTGTTAATTCAGCGTAGTCTTCTTCGAGGTCTTCTGTTTTTTTAGGATTTTCAGGCAATCCTTCTGGATTTCGTTCATGTATGCTCTCTACTTGCCTTTTAGTTAAAGTCAACGGCTTGGGCTTATGCTGGATAATACTCTTCATTGGTTTTTGTATTTTTCCTACTACTCTTCGTCGTCGTCCTCGTCGTCGTCATAGCCAGCGGGCATCTTGGGGCAATCGCAATCAGCACCCTTAACCCATATGTGAACACTTTTAACTCTGTATGAGTATCCTACCACAAAAGGAAGAGTGTATGTAGTGCTTAGTTCTTTAAGGTCTCCAAAAGGAAGATCGGTTGTTTGTGTAAAACTAAAAAGAGTGGGCTTAACGTCTTTCCACGTAACATCGGCATTTTCGGGCTTGGTTCCAGCATAGGACTCTTTTCTTTGTATTCTAATGCAACCCTGATAAGTAAAACCCTTTGCTAGATATTGAGCCTTTAAAGTAAATTTGTCTTTTTGGAGGCGATACTCCTGAGAGCTTGTCCTAAGTGGGTAATCCGAAGCACCATAACGACCTGTGTCTGGTGTTGTGCCAAGGGCTCGACTCTCTGCCGCACTTGTGGTATCTGCACCAGATAGTGTATATGTTTGATGCCCTACCCCAGCCCAAGTAATTTTTTTTGTTGTTGGCGTATACTCACCAGTAGGATTACCGAAATTATACATAACAAGATCACTCTGTCTCAAGCCGTCAGGGCGGTCACTGCAAGCGGCGATTACACCATACGGCAAATTTGGTCTACTTCTAAATCCGTCATCCCACCAATCATCCCAACTTCCAGAATTAGGGCAATCAACCGTAACAGTCCTATATTGCTCGTTATCGTCGTCGTCAAAATATTGTTCCTCATATGTATTATTATACGTAGTTCTAACAGTTGTCTTTTCACTATAAATTTGGCAAGTCTTTTCATCCTCAGGGTTTGTTTCATCTTCTTCAGTGCTAGAACTAGAACTAGAACTAGAGCTAGAGCTAGAGCTAGAGCTAGTAGCGGGACCAAGACCACCACTACCTTGAATACCACCACTACCTTCAAGACCACCACTACCCTCAAGACCACCACTACCTTGAATACCACCACTACTACCGCTACTACTGCTACTATCGCTATCTGAGCTGGGAGGCAATGCTACCTGCCATTTTCTAACACTAGTAATACTTGCACTAGAATGTTCACCAGCACCGTAGCTAGTAAGTGTTTCTGTTTTATAATATTTCCTATCTGGGCTACCCGTCGTCGCCACATAACCCGCTTTTCCGCACAGTCGAACGTCGTATCTTTCGCTTTCGTGATATGAGCCAACTCTTGGCGAGAAACATAAGTGCAAATATTTTCCCAATTCCTCGCGAGGAAGGGACTCACCATCAATAGGCTGGGGACATTCGTAGCATTCAAAAATACTCATTAAAAATATAAACTTCCCCACTGATGAGTACCACCGCACGTTGCTATAGATTGAGATCCAGCTATACCCTGATCGATTTCAGGATCGTCTCCATCCCATTCTATGTAAGCTATCATACGATAGTCTTCGGTAGAAGAAGTGTCTCCACTGGTTTTCTTTACTTCTGCGCTCGTGGGATCGCCATCCTCATCGAAAGTAACTTTTAACCACAACTCATCTGGCTTTCCGCTAACCTCGAGTCCTGTTGCTACTACAGTATTAACCGACCCACTCATTACTTTCAGACTACCGCCCCCGTCATCTATTACTTTAAATGCGTATCGACTATCTGTGCATCGACCAAAACTTTCATACATTTTTGGCATGAGTTTTAATTACTAAGAGGTAGCGTCGTAAAGGATATCTATATTTACCGCGGCTTCAATGTCACTAGAATTTGTAAATTCTATAGCAAGAATATCTCCGTCTCCGTAAAAATCTGCTCCAGTTAATTCATCCCCACTAAAAACCCTAGATACACCAGCTGTTAATGTTCCAGAAGTTCCTAGGGCTATGCCATTTGCATTTTTTAATTGAAATGATCCTGTCGCACTTGATTTAACTGCTAGAAACGAAAGTTCTGTTGAGGCATTATTTGCAAATACATCTACAGTTGCACTGCTAGAAGCGGCAACAGTTTCACTAGCCGCGGATTTAGCAGAGGCAGTAAATGTTTGTGATAGACTATAATTTCCAGAAGTTCCAGAAAACGTTTTTGTTGATGATATTGTTAGTGACATAGTTTATTTATTTTAACATGGTTATATTAACTTTTGGGGAAAAAGGGCATCTTCAAAGTCTTCATCAATGTGAAGGCAGTATTGAAATAGTTTGTATACACCTCCAGTGCATAGCATCTGGATTTCTCCATCCCAAGACAAAGCAAATGGAAAGAAAATTTTGGTTTGTTTTCTGTCGGATCCCGAGCCCTCAAATGTGACTAGATCCGCTATTCCAGTAGGAATTGTTTTGCCCCCGTTAGCGTCTTCATGGACCAAGCTTGGCGAGCTGTCCAGTTTTCCATCTGAATCTACATCAAATTTATAAGCGTAATACTCCTTTTTGGGAGTATCTTGTATGTCTTTAAATAAATCTAATTTTATTGTTTGGGTATTGTCGTTTATAAATAAGAATGAACGTCCATCAAAAGAAAATGGTTTTGCGGAAGCAGTAGCTATATCTTCATCGTTAATAATTGATACTAGTGGCTCAGGCTGATGAGAGTCCCCTTTTTCTGCGGCAACAGCGGCAGAGGCTTCATCGTTTTTAGAGGTTTCGGCTTTTTCGGTTTCTTCAATCCAATTGTTTGCTTCTCTTGGAGTCATGTCCTCTTGGATTATTTCTCCGCCTTGCATCATATCAAATGTGTTGTCCGAAGAGTTGTGCTTGAAGGTTATTCCCTCTTCTTGACCCAAGTCATTTCCAGCACTAACAAGTCCTTGTCCTTCTAGGTTTCTTTCTCCGCCTAGGACTTTATCTACATAATCTCTAGTTGTTAAGCCCGAATTATCATCAGAAGAAAAAGAACCCGCGACCTTGGACTCCATCTGAGCCAACATATCAAGAACCCTAGATTCTAATCCGCTTACTGTAGATACAGCCTCCTGAAGACTAGAAACAGTTGAACCGCTGTCTTGAACCCCTGAATTTGTTTTTGCAGAAACAATTTGCTCATCAATACTAATAGATTTAGGACTAGCAATTTGAGTTGAATCATGAACAATGCCCCCCACTAGATCCTCAAACTCACCCATTGTCATGGGCGGAAGAGGTAAAATTTGAGAATCAATACTTACCTTATTAGAATTTGGGTTCTGTCCTACTTCGGAAACTTGGACATCTTCCTGTATGGGCTTAACATTCATTTATTCTGCTGGAACTGTTTCTGTAGGCAATAGCACTTCAACAATTTGTTCAACCCATATATTGTATTTCCAATGAGATGAAGATCTTTCAATTTCTATGTAGCTACCTCTAGCTATGGTAGCTGGTGTAGTTGCGGGTATTGTTACGCTAGTTCCACCAAACGAAACAGTTTTTTGAGCCCTTAACGAAGACTTTACATTTATAGAAATAATGGATTTAGATGTGCTTTTAGAGGTTGAATCCGAATCGCTTCTATTGATCGAATTGCTTTGAGAGGTTGAATCCGAGGAGCCTACCCCTGTGCTACTTGTGTTCGTTGAACTACTTGAAGTTCCAGAGGAATCTCCAACTGAACTCGATGAACTTGTGCCACTGCTTGAGCCACTCGAATTATTTGTTCCAGTAGAACTAGACTTAGAATCTACATTTGAAGTATTTGTTCCAGTAGAAGATGAGTCATTAGTTCCACTTGAAGTTCCAGTTGAAGTTACATTACTATTTGAGTTTCCACTTGAATTTGAAGTTGAGTTTCCACTTGAATTTATATTGCTATTACTGTTAGAACTTGAATTGCTATTAGAACTTGAATTTCCGCTCGTATTCGTATTAGTATTAGAATTGCTTTGAGTATTAGTTTGATTGTCGGTAGTAGAAGATCCACTTGTTAGATTATGTCCTACGTTTGTTTTTGAAAATGAAGTAGTGCTCGTGATGGCTTCTACGTTAACATTTCTTGCGGGATCAGATGCAGATGGAACAGCATCTATCATAGATCTAGTAGTCCTTGAGGATTTACCACTGTCCACCGTGTCCGTTCCCGACATGGCTATATCTTGAGTCATGTCGGAACTAATACCTCGGGTTGAATTACCCGACCCTGCACCACTAACGTCAGAACTGCTACTGCTACTAGAACTTGAACTGCCACTTGTGCTAGAGTTACCACTGCTAGAGTTGGAACTGTTTGAATTCCCTGAAGTGCTACTTGTGTTATTTGAAGTAGAATTAGAGGTAGAATTTGAATTAGTATTTGAGGTCCCAGTTGAAGTAGAATTGTTTGTCCCTCTCGTGTCAGAGCTACTTGTAGAAGATGTGTCATTACTTCCACTTGTTTCAGTAGTGCTTGAACTTGTTCCAGAGTTTGATCCACTAGAATTAGAAACAGAAGTATTCGACGAACTTCCAGTTGAATCAGATTGAGTAGTATTGGTGGAATTGGAAGTAGAAGAAGAAGTTCCGCTTGAATTATTGTTGGAGTTAGATTCTGTTTCGCTTGTTGAATTCCTAGTTACCGAAACCTCAATAGCTTTATTAAATGGCTGTGGTTGATAGTTATTAGAAACAACAGTCGAATCATTGTCTGGAGCACCCCAACTAAACTTTCTAGTAATCTTTGCCTTTAGTCCAACTCTGGGTGCTTCCTTGTAGTTAGCTACGAAGACAGGGGATTCAGTTCCCACGATTTCTGCACTTATAAGCTCGTCGGGAAATATAGATACATTTCTTTTTTCATACCAAACCTGCTCTGGTAGGTATGCATTAGAATTAACATCGCTAGCTAGGATCTTGTAGCTAAGGGATCTAAAGGAATCCACGGGCTCAATCTGTATAGCTTCCGTTGCCGATATTGTTCCAGTCGCTGTAGACGAGGGGACAATCTGCCTAGCTACAGGTATAGCTATGCCATATGTCTTGTCTATTTCAAATAATGTATTT
>Ga0209092_10001896_pt1 | contig 19731 bp, 14 predicted proteins | sample FraStrMetagenome_FD_187446 | JGI IMG/M metagenome (GOLD analysis project Ga0209092, IMG submission 187446) | Marine eukaryotic phytoplankton communities from Arctic Ocean - Fram Strait ARC3M Metagenome (SPAdes) (version 2) | ecosystem: Environmental > Aquatic > Marine > Oceanic | place: Fram...
GCCCACAAAGAATGATCCAAGCTAATTTAGCCGGGAACAAAATAAGTGACCTTTTGCCCAGATCAAGGAACGTCACCTTTTGCTGTTTTTTCAGGGTGACTTATTTTGCTGTCTACGGTACGCCTCGTACTTGTGAGTGTGAGTACCCCTCGTTGTGCATGTGAGGCTTGTACTATACGTAAAAATCTGCATTCCCCTCTAGTGTTCCCAAAACGATTATTTATGTACATTGTACTGGACGCACTTGCTTTGTATTGGAGTATGTCGTATGGAATCATGATCTATGTATTCCGCGTCTTTGTTTGTCCCTGACGCGGAATACATAGATCATGATTCCATACGACATACTCCAATACAAAGCAAGTGCGTCGTTTGCAACCTGCGTGTTTGGGCATTGCGCATTGCAGCCAAAACATACTGTTTTTCGTCTCTTCTTTCCATTAGAACGTATTAATACCTCTCCACACAAAAAACAACAACGAAAAACGAAAGAAGATACTTTGGAAAAGCACAGAGATCCCTTAATACAGAGCAAAAACATACCAACTAACATCTTCCATGTCTTCTTCTCTTAAATCGACAAGTTCAGAACCGTCTTTCGTGGCACGTTATACCTGTGTTGCTATTCTTTGCGGAATATTTGCCGTCTGGGGCAAGTATTCCTTCATTGATGAAGCGGATACCCCAGCATTCCAACCCATTGACTTAAGAACAAACTACAAGTATCCGTTGATGATGACTGTGGGTTACCTTGTCTCTCTCCCAATCTTGCATTATGTGGTTTCGAATGTACTCAACGTGGATCAGAAGTACATGAAAGCACTTCTCAAGGATAGCATGGTGTGTTACAATGCCGCTCAAGTGTTGTTGAATGGATGGATGGTTTATTATATCGTAGATGCTCTCCTAAACAAGAATCATCCTTTTGCGGGAGATACATATACTACATTATGTTCTTATGCTGTCTGGATTCATTATTGTGACAAGTACCTCGAGTTCTTTGATACGTATTTTATGGTGTTGCGTGGTAGAATGGATCAAGTTTCGTTTTTACACGTTTATCATCACTTTAGCATTGCATGGGCATGGTGGATTGGATGTGCTCTATTTCCTTCCGGTGACAGCTACTTTGGTGCGCTTCTTAATTCTTTAATTCATGTACTCATGTACTCCTATTATTGTCTAGCTTTGCTCGGCATCAGTTGTCCGTGGAAACGATACCTGACACAAGCCCAATTAATTCAGTTTTTCTCCGTAATCGTGTACACTTTTTATATTCAATTTGTTATGAAGAGAAAAGAAGGACACGACCTTGAAAAATTTCACTACTTTGCCGCCGCAGTACAAGTATTTGAAATGGTTAGTCTGTTTGTACTCTTTTCATTGTTTTACAAGAAAACGTACAAGAAGAAGAACCAATCAGAGGTAGACGATGCTTGTCAAGCAGCGGTGGCAGAAATTACGTCAAGTGCGCAGAAAGCTGTAAAGGTAGTGGAAGGAGTAAAAAAATATACACCGGATGCCACCGCTACAAAGAAAGCGTTGTGAATAGATGTATTGATTTGCTAATTTATGTCCGATGATTCAGCTATAAGTGGATTGAAAATTTTAGTTAAATAACTTTGTGATAAAGACACGATAGACTCTAAACTTAGAAGAGAAAAGAAGTGCTATCCAATCGCTTAGTTGAAAGGATGAACATAATTCTTCGGCACTTGTAAATTATAATCGACACTTGATTATCATTTGAATATCGAGAAAGCGACATCTTTTCACTTCGTCTTCATCGTGAATTAACAATACTGGATAGTTTTATTGCAGAATCAGTATCATTGCAGAAGTGTTACCATATTTATCAAATTGACCCAAGGGTGAACATTGGTCAATTAAATTGATCAAATTGACCTTGGTGCAACGCATACACTTTCGGGACAGTGGTTTAAAAATAGAACCTGTGGTGTTCGTGACTTCTATTGTTCCGAACGTGACGCACTATTCTTTCCCATAAGTTTTGTCATGCGTTGCTGCAAAGGAAGTATCAATTAACTTCTTATCATCTCGTTCTTCTGTATAAAGAAAACGTTTCAAAGAAAACCGTGCTTTATAATATCATGAACATACCGGAAATCGGGACATGTGCATTCGTAACGAAGTCGGGCGACTTTATATTCAAAGAGAGACATATCAGCTGACCAGTCTTGCCTTGGGACTCATCCCGTTCTTCTCCTTACCGGCGCTTTACGGCATTTGTAATGTACCAATGTACCATACTAAAATAACAATTTTCCCATGTTTCATGGTTTTCTCACTGAAACAAATCAGACCGAATTGTGTCCATAATCCGTAAGTATCAAACATTCACAAGACTCCCAATTATACTTCTGATTCTCTGTCTCTGACGTTATCTCCGTTGATCAATGAGCTTAAATATGGAAGGTTAAAATCTAAACGGATAATGTTGAGTATGTCTATCAAAATGATCGTGTTGTCATGGTTCTTTCTCGAAACTTGTAAAAGTATTGACCTTGGTGCGAGAAAAAGATCTGAAGTCAATAGACTACGTACAAAAGAATACCTGAGATGTCTATTGTTTGAGATCCTTTTGGTCATACACGGTTAATACGTTAGAACTACATTAAATACTTCTACATCTTAAATCTCATTCAACAAAGAAAAGAAAAAGCTTTCTATTTCCAATTTTAGGCAGTGCCGATATAACAACTGTCCCAAAAGATGTTGGTAGTTTGACCGATGACGGCGGAATAAGATCAAGTTACTTGTTGGGATTAGAGTAACAAGATTACCCCTCACTTCAATACGTTACTCTAGCAAAGTTATGGAAGTTATAAAATACTAAGGGGGCACTAGGATTAACACAAACTACTCATGAGTATCCAGTATTGTAGCTCCTTAGGCACGACCGACCAAGCTGCACCTTTGACCTGAGCAGGTCCATTCGGAGTTTGTTCAATCGCGTCCAAGGGGCTGTGGGTGATCCATGTACAACCCAGACTCCGTGATTGACATACTTGGAAATGTGTAACAAACTCCCCCAACTAATTGGCTTCCTGAGCAAAATACTTGATTCCTTAGTGAAATAAAAATTTGATTTCGTTTCGTTTACTCAGATCGCATCACTTCAATCTTAAGTTTAGGTCTTTATTAAGAAGTACTTTATTGATGCACTTCGTCTATTTACTCGGTGTTTTATTCTATTGCGTGGTAATTGAGGTCATGAACCTCATCGTGAACTTCAAAAACAATCTCGCCTGCATAATCTCGACTGAGACTTAATGAGATTGAGACTGGCAACTAATCCTATCACTAATATCTAGAAATTCCACTTTGATTCCAAATTCCAGTGAAAAGTCTACCTACCCAGCTCATCCTCATTAAAGTTTTCAAGTATTTGCTGTTTGAGTTAAGCCCTGAAATGGTTCATTGGAGGTGCTCGGAAAGGAAAATTGTCCGTCGGGATGATTATCAATTATCACGTAACTGAAGTGAACTGAAAAACACAAAAAATGCAACACGGATGAGACAATGCCTCCGAGCCATACACAACAAATACGGAATTCTAAATAATGACGTTTTCATCGAATCTTTTCGTTGTATTCTAGGTCTACATAGTCATATTCCGGAACCCTTTGCTGATGGACATCACTTCATCGGACATAATGCAACATTGGTCGACGCATGCGGTAGTATGGTAAGAATGCGACACTAATCAATGAAGACTATCATCGTACACACGCAAGTATTCAAAGTCTTACGTTTGGTATACCGGTATTTAAGAAATCTGAAATATGGACTATTCGCGAACCCCAAATATGATGAATGGCCTTGTTCTAGCTGATATTCTTGAACAATAGTGCGATCAACATTCGATTCAAGAATTCATTATTCCCGATATAATGACTGACGATCATCTGCATCGAGACAGGCCTGGACGGGTGGTACTATAAAGACGGATTTTCGAGGTAAAAACGATACGAGTGGATATTCACACGAATAAGCATATCCTAAATAAAAGATTTTTCATCTACCGGCATTCAAATTCTGTAAAATTCTACGAATTCTCGATAGGCTGAGGCGCGGAAGGTCACGCGTCCGCAAATTCTCTATTAAAAAATTCCTGTATATGACATTTTTAACGGTTGACCCAATCAGCATCTCTCTCGCACACCGTACATCCAACGACGATCAGCTACATCTACATGTATTTTATTATTATTAATAATCCTAAAACTAACTCTCACTAACATTGCAACACCCAACACATCATTACACATACTTGTATTTGAATATAGTGCACACCATGAGCAACGATGATCACGTACACGAACGTGCACTAAGGGCAATTGCATCCCTTGATGGCGCCGGGGTCGATGAATATCCAGAACCTCCGATCTCTGCAGTGGACAGCGATGGCGATGATTCCCCAATTACAACTTCTGCACCGAAATTAAATTCCGACGGCGGTCGTATGAGTATTGACAAAGATAGAGTTCTGGAACGTCATAAGCATTCAGATGATGTGCTCGTTGCTACGGGACATGATGCGACAGTGCATGCCATTACTAATTTCAACAAAAGTAATAAGAGTGCGGGTCAGGATCTGTCCCACTGTGAATATTACCACGATGTTTTTAGTTTGTTCCTCCGCGACACACAAGATCTAAAGTCTTTTTCAAGAGTAAGTGAAGAAGCCGAGCGTCTCCTAGTCAAACTACATGAAGCTAGTCTTGACCTCAGCTTTAGTAGTGCTTCCGATCCAGTTGGTGGCAATGACGAGGCTTTCTTGTGGGAAGAGGAGAGTGATACGTGGCTGCTTCTATTGCTTCTAGTCCGTCAAGATACGCTGTTTTTGGCATCGGATGCGATGATCTGTGATAAAGAGAACGGATTTTCACCTACTAAGATATATGAGAATCGTATGAACGCTGATCCGGAACTGAAAAAGATCGGTATTTTGAGGGAATGGTTAGAATTATGCCACAAGAAAAGGATGCCTTCCACGAAAAACATTCTACTACCGCTTCAAAATAGTAAGGTTATCACTCTTCCTGACGATAAAGAATTAAGCAACAATAAAGTTGTTTCGAGTGTTCAAACGCTCAAATCCCTTCGAAGTGCTATTCTTTCGAACGATTTCGATTTATGTCACAATATTTGCAACAAGACTGGTGAACTTTGGAGATGGGGATATATATCAGGAGGCATTCCCTTAGACAAACTATCTGATGGATCAGATGAATTCGGAGGGAACGAAAATTGGCTTCTATGGAGGAAACAATGTTGCAAAGCAGGAAGGCGTTTCCTTGAAGAAGCCGAAAAAAATTCAAATAATATTACAAGTGGGTTGTTCGATTTAAAACATGAAAATAATGTCCAGCTATTGCAGCACGAGTCACTGCTTTATAGCACCGTTAGTTCTGATGCTGAGACAACGTTGAGAAATCCTCTTGTTAAGCAAAACAAAAGCTATTCCAACTACAATCGTTATAAACACGACCTTTACATATATGTGAGAAGTGCCAGCGAAGAAGAGTTGGCCCTTAGTTATGTTCAATATCATGAGCATGGTCACTCCGCTAATGCTGTATTTTCTAAATATGGGTGCGAATTGGTGAGTTCACAAATGTTTACATTGATTGCATCACTATGTTCATTTAAAAACATTTTTTCTTTTGATATAGAATATTTCTGATCTCACTAGTTACAACATCGAAAGTAAAAATAATAGTAAAGATTTACAAAAAATTTTTGCTAAAATTTCGAACTTAGTCCACAACAATCAATTTGTCGAAGTCCAGCAAAATATTGTCTCATCTCCAGATGATGCCCTGCGAAACATTATTGAATCAAACGATAACAGACTTTCGTTACGATTTCGTACCCATTTAAGTGTACTATATTTCAAGATGCTTTTAGTCGTAGGAGACGATAGTCGAAATGCGGAAACATTGACGTTAGCGGAGGAAGTAATGATGAAGCTTCTCAGAGACCAAATTTTCGAGCTTTCGCTCCAAAACAACCATCACTTGATTCCTCTATATAGCTCTTTGATTACTTCGTCTTTTGATGGCATGGACACTCTTGCTAGAGCAATGTGTCAAGTTCAGAGTTCGAAGGAGCGAAAAATCTTAGTTAGACGTACGATGCAATATTTTGGCGATAAACTTGTCACCATTCTCAACAGAGTGGTAGAGATTCATATACACGAACAAAGTAATGGGAATGCTCAAAATTCTATGGTTCAATGTGCTGGTTACAATGTTCCGAAAGCTATGTTGTTGAAAATGCATTCCTTACTATATTACTCAGTTGTTGACATGAGTGAGGTGACGTCAGCGCTTGCATCTAAAATACGAAACTGGTCGGTAGTATATACAACTGCATTACTTCGACGTGTGGTGATAGATTGCGAACATTTTCGTGACGACGTTCTGCTGCTCTTTATTGATAGATTCGACACTATTTCCAGCGTCCTCGATAACAGTGATGACGCCTTAATTTTTCAGGAAAGTAGACGCGAATACAAGACTCTTAAAGAGTATATTAAAGCTAGAGCTGCCCACGGACACATGTTAAGTTGTTTGAAGTCGAATTTAGTGCCTTCATACGAAGACGAAGGAATGACACAGGCTAAGCATGAGTTGTATTTGAGAAAAGTTCGTCTCGTATTTCAAGAGGTGTTACATCAAAGGAAAGCTACCGTGAATGCTCTCAGGTTGCTTTGTGGTGAAGAATATTTCATCGATGAAAATGTCGGCAGTCCTGGAGCTGAACTAGTTTCTTATCAGTTGGGAGATATCTCCGAAGATTCACAAATGAAAATTCAGTGGCAATGCCTCAAAAATGAACGACACCAATTGATGCGTTGCTACCTACCAGATACGATTATGATGCTCCATGACACTCTGTCAAGATTTGCGACATGGTGTAAAGATCTTTGCTCAAAAGTTAAGGATGCGACGCGGACGTTAGCAAGTAGTGTAGGTGATGTAAGCGTCGGCACTTCAAATATCGAAGAAATGTTATTCTCAGAGACATTTTCAAATTATGAAGAAGCTTTGAGCATTTGTGAGATAGTAGCGGACAATATTTCCTTGTTTGACAATGATCTGAATAATCTTGAAATATTGGCCACAAAATTTGCAGATGATCAAACGCAGCTTTTGAAGTTTTAATCCATTAAAAACTCCGCACTCCACCCCCCAAAAACACAAAAAAATGAAAAACTTCTCGTAGGATCATGCGTACGAAGTTGTTACTTTACTAGTAAACTTAATATTTGTTGTTTTTAGATTGAAGACTGAATAGTGGACGAATCTATACAATGCAACAATTCTTTCTAAGCTTAGAATATTGTTTTTTCTATCTTTAATGGCCTATTTTTATACAGATGTAAAGATTTAGTATCAATTTTCATGTGCTATGAACTAACATTTTACTATTTATCCATATGCCAGTATACCAGCTCTCTTTCGCGACAAGAGACTACATAGCTGATGAAGCCATATGATTAAAATACTTTTTGTGAAGCGGACAAACTTGGACAATTGTTCTGGTGTTGAATGAAAAATAATGATGATTCCTTTCGGGGGTGAGGTTTTAGTCTATTTTTACAAGTATTTTGCTAGTTACTTTATTTAAATGTTAGTTACAAAAGACTTAATGGTGGACAAATCTATTCGATGCAACATTCAATACTTTTTCTTCAATTGTATACCTATTTTGTTAAGATCTACTCTTGTAATTTTGTAAAGCTGATAATATTTCTGAAAGTAATCGGCCTTCATTTAGATAGAGCAGCGTATAGACGTCTTGGTTATGCAGTATCATTCTGTTTCCGGAGTTGTGAAGAAGTTACTCAAAATGTCCTCTAAATGATTGCATGTCTAACCCACAAGTCGTTTTCGTACATCAAGTACTGTATTTTTTTGCAGAAATATTACAAGTCGTTTGACGATTACTTTTCATTTATCATCTTTTCCATAAAGATATAACGGCATAATAATGTGATTTACGTTTATTATAATTTTATTTTTGAAAGAAGATACAAAATCATTTCAATGATTGAAATTTGAACATCTAGGATTCTCATTTTTGAAGAGGAAACGAAATCGTTTTACTCTGGTTGAAGTTTGAGCACCTGAGATTCTCATATTTGTAAAAGGACACAAAATCATCTCGCTAATTAAAAGTTGACCACTTGGGATTCTCACTTTTGTAAGAGGATACAACATACAACATTGTTTCGCTAACTAAAATTTGAACACTTGGGAGTCCTCATATCCTAAATCCGCGAGGACTCCTGTTAGTTTTTTCTCATCTCTCGGCCCACACAAAGCTTGGTACATCGCCGGGGGGCCGCACACAAAAATAATAGTACTATCTTTATCTAATTGAGTGGGTAATTCTTCATCAAGCATTTCTTTCGTGATATACCCTTTCTTCCCTCTCCATGTCGAATCTTCTGGCTCATCAGAAAGAACATGGGTGACCTTAAATTTGCCTGGAAATTGATTAGCCCACTCTTGCAAAAGCTCATATCCAAGAATGTCAGATGACACTTTGCTTCCATATAACATCGTAACTTCTGCAGAATTTGCGTCGTCACCCAGTATCGCGTGCAGTGCCTGAATCATTGGTGTAATTCCTGTACCACCAACAAGCATTACGATTTTCTTTTGTTTGAAAGGGGCTTGAATTTTCACATTAAATGGTATATGCTTGAATTTAACCTCTTCTCCAATATTCATCTCGCACAGATGACGTGACATTCTACCGTTCTTCCCATAATTTTTAACAAGAAGATCAAAGAATCCAACAGAGTCATTTGTGGAGACAGGCGTGTAAGGACGAACGACAGATTCCAATTCTTCATCTTTGGCGAATGTCGGTAAATCGGCTTTTGCTAGAATACATGCGCAAGTACTTAAATTCAAAGGAGCATCTTTATCCGGCAAAGGCCCAAATCTCAGTAACGACGAAGTACTCGACACGTCGAGGCGCTCCATGAGTTTGCATGAAATCCATTCATCCGTAAATTGACACCTTCCCGGTTCGACCAACTTGCAGATAGGCGAATATCCAGAAAGACTTAGCATTCGCCGAGCTTTCTTCTTGGCATTTGAACTCATCATGAAAAACGCTCTCTGCTGTTTGTGTTGAGTTGGACATCGAATATGAGAAAATAATTTCAGAAATGCTCCAAAGAAAAGACCAACCCGCATTGCTAAAGCACGCATGATCATATATACTCAAAGGATGTTCAATTGCAAGGGTTCGAATCGTACCATCAATAAGCGTTACAGCTGTAAGTTTGTTTTCTGTTAGGGATTGGGTGGTGGTGGTGGTGGTGCTGATGCTGGAACTTTGATGTGAATGAATGAAACGCTATTCGTATCTTGATGAAGAATCAAGCGGTCACGTGTTTGTGATTTGTGAGCACTGTGGAAGTTTAAAATCCATATTTTGCCCTTTTGACTTGTGTCTGGACAAACTAATCCATATTTCGTCCTTTGCGGGGTCTACGAACGGACATAATTCATTATTGAAATTCATACTTCGAAGAAATAGATAATGGATGTTAGAAACGTACGTATGTGCACAAAGACAGGACAAATAATAAATCCATCATAAGACCGTTCAGGGTTAGAACTCGTCCTCTTCATCAGGCATCAAGCACTGGTTCTGAAGAGGAGACTACATGTAGTAATTGTGTTATGATCGAAATAAACGTTGTCATTTTCTCTTTCATTGAATTGCGCTCAGTTATGTGCTGAAATCGATTAGCAACGTGGTAGGACGAGTCTACGGTAGGCTAAAGGATATTATTCTCGCTCGCAGTAGGGATGGTTTTCGTACAATTGAAATTCGCTGAGCACATTCAAAGTAATATACTACTTCATAGTACATATTAACTATTTTCGAAGTAACCATCAACATCGATTCCTAATGGTATACCGTTGCCGTTGACATTTTATACTACCATGTTGTGACTTCTTTACGACATCAACATTCTTTAAGGGAGACTAGCATGAAAACAACAACGCTGAAACATGCCTAATGATTACGTCGAAAGCTTTGGCAGACTTAAACCCCTCCCCCATGAGCCGCACTTAAGGCATTTTCACCCATATTCTTGAGTGCATCTGAAACTCGACTTTGCACTTTCCTCTTCTCTTTAAGTAATGTTGAGATTTGATTTTGATTCTGAAAGTAGTCATCGATAGATATACCCGTTAGGCCTGCTTCAAAATAATTATCTGCTTCAGTTAACATTTTTCTCACATCAATTTGTTGTGAATGTGTCAATGATGAAAACATAGCAGGAGAAGAAAATTCTGCTAAGAGCATCCGATTTTCTAGATCCTTTTTGCCTATTTGGTTGACATGTTTCCGAGTGTTCAGAGTTGGCAGACGAGTAGAGACTGATCTTCCTTGTAACATGTTGTTGCCGTTCTTCATATGAAGAGCGGCTTCTAGCTCCAACAAATTTCGTTTACCTATCATTGATGAATTTTCGCTCCTTGAACGATCACCTCGATAATGCGAGTCCGATTGAAGGTGACCATCACGTTTAAACTTCTCGTAACCACGAATAAGCTGTATTACATTATCTATCGCACTTCGATCACCTACATCAAACCATTGACCATTTTTTTTATTTAGAGTAAGAAATCTTCCGGGAGGGTCTACCCTATGCCGCACAAAATCAACTATATCTCGAGCCACCAAAAATCTTTCCTCGTTGGTTGTACAATGCATAAATAAAGAGTGTTTATTTTCAATTACTAGCATTAGCCTCTTGCTTCCCAAATTGCTCTGTAGTAGACCGATACTCCCGAATTTTACAAGTATATCATTTTGAGTTGGCACCACTTCCCCATGAGGCCCAGCAACAACCCTTAATCCCGTGCGACCAATTTGTGTGCTGCCTCCGACTCCACCCTTGTTAGGCGACTCACCTTTTTGATGCGTTTCCATGTGGGCTTTTTAGACTTGAATTGCGTCCCTCTCGACCTCTTGTCAATATTGTAGATGTGTTATGATCGAAAGAATATACATACCGGTATGCAACTCTACTTCAGTACTGCTATCGACATGAATTGGATCAGATATCAGATGGCAGATGACAGATGGCCAACCCAGACTCAAAAAATTCCCAAAATTGGCACATCACCGAAACCAGATTTTAAAACCTGTCTGTACTCTCTATACATGAACTTTCGGCTTTATTTTACACAATTTTGTCAAATTTGGGAATTTGGTTCCGAGTACTTGTAGCACTTTTGAGCGAGTCGAAGGGTGCGAACTTTAGTTTTGGTAAAATTTTTGGCATACATCTCACATTTCGCCCCACACACTAATGCAGCAACATTATTTTTTTTACTCGCTTACATCAACGAAGATAACAGCAATGGTGACTTCAGGTGTGGGTGTGAATTTTGTTGTTTTCACATAATACTTATGAAGGAATTATGTTTTAGATGAGGTTTTGAATCGGCGCTTTATCATGACGATACGGCCAGCTATCCATGTCGTAAACCGAGGTTCGAACAAAAGGCGTAATACGCGATCGGTGTATTCCTTGACATGGATCAGTAGAAGTCGTTAATAATTGGATCGCAGTGGAGATGAGGATAAAAATCATTAGGTGTGTTGGTAAGGACCAACTCGTTTGTATACGTAATTTGAAAACAAAGACAAAAATTGGGATGATTATTGCGATGATCCGTTCTGCAACAAAGGATTTATTTGTCACAAAGAGGAAGAAGAAGACAGATTGAATGAACTCTCCATGCATGGTAGGGAAAAATTGCGGTTTCAACCAAGGGAAAGTAGCGCTGAAAATTGCGGTTTCAACCAAGGGAAAGTAGCGCTGAATATGCCTGTGTTGTGAAAATCGAGCAAGACTAATACGATAAATATCTCTGGCATACAATGGAACTTAAACAGATGTCAAAAATAGTACTGCAGTTATGTATTATAAATAATCAGAGAGTGAAGCCCAAAGAATCATCGACAATGGCAAAGGTTGCCTGACTTCATCGCAACCTATTGCTTTCGAACAATTTGATACCAATTGTAAATTCGTACCGTCGGATTCACTCTCATGACGTCGGCATTGCAAGAGGAGATGCTTTCCACCGTGATGAGGTTAAGCCCTCGACTAATAATCACAAAATAAACGAATCTGGAGAAATAGAACAAGTCAATAATACAATGGGTTGGTATTGATTGTGGAACCTTTTTGGAACTGGAATAAAGGTTGAAGTGTCAATGTGCCTTCCGTTAGTCCTTGTGACCTCGACTAATAATCACAAAATAGACGAATCTGGAGAAATAGAACAAGTCAATAATACAATGGGTTGGTATTGATTGTGGATCCTTTTTGGAACTGGAATGAAGGTTGAAGTGTCAATGTGCCTTCCGTTAGTCCTTGTGATCTTTCCTTTGATGGCGCGGATGTCAGTACCACTCTCATGATTCATTAGCAAGTGTTGACCTCACGTATCCAAACACAACGCAAAAGAATAGAGCTATAGAAGCTAACAAATCATTGATTCCATGCGATTGTAGTGGCTAACGGCATTCCATATTGCACCTTCAAGAACTTGATTCAAGATTGTGTACTCGTCAAAATTCGAACATCATTAGGATATAGAATCTATATGCCTTAAAACTTAGTGAGTTGTCAATTTACTTGATCAAAGTAGCCCCTAAACAATCTCCAATATTACTTCTAGTACTTAGTACTGTGTCATAGTCTCCAGGGGGTACAAATTACAAATGTCCCGACACATGCTCCTTCATAGAGGGGAGGGGGCCACTTTAGAGACTTTCGACTTTCGTCAACTTTGTCAAAATTAACGTGTAAAAATAGCAAACTTCGTATGCAAAGTACGCGGTGTCGTGTCGTCGTGTCGTCGTGTCCGGGCTCCGGGCAGCCTTGTATTTTTTTCAAACTGTATCACAACGGTATTTTCGAATTTAGAAAAGACTCTACAAAATCACCAATTCGCTTGCCACATTTCGGGTCTTGTGTCTTGTGTGTGATCTTGACGTACAACGCGTTTTAGAAAATCTCACACTCTCGGTAATTACTAGAACAAGGCGCGAACTATTGGATCATAGTGATACTATCGAACAGAGTTGGTAGGAAAGTTGAACGTTATATCATTAACACAATTGGCACAATCGAGAAAGAGTTTATCACACGCGTAGGGAGAAGTGCGATTTAAATACGACTTGACAATATAACAGAAATGAGGATTTGTTGTTGCTTTGGTTCAGGCGCGACGGCCCCAGAAGATAAAGATCGATTACAGGAAGGGTTACTTGAATCCGGTAGTAGTGAAGCTGTGGGCGTACGGTCCGAGTCTGTAGATAGAGGGGCGGAGTCAATGCAGGACATACAATCCATTCACTCATCAATGCACAGTGGTAAGAGCAGTACGCTAGACCCCCTTGACGATTCGAATTTGCACGAAGCATTGCACTGGGATAAGATTTTGCAAAAGCCAGACGAAGGAATGGAACCTTCACTTTTAGGCTCACAGGGTTGAATAGTGAGCAGTTACGTGTTTAAAAGGTTGAGTGCGATTATGATGCAAGTGGTGTAGCAGATATTCTACTCTCTATTTGAGAGAAATCTGAACTAGATAGTCTAAGTTGATATGGAAAGGAAGTTAGATCGAATGCTGCTTAGCATTGTGATGCTTCTTTTCAAAGCTAGGTTTCAATCAAAAATAATATTACGTTAATAAAGTCTTTCTTATCTTAGGCTCACCAACGATAACAACCTTTCCGTTTTCCTGAAAGATGGAAGTAATAGTGAACCGTAAGTGAGCATAGACATGAAAGAACTCGATGTTAGGTGATGAGAGTGACTCAAAACAAGGACATGACAAGATATTTAGATAAACTATGTGTAGAAGACATAGTTCATTGTTATGTTCGTTTGCGATGAATGTCGAAATATTCTGCATCTTGATAAAATCCTCAATGCGACCTGCAGAGATATGATATGAATGATGAATCTGACAACTTACTGTGATCTCGAGTGATATAAACTGTTGGCCTAGTTAATTAGTATGATGACATGGATTTAGAAACTGAAAGTTTGTTTATTCTTTAATATCGCATTCATGCATTCCCAGTACATTAGCCCACCCAGGCATGTACAGTCAAAAAGCAACAACTAGCAAACTTTCTTAATTACCAAGACAGTTAAGAGTAGCTTCATTTCGTTACCATTCAGAACTAGATTCAAGGTAGGTTGGATATGTCTTCGGGAAGTTTCGTTTAAAGCTTGCACTTCAAATGCTACAGAACGATTACGTTTGTCTCATAGTTGACTTATTATTGGCTTAGCACAGATCCACGACCTCTCGTTTAGCTTTTAAAATAGAGAATTCATAGCGCACGGTGAGCGTGAGTCGAACCTACCGGTAGATATCAATGTTAATAATGTGCTTCGGAAGCCAAGCAAAATTGATAAATACAATCATGAATTCGACAGCAATGATCTTTGTCCGGAGTATCATCTCAATATATTTTGCAGAAAAAGTTCTGGACCATCGAAATTCCGGTAAGTAGTTATCTTCAATGTAAGACGTGCATAACTTACGTCGATGCTGATGATGAAATTTATTCGGAGCCTGAACACCAGATTTAAGAATTGTGTTGGTATCAGATTTAGGTATTGTTTCGAGGCATTTGTCTGTAATCTAGGTTGTACACATCCTTGAAATTCTTGAAATTTCTAAAATACCCAGTGCAAATACGTCAAATATATCGCAGTCTAAAATGATGGTACATCCCAGGTCCGTGTTCGTCATCTAATGAAATGATCGAAAAGTGGCAAAGAGCAAAATTCAAGAATATTTAATGCAATGGTTGTTGTAAAGAATGTCTCCTTTTCCTCAATATTCATATTCTTGATATTTGAACCCTATATACTCGTACTAACTAGACGAAATCTACAGTGCAACAAAATGACTTAATCTATACTAACCTATAACGATCTTTTCTCTTTATCTGACTACGACCTGATTAGCTAACAACATATCAAATACTTGAAAGTTATGAGGATTTTTCAGTAGTCGGAAAATGATCAATAAATGGAAGGTGCCCACATTCGGTATGTAAACAGGTGATCGCTAAATGAGCTTTGAAAATGAAATAATTGCATGAATGTTGATTCAAGCTCCACCATAACCGGTTCCTTCTTTTCCTAAAGTAGTTAGTAGCTCCTCTCTTCTAAATTTTTAAATTCAGGTGTTTCAAAACAGCATACGTAACATGCCTGGTAGATAAATGATAATGATGGCCATTTATATTTCTACCCGTTACATAGTCAATAGAAGACTGACAAAAAACGATTTTATTATTTTCACATTCCTATTTCATAATTATTTGATACAAAGATAATATCTCTCTCAACTTAAAACCAAGAGTAGAAGTTAACAAAATAAAAGCATGCAGTGTAGTCACTCCTCGTTTGTCGTTAAGCCATTGTCTTTTTTTTTTCCTACGCCAGTCGATCCGTTGACGATGTCCTTAGTCCTTAGTCCCTAGTCTTAGTCCTTAGTCCTTCATCGCATCTGTCATCTGTCACATACCCGCCCGAAGTTATTCCGATAACCGCTAATATGTGGCGTACAAAAGTATTTCACGCTCGCGTACCTGCGAATTTATTTATGTGGACGCAAAAAAAACAACAACTTTAGTCGAAGTCACGAATCACGAGCAAGCACGTTGGCTGAAAAATTGAAATTTTGTTGAAATACCAGCAAAGAGAACATGGCATAAATATCTACTTGAAACGTACATATAACACATTTTCCAACGCCTTATATTGGCAGCAATAAAGTTCGCTTATGAATTATCATCAACAGCAATCTACTCGATACAACATCATCCAGGAGTAAGGCCAGCTGTGAAAAGTCCAATCTTGTATGTGTGTTTATTTCGCGGGAGCCTCCGTCCTCCGTTATCTTTTCATACGGAGATGAATTTTTCACCGGTTGATATTCAACGCTTCGGACATAACTGTATACTCACTTTGGTACGGAGACGGAGATTCGAATTTTGAGACTGCACAAAGCAGACTGCACAAAGCAACGATTTAGAGGGTGAATTTCGAGGAGTCCTACAAAACGTTCAAAATTGAATAACGGCGAATCGAAGAGCTGAGAGGTTGATAGATAGAGAGAGAAAGAGAGTCTACAAGGACCGCACGATACATTAGTCTCATTATCAAAATTCAAGCGTAGTGTTCATTACAGTAATATCACATCAGAAGAACCATGACGAGTACATCCTTGCTTCGTCCATTTTGTCGTGGCTTACCCGTTTGGTTGCTACTCGTAACAACAACAGCAACGACGGTAATGTGCGAGGTGGCACTGACGAGTAATCACGATAATTTTCATCGCCGGCGTGCGTCCCGTCGCATGCAGATAGCGGCAAAGACTGTCGCCAACGTTGGAGACTATGAAATAAGTAGGGATTTCAGACGCCAGCATACAGCACATGAGAGTGAGCAGCGGTTTCATGGCAGCAGGCGCTTAAATGCTTACGACAATTTTTATCAAATGGCACGACACGACGAGAGGTAAGCACAAAGTTTAGTACAGGTCAGGATATATTTTTTTGCGTAGCAGCGGTTTCTCACATGTTCATGTCCGTGCTACGCCATGCCAGCTATTCCTATAGTTACAATTCTTTCAGTAGCAAAGACGGGACTATACACTCTTCTTCGTCTGGAAAGAGCGGTAAAAGCAGCAAAAGTGGGAAAGGTTCTAAGAGTGGAAGCAAGTCAGGATCTAAGAGTGGAAGCAAATCAGGATCTAAGAGTGGAAGTAAATCAGGATCTAAGAGTGGAAGCAAGTCAGGATCTAAGAGTGGAAGCAAGTCAGGATCTAAGAGTGGAAGCAAAAGTCACAGTTTAAGCGAAGAATCGGAGCACACTCACCATCAGACGAACACTTCGGAATCGAGTAGCACAAAAGGCGGGAGTGGAAGTAGTATCAAGAGTGGAAGCAACACCCATCATCAATCGTACAATTCGCACACGAGCAGCGGAGGAAGCTTTTCAAAGACCGGAAGCGGATCTAAGAGTGGTAGCTATACCCATCATCAATCGAACAATTCGCACACCAGCAGCGGAAGTAGTTCTTCTAAGAGCGGGAGCGGATCTAAGAGTGACAGCTTAACATCCGTGAGTGGAAGTTACACCCATAGTTCTTCTAAGACGGGGAGTGAATCGAAGAGCGGATCGCACCATCACCATACGAGCGAACCTACACCTACTCCCACGATAATTGTACCTACAGTAGTAGGAGTTGGCCCACCGTCGGTTGGTGTCCCAACTTCTGACCCATGTGATACAAGCAACGATTCCGATGGACACGATTGTCCTGGATCACCTACACCTAACCCGGTTGAGGCGACTTCTCCCCCGATTGCCACTGAAGTTGAACCTCCAACTAATACTGACTTACCTTGTGAATTAAGCAATGACGAAGGTGTAAATAGCTGTCCGAAGAGTCCAACTCAAAGCCCGACAAAGGATCCAGCACCAAACCCGACAAATGATCCAACCTCACGCACGACTGAAACACCAACTCCTAACCCGGTGGAGATTACTCCGCCACCTGTCGTCACTGAAGTAGAATCCCCGACTAACGTTGACGTACCTTGTGAATTAAGCAATGACGAAAGCGTAAACAATTGTCCGAAGAGTCCTACGCAGGGCCCGACAAAGGGTCTAATTTCCAGTCCTACGGAGGTACCAACACTGCGAAGTCCCCCGGTTTTTGACCAGAACGAGCCACCAATTTCCATGGTCACAAGCAGTCCATCTGAGAAGCCATTACCACCCTGTGAAATAAGTAATGACGTTAGTGAGATTGATTTCCCGTGCATAACAATACACAACGAAACAATATACGCAGCACCAACTCCAAACCCAATAAAAGATCCAACACCAAAGCCAACGAATAATCCAACACAAAATCCAACACGAAATCCAGCATCAAACCCGACAACAAATCCAGCTCCTAATCCGGTGAAGGCCACTTCGCCCCCTGTTGTCACCGAAGTAGAATCCCCGACCAACGTTGGCGTACCTTGTGAATTAAGCAATGACGAAGGCGTTAACAGCTGTCCAAAGAGTCCTACGGAAGTACCAACACTGAAAAGCCCCCCGGTTTTTGGACAAAACGAGCCACCAATTTCCATGGTCACAAGCAGTCCATCTGAGAAGCCATTACCACCTTGTGAAATAAGTAATGACGTTAGTGAGATTGATTTCCCGTGCATAACAATACACAACGAAACAATATACGCAGCACCAACTCCCAGTCCTTTAGAAAGTACTTCACCACCAATTTCTACTGAAGGAGACCCTCCGAGCATCGATGTCACGCCATGCGATCCGAGCAATGATGTGCACATGAACAATTGTCTGGATAGTCCTTCATATAACCTAAGCCCTAGTCCTACGGTTTCGTCAAAAATGCAGAGTCCACCGGTTTCCGGCCAGAACGAACCGCCAATTTTGCCTCCGTGTCAAATTAGCAACGATGTTGGTGAAAATGATTTCCCATGTATAAGTATACAAAATGAGATACTTGATGGACCTGAACCTGGTCGAGTCTCTAATGATAGCAACAGTGAAGATCGTCGCCGGCGACGAATACGTAAAACAAGAAGAAGGAGACATTTATAGTATTTGAAAGATTACAGGTAATCCAACATCACACACTACACTCCAATTTTAATTTGTACAATAAACAGTCGTTCGACGTATGAGTAAACACTAGTTATATTCTTCGGAATCTCGTGTCTTTTTTGTGTAAATGACGTAGCCTTTACTGTGCAGACGATGTGTATATTGCATCAGATTCTGGCGGAATGAAGAAGTTAGTTAGCGCAATTTTATCATCAAGGCACTGTAACATTATCGCTCGCTTGTTGCGATTTAGTTGTAATGAGTAGTTTATTGCACCAACCTTAGTACTGATTTCAGTTGAAGAACGTAGGTGAAGAGAATGTGGGACCTTTCCGATGGTAGCATCGTCGATGCGCCCCTCAGGGGTATCGAGAAAGTTAGTGGAGAAACTTTTTACAGGTTAATTCGTATGTTGCGAAAATATTAATTGAAGGATATAGGGCGACAGGTGTTCAGTTAAAGAACGGAGGTAACGTAATTCGAGCGTCTGGAGCATTCGTTTCCAATTTTAGTGTGTGGGACCTTTTTGGTAGTGGTGTATGGATGATAGGGATAGAGGTAACGATGGGCTTGTTTTTTTCATCGAGAAAGTTAGTGGATAAGCTTTTGTGATATTTTTTTTAATCTGTATGCTTTTATTTTGTTAACTTCTACTATTGTACCAGGTATAAATTACTTTGTAGTTATACCTCATCCTCTTCATCAGTTACAGGTTCGGAGGAGGAGTAGTAGCAGTTGTTACATGATATTCGTATGTTGCTTAACATAATGTCTATGTGAATTCATAATGAATACTGCGATATAATTGAAGAGAAGTTAAAATATTCTGGAATAACTAAAATAGAGCTCTACGTAAGTTCCTTCGAGATATCTGTTAGAAACCAAAAACACTCAATTCACAGTCGAGATATTTAATCCACTAACTTGATAACTTGTGAGTATTGATGTTCTATTGGTTTGAACTTGTAGGATGTAAT
>Ga0209092_10001897_pt1 | contig 19729 bp, 9 predicted proteins | sample FraStrMetagenome_FD_187446 | JGI IMG/M metagenome (GOLD analysis project Ga0209092, IMG submission 187446) | Marine eukaryotic phytoplankton communities from Arctic Ocean - Fram Strait ARC3M Metagenome (SPAdes) (version 2) | ecosystem: Environmental > Aquatic > Marine > Oceanic | place: Fram...
TTTTGAATCAACAGACAAATAGTCATAAATTCGTCTGTGAATCTGATGGCCTATGTAATTATATAACTTCTACGTTCGATGGTAGTATGTATGCACTTTCTCAAGTCATATTCTTTCTTCTCTTTCAGAATTATGTCTAGTATAGTAAGGGTGTAACCTTTGGTTCTTGAATTTCTAACAATGCAAATTTCGTTGAGAAGTCTTATTTACTTAGTATGTGGTGTTACTCTTCATATTTCTATATATGTTGTTTTGGTGTCAAAACATACACACCTATTCTGGATATTAAAAAGCCTTCTTTCACGGATGAATATTTTGGAAAATGGTCCAGGATTTTGCAACGGAAGGTAAGGTACGATCCTTTATAGCAGGTTTGTATGTTGTTGTGGTATGATTTTATTTTACTAAGGTCTAATTGAACATTGCACTGAAGGCAGAGTTTTGTTCGACCCGGTATCTTAGTTTAAATTCGTACTAAACTCCACGCATGCGTAGAGGTGTTCTTGGTGTAATGGACATGCACACTCACTAGCTAACAATCTAGTGGTCCACTTAATTTATACGTATGAAATAAAAATAATGATGGGCAAATCAAGTCCTTGGAAACACATTTTCAATCCAAAGCTCCAAACATATAATTCGAGCCCTTAATAAGTTAAATATGCAAACACCGATCACCCCAAAACACCAAAAGACCAGTGCAGTAGTATGAACCTACGCACCCCGACCCAATATGCCGTACGATCACTACGGTATACCGTACACTCTTCAGTGTAAAAATCCATAATGTAACTGTAACCACTACTTAACATTATTATTATTATTATTATAGACATACCGGTCCTCAATAGTTCCGTGCCGTTTTCTTTTCCTCTCTTGCTCATATATCTTCGAAGGCCTATTTTTCGCTCATCGTGTTGATTTTTTGTCTCCTCAGTTTTTTGTACCCATGCCACAGCTTTGCGTCTAAAAAACAATGGGTTGTATCCGTTTGGTGTAGGTGCATCAAGACTTCCTTTCTGAATTGCTGCTTCAATAGTGTGTCCCCTTTCTAAAGATTGACAGATACTTACCATGCTCGAGACTGTCCGCGGCCCGCATTCTACCTCCGTTTGTGTTCTGCACTTCACTTCCATAAACCTACATTTCAACCTACCGCTCGAGAAGGCCGTTTTTATTATTTTCATAACCGGAGCTCCCATATGCCCGATTCCCAGAGAATCCATCACCCACCTTTTCCTTTGTTTAAATTCTTTGTGCACTGTGACAAAGCTCCAATGTCCTGAAAATATTGGAATTAAGTATGTTCCATTAGGTTTCTTTTTACATACCTCCTAAGATCTGAACATAATTGCAAAATCCTCCCATAAAAATTCTTCCACTAGATTTGAGATGATTGATGTTGCTGAAGGGACCGCAATATAGGTATTTTGCGGAGCTTTGAGTTGAATGGTCACTATTGCCCTATGCATAGCTCTAAAAGACATGTAAGTTCTTCTTTCCAGTGTTTATTTTACGTCTTCCCGGTTGAGTTTTTCCTCTTTGCATGAGATCCATTTTTTTCTTCTAGTTTTATTGCCTTGCCTTCATGATTTATTATGTTGTTTTTTTTCTAAATTTTCAATTCTGGCAGCCCCAAGGATGGCCTGGCTAAAGAGGGAGGAGAAGCTCATCGAGGAGGAGGAAGTTGGAGCGACGTCTAGCATGGGAACAGCAGCTGGGTGAGAATTGCTCACTTTGCGTTTGACCCGAACAAAGTCATATTCGTCATTTACCACCTCAAGCTCAATTTTCTCAATGGTTGGGGTTGTTTTTACAAAAACGACCTCATCCTCTATCTCGAAAAATCAAGTTTTGTTCTTTTTTTCCTTTGCTGCTTGTTCTGGTGCTGGATTTGTCTTCCTCTTCTTTTCGGAAGGCTTCTTCTTCAACAACATGTTCACAATAGGCCCATCACCCTCTAAGGAAGATGAGTCATCATCATTGTGAATGCCCACCAAGGTCAATCCATGGGTGCTGTCAGGCTGGGTTGGTAGAATGAATGGATTTTGGGTCACCTGCCTAAATGAAATAGCCTTTTTCTGGAGATATGCGTTACGTACACTCTCTGGGAGTAGGCATATCTCACGTTCGTCGCGAAGGACCTTGGAGTTGGCGATATACGCCTCCGCCACGCTGTCTGACTTCCACTGCTCATGCCTCTTCAAATTGACGAAGCTAACACCTGCATTTGTAAGGTTAGTGGCGGCACTGCATCGAAAACAATGTGTTGTATACCCTGATGGGTCTACTCCCAAGATAGTACAAGCTCTCTTCACAAAATCAGCTACGGTCTTGGGGCCTACTTGTTGTTTCCTCACCCCAAGGTCTTTGTGAAATAGCCTAAGGTACATTGCCTCTCCTGGAAGAACTGTGCCCAGCTCAGATTCATATCTGCTGAACAGGCCTTGGTAAAGGGAGGGGGTATGGTAAGTGAATCCTTCATTTTTTCTCTTTCTCATATATTCAAATTTTCTATAACGCGTCCACTTTTTTCATGATTAACATCTTTATATTCCATAATACATAAGAGAAACCCCAACTCCCATCAAAGTCTCACTAGGTTCCTTGGAGAGACTGCAATACTTGAGCAGAATATTGATCTGCTCACTTGAAAATACTTTACTTTTCTTACATACATAAGTTGATGTGTTTAGCTTGAGGAATCTCTGAAGCCTAAGCATTGTGTTGAGCTTATATCCATTCTTGGTGATAAAATGGTGGTTGATGCAGCTGTATGTTACGTAGAGGGTGCTGGGGGCATAGTCCTTTCCAAGTTGAATAAAAAAGGCAAGTAGGTGTAAATCGAGCAAATCTTTTGATGTTTTCTTGTTGATTTCTTTTTCTTTAGCATAACTCACCCACATCATGTCTTTATACCTCTTGTACATTTTCTCCGTTTTGCTAGTGGTAAAATAGGTATTTACCATCTTGTTGGTGGCTTCATGGAAGGCCTTGTCGTCAGTGTTCATTGAGCTGACATTTGCAGACCTGTAAGCCACCATCATATCCTCAATACTGATGAGGAGCTTCATCACTTTAGGTTTCTCCTTTAAATAGGTTGCATCCTCCAGAGTCTTGTCATTGGCAGTGATAGGTTTGTTCACATCTTCCTCTCCACCATTATCAGTTTCTTTCACTTCCTTCTTTTGCTTCTCTGCTAACCCTAAAGAAGAGTTCATCAATTTCTTGATGACCTCTTAATCTTCCTCCTTCTCAATTGCATCTTGCACATCCCTAGTACTGATGAAGATGTCATTAGACAGCTATTTTCTTTCTACGTTGGTGTAAAAACGTGAATATCTCGGGAAGGAGAAGGAATTGGACGAAACAAAAAAATTTAAAATTCAAAGTGAAATCAATAGAGTCTTCTAAGTAAAATATTATTTAAGTTTAATACTTAGGGTAATAATATTGAATTACGAACAATCATTTAGGATAAATCTTACTAAGTGAGAAATTACTTAAGTCGAAAAGGGAGGAATATTTAGAGACCCTGGATTCCCTATTAGAAAAAAGTTGTATTCAGAGCTGAATAAAATTGAATGATTGCTTCTGATCCAATTTTCATCTTCATGATGATTATAATTTAGTTCTATTTTTCGGGTAAATTTGTATTTTTTGCCGACAGAATGACAGTACACTGTAGGGGGATTGTTCCCGCCCTATACGAGGGGGGCCCACAGCCGATTATTCTTTCGCGCTTCGGCTTTTTGTTTGTAGCTTGGTGAAACGATTCTCAATTTAAAAAAGAATAGTACCACGAATGATTTTTCAAATTTATGGGGAGGTTGTCATGAGTTCGTTCTGTTCACCTACCATTCAATTCGTCGTAACAAAAGGGCCAAAGATTGCACGCCTGTTTGCTGAATTGTGATCTAAATGAAAAGAGTGATACCATATTCTTTGGACAATCACATTGTATACAACTGCATGTTGTCATTCTTTTCATTTCAGGTTAGAAATGATAAACCTTGGTGATGTAGTGCCTTTTGAAGAGGATGAATTTATGAAAAAGTCTAGGCGACAAACAAAATTGTCTCGCTGCCACTCAAACAATAGCGTTTCTATTCCATTCAACGTGCCGAGACAACACAACTGCCCAAGTCGAAACGCGAGTTTCGGATCGTTTCCATCGGACGACTCTAACTCAAGTTATTGTTCTGACTTCGAGTCAATTCGTAAACAAAACATTCGTTTACGAAAACAACGAGATAAAGCAGTATCATCATTGAAAGTAATGCATCTACAACAACAAAAAATACGTGATGATTTTCAACTTCTTCGGGATAAATATGATGACTTGAAACTAGAGATGCATCGAATTTTATGGGACTATATACCTCGACAATGTACAAATAAGCCTATTTCAAATAATCCCTGTTACAACGAGCTCTTGCATGTTGATCCAACAATTTTTGAAACTAGTAGCCGGATTGGAGATTATACACTTGGCCCATTGCTTGGCGAAGGTCAATTTGCGGATGTAAAACTTTGTACATATGCTCGAACTAAAAAGCAATATGCGGTAAAGGTTCTGCAAAAGTCCAAGGTTGTGACTTTAGCTAATCTACAAAGAATTCAAACGGAGATCGATGTATTGCGAAAAATCAATCATCCCAACATTGTTAGTCTTGTGAATGTTATTCATTCACCTCAATCCATTTATGTCATTACTGAATTAGCAGGAAAGGACTTATTTGATTTCTTTGATGTTAATCCTATGGGAGTCAATGACGAAATTGCCCGCGAGATTGTCTTGGGAATAGTGGAGCCCATTGTTTATCTGCATTCATTGGGAATCTGTCATCGAGATTTAAAACCAGAAAATATCTTACTTTTTTTCAACCCATCTACATGTCTACGATCTAATACAAATGAATATATGTTGAATCGAAGCAATATACAAATCTGTGATTTTGGTCAAAGCGCCCAAAACGTTAAGTCTGGGGAATGCACACTGAATGAATTATGCGGAAGCCCGGGTTTCTTTGCTCCTGAAATGATTTTGGGACGAGATCGGTACGATGGCACTGCCGCTGATATTTGGTCTATTGGGTGCATTATGTTGGAGCTCACCAGAGGGCACAACGAATTTTGCAGTACATGGATGACATGCTATGACTATGAAGTATTGCAAGACGAGACAAAGTTCAAATTAGCTTTGACTCGCGCAATCCGACAAGTAAATGAATTCATTGAATGTGACATCTCAAACTTGAAAAACAATAATGAAGAAAATTCGATGATTCAGTTCATAAATGATGTATTAACAATTGACCCCATTCAAAGGATAGATTCACAAGTCATTTCATCACATCCTTGGCTATGTGATCAGCCATCTCGAATAATTAACGAGGAAAATAAAAAGAATCAAACTGTAAATGATACTGCAGGATGTGAAGGCAGAAACGAATATTTTGAGTTTCGAACCAAATACAATAAAATACAAAAAAATGATGCAGGCTATAAGAATGCGATTGAAGCCACTACGGATCAAAACAGACTGAATATAAAAAGTAATGCAAATGTAACCCAAAGTGATGAAATGAAAAAAACTAGATTTCTTAGAGATTCGATGAGTAATCGTGCAAGAAGACATTTCAGTGCTACTTTTGAGCTCGTTAATTATTCTGACTCAAATAAAGACCAAGAAAGCAATCCTTTTCAACGCTCACCTCCTCCGAAAAAAAGGTTTATATCAAATTCTGTACCCAAACTAGAATTTAGATTGCCTCCAATCGAAAAGTTAACACCTTCGCGTGAGAACATATGTACCTCTTTGATAATAGATAAAGGTTTGAAAACTGATGGAGACTATAGAATTACTCATGTCCTCAAAGGAGCACCAATAAAAAAGAATGCAATAATATGAAGAGAAAAAATACATTTATTTCAATCTTTAAAATTCTTATCGACAATATGTTCTTTGTTTTTTGTATGAATTGTTGTAACTTTAATTGCTTGACAAGCATAGCTAGGCTCTGAAATTTTTTCTATTTTTCTTCAGTGCTTCTTTTTCTTCTTTTTCTTTTTTGCTAACTTACAAGCTTCAGATATGGCAACTTCATAATCGTTTTTATCTTTTTTCTGGAGAAGTTCACATTCCTTTTGCTTTTGAGCTAAGCGCTCTCTACATTCCTGAACAAACTCGCGATTAACTCCGTACTCTTCTGCTTTGACTAAGCTACTCGCAGCTTTTTCGATGGATAATTGTAATTCTTTCAAAACCCTGGAATGTTTCCAAACGTATTTGCCGGTTTCTCCTGGTGGTTTAGGGTATTCCTTAGTTGGTATTATTGAACCTATATCTTCATCTTTCCAATATTCCTTTGCTTCTTTTGGAGTCATATTTTTTATTGGCAAACGAATATCTTTAGATAATTGATCGAAATTATTGGATAGCTCCACTTCGCTAGTTAAGCGACGAAGAAGTTTTTCTCCATTTTCAATGAGTTTTTTGTCGCATATGCACTCCTTGCTAATGATAGTTGTAGCGTTTTGAATTGCTAACTGCAGCTCCGAAATTTTTGATTCATCTTGAGTTGTATCGCGAAATTGAAGGTCAGATTTTTGAATGGCATTATATAGGTCCATTTCCTGTTTTGATACCTTGCACAGATCATGTGCTGTTTTAAATAATGGTTTTAGATCAATTACTGCTTTATCGTCATTTACTGCTCTTATCTTCATTTTAGCTCCCAATTCTAGAAGCTCCTCTAGTTTTTGAACAAGAGAATATAGAGAAAGAGATACAATAGGGGTATTTTCTGTGATTGTCTTAATTTGATTTAAAAGACTTTCTTCAAGCTCAAGCCATTCCTTACGCCTTTTTCCTAAACTTATGACGCTTGAAATAACACCTAAGCTAAATGCATCGTCAATCGCCCTTTGCAACCTATCGATTTCATCACTCTTAGTTGTACTATCCCTTTGATCATCCATTAGCTCCAGTATTTTGGATTCACAAGCCAAGTAATGGTCTATATGTTTCCTCCTCATCTCTTCATTTCTTTTGTTTATCGTTTTGTCACCCATACCGTTTCTCTCGTTCTGTTCTAATATCATTCTCTCTCTTAAAATATTCCTACATTTTGTTTCGCTTGCTACATTCAAAGCTGTCATCCCAAATCTATTCTGTATCCATACATCAGCTCCATGGTTGATGAAGCATGTCACAAGCCTATCATGTCCATTTGATGCAGAAAGGTGTAAAGGAGTATTTCCTGTAGAATCTTTATCGTCTGTCGAATATGACATCAACAGAAGTAGCCAGCATGTTGACAAATGCCCTTTCTGTGCTGCTCGGTGAAGAGGAGTATTATCATTGATACTTGATGGGAATGTAGATGCAAAATATACCAGATTTGATTCTTGGATGGGTTTTACTTGATTTTTATTCTTCAGGAGTCGTTTTGTTTTGTATTGGGAAGAAGCATTACACCCAAGGAGAGCGTCTACGACCTAATCGAATCAATTTAACATACATAAATTAACAATAATTAAATTGAAGGCATTGACAGGATTTTATTTTGTAAAATAGGCGGTTAATCGCACCTTTTCGTTTCCATGATATGCAGCCCAATGAAGCATAGTCCACGAGGAATTATTTGTTGAATCGATATATTCACAAGAAATATTTTCCCGCTCAAGCATATCTAGTGCCAATTCAGTGTCATTATCTTCAATAGCTTGGCAAAGTTTCTTATTTTCTCCATCAGATGAGCTTTTTTCTGACTCTGATTTCTCATGAAATTGATTTATATCCATTTTTGTGAGAAGCTTTATTCTTTATCCCGTTGGCGAAAAATTGAATTAATAATTGATTCATAAGAAAACAACATTTGAAATGTATCTTTTCAATTCGATTTCAAAAACAATGTTTATTAGGCATATTTGAATTAATAATAATAATAATACTAAGCATGGGGCAATTTATCGGAAAAGCAGAGTATCATTCATCGGCCAAACCATTTCTAAATTTGTCCAAACCAGATTTATCGATTTTATGGACAGCATTTCATGATATTGTAGATGGATTTGCCCTTTCTCTGCCCGAATTCCAGCAAATATGCTTAGAACTCATGGATGCGAGCAACGATTCATCCAGAGACTGGATGGTCGTATGCGAAACATTTTTTAAATTGATCGATACTGATAAAAATGGTTTGATTGATGCAATCGAATTCTTCTGCTGTATAAGTATTCCATCAGGTCTTTCTGATCGAGATAAACTTAAATTTATATATCAATGCTTTGATTTTGAAGGAATTGGTAGCATTACTATGGACGAGATGGAAATTGCGTCAAGAAGCACTATTATCGGCCTGAAAAAAATAACAATAACAGATGACAACTTTCCTCATCTTGAAGCCGAGGATTATGAAGGTTTGACAATAGATGCTTTCCGCATAGAAGGTATCAGGGACGGAGAGCGCATAGGTCTTGAAGTACTTTTGAATTACTGCGTCGATAATCCTGATACAAAGCGATTCATAGCTCACTATGAGACATATGGAGACGAAAGCAAAAATGAGATCCATGAATTACTCCACGTCGGGTCGTATGGAGAACAACATGATGACGAAAAGGAAGGGCAGCCATCGTGGATGAAAGATTCTGATTGCCTTATACCGTCAAAGTTTTCCAACATAAATTTGCCAAAAAGCGCTCCAAAGTCTCAATTGAAGCTCGAATGGATACATGGATATTCAGATGAGTATTATAACAACATTAGATATTCCAATAGTGGTGAGATATGTTACCATGCTGCAAACTTAGGTATCCTTTACAATGGGAAAAAACGTCAACAAAGATATTTCAGTGAACATACAAGTAAGATCTCTTCATTTTCTATACATCCAGATGGATCAAAGATAGCTACAGGAGAGGAAGGATACAAACCAAATATTTTTGTTTGGGAAGTCTCTTCATCTGTTTCATTAAGTGCTATGAATGGTTTTTTCATTAGTAAAGTTTCATTTCTCGAATTCAATATAGATGGTACAAAATTGTTAAGTATAGGAAAAGGAACTAATGAGGAAAAGCATTTGGTAATTTACGACTGGGAGTCTTCAGTGAGGCTTTTTTCGTCGCCACTTTGTCAATCGAAAGTTGTGGATCTAAGCTTTGGGCATGATGATGTTTTCGCAACTTGTGGAATCAATCATATATATTTTTGGGCTCAAACAGGTACATATTATAAAAAAAAAAAAGGTTTATTTGGACGGTTTAGCGTCGAGAATCAGACTTGTGTTGTTTTCATGAGGGATCGTTTCCTATCCGGTTCATCTAATGGGAATTTAAATGTATGGGACGGGCAAAATTGTGTCAAAAGAATTAAAGCGCATGATGGGAGTATTCATGTCATTAATTTGTCTCCAAGAGCTATTATTACAGGGGGGGCAGATTCAAAGATAAGATTATGGACGCATTCACTGCAACAAGGTAGCATACTAGACGTGAGTACATTGACACGATTACCAGGGTCTGTAAGATCTGTCTGCTTATCTTCTGAAGGGGGGAAGATACTTCTTGGGATGAGCGGAGGTGAAATTTTTGAAATATCTTCCGCAGATGGGAGTGCTATCAACAATGGTGCGATTACCGTTGGCCATTCAGGAAATGAAATATTAGATATTGCAGCACATCCGATGAAAGAAGAATTTTGTACTGTCGGAAGAGACAAAAGTGTTCGTATGTGGGATATTACAACGAAAACTAACTTCAAATTTTTATTAGTTGAAGATGGTTCAACTGAATCCGTAGCATTTTCTCCTGATGGACAGTCAATAGCAGTTGCAATCGGCGAGGGCGAGAAAAACAAACAAAATGGGTATTTTATCATCTTGAAAGAAACAGACTTTACGGTTTTGAGAAAGGTACAGATACCAGGATCAACTTCCGTTATATCAGAAGTCAAGTATTCTTTGGATGGAGAAAAATTTATAGCGAGCAGTAAAACTGGAGATTTTTTTATCTATGATCCATTTTCAGAATTCAGACTGATTCTTTCTGGAAAACCTTCAGTTGGTTTAATTCTTTCCAACATAGATTTTTCCGAAGATTGTTGTTGGATACAAGCACAGGAAGATTATTCTGATATTATTTTCGCAAATATAGAGGGAGATAAAGTTACGATGGAGACGAATTTTTCTTTGATACGAGACATCTCATGGTCAACACGTACTTGTCCAATGGGATGGCACTCACTTGCCGCATGGAATGGATGTCGTTCGAGAGGGAAAATCCTTACAAGTGATCTTAATGAAAGTGAAAATGTTCTTGCCACAGGAGACACCCATGGGAGAATAAGAATAATACGATATCCATGTGCATCTATAGCAAGTAGCAGATATTATTCTGGTCATTCATCATCTGTTTCAAAAGTTCGATTTGCTAATAGCGATCTCCATTTAATCAGTACAGGTCTCACAGACGGTTGCCTATTTCAATGGCAACATGAAGAGAATGATAGCGAAAGCGACGATGATCATTATGAAAGCGAAGGTGAAAATGAATCTCTTACCGATAATTATGCAACCAAAGCTGTTACTGAATTGGCAAAAACGAAAATCATACTTAAGAATGAGCATATTGAAGAAATATCTTCTTATAATGAGGAAGAAATTAAGCCTGAAAATCATCTAGGTATACCAAGTACCACTTTGGACTTGTCATTTATCTATGGGTACAACCCAAGTCATAATGACACAAAATTTATGTATAATTCTGATGGAGATATAATTTATTGTCAAGCCAATGTCGGCATAGTATATGACATTAAAAACAACAAACAAAGGTTTCATTTGGACCATAGAGAAGAATGTCTTAGTCTAGCAATATCTCCTTGTAGACGCTATGTTGCGACTGGTTCTAATGGAAACAACCCCAAAGTTTGTGTCTGGGACAGTTTTACAACTGAGACAAAGAGTATTATGGAGGGAATCCACAATTCTGCAGTTTTAAAATTGGCTTTTACTTTAGATGGAGAATATCTTATATCAGTGGAAGGGAGAAACAGCCCTACAATTGCAATACAAGATTGGAAAAAATCCTTTCTAAAATTTAAATCCACAATTGGGATTAAAAACTTCAAGGATATATCTTGCCTTCAATCAGTAAACTGTTTTAAGGTGTTTGTTCTCAGTTCCTACAGTGCTTTGATTCTAAACATGGGTTCAAACGTATACCAAGAAACAATACGGGAAGGAAATAGACAGAGAAAACAAAGCTTTACATCATGTGTCGTGTTTCAAGATGTCTATATAGTTGGGACTTCAAAGGGTGATCTTTTCCTATATGAAGGCAAAAAGCTTGGATCAAGAATTAAAGCACATGATGGGCCAATCAATTGTCTTTCATTATGCACTGAGAACAGATTCATAAGCGGTGGGAATGACAGGAAAGTCAAACTTTGGGTAGTCAAAAATGGGATGATGGAATGTAAAACTTGTTTCGATTTGGACCACATTATTACAACATCGGGATTAAACACATTACAAATTTCAGCTTTGGATGCTTCCATAGATCTCTCGACTATTTTAGTTGGGACTGCGGACAGTAAATTATTCGAATTATCTTTAAAAGACGATGTAGTTGGTTCAGGTTATTCTGTCATTGATTATCACCGAGGCGGATTTTGCCACGATATGACATCACATTCAACGAAGACTTTTGCTACGATTGGAGATGATGGGATTCGAGTTTGGGATTTCATAGGATGTAAACTTTCAAAATTCGTACCTCTTGATGCCAAATGTACTAGTATTTGTTACAGCCCTGATGGACATTACTTAGTGGTAGGAACAGGTGTGGATAATGAATTTCGTCATAAAAAAGCCGGAACTTTGTTACTGTTTCATGCAGATACCATGACAAATTGTTTTGAAGGTAGAGAATATGGCGAAGCAATTAATACAATGAACTATTCACAAGATGGAAAATATCTTGCTGTTTCTTATATTGATGCAAAAGTAATCCTATTTGAAATAAAAGGAAGAAAGTTTATTAAAGCAAACGAGGTTAAGTTACCTGATAGAATTAACGTGCTACGTATCGACTTCTCAAACAATTCAGACTTCATTAAAGTTACTGGAGAAAGCAACACTTCCGTGTATGCCGACACAAAACACGGTAAGCACGTACGTCCGGAATTTTTGGAGAGTAATAACGTGAACTGGCCAATACAATCGTCTGCATATGAACTAAATTTAAAACTACTGAGTTTAAGTATTTCGAACAAGGGAGATTATTTGGCAAGCTATGATAAGTGTGGAACAATTTCATTGAGCCCATTATCTCTCGCTAGATCAAAACAGTACAAATTGGACTGTCATGGTCACACCGCATTTCTTGGAGATCGTGCGCTTCTAAAGAGAGTTATGTTGGTTACATGGAGCTTAGATGATAAGTATATTTTTTCGATTGGGGCACAGGATAAATGTATTTTTCAATGGCAGATTCATATCAATGAAGAAGATAGCATGGGGACGCTTACAGAAGGCACATTATCCAGCGTTGACCCTGAGAAGAAGACATTGAATGAAGATTGCACAAACAAACGAAACAACATGTTGTGGGAAAATCATGCTTTGCCGCCAACGCTTAATCATAAAGACTCTCAGAATCTAGTGCTACCAAAAATGTACTTAGATTTCATACTTAGACATCAAACTCCACACAATGGGTTGCCAATTGTCTACAACTTGCAAGGAGATATAGTTTATTCGAGTTCAAATTTGGGGATAATATTCAATGCATGTAATATGGACCAAAAGTACCACAAAGGTCAAGAAGGAATTATCACGAGTTCATGTTTGTCTCTTGATAGAAAGACAATCGCAACAGCCGATAAAGGAATTTTAAAGTCTATTTGTTTGTGGGATCCATTAACTGGAAACAATTTGTCACAAATAAAATCCGACGTTGTTGTGTCTTATTTAGCATTTTCACCAGATGGGACCCATTTGGTATCCATCGGTAGGAATGGGAATCAGGAAATTTCGATTTATAGGAGCTATAAAATGGAATGGACAAATCCAATTAAAGTAGCTACAAAACGATGGTATGGGATCAATATAATGTTTTCACTTTTTATAGGTGACTGCAACTTCCCATTGATGATTGCTGATAAAAAATATATCAGGATTCTAAAGAAAGAGGGACGCACGTTAAAGTTACTACCGAGAAAATACTTCAGTCAATCCTCACTATCATGCGCTTGCTTAATGAAAGGGATACACGGTATTGCAGTTATTACTGGCACTGAAACAGGAGAGCTTCAACAAAGGATGAAGCGAAACAATAACGATATCTCCATTTCAAAAGAAGTCTTGGCGCATGATGGAACTGTCACAGCAGTCACAAGCATCCGTTGCGGAGTTATCAGTGGAGGTAACGATGGAAAATTGTGCCATTGGGACTCTCAGCTAATAAAATTACAAGTATATCGTCTGGATCGCACATCTTCGCTTCAATCCTTTTCTCCTTTCATTACCTCAATATGTTGTGATATTCCGTTCAAAAAAGCTTTGTTGAGTCTCAAGGGAGGAGAAATTATTGAAATATCGAAAGATAGCGGAAACATTGCATTGATTAGTCCAACCCATGGACTTGGTGAGACATGTGGAATTGCTATGCACCCAACGAATCCAATGATATATGCAACAAGTGATAAGGATGGTCATGTTCGAGTGTGGAATATTTCTAAGAAGAGAGTTTTGAGGAAAATGAAATTTGATTGTGAATGTAGAGCTATCGCATGGAGTAATGATGGGCAGATGATTTGCGTTGGAATGGGAGGGCAGGCGGAAATAGGAGAAAATAAAGGAGGTTACGTAGTACTAGATTCATCCAGCTTCCGAAAAGTATTTGAGGACAGAAAAAACAAGAAATACATCATTAGTATTAAATATAGTCCTTGCGGGAAAAATGTCGCATTTTCAACCTCGGATGGAAAAATTTGTATCCACGCTATACCGTCATATAAGTTGAAAGTCACAACAACAAAACAATCAGCTCCAATATCAAAGTTCGATTTTAGTCATGATGGAGATCAGATCCAATCACAATGCAATGGCGATCTAATGTATTTTTCAACGAGAGATGGGAGCACTATTCGGCCATTAGAAGCCCGGGATATTAGGTGGAACACATATAATTGTCTGTATGGATGGAGCGTTAAAGGCCTATGGCACCATTTTTCAAATGGTAAGAATAGGAAAGACTGCACTTTAACATCAATTGATGTTTCTTTACAGAAAGGGTTTGGCGCATATGCTACTAGCTCAGGATCCATCGGAATTTTTACTTATCCTGCACCAGGTGAAGTTATGTGCATAGAGGAGAAGTGTAGTAAGCGCAATTTGATAACTTCAGTGAACTTAAATTGCGACGGGTCATATTTAATTTCTCTTCAAAAAGAGCCCAATGTTATTCTGCAGTACCGTGTGAAAGCTCCTGTAGTCAAGAAATAAAAGCGGAGGATGCAATCCAAGCACAAATATACTTCGGGCAACTTTAATACTTTTTAGTAATAATTATTTCTTCTACTCTAGTTGCGAAATATATTCTTAACTCTCCGGTTTTGCAAAATTAGAGTGGGGGCTTGTAGATCCCAGTACTTGACAATTATTCTATCTTAATCTACAAGCCCCCACTCTAATTTTGCAAAACCGGAGAGTTAAGAATATATTTCGCAACTAGTTAGTAGGAGACACAACTTTTTCGTCCCGTATTGAAATAACGAATTTGCATAGTAGGATTTAATTTTATGCGATTTAATACCAGCCCGGTCATGGATTTTTATTGAAGGGAACGTGATGTGGCCTATTTTTTTGTATGTATTTTGGTTGATATAGATATTTGCATATTATGGACAATATGAAGGGAAAAGGCAGCCTAAAACAAGATTGTAATATTTTGATGAAAAGCCTCTCACTAATAAAAATTGTGCAGGACAGCTAAGACAATTAAATAAGCAACTTGTTAAATTGGTGGCTTGACTATAAGAAGAAACACTTCAACTATTCAAAGGTCCCTGGTGAATGAAAAGAGAAGCTGTATAATGATCATGAATTTATTCTTAACAGTGTTTCCAGTGATGCGTGCTTATTCTCAATTTAAAATGCTGTCAGAAACGATTGTAGCACATTGTCAAGCAAGAAGGATGCTACAATTGTACGAAATATAGAAGGAATACATATTCATATAGATTGTAAACTAGTAAAAAAAAACAACATCTAGTATGGCCACTTCAAAAACCTTGTTCTCAATTATCAACTAGAAAATCTTCAAAATAGTTCTGTGCTATCATGATCTTTGTTCTACAATATTGTCATGTTGCTATACCCATACGCCCCTTTTGATAAGTTTAAAGTAATAACAACCCTTTCTTATCATGATGGGAAACTTTCAAAACTTTGCAAATGGCCAGTATTACCATATTAGTCATCAGACAATTTGCTGTATTTTCTACTAGGACATTGTCTTTGTACATAATACATGCAAATAGCTAGCTGATTCATGAACTCTCTAGTTTGGAACAAGAGAAAGCAGACTCTCTTGAATAAATAATTCTAAATTTAACTTGCTTTATTTCTGTTGATACTTTACGGTGACTCCAGCCAACTATGGCGTCATCTTGTATCTATATAGACCATTACTGAAGAGCCTATACTAGACAGATATTTGGACAAGAGCTCAACATCAGTCACTTTCAAGCGGCGACCTTAAGAAGACTACAAGTATATCATATTGGTTAAATATCTATTATGTATCGAAATTTTCAAGCCCATCTTATTTTGTGCTAAGAAATATGGCGGGATTAAAAATCACGAAACGTCACATAGGGTAAATAGAAATATTTGCTGAAATACTTACGTAGAAAAAATTCCCTGTGATTAAAATATTCAAAGTATCTCATTTTGAACAATACCAGCTTTCATGTATAAACACATTTTAATACCATTTCATTGAAAAAGGGAAAATAAGGCACATTTTCGTTTGTGTTTATAGATTCTGGGATTACACTTGAACACATTTGGTATGGTACGATAGAGTTCGAATCTTATTTACGTGGTGAATTTATCGCCAATTTATCGTTGTTGAGAATTAGAAAAGAGAAATCCACACATAGTTACAGGAGAAGCGAACGTAGTAAAACATCATTTGTTAGGCATCTCACATTTTTGCCTCACATTAAACACCATTTTTATTTTAGAACAGGCATATGAAATATAGAATAGTATATTGCTTTTTTTTAAACATTGATTAACAAATAGTTTTACTATTAATTATCATTGACATAAAATAATCTGCTAAAATATTGACAGACTTTTAACATGATTACACATGATCTAACAATAAATGGAATTGAAGGATTTTCGTAGAAGTTTTATATTAAGCTTTCTTCTGCGATCTTCCTTCATCTTCATTTCTTGATCGTTTTTCCTCTTCACCTCGATCACTATTCACTTCACCTACTTCATTTAATTCACTTAGAAAATCTGACACTTCATTCAGGTTCACTGCACTAGAAGCTTGTAAATCAATATCTACTAAGGAACCGCTTGGAGATAAAACAGACCGTCTCTCTGGATATGTAGATATACCGAGACTTTCGTCTAGCTCTTGTATATGTTGTTGTTGACGCTGTTGTATTCGCTGCAAACGTGGTGATCTACGGACTCCAGTATGGCTATATAACTGGGATATAGGCGGAGTAAAGGGGGGCATTGGTAAGGTTAGAGAGTTTATTGTATTCGGATCAATACCTTCGGCTTCAGACTCTCTCCTATTTGAAGAGGGACTCGGAAACATCATTAATAAGCTTGGAGACGGCAGCGGTAAATCTGGAGATGCAAAATTGAGGGATGCTGGAGATGCTGGTTGTTCAGTTAAAGTTTGATCAGCCTGTATCGATCCCGTTTTTGATGATAAATCTGGTTCTTTTCTTTTCCGTGGCCTTCCCCTGGGCAAAGGTGGTTTTTTCCCTTTTGATAAGCCCATCATTTTAATTCTTTCCCTTCGGATGCGATCCCCTCTATTCTTTTTTTCTTTAGCCCTCATGGCTATCTCCAAATCCAATTTTTCCTTATCAGTTCGGATACTTTCGGGCTTGCTTAATATTCTCTCGATTTCTTTCTTCTTTTCGATTGCACGTTCTCTCGACCTCTCATTCTTTCGTCTTCGACGCTCTTCAAACGTTTCGATTAATTTCTTTTGTTCCTCAGATTTTTGTTCCTCTTCCAAATCCTTTACTGATTTTATCCTTTCCCTCAATTTTGCTGCTCTCGCACGAGATTGGGCATTCTTCTTCGCTTTTCTTTCCAGTGATATTACATCTTCTCCAGCAGTACTTGTTGAAACTCTTGATCGTAGCAGCCTTGAAGATGAAGAAGAAGAGGATAAGCTCAATCTATTATCGTACACATCTTGGGCATCATGTGTGGTAGACTGAGAGTGGGAAGTTTGTATTGTTGATAATTGTCTATGATTTTCTGATTTTCTTTTCCTGTCTCTAGTTTCTATAGGAGATTGTACAATATTAGTTGTTGGAGGAGAAGTCATTCCATGCAGTTTGACTTTATCTGGAGTATTTCGAATGTGACGCGAATGTGGTTGAACTCCATGTGGATAGGATGGCGGTAAGTGAGGAGGTTGTCCATAATAATAAGGTGGAGCCCCAAGAGAAAGGTGAGGCTTCGGTGGACCAGACTGTGCATCATAAGGTGGCATATAGTGCTGACCTTGCCCATGTGGCATATAATATGGTGGGGGTGGCTGCACATGCCAATGGGATTGTGACGGGCGAACATGATGAGATGATGGATGAGGATGGACAGGAGGATACTGATATGTAGGTTGATGGTATCCAACATCAGGTTGAGAATGAGCTCTTTCTTCCGAAAGAGGATTTTGTTGAAGATTGGAACGCTCTTCGTCTGAATAATTGTCGCTTTCATCACCCGACAAGCGAGTTCGACGTGATCTTTTCTTCTCAACAGGTGCTTTCCATGAATCGCTCATTCCCAAGGTTAATTTCTTGAAGACTACGAGTAACCTAAACCAGCTACTACCAAGAAGAAAAAATGATAAGGGAAGGCATGAATTTTTATCTTTTCTCTCAATAAATTTATTTCGTTGTTTATGAGAGTCTCTTATGTTTTGCCTGATGCCTTTAAAGATTGATTGTTTCGGTTATTATCATACCCGGGACACAACCAGTTGTGTGTGAACTTAGTTTTTGTTTGGCTGGACTTTCTTTTTCTATTCAACCGTTAACAAGTTTTGTAAGACAAGCTTGTACCTAGTCCAAATATGCTTCAAATAGCTTACAACATGTGTACAACTTAGAAGATATTATATTTGTTTTTTGTTATTTCGCAGGTCTCGTTAATAATCCGTCGAAAAGGATCAAATTCCACGATATCAATTATTTTGTATGTTTTTAGCTCAGTTAGATAGGGCTTCAAACGCTCTTTTAAATAACCTCTTTTTTCATGAAAGCCTCGCTCGTAGTCGTGGGTTTGGTAATCACATGGAAATTTCTTTAATGCTACGGCAATGATGTACTGGAAGGAACGGAACAATGGGCGAAGATTGTGATCAGTTACTAATTAACATTGCTTTAAATACAATTCCAACGAGAACTTTTTTGTATTTGTATTTTGTCATACAAGAAACTGTATCTAATTAAACTGGATATTTTGTCTGTTAAAGCCTTTGAAAACGTTGAGAATCGAAAACTAGTCTATGATTCCATTTCACGGGAAAGACAATCTAATTGATCAATTTCCCTCGTTTTGAGCGATATGATAAATTAACTGCAGTACCAAGTCCCAGATTACTCCATTTAAAAAAAGGTTTAGTATATGAATTGTCACATAAGCAAAGTTTTATTAAGTAAAAAAAGGAAATCCAGCTATTTATAAATACTTAAGGCTATCCTTTAGGATTATACACATGATTACTTTCTATGTAAGTTATAATTTCACAATTCGAGCGCCGGCGTGACATTGTTTAAGCGAAAACATCATTTTTGTTTTCAGCCAAACGATTCCTTTTCCAAATTCTTGTTTCCTACGAGCGTTACAATTGCTTGAATCATATTGAATAAAATCAATTTTCATGCAACGGTTAGAAATTAATATTTATATTAAAATCCCAAACATATTTTAAGGATATATGTAAAAAAAAACCAAAATAGTTTATTGCAACAAATATGAATATATCTATCAACAGCAACCTCGAATTTCTGTATTATTATATAGATCACTTCAAGATATTTCCACACTAGAAATCTGATACCAACACATCGATATGGTTGATGTAAACGTATTTTAGGTTTCAAACAATGTTATGCATTACTTACATTGTGCTAGATTACTTGATTTTTTTCTCAACAATTATACCACACGTGAATCCATCAATGATAAGTTATTGTACGTACATGTTGTACGTACATATCCTTCCATCTAATTATTACTTAAACTCATAATTACCTCATCTATAGGTTATGAAAGCCAACTGAATGGCGAAAATATTGATTTCGACAACAATACCGTCGTCTCCAAATTTCGTTCGTCATATCACACTACTTCCTCTCTTGCGCTAACGTCGCAAGCATAGCATACCTTTGACAAATTCACCATACCAAATTTGACAAGTTCACAGCCGAACTTATAAT
>Ga0209092_10001898_pt1 | contig 19727 bp, 13 predicted proteins | sample FraStrMetagenome_FD_187446 | JGI IMG/M metagenome (GOLD analysis project Ga0209092, IMG submission 187446) | Marine eukaryotic phytoplankton communities from Arctic Ocean - Fram Strait ARC3M Metagenome (SPAdes) (version 2) | ecosystem: Environmental > Aquatic > Marine > Oceanic | place: Fram...
GTTTGGTAGCAGTTTCATATGGCCTTTATCTTTCAAACAATCTTCAAAATTTGCCATCGTGGCTTACATTGAGTATAGTTGTATCGACCCTAAGTAATGCAGTGAGATCATATGGACTGCTATCACAAGTTCCAACAACATCTCATATATCTTCATGGATATTTCCACCTCACCGACAAGCATTTAAACGTTCGATTGCCATTGTATGTTATTTGAATTTACGATTGGTTCATCAATGGGAATGGATATGGAAGTGTGAAAGTGTTATATTTCCATTAATATTGCTATGCTATACTAACTATCATTTTTTCCCTTTGCAACCTGATTTTGCGAATGGAAACACATGGGTTTTTGTCATGCCCATGTTCATCGCATTCAATATCGACACTTTTCATCAATTTCCAGCTTTGAATATCACAAAAGCATTTGATGGAGATAACGTTTTCTCATCCATAATGAAACTTCCTAAAATTGACATCTTCGAATGGGAGAGAGTTCATAAATGGAATGACGACCGCATTAATGAAGCATATTTGTTACTAACGATGCTATGTACACTGCAGGCAGCATTTATGTTTACTGTGGCGTTTCGTGGTCGCATGTCAATCAAATCATGTTACTGGATTGCGGCATTGGAAGTGGGCTTGCTCTGTCTTCCATTGATACAGTAAATATTGAAGTTTGTGTTACGCTCATTATACATTTTTTGCATGGACCTCATTATTGAGAGAATCTCTCAAAAGTATAAACTTTATTTATAATCGCGATACTGCAGCTAAACCCAAGACACCAGTAATATTTTGCTCTTTAGCACAGGTGACTTGAAGTGTCATTCAAATAAATTCTTCGTTTTTTAATTCCAAAGATTCCGAATAATAATTTAAAAAAATGATAGAATAAAATAAATGGAATGACGACCGCATTAATGAAGCATATTTGTTACTAACGATGCTATGCTCACTGCAGGTAGCGTTTATGTTTACTGTGGCGTTTCGTGGTCGCATGTCAATCAAATCATGTTACTGGATTGCGGCATTGGAAGTGGGCTTGCTCTGTCTTCCATTGATACAGTAAATATTGAAGTTTGTGTTACGCTCATTATACATTTTTTGCATGGACCTCATTATTGAGAGAATCTCTCAAAAGTATAAACTTTATTTATAATCGCGATACTGCAGCTAAACCCAAGACACCAGTAATATTTTGCTCTTTAGCACAGGTGACTTGAAGTGTCATTCAAATAAATTCTTCGTTTTTTAATTCCAAAGATTCCGAATAATAATTTAAAAAAATGATAGAATAAAATAAATGGAATGACGACCGCATTAATGAAGCATATTTGTTACTAACGATGCTATGCTCACTGCAGGTAGCGTTTATGTTTACTGTGGCGTTTCGTGGTCGCATGTCAATCAAATCATGTTACTGGATTGCGGCAGTAGAATTTGGGTTTCTTATATTCCCTTATTCCAGAAAGTTGTTCGATATTAGCACAGCAGATTGATTCACCAAATTGTTATATTATTTTGTAAGTTTCTTTGTTCGAATGTATGAACCAACAAATATGGATGTTATGTTGTATTCGTATTGCAATAAACAGGGATTTTAATAAAAAAATAAGAACTTAAGTGCTTGCTCGAGCCATATTTCTATATCCAGACCCGAGACAACTCATGAAAATTGTTTTTGATTCAACATCTGTTTTCACTTTAAACTCCACTCCAAAAGCTTCTTTAAAAAGTCTCAAAGCTACAATTGAATGTCTGGAGAGGGATCCAATTCGTATCCTAGCCACATCTTCAGGACCCAAACACATCATCAAAAGAGCAAAAGTTTGTGCTGATGTATCTATACACCCACCTTTACGAATCTCATCTAACAAAAGGGCCGATCCTCGTGTACCTAAATCCTCTGGCAAATCTTCCCCTCTGGCCTTATTAGGATCTAATGAACATTCCACACAAATCACAACACCTTCCGTACTTTCTGCTGCTAAACATATTCCTAATCCAGGGCTTGGACCACATCCATTTACATTTTTAGAATGCTTCATAGAATGTATATCTGTGTGGATCCAAACATCCGGCAATAGTTTGTGAAGAAGACCTTTGGCAGAATATGCTACTCTTGCTGCTGAGTTTGGGGCTATTTTACATGATATCGCATTTCCTCGCACACGTTTAAATTTTCCCATATCGGTAAATTCAATCGGTTCAATCTCTCTAACAATGGGACAAACAAATCGAACTCTCCCTTCTCCTAAAGGTGCAGCTCCTCTACGAATCACACGACATTGAGGTATATTTGGACTTCCTTCCTCCTCTTCTTCTTTACCAACTCCAAAGCGACGATACAAAGGCAAAACAGCCGTCGCAATATAGTCCGGGCTAGGATCGAAATGTGTCATGCCATCAGTAATCCCCTCAAAAAAAATTTCTAACGGTTCTTTCCCAAATGGCGCCAAAGGTAATATCCCCTCTAAAAACCAACCAATACTTTTCGTCGTAGGACATTTATGCAGATTAACTAATCCACCCACCAAAACACCTGGAACAAAGCGCAATTGTGTTCCTGTACTATTAATTTCCACAGTGGTTCCATTTGTGATGCTATCTAATAATCGAAGAAAGGATGCTTCATGTGGAAGAAGACCAGGTGCTGTTTCTAACGCATCTGCATGAATATTTCGAATAAGGAGTGGTCTGTGGGATAACAGCGAGGTTATTAGACGAAGTCGAAATTGAGTTGCCCCATCATGGAATTTCATTGTGGAGGAGGCTGGTTTGTTTGAGCTTTTATTTGACATTGTAAGTGAGAAATTATTGATATTTGATGGTCGCCTCTTTCAGTTTGTTCCTGTTCCGTGTTGAATTCATGAAATTCAAGCTTTGTGGGATGTTTTTTTTCTTTTTCTGTCGGAATAATGAATGGTCGACGAGAAAATGATAACAACATGAAATAAAAATAAATCATATATAAATAAAAAATAAAAAAGAAGGCCCGTAGTCATGTGTGGCCGGGCCGAAATCGGAAGTGTAAAATCCCGATGCTCCATTTTCATTTGAATTCCCCCTATGTATTTATTTCATTCAATGTACGGCAATTCTGTCAGGAAGCTTTGCTGATCAGTTTCATTTGCACGCTTCTTGTACAAATCCGGAAGGCTTTTTCGGATTGAAAGATTACTCAGTACGATGTCGAACACAAATCCGTTTGACGATGACTTTCCAGATGAAAGTGGAGGGTTTCCCTCAGATCCCCTTGGCGTGCTTGATCAAAGTAATATGAAAAATCTAAATGACAATATGAATATGATGAATTTGAACAGTCACGAAGGAAATATGCCATATTCAGAAATTCCTTCCACGGCACAAAATCAACCATCTACTATGTCTCACAACAATAGACTCCCCACCAATATGAATCGAAATACATATCACTTTTCTTCTGATCCAAATGTGGCTGCAACGAATGTGGAAGATGAGAATATGCCCGTAGAAGCGTCTTGGCAATTTTTAGGTGAATTGCCTTATCGTCGTGTCCCAATCTTTCAAAATGTCACTTGGAGAGACTCTGAATCCTCAGAAAAATCGTCAAGAAATTCTGGTTATAAATCAGGTTTGGCAGCCTTTCCACCTAGTTGGATCAAGGCAAGACAAGAATCATCATCATCGTCTGTTTTTTCAGAAAATGATATCAAACAATTATTACGTACCACTACAGTCACGAAAGTAGCAGGTTGCCCCAATGGTGGTCCAATTGCAGTTATGACTCTCCCCCTACCAACTGCTAGTTTATCCAATCAAAGCAATTCTTTCAAATTGACAACTACCGAACTACGCATAATGATGCCATCTGGACGTCTTCTGACTCGCATTGATTTCCCTCCTCCAAATCTTTTGAATCGGGTTACAAATCAACCATATTCTGCTGCCGACGTCCTTGATATTGGATTCACAGATCGAACATTACTCATGGTAGTCATGAGAGACTCTACTTGCTTAACTTATAATTTGAGAGGTCAATTTGTATTCAACCCCTTTCGAATCTTAACTCAACAACAAACTGGAAACGTTGAGTTGATGGAAGCGGCTTTTTATAATGGAGGTGTAGCTGTTCTATCTGAAACGATGCAAGTAGCCTTGGTAGAATTTTTTGACGAATTTGATGATCCTGCCTATATCGATTCTGCTCATTTCACAGCCAGAAAAATGTTTTCTATTGACGATGAAGAAATGTCAAATACTGTTTCTAACAATTCCTTCTCATCTGCCTATGGGACCAATACATCTTTGAATTCATCTCCCTCCTGTTCTGCCATAATTACCCAGATTCCAACGGATGAATACGCTCAAGTAAATGGATGCAGTTATTGCACATTAGCAGTTCTCCCAAGACTACATACTTCATCACAACACCCTGAAATATTTTTGGCTACCACAAAACATTCCGTTTTAGTTGCTGATACTTACAGTCTTTCGATCATTGATTTAGACTGTGGTCAACGAATTCGATCGAATATTGTTTCCATGACATTTGCTCCTAATGGTCGATTCTTAGCTTGTTTTACCAACACCTCAATATTAACAGTCATCTCTACAAACTTTGAAACTGAAGTTCTTGTTTTTGACACATCCGAAGGATCAGCATCAGCTCCGAATCAAATGAAGTGGTGTGGTGAGGATAGCGTCGTCCTTTACTGGAAAAATTTGGGCGTTTTGATGATAGGACCATTTGGAGACTGGTTCCGATATCCATATGATTTTACTGATGACTTATTTTTACTTCCTGAAATGGATTGTTGTCGTATAGTAACAGATTCCTCAACAGATATTATTCAACGTGTCCCTCCTTCTACTGCATCTTTCTTACGAATTGGAAGTATTGAACCTAGCGCCATGTTATTGGATGCGTCCGATGCCTTTGAAAACGGAAGTCCTGCAAGCGATGAAGCTGCTCGAGCTGTGAATCGTACAGGGCTTTTGGTGGACGCTATTGAAACTTGCGCAGAGGCGGCCATGAAAGAGTTTGATGTACCTGTTCAGAAAAGATTGTTAAGAGCAGCTAGTTACGGAATGCATTTTGTTTACAAGGATCAATTGGACCAGAGAAAGACTATGGGTGGAGATGAGAAAGTTGATTTTGATGCACTAGAATCAGCGGATCCGGATGGAAATGACGAGGATCAAGGCAATAGTGATACTGGTGTTGGAGGAAGTAGAAATGAGAACTTGGCCAAGGTGCGTCCATCTCCAACTGGAAGAATCTTCGTCGCAGCTGCAAAAAAAGTTAGGATATTGAACGCTCTTCGTAATCCAGCAGTTGGATTTGCCATGACATCAGCTCAGTTTGATGCCGTTACTCCCACTGGTATTGTTGCTCGACTTGTGGAAGCCAAACGCCCTTCATTGGCAACAACTATTGCAACATATTTGGATCTACACAAATCAGTTCAGACGTTTGCAAGGGTAAGCCGTGCTGCAGCTTTCATTGCATCAGACAAAGAGCAATCGGACACCCGAACTGCTGAAGGAGCAATGCGACTTTTGAAGGACGACGTTTTGGGATTAACTACTCCCAAAGACGCTTCTAAAATTGGGAATATCAATAGCACTAAGAACTCGCATAAAAAGTTTGCAGTTGACCAAAATGTTCTTGGTAGAGGGGGTTATGCGTCTGTTGCTCTTGCAGCCAAGAGCGTCGGTAGACCGGAAGTGGGTAAGCTCTTATTAAGATTAGAAACAAGTATCCCTGATAAAGTAAAAGGGCTTGTTTCTATAGAGGCATATGACGGTGCCATATCCGTCGCTAGTGATGCAAAGTAAGTTGTTGTTGTTTTTATATCATGACTTCATGAATAATATGAGATACTCACTAGAAACTTCTTTAATGTTTTGCTTTAGGGATGCTGATCTGATGTTTCTTTCTTTATTGGAGTTTGAGAAAAATAGTAAAGATTCTGATATTGATCCAATGAAAGGTCAGCAGCGGTTTTTCAGCTCAATCGTTTCAAAATGCCCACCCGAAGCGACCAATTTGATGAAATCTTATTATTCCAGTATACGAGATGTAAAATCAATAATGAGTTTAAATCTAAGGGCGCAAAAACAAGTTGAAGCAGGATCTTTCATGGCAAAGCATGCGCTGATGCAATCTGTTGAGCAAGATCGCATAACTATGCTTAAGGTTAGTTTGTATTTAATTTTGTCTACCTTCAATCGATAATTTTGAGGACGCTAAGCGATTGTATTCTCGGAAAACAGGAAGCGTCTCGGGTATATGGAATGAATAAAGATGGTCAATTCCATAAAACATGCACAAATGAATACTTGGATTTGCTTTTTGAACAAGAGGTAAGATGCTTACCGCGCTCCAAACAATCATTTTACATTACATATCTCATCCGAATCATCACTGTTGACGCACTAATAAATAGCGACTTCGCAAAGCATATAAGTCGCCTTTAATTGCACCAGAGAGCTCTTCTGTCAGTGAAACAATAAGATCGATTATTTTCTATGCAAGGGAATCTCCTGCAATGGCACCCAAAATTTTTCAGGAAGGTGATAGATTGGCAAGGAAATTTAATGTACCAGACAAGCGTTTATGGAACATTAAGATCAAATCGCTTGCGGACAGTGAACAATGGGCACAACTCCGTATTCTTTCGGAAACGAAAGAAAAAAAAACTATTGGATTTAAACCGTTTGCACTTGCTGCTATAAAAGGCAAACAACCAATAAGTGAAATAAATAGATATATTGAACGCGTGAACACTCCAGAGGACAGATATGATTTATTTTGTGAAGCAAAGCTATGGAAGAGAGCATTAGATGAGGCTCAAAAATTGAAGGATCCCAACAAGGTTATGTCGGTGTCTTCAATGTGCAATTCCCCTGAAATACGACAAACCTGCGATGACATATTTGCTCAAATGACGTAAAATGAAACAATCGCAGTGTTGAAAATAGAACCAATAATATTAAAAGTAAACACCGCTTTGGAGTTTGTGGTCAGGTAAGAGCACAATTAGCTTCACGGAATATAAAGCAGCTTCAGTATGAAATAGTATTAATGTTTCAATATATACACATAAAAGAATTCTATTTTATGTTTAGAATTCAAATTCAACCTCATGAGGTTTTGCTCACCCTTTGTAAAAATACCGTACCATGCATACGCTGCAATGCGTCACTTTGCTTTTTATTGATGCGACTATTTTACTCAAAAAAAGTGTCGTGAAAATTCATATTTTTCACAGACTTTTCTACGGAACAACTTTTTTCGTATCCCAGATCTATATTTCATCTCTTTCGAGATGACTCACTGTGGATAGATAAATAAAATCCCACAGTACAGCGTCATTCTGTTATCGCAAGTAAACAGATGGATTACAAAAACATGGCAGAACGTAACGAGAAAAACTTGGAAGAGGGGCTTCTTGCAAACGTTCATCTGGATCAAAAGCAAAATGAAAATTCAGCAGGCCACGATACCCCCCAAGCTGAAAAGTCCATTTTAAGTGTGAAATGGCAAGTTCTTGCTTTAATCATATCTATGCAATCTGGTGCATTTATTATGATGTCAGTTGTCCCCTACCTAGCATTTATGTGTATACATTTGGTACCTGGGCTGAATGAGCAAAATGCTGGATCTTATGCAGGGGCTATAGTTTCTGTTTCAGTGTTGGGAAAGGCTTGCTCAGCTTATGCATGGGGCGTCGTTGCTGATAAATATGGAAGGAAAGCAGTATTTTTCTACAGCTTTCTCTTCAGCATTATTTTTTCCATCATGTTCGGTATGTCCACGTCGATCACAATGGCATTCATTACACGCTTCTTATTAGGTGCTTCTACTAGTGGTGGGATGATGATCAAGACAGTATGCTCTGAACTCGCTTGCGGAGATAAGCAATTCGAAGTTAAGCTGATGGGCTTCATAATGGGATCACGAGGATGGATCAATCTGTATGGGCCATTGCTGAGTGGATTCTTAGCAGAGCCAGTGAAGCAATTTCCCAACTCGTGGATCTCAACCACATTCCACGGATTCTTAACAAAGTATCCTTTTTTTCTCCCTAATTTTGCCGCAGCACTCTACTGCTTCATAGCTATGATAATGGTATACTTCTTTATCCCCGAAACATCGACAGCTGAGATGAGGAATAGAGGTGGTTCTCAAGTTACATATAAGTCGATTATAAAGAAGCCTAAAGCCCGCGATCATCTTGTGGCTTTTTGGCTTTTCTCGTTTTCAGTGATTTTTTTTAACGAAGCTGTACCGCTCTTTTTGGTGGCAACAGATGGAGGACTTTCGCTTCAAGAAAATCTTATCGGTATTATTTACACTGTTTCAGGTGTTATTTATGTACTCTTTCAATATATCACATACAAAGGGATACAAAACCGCTTTGGTGTTTACGGTACATTGCAAATCTCCAGTCTTTTTTCTACCCCAATTTTGATTATTCTTCCTGTATCAATTTTCTTAAATCTTGGTCAAGCTCCAAATACTTTGAGTATTCCAGGATTTATTTTTGTAGTTTCAGTTCTTGGATTTGAACGTATTGCAGCCTCAACATTCATGGCAACTGCAACTGTGGCGGCAAATAGAAGTGTTGAGCGACATGAGATGGCGATTTTGAATGCTCTGACAATGACGGGAATGGGCGTGATGAATACGTTCTCTCCTATTCTTGCTGGACTACTTACATCGTCTACATTGACTAGCAACTTATTTCCTCCCAACGTGGGTATATTTATAACTTTTGGTGTTATCAGCGCAATGGGAATTTGTATTGCATTCCTTGTTAAAATTCGCCTTAAACCTCATTATGAATAGTTATTGAAAAGACTACTTCCCAGCTTGGAGAGATTCTTTTATTATCAAAAACACGAAGATACATCTATATAATAAATATGACATTGATATTATCAGTAGTGTATAAGCATCATACTTTTCCTTTTAACAAGAATTCAACGTTAATCTTTTTAAATTTAAATTCAAAAATTCTTATGGTGGGTTTATTTTTGATTGACATTGTTGATTTACCCTTTCAACTCATTGTTGAAAGTTGCCTTGCACAACAAGTCAACAATTGTGAAAAGAATACAAAAATATCCCGCCATTTTTAGTTCCGAATAGCATCATGACGTCACACTTACTTTAGTATTCAATGCACATACGAGTACAACACAAAAATCATTCATCAAGAAGACCAAAAACGGCGCTCATATTTTCCACTTTAATTCATATAAATTTTATATTTATGGAAAAGGATATACAAAGCACAACAATTCTCTCTTATACCTCTTCATTTGTATACTGCTTTCATATCTGATCATAGGTCGTACCATTCAAGATAAAGTCTCTTCTGATGAGTAATCCAATTACTTTGAACGAGTCATCGGAACGATGCCAAATCTCACAAGAATATTCGCAAACTTCCGCACGATCCCAACAAGATACTAATGTGATGAGAAATCACGATGGAACGGTTATGCTTGATCATAATGGACACATTGTTCATCGTGATAAATTTTTATCGACAAAACCATTGAGAAAAGAAATAAAGGAACGTCCTGGATATGGAGGGAAAAAGTTTTATTATTTGAATGGTGAATGTGTCATTAGAACAATGAACACTGTCTTTGGTCACACTGGATGGAGTACAGATGTCACGATGGAACGATTGGTAGTGAGTGCATTCTTAATTTTATGAAATTCTTTTTTTTAGTCCTATGAAATGATTTTGAAACCTTTTTTCTCAGCAATGTGAAAAAGATGATATGGGGCGATGGAATGTGGGATATTTAGCTAGAGTGAAGATTTCCCTACTAAATGGTGTGTCTCATGAAGATTGTGGATCTGGAGAGGGCATAAATGAAAGCAAAATAAAAAGTCATGAGAAAGCACTGAAGACGGCGATAACTGATGCGATGAAAAGAGCGGCTCGTCATCTAGGACAGCGACTAGGAAATGGTAAGTTTGAATAAGAACGTTCAATTATTATTTGTCAACAATTCATAACTTTATTTGTGATAAAGCAATATATTCGAAGGGTTTTGTGCCAAAAATAGCACCGTTGGATAATAAAAGTGCCATTGATGAACTAGAACGAATGGAAGCTGCTACCTTTTTTGGAGACCAAAAGAAATTACGAATCACATTTTCAAAGAATGAATCAGGGGATACCTTGGAAAACGTTAAAGAAGCAGCTAGCAATTTACTGCCAAATGATAAAAAAGGATCTGATAAAGCTACGGACTCCTCATTGAAAGAAAGGCTTGAATGCAATGATGTTGTGAAGAGGCCTTCTCCCCAAAACCCTTACCATAGAACAATTCCACAATGTGATCCAAAAGTTTCGCATTATACTCAATACAAAGAAATTGAGAATGAAACTAGACTTGGATTGCCATTGAATTCTGCAAAGAAAACTGAAATAAATGAACCACAAACAAAAATTCATGTAAATGCTAATCAGTTTACTTTAGATGAACAAAATATAAAACATGATGCAAATCAAGGCCTAGGCAACTCATCAACATCAAATCTACACTGCTTTTCAAACCCAGTTTTAAGATGTAAAACATCTTCCACAGATCACACTAATCCATATCAAAAGAAAAGTATTAGCATTGCTTCAGTGACCCCTAATTTCGCTTCCAACTCCAATTCATATAGTAAAACTACTGGAACGTACAACTATAATCAAGCTATGAATGAACGAAAACGAAATATTGATCAATATTCACCCTCATTCATGAATGTACATGCAGGACACGATATGGGTTTCAACAATGTTCAAGCAAGAGATCTAAATAGTGTCAGATCTTCTCTTTGTGATAAATATTATGAAAATTCTGAGGTACAAAGTTCTACTTCAACCTTGAAAAGACATTTGCCAACTTCACACCTATCAAATCCGATAAGTCAACATAATCATATAGCAAAGAAGACGATTACAAATCCATATCTCCGCTAATTTATAAGGGTACAACAGAATTATTTTGTGCACATCAAAGCAAAATCTACCAAGTTGAAACGACGATTAACGTCAAAAACATATAAGTAAAAATCTATGAAGCTTTTACGACAATTTTTCACACCATTGGGCTCCAGTTTTGAACACATTATAACTTTGAAATCTCCAGCCTGCCTACATTGAATTTATGGTATTTTATCATTCACTTAAAGCATTCACGTCTCATGATCAATTCTGTCTTAAACGGCACAGACAACGAGATTTAAAAATAAAAATAAATACAAATATACTCATTCTACTTTTTCACTCAGTACAGTTTATTCAAAGTCATCAAAATCCCATCCATCTTCAACATCACTTGCTTGATCATCTACATTTTGGGCTTCATCCGGCAAAGAGGGTTCACTTTGACTTGTACCTTCCATTGCATGAAGCGTAGAACTTACTTCATCTTCTTTAGAAACTTCAACGACTTCGACATTTCTCTTTTTAGTCACTGGAGTGATTTTATTTTTCCTAGCTAATCGTGCTTCTTGGAGCGCACGTCGCCCTTCTTCTAGAAGCATTTTTCTCCTTTCAGATCCTATTGTTTTTGTATTCCTATTTTCCTTCGCAAGCATCTCGCCCCTCTCACGTAAAATTTTTCTCCTTGTAGGAGATAATTGTTGAATTATGTCCTTATTAGATATTAACGGTGCTGTCGGGCTATCAATTCCTATGGGTTTGGAATCATATGGTCTTTCTTTTGGTGTCGAATCTAAGTTTGCCACTAGCGTCACTACATCTTCAACTAGCAGCGAGCCCGTTTTTGAACTTTTAGCTTCACCCAAGTTTTTCTTTAATGCTTCTCTTTTCACTTCATTTTCCATTGATTTCTTTGGAATGAGGTGTATGAATGCACTTTGCTTGACGTCCGAAATGCTTTGTGAAATACTGTGCTCCAAATGTTCAATTGGTATAGAATTATTACCTTGAATCGAAGAAGGAGAATTGCTATTACCAAAAAAAGCTTCATCTTGTTCAAAAGCCATACTTAAATCGTCTATTTGTTCTTTATTTTGTGTTGTTTTTGTTTGTATTGGTTTAAGGGTGCTTAAATCATTTGGCTCATTTCTCTTCATGATTTCAACCTTATCAAATTGTTTATTCTCTGCGTGCGATGATACCGCTTGATTTGTGCTAGAGAACTCGTCAAAACCCAAGTTGAATTCCTCTACTCTAAAGTCCATTGCTGAGTGGCAATCTTTCTCCATTATCGAGTACAAATTGTTACCGTCCATTATTCCAGCAATTAAATGAAGTGCTAAACGGAGTTTATATACTAATGCTTGATCAATAGTTTTCGTACCAAATGATTTGCTAGTCATTGAACGAGAAATAATCTGATGATTAAAATCATCGTCTTCAAAATGAGATATTGCCCAGCCTAAAGCAGCATTGAATCCTGAGTTATTAGTCATAATCGCGCTGCGTCTGGCGCCGTTTACTTCATATCCATAAGCACAAAGACGTCGAACAACGTCTTCGTCAGGAATAATGGAAGAATCTGGAATTTCCTCGGAGAGAGCTTGCAAAGCCTCAGCAGCCTTATCTTCGACGGTTTCTATAAGTTTCTTCACAAGATCTCGGTTCGTATTGTCATCCTTCGCGGCAAGAAGTAATGAGCATCCATACTGTATCATGGCGAGAACATCATACGGAGGAAGGGCTTTATGCTTATTATCAAACGAACAATCAGAATCGTATCTTATTTTCAAGCTATGTGAAATACTTTCGTCCAAAGTTTTCACAGCAATTGTATTTAGTAAGGAAAAGTTTTGAGAAGGTTGTTCATCTACTATGATATTTTCATGCAAAACTTTCAATTGATGGAGACGTAGTTGCGCAACGTGCTTTGAGCAAGATGAAAGGAACAAGAGAAGCCCATCTTTTGGGAAGATAATGTCCAACCCCTTATCCATTCCAAATACAGATACAAGTTGTTGTTTTTGGACTTGATCTGCAAGATTCCGTGCTTTTTTTGCGAATAAACCTGCAGCTTTAAACACTAAAAAGTTTGAATGTTCTTGGGTTTCTAGTTCTTCCTGATTCTCTTCCATTTTTTCAGCGACTCGCATATTTTGGCTGTTAAAACTTTCCACAATACTTTCTTTATCAATTTCCTCTGCAGTTTCTATAGAACGAATTTCTCCTAGTCGAGAAATCATCGTGTCAACTTCACAGTAAGAATATTGTTCCAGAATTTCATGAATGCATGTACAGTCTATTCTATTTCCAAAATATACTTTGCTATACACCAACGCGGCAGAGCTAAGTTCTTTTTTCATCTCGATATCTGTGAATGTTACAGCTTTTACAAGCCGTAAGACATTCTTTAGAAGATTTAACGAAAGCTCATGAAATTGTTCTTCATTGGTGTCTCTTTCCATGTCTTCTTCATAATTTCCCATGAGTAAGCAGAAACAAAAACAGGAAGCTGCATCATATAATTCCGAGTTTATCGCGTAATGAATAATTCTGCATTTTATAAAAAATAAATCAATTGAAGATTTTACATCCAGAATTTTTGCTAGTTTCATGCACATTGTCCCTGGCAAAGCAATCATCTCCTCATTGAAAAGTGTTAGACTCTCATGATTGATTTCGATACTCGAGTGGTCATTCGATTTCAATGCCAGCAAAATTTTTCTGTTCGTGTAAAACGAAAAATCCGTATGACCCCACTTTGTTCCCTTAATTATTGAAGCTGGATTTGCGTGCAAGACTTGCTCAATAATGGCAAGCGACTCGCATTTTCTTATTGTTTGTAGATTAACCGAAAAGCACTCCATTTCTCTGATATGTTCAATAATTACTAAGAAATATTTTTCTGCTGTGAAGTCACTTTTCCATTCTGGAAACAGTGCACTGAACACATTTTCACACTTTTTTGCATGTTCCAAATCAAAGGATTGGTTTAGACCAGTAACATCTATTTCAGAAAATGTAGAGTGATCGTATGAATTCTGAATAAAGTTGAGAATCGCAACTTTTGTCTTTTGAATATCCATTTCATAGCTCTTTTTTGAAGATGCAAGTAGCAAAAAATCTCTTACAAAATCAAACTTATAACTTCGTAAAAGTGTAGGGATCAATCTAGTTTCTATTATCTTTTCAAGAGGAAGCTTTAAAAATACATGATTCCTTAGTTCCAAAGAATCGACCAAAAATTCAGCTGCCTTGGATTGATTTTGTACTTCTGTCTGCCCCTCTTCAACCTGTACTTGATTGCAAAAACCGTTGCACATCATTGAGTACAATTTGCAACCAAAATTTGTTTGCTGAATGTCCCGTAGGACATCGTCATTGTTGATGTTACGAATTTCGGCTAAAGATGGAGGGATGCAATATCGATGCAAAATATCGATTGCAATCACATGGCATCTCATTGTATCAGCACTATCATGTAAACACTTATGATTCGTTTCATCATCTCTAATTGGAAGACATTCATACAGCTCCCACAAAGATGCAACATACTTCTGCATTGGGATCCTTGCTAAAATATTTGATGTATCGAAATATACACAATCCAAAACAAATGAGAGAAGAATAGTATTATCGCTCAATAAACGAATACCATTTGGCAAAGTTGTGCGACTCAATCTCGCAATCATTAAGCAAATAGATAAAGCATTCATGTACTTTTCCACATATTTCTTTCCTTCGTCAAGTCGCGTCAATCCGTAAGAAACGATTGCCTCTCTAATTATATTTCTCACGTCTTTAGAATCACTAGAATCATTTGTTCTTTCATTACCCTTCCATTCCAATATGGCATAGGGTCCTGAGATCATAGGCTGAACATAACGTTTGTATCGTGATAAAACCTCAGTGGAGTCGGTATTTGTTCCTAAGATTGAGGAAATGATTTTCTTCAAATCAGTACTCATAAACTCATTTAGAGTCATTGTATACTTTTGGGAAAAAAGAATCTTATCTGCTAGAAGGCTCGATGCATGAAACGTAAAAGACCGAAAAGATTTAAGAGATTCGAGGAGATTCATTGCATGTGCAGTATTTCGCTCAAAATTTACTTCTGCTTGATGCAATCTTTCTAATCCAAAATCACACAAATGAAAAACATTGTGAAGGTTCCCAGTCATTGCGAGCACATGATACGCCTGATGCAAATACCATTTTCCAGCCGTTTCAACGTTGTAAATCGTTTCACCACTTTTGACCGGTTCAATATCCGAATCGAGCATTAGGTTAATTTTATCCTCATCATTAAAAGCAATTTTTTGCTTCAATGAATTCCATAATTCATGAGAAGAAACCAATCTTCGTTCTTTATTTTTTTGATCACTTTGCAGATAAAACAAATCACAGCCACCGCTTTCACTATCTGCAACAACTACAGGTAATAAAAAGGCATATTCTACTGGGGACATAGTGGGAGGTAATAATTCCAAAAGATGAAGCCTGTAGGATATCAATTCACTACCATGTATTCCAAAGAGTATAGAAAGTGTATCTATGTCACCCTCAACAGCACTTTCCTTCGCCAACTCAAAGATAGAGGCATGAAGAAATGTAGAAAAAAAATGGTGTGCATGAAAATCTAGTTTCCAAACTGTAGTCAAAGCTCTGTATGTTTGTAATCTATTAAACCAACACCTCAAAACATCCCAAGAGGACTTTAGTTGATCATTCTCTTTCGGGAAAGATCCCTTTTCCAAATTGGAGGACTTTTGTTCTAATCTCTTGATTGCTTCTTCAAAAATTGAGCTTATTGTTTTTGCACACCAACGTGAATCCAAAGTATTTTCCTGTATAGTGAGAGCCAGATTAATGACATAATCATCATCTTTCACATTACAAAGATAATCCTTCACAATATGATACAAGGTTCCTTTGACATTTTCACCCAAAGATATTCTAGATTTTATTCCTTCTTCCCAAATGGCTTTATAGCAAGGATCAGAAGAGAGACTATATCTTTTAGACATGTGTAAAGCCTCCTCATATTTTTTCCCTCTCATAAGATGCTGGACGATTGAGAGAGGATTGGCTTGTTTGATATGACACAGAGCACCATATATTTCATTTCCAGAAAAGGAATTAAGTCCACCTCTAACATGCAAATAATTTACACTTTCTTGGGTTTTTAATTCACTTGGTTTGAAAAGTATTATTGAATCTTTACCTTTCAAATCTATGTCTGGATGAGAAGGAAATACGGGGCGATGTCGAAAAATTTCTTTTGTTTTTCCATATTTTGAAATCAACTCCATTATTTGAATGAGACCTGATCCCGAGACTGTTACTAATGACAATTTGGGGGGCAGTTTTGATGATGAGGATTTTGAACGTGGGAAATACCATCCAATCTCTATGGTTTTATCTATGTAGTTTTTGGGAATCCTCGACTTTGATACCACGTGACGATGTATCTTTATATATGGTGCACAATCGGACGTCTTCGAATTATTGGCTATTAGTAAAGCTTCACACGATAGCATAGTGATTCCACCATAAAAATCCAGAACTGCGAGAAATAAAGATTGCTCATCACGATCAAATGGAGAAAATGAAATTTGAAGAATAGGAGGAATTGTATGAACAATATTTGATTTGTGGTCTATTTTTTCTTCTGTGTTCATTTCTTTTTGATGCGGGATAGTCACATACGTTCCTAGATTTGGACCAACGCTTGGTAACTTTGTTAAACATGTGTATTCTAGTTGCATGGCTGGAAACATAGATTTTTGCTCAGAATGAATGGACAATATCCAGAAAGAAATCGATGCATCAGTATTATCATGAGAAGTCCCAGCCAATGCTAGTATGAAAGAAGAAGCATCAGAATTTCCTTTGTAAATATCCATGTTCATAATTTCATGCTGCGTTCGGATAAATACACTTTTCGGATCATTTTTGTCATTGGGAATAATTTTAACAACACCTTTTCTTTTGGATTGAATATAATTGTTCCAGCAATATGCTGGAAGAGGGACTATTTGAACTACTGAATTTAATCTCGCAATGCAAATGTAAGCCACATTTGAATCAATTATTATAGGACGTAAATCAGTGATAAAATAGCCCAAGTCCTCCGATGAAGATGCAGAAGGAGAAATGATGACCAACAATTCCCATGATATAGGAATATTGTTTCCTTTCGGTGGTTCATTGCACTTTCTATATATTCTGACGATTCCATGATCAAAGCCCCATGAAACACATATACAATCACTTCCAACTGACGTAATTCTTGCATGCGACAGATCTAAATATTTTGGAATTTGGTTTGAATTATTTTCAAGAAAGGTACTGGAGCATTGTAGTAAATAATTTCGATCTGATGTATGTCCAACACTCACAGAATCAGCTCTTACACTCCCATCAGCTGGGAAGCAAGCAATCAATCCCAATCCAATGAGACCGTGTACTTCAGTTTCATTGGCAGTATTGTCAGTAGGTATGGAACTAGTGAAAGATTGTATTCTATTGGAATGACGTGCACCACATAAATACTGATAGCGCACCAAAGAATGAATGGGTAATGGGATGGATGCAAGATTCTCGTAAATGACGGTTCCATTCTGCTGCGATGAATGATCTATCTTCTTACTCAAATTGTTATTTCCTTCTTTTGCTGCATTTAATCCAAATATAGATGACATGAACGATCTCAATCCAGATGGTTTTTCCCTCTCAATCGATTCATTCATCTTGCGAATGAAGAATGTATCGTAAATCGATGTTGCAGCATGTTGAGTAGAAAAACTTTTTGAGGAAACATTCAATTTCTTATTTTCTTCATCACAAAGCGGGGGTGGTATTGTAAAGATTTGGTTTTTCTTCTCGCCTCTATTTGCGATTAAGTATGCCATTTCTTCGTGATTTGAATGAATCAAAGACAACCGACTTCGAAAGGAGGAAACACGACAAAACGCTCCATTAAGAGATTTTATCTTTGTTTTTGGTGCTATACAAAATGCTCTCGTTTCCCTAACAATCTTTGTGCTCTGAGATGTACATACGTAAACTTCAGTTATATTCCTTCTTTTTGTCCATAATATCGAGACAGCAGAGGATTCGAAAACTAGAATGAAACTTTATTTCAGCACAGTAAATATTCTTTCAAGAAAGCAGATATCATATCAAATGCATATTTAAATATTTAAATGCAAAGTCAGAACAAAATATATCAAATATTTCATAACGAGGCGACAACAACACGTTTATAACAAGAATTAATTTGACTCTGTATACTAGTTTAAATTGGAAAATCTCTGACCCTCTTTGCCACTGCAAACTTTACGTTTATTTAAGGTATATATTGAACATAGATATTGCAATTCTTTTGGAAGTTCTAGAAAAAAATATTTCTGTCAATGGCGGCTATTTTTTATAATTACATTTCTCTTTGTTTTTTATATTGGAAATTAATATTGCTGTTGACAAATAACTTTTGTCACGAAGGCAAGGGCATTATATTCCTTCCATTCGAAATTACCGATGACGTATTCAGTACTTTGTTCAATTCTTTGTTCAATTCTTTGTTCAATTCTTTGTTCAATTCTTTGTTCTATTCTTTGTTCTATTCTTTGTTCTATTCTTTGTTCTATTCTTTGTTCTATTCTTTATTCAATTCTATGAAATTGTTTCAACTTTCTTGAAGGACTATGGCTATTCCTGTTTCAGAAAATTGCAGCATTCTTGCTTTTACTATAAATCAACAGTAAGAAGCAACATCTATTGACGGTTCTATTTATTGTTTCCTTTCTAATTTCGTAATTCGAATCTCATTGATCAACGGAATCCAATCTTTTCCTAACATGAAAATGGTTTCTCGCTTACTTTTCTTAGCAACTACATAAGCATTCAGTTCTCCAGCCTACTTAACAAGTTTTTGTTTTAATAATAATGAAAGTAGATGAATAAGTATTTGCAATTATTTACTTTTAGCAAGAATTAATGGGACCTTTTGTCCCACTCATATATGCATACATACTTTATTGTAGTATGTACACATTTACTACATTTGTCAAAATGGAATCTTTGGCTGGTGATCAAAGTCTTCCTATCAATTATGTCCAATTATCTGAAGGTATCAAGAACTTCGTAATTGATAGTTACATACGGTATAATAAGGTTGTAACAAAAGTTTTCGCGCGCCATATTCTCTTTGAAATGTCATTCAAATTCGACCATCACTTTTGTGTGCACAATAATTCACTAAATACCCTTCTAGATCTACTGACTCTGTTCATGTTTAAATCTCGTCCGGACGGATCTTTAATGGACCACTGAATGATTATAATTTATGTATTGCAATCCCAAGGATTTCACTGATGAACAGTCCGCGAATTTATGTTTCATATTCTTTTTATGGTAGGATGTGAACTCTGCGGTCTACTTTTGTTGCTCAAAGAGTGAAGTTGCATCAAAACGAATGAAAATTGGCAACCAAAATAATCCATGGAAATTAAAAAACTAAAGGGGTTTTTGATAATATGCAATCATGGCAGCGATAAGTCCTCGAAAGAACTCCATTGCGGGTCAACAAATTGCTTATAGTATTTAGTTCTTTTCAATAATAAAATTACTGTGGTCTGCAACACAAATTAGGTGGATTTATCTTTCAGAATTTAGACTCCTCGTATCTATTTTGTGATTTTTGTCATAATTTTGAGAATTAATTATACCGTCGACGTGGCTTACAAACGACATTCTACAAACAAATAAGTAC
>Ga0209092_10001899_pt1 | contig 19727 bp, 11 predicted proteins | sample FraStrMetagenome_FD_187446 | JGI IMG/M metagenome (GOLD analysis project Ga0209092, IMG submission 187446) | Marine eukaryotic phytoplankton communities from Arctic Ocean - Fram Strait ARC3M Metagenome (SPAdes) (version 2) | ecosystem: Environmental > Aquatic > Marine > Oceanic | place: Fram...
TGATAGACTTTTTAATAAAAAACCCAATTTTTTTCATTCCACCCCAATTCCAGATAATTCCAATATAACGGTCAAAATACGTCATTTGATTCGCAATTAAAACGTTCTTATGGTTATTTCATATGCTAGAACGTGTATATCCTAGTATGATCGTAAGGTGATGTTGGCTGGATCAAGAATTGTGAAGAAAAGATACCATCATGGAGAATATCTTTTTCAACATGCACTACTAAGACATTGTTCACACAAAAAAACAGAAATACTTGAAAGGAAGAAACAGCACACCAAACGATCGGCTGGGATCATGAATCAAAATTGTGAATTGCTAGATTGTTCCAAGCAAGGTAATTGATGCTGTATTAGAAGTTATATTTCACTCGTCATGTTCGAATCTCTCATCTTTCTTTTTGCTTCGAAGAAATTGTCTTCATACATTGCTGGTCGTCACCCAGATCTCGGTCTACTGCATTTATGTATTCATGGGATTCTCGATCAGATTGTATTGGTATAGATGAACCATTATATAGAGATTGGATGAAGGACCGGGAAGATCGTTCGGATATTCATCGACCATATAAGAATGAATTATTGCATGGAAGCAAAGTATGTGAAATGATGCCGAAAGAAAAATCCTTCAAATGGGATAGAGAACAAAAATCCTTATTTACGCGAGTTAATCTAGCTCTTGAAAAAGACGATAGACACAACCCAATCAAAGTTATTTTTTGCAAGCACATGGGGCATCACAGGACTTTATTTGATTTTGACAAAAATAAACAAATCAGTGATGAGGAACCTAATTCGTATTCAGTTGCAAAGCACTTTCATATCCTCCTAATTCGTGATCCAGTTGCTATACTGAACTCATGGAATTCAACTTCTTCTGTCCATTTATCAGCTGACGCAAAACCTGATGAAGTTGGCTTACTTCCTCTGCTGTCTATCTATTCAGATTTAGTGAGCCACGGAAATAAAAATGACCCTATTATTGTAGATTCAGATGAGCTCGCCAATAATCCGTCGCATGTGCTTCAAACATTGTGTTCAAAGCTCGAATTGCCATTTTCAGAAAAAATGTTATTCTGGCCAGCTGGTCCAAAAGAATGTGATGGTGCATGGGCATCATACTGGTATGAAAATGTGCATAAATCAAGTGGATGGAGCCAAAATCTATCTGATTCATGTATCCAGGCATCGTATAAAACATTTGATCTATCGCTAATGCCTCAAATGAGGATGAATTTGCCAATTTATTTACAACTTCAAAGTCTATCAGTCACACAACAAATGCTTCAAGAAAAAGTTACAAATGAAGATTTGGAGGATTCAAGAAATGCAAATTTATTCTGCTGGATTGGTCCACCTAAAAAATATGGTGGGGGGCAGCTATATCCACGGGAAATGGCACGAATTTCACCTTTCGACTCAGCTGTTCAAGGAGGCGATGCTGTTTGGGAAGGACTTCGCATTTATAATGGAAAAATTCTCACGTTAGAAGAACACTTGACACGTTTATTTCAATCAAGTAGAGCAATGGGATTCAAAAATGAACATACGAAAGAGGAAGTGAAGGATGCGATTTTTGCTACTCTTGGGTAAGTCTTTAACTTGTATGTGTTTTCTTTCCTCGTTTTGATCAACAGAATGTATGTCATGAGCATTTTTATTCTTATTTAAATGTTTTTAAATATAAATTCAGCGCAAATGGTATGAGGAACGATGCTCATATTCGACTGACCTTGACACGTGGTGTCAAATGCACAAGCTCCATGAATCCCAAATTTAATTTATACGGCACAACATTGATAGTTCTAGCAGAATGGAAACCCGTCGTCGGAGGGAGAACTACTTACGACAATCAACGCGGAATATCTCTCATTACTGCAGCAAACCGACGTAATCCACCTTCCACAGTAGATTCTAAGATTCATCACAACAACTTGATCAATAATATATTACCAAAAATTCAAGCAAATCATGCTGGTGCAGCTGATGCCATCATGTTGGATTTGGAAGGTTTTGTTAGTGAAACAAACGCTACAAATATATTCATGGTAAATCATTTAGGTACTCTTATTACTCCGACACCGGATAGCTGTCTTCCAGGAATTACGCGAGCGACAATAATTAAAATTGCAAAAGGCGAATGTAACATTATGGTAGAAGAGCGTAGAGTTAGTCTTGCAGAATTTCATGCCGCTGAAGAAGTTTTTACTACTGGAACTATGGGAGGTCTATCACCAGTAACATGTATTGATGGTAGAATTATCGGAAGCGGCACTGTTGGCCCTGTCACAAAGAAATTGCAAAATGCATACAAGTCTCTAATTGATCGTCCCGAATGGACCACGCAAATACCTCCATTTAAGAGCTTCTGCAAAAAAAAATTTGACTTATAAAGTAAAAACAGTTTTTGAAGATAAAATTTCTACACCTATACCTATTCATTATTGAACGATCAACTTAGAATTCTTTTTGTTAATTCCGTCTGACAAGCATTACGTATTTCATAATGGCCAATTATTCTCCTTTCAATAAATCTCCAAGTTCGTCATCTTCTTTCAATTCTTTGATAACATCTAACCCTCCAATGAGTTCTCCATCAATATAAAGCTGTGGGTATGTAGGCCAATCAAACATTTTTTTCAAACCTTGTCTTACTTCCTCATCCTCTAAAATACTGAACGAATCATAGGGAACATTCTCTTCTTCCAGAATTTCAACAATTTGTCTTGAAAATCCACATCTAGGTTTGGAAGGAATACCTTTCATAAAAAGCATGATCCTGGATCGATTCACTAAGGCCTTTATTCTATCTTCCATATTCTGAATTACTGGAGCTTCTTTTTGGGCTTCCACACCAAATTGTTCTGCTAAACTCTCTCCATCTTCTGCTTCCTCCACCATATCCTTCAACACGTCTAATCCACCAATGAGCTCGCCTTTCGCATAAATTTGTGGGTATGTAGGCCAATCTGAATATTTTTTAAGACCTTGACGTACTTCCTCATCTGTCATAATATCAAAGGTACCAAAATTGATCTTTGCGTCATTCAAAACAGAAACTGCTTGGCGTGAAAAGCCGCATCGCGGAGCAGTGGGATTACCTTTCATAAAGAGCATTACTTCAGAGGCACGTACGAGTTGAGCCAGACGGTCATCAAGAGTAGTCTCTTTTTCATCTTGCGAGGGAGTAGATTCGGATTCAGCTTTATTTTTTGCTCCTCCTGTAGAAGACGCGGAAGAAGAAAGAACACTTATAGCTTTCGTCAGTAGAGCTGGTTCCACCCCGTCCACTCTAGTCACGACTTCATTTGTTTCATTTAGAAGGATGCATGTTGGAACCATAGTGACACCAAACTTAAGACTTAATTCGGGTTGAGCTTCTGCTTCCACTCGAAAGAATTCAATGTGTTGTTTATTCATTGAAGCCAAAGAGCGGAAGACTACATCCATTTGTCCCCCTTTGCTGGATGCATCATGCCAAGAAGCCCAGAAAAGAATGACGCTTTTCTTTCCGTTTTCAGACGAGGGAATTGCACTTAGATCTAGTACTTCTGTCATTTGTAAGGAGTGGTTTTCTATAGATACAATTTGTTGACACAGCAGTGTTGGCAGCTTCAGCGAAATAGACGGCAGGGATTAAACACGTTCCCTTTTTATTTTTTTTATTTTTTAAATTTTTATTATTTATTCTCTCTACGTGTCAAGCCTACGTTACACAGCAATGAATAAATAATTACTCGCATCATCATGTAATCCCTCTGGCCCAAATAAAACGGATGGTTGGTAACTCGCATGGAACAACATATTGTAATTTAGAAACTGAAATTTTCTCATGCTACATTCGATCAACAAATGATTGATCAATGGATTTTTTAAAACTTTTGAACTTTTAATTTGCTGAATATTGTCAAATTCTGCAAGTCTGCTGCTGTTGTCGGGATTCTTTCATTAGTGACGTAAAAACGTCACCTATTCATCTATCATATTGAATATATGAACTACCCGGCGACACCAAGACTCATTCCTATGACCGGATGGACTTTGATTTATTAATTATTTCGTTCTAATATCTCTAGAGAAAACATAATAAGCACCATTCGTTGATGCCATTCATTAAAGTTGATGAAGAAAATAATAATAATTTTTTTACGAGTAGTACACATCAATGTACATTTTCCGTTATTCCTTATAACGTAAAATTATTATTTTCCCACTGAATTAACATACCTAGATGACTCTAAATCATTACAATTATCGTAGAAGTTTTACTAATTAGAAAACATAATTGCATTCACGAAGCATACAGAAATTACGAACGGCGTAATAACTATATTAGATTGCATTTAGATACGTCAAAGACAAAATCAACCTATCAATTCTGCTGTTTTCTTCTTGTGGAAAGCTCGTACCTCCAATAAAATGTCAAGATAAAACGATGATGTAGAAAGAAAGGAAAGTTTCTACTATAATCCATTTAGATCCATCGTCTAATAAGTAAAATTAAGAAATGTAAAGGCTTAATGTATTCGTATATTACCGATTCAGACGTATGTGCAGAATTTTCAGAACAGAGCACACATATATTAGTCACATATACGTGTATTCACACTTGAAAGAAGAAAGAAAAAGAACTCCCAGAAAAAAAGCATATAATAGGTCGGTCATTTTAATCTTGACAAAAAGTAAAAATCAGATTCCAAAAGACACTTTTAATTTCAATCTTATCGTCCATGGATACATCTGATCAACAAATAATTTGAGTTCATCATGGCACTATCAAAACGTTTCAAACTCCAGTTAGCTGCTTTAGCTCTTTGCGTTGTTAGTCTTTACGTGTCTCAACGTCTTGCTATTCAGTCATATATATCCTCTAGTCAGCATCGACTTCTTTCCCTCTACCTCGGTGATGGCAAATGCAGGTAAGTCATTTCTTTCATCTCTTCTATGACAATCCTCATGTATTATAGAAGTGATTCACCTTCATGTTGCCATAATCTCTGTCTACATTGAAAGATGGGCACCACCATCTTATGAATCTCCCATGGGGGAATTCTACAAGACATTAGTTGTTGGATACCCAAGTGGTGATAAAAGGCTCACCTATATTCAAATGGAAGCCCTTACTGGCCTCTCTGCTAGAGATGAGTGGGAGCTTGATTACTCTGGAATCACTAATCATCCTTTTATCAAGAGTAATTATCCTCATCATGAGGGCATTTGGGGGTGGGCACAAGAAGCTGACCAAATCATTATGATAGTACGAAACCTCCGTAGAACTATTGTCGAATATCATGATATTCTTTGGGATATTGGCTACGCGAAGACATACGATGTGGCATTAGAACATGCAGAAAATCTCTATCAAGAAAGGCCACCAGTTGAGGATTTTCTTCATTGGAGAGATGAATATGTAATCGACGAAATCCAGTGGTATGGTTGGTTCATAGATTACTGGATGGAAGGGGGACTCATGCGTGATATATTCTCACATAAAATAACAACTGCTAGGCATTGGAATATGCTCATGATTCCAACTGCTTACTCAAAAGATGAGGCTGACTATAGTTTGATTGTTGGTGACGACGTCATTGTTACTCCATCGTATGACCCACATTGCTTGAACGATGTATCAGATGGATGTCGACCTAAAGAGATCATTTCCGCTGAGCAACTTCTCAAAAGTGGAACGGGCCCTATAGAAACACGTAAGATTGCATCAGTTCTACAAGGAAAGCAAGGCATCGGAGACCATCTCATTGAAGAAGACGCATGGGATTGTATTTGGGAAGAGCTCATAGTGAACAAGAAAGGAAGTAAAACTTTCTTGGATAGAGAGGGACTCACTGAGCGAGACTATAACTTTTCAGAAGAGATGTTGGAAATCATGATAGAAGAGCAAAATAGGCTGATTACAAAATATAATGGAAACGAATGGATATCAGTTAGAATTGCACAAACTTTGGTAGATATTTTAACCGAGCATCGAGATCTGCTTGAAGAGGAGTTGGTAGAAGTGCAGTCAGGAGAGCGAAGGCTCAGACCACATGATTTCTTGGGACAAAAGACTCGAGCACGAAGGAAGTTTGAAATGAATGAGGGAAGTGATTACTGGTAACATGAAGCACAGGATTGACTTAAAAAACTTTCTACCATTCGTATTAGGTTTATTCATTTTGACTCGAAAGTTTTTCTTTAGATATAACTTGAAATATAGGTATTTTACATTAAATCGATTATTTTTTTAATTTTATTTATTCTCAATTAAAATGTTGGTGGATTTTTTTGTCTTCAATACTATCTTTGTTTTTGTTTATAGGCCTTTAAGTCAATTAGTTACGTCATTCTCACCTTGATGACGTTACGAATAATTTGATAGAGTACAGAAGTTCACGTTGAAGCTGTTCTGTACTCTCTGAAAAGCAGTGTGTGCCCAATTCGCAACTTTCAATAACTTGAAAAAAATGAATGGATAACAAAAAAATGTAACCTACTCCTCCTTTATGCAAAACTCACATCATTGAAAGAAACCATGACAAATACATTGAGACCAAACTAAGCTTACTTATAAAAGACAACTTCCATGACGTCAAAATCTGCTACATCATCAGCACTGCACCCGAGTTTAAATAAAAAGAAACCAAAGTCGAAAGATCATGAAGACCAGCCAGGGAGAAAGCTATGGAAAACTTCTCGAGAAAGAGAACGACTGAAAGCTCGTTTCAAGATTCAAAGCCGAGTTTCTTCTAAATCAGTATGTTTATCTTCTATAGGCGATGACTATAAAATAGATGAAGGAAAGGTCATATTGAATAATATTGAGCCCTATTTTCGGTCTATTGAGAACGGAAAATGTTCTGCGTTTGGTATCAGGAAACTAGCTGATTTACCAACGAGTTCCTTCTTAGATGCATTGCATGACACTACATATTTAGATCAAGAGCGCGTAAAATTACTTTGTGTGTCCCGATTTGGACCACTATATGCTGAACATGCTAAGTTCTATTTAGACTTTTTGGGTAATCCTGATACTTTTCAAAGTAATTCATCCAGATTTAAAAGTGGATGTGAACTCTCTGTGCACTCTGGTATTTCTATAGTGACCTATGCTGCGTTATTAGGGCAATACCAAGTCCTTGCATCTATACTTCTCGGTGGTGCTAATCCAATACATCCACCATTGGCGACGACAACAGAATCTACGCAACGATACCAAAATACCTCATCTCGTGCTCTCAAACGATTTTTCACCTTCTTTCCCATTACTTTCAAACTAGGAATTGTGAGAAGAATAGTAGAAATGCGTCTATTAGGATTTCTATACCTATTCAACGATATGATTCCTACTATGAGTCATGACAAAAATGATTATTACGATTTTGAGAAACATTCCTTCGGTCAGAACAATGAAAAACAAGAGATTTACAAATGTCAAATTTGCAATAAGAATTTAAGTGATATAGACTCGCCTATACTATGCTGGGGAATAGATTGCGAACACATCTTCTGTGAATATTGCTGTTGGGAAGATATCTTGAACAATATAGATGAGCGGGATTCCATTGCTTGTCCTGTTTGTCAAGCAGATAGGCCCACTTTGAAAACACCGCTTCCTTCCAATTTTAGATGCAAAACAATTTCAGAAAACGCATTTGACTTGATGAAACAGACCCCATTTTTATTATCGCAACGTAAAAATCCATATGAGAGGAAAAAGCAATCTCTGACTAAATTCCAGCAACTACCCCTAAATTCCGCCGTTCTAAAGAAATTGTATCCCCAAAATAGACGAAAATGTCCGAGAAATCAAATTCACTTTTCATGGAGCGAGTCTGTACATCTTTCTCTTGGCAGATCCCAGGATGTAAGAAGAGACAAATTTTTTACTTTTGTTGAAGCAAATTCAATTCCGCATGTTCGGGGATGTTTAGAAGCTGGTGTAAATGTTGATGAGGCGAATATAGAATATCATCAAACAAATTTATACATAGCAAGTTGGATGGGTCGTCTGGATATGGTGGCACTTTTATTGGATTATGGAGCTGACCCTACAATATTAGCAAATGGAGGCTTGAGCTGCGTGAATGTGGCGGAAGAAAACGGATTTTTTGTCATTGCAGATCTTATACGGCATTATCAAATGCACACAAATTTAGCATCATCTTATTCTTCAACGAAAGTTCGAGATAGATTCTCATGTTGTTACCGCGATTCGGAAGATAAGAAGAGGGAAGTACACCTCTCACCTCAATATTTATCTACATCTCCTACAACAAGAATTTTGATAAATGTCAATAGTTCCCACCCCGGCGTGGGGTCATGCTACATAGACAATGCTATAACTCAACCTGACATAGACACTTTATTGAAATTATGGAGAGAATTACCAATCGAGCAAGGAAGAGCAAAATCTAAAGAAAAAGAAAAGTTATGCGCTGTGCGTTCCTATTTTTGTGATGCTGAAGGATATTTATGTGATCTCCTAGCTGCATATATTTCTCCTGAAACTTGCCTGTCTGAGATACAGGAACAACATTCATTAAAACCCGTCGTACTTAGTCATATGCGCTTCTTATACTATAAAGAATCAGGAAGCTCACTACCACCTCACGTCGATCTCAATCGCTTAGATCGACGTTACAACAAACGTAGCACACACACTTTTCTTTTGTATTTGACAGAATGTGAAAAAGGAGGAGAAACAATCCTTTTAGAGGATGTTGCAGGAGAAGGTAGAGACATAACTTTAGCTAAAATTAAACCTGTAAGTGGGAGATTGTTGCTGTTCCCTCACTCATGTCCTCATGAAGGTGCAGTAGTTGAAGATGTTCCAAAATTGCTTCTTCGTGGTGAAGTGATGTTTGTAGATAAAAATGAGATAATTTAAAATTATGAATTACGTAGTTTTCTTTCAAAGCATTACTTGAATACCTTTGCAGTATTGGTTATTATTTAATAGTTATGGATGAGAGCTTTCCCAGACTGAACCGGGAACAAATTTAGGTCTAGTTTTGTGACAAAAGCAAAATGGACGATCACAATGTTGAAATGAATGTGGATCTTGTGTATCTACCAATTCATGAATCTGTTTCCATACGGACGAAAGCTCTTCATGTACCTCCTGCAATAGCATATCTCTATCTTCTTGTGTTTCACCAAGGTCCATATCAACATATTGTGCTTCCCCAGCTGTAGACGTCAAATAAAGTAATCTCAATATTCGTATGTCACTCATGGGCAAATTCATTTTACGAGATGAAATCATCTCACGCAAAAGGAGAGCATATATTTTCAATTGAAAGAAATTTTCATTGGCAATTCGTCGATTCACTTCAGGTGTATATTTGAATTCGGGAGATTTGCCACTTTTATAATCGACAATTCGATGGACAACGTTACCATTAGGTAAATTTATAAGGTCTATTCGATCTACAATCCCTCGAACAAGAAAAGTATTATCCTTTATAGAAGGTGATAAATATTCATTTGTATCTTTACTTCCGTTGTCTTTCGCATTTTTGACATACCCACTTACACCATCCTCAGCATTTAATGTAAGTTTTGAGTTGACCCATATTTCTCTCTCCACTGGATTAGGGCTTATAACTAGTCGTGGGTCTTCAAGTTTCACATAATTGGACAATAGCTGCAAAGCATTCTGTCCCCACTCTTTTTCAGCATCAAAATCCCATTCCATTTCATGGTTATTTAATGTACTCGGTTTTGTTTTAAACAATTCAAGATAAGGTTTTTTCTGTCTAGCGTCTCTCCATTCAACTCGAAGTAAATTATGTAGACTTTTGACTGTGCGATCTCTTGGTTCTAAATCAAATACCTTTTCAAGAGCTGAATGGCACATACTACCTTTGGCAAGAGCGAGGTTTGGAGGTTGTCTAATTTTGTAAAGATATTGAAATAAGAAACTTTGCGGACATGCCATAAATTCCATGACAGAACTTGGCGATAGAGATTTAGGATATGGTATTTTTCCATCAAATAAGTCTGCTGGATTGATGAGTTCCTCTTTGGAAGATATTTCTTCTTCATTTGAAAAAGATTCACTATTCGTCGAAAATAAACGAGATCCTTGAGCTTTCATATATTTATCATAATCCATTTTCTTTTGAGGACTGTCAAAAAAAAGAATAGAGTTACACCCATTGAGATGAGCAGTATACGTTGTAAAACGATTTGATGTGATGAAGGAAATCGAGGGCACTCGCAAATGATGAATGGATCTTTTCCTCACTTGAAAAGATTTCGTCGTTGACTCTCCAATAGTTTTTCTTGCAAGTGCTAGGATAAACATAACAAAAAATGATTTAGTAGATGTGTATTTTATTTTGAGCACCGGATTCATTGAGGCCCTGTGAAAGCACGTTTCATGTGATTATTTGTAAAGTATTGATTGCAATGAAAAAGTATCTTCATGTGTGACGTGATGTGTGGTGTTCTGAAGTTGGAATCTTTGTCTAAAATTTCCATTCGGCAGTAGCCTTTAGTACAAAATTTGGAGCAGTACGTATAGCAGCAGTGGATATTATTATAGGGGCAAAGATTTACCCGAAAAAAAAAAATGGGAGGACACACCATGAATTGATGATCTGTGGAGAGAGATGACCTTTTTTCGCAATCATCCCATCGACTCTCTATTGTCTTGCACAGCAATGAATATCATACTATCTCTATTGTTTTCGTTACAATATCGTTAAATGTATATTCTGTATAATTGTGATACTGATTGCAATTGTTCTGTATCTTGCAGGATGATTGGAAAATTGTTTCTGCTAAAAAATTATGGCATTTTAACTTCCATAAATATGTTTACTACACCAATTAAATACTTTTCATAATTTCTCATCGATGCAGGAGCATTGACATTTGGAATGAATGACCTCGGAATTATGATAACCTTTTTCATGTCATATCACATTGCTGGCTATTTTCTCCTTTCTTTCCTGAATTGATTTATACTTCGCAATTGGAAAGGAATGCCCTTTGAATGGGGAGAGCAAGTTCTTGAAAATTGTCTTATGAAGATTTCCTTTTCAACAAACAAAATGAGGAAAATATATAATGATCCATTTCCACGCTTGTGCAAGAAAGTAAGACCATCTATGAGGATGTTTTTATTTAGCATCTGTAGACTCTAGTATCGTACACGTAGTCAGTAAGATCCAATCTTTTCTCATATCCACCTAACGCACAACAGTTTTTGAAATACAAAAGTGAACGTATGGATGAAATAATTAGATAGAACCTTCGCACCTCAGGCGGGACTTAGATGAAAAATGCGTTAGAAATAAGCACTCAGTATCATTATTTCCACGATTTTTATCTAAAAATTTATAAGGCCTGCTTAAATAATTAGTTGCAATGAGGATACTTCATTCAAAACATGTGTATTATTTTGGATAAATAGATAAATAATTATAATAATCAACATGTTTATTGGAAGTGTGATTAGGAATCCTCCTCGCTTTCAATCTGCATTACAAACCCAAATACAAAAAGCCATCTCTTGCCATGAGAAGACGAGAGGGCAAGAAATAAAGAATATAGAACCCATCCATCATTCTGATTTAATTTATCACGATGAGAAAGTCAGGTCTAAAGCAAAGATCTCGTCGCAAGGGCATAATGCCTCCACCTGCGAATGGACAAAATAATGAAGGACCGGCGTCTGCAACATCCCCAGAATCCTTATCATCCTATGGCAATGACATTGGTGAACGACGGAAACCTACAAACGAGGAAGCTGCGTTAAGTGCAAGAAATAATCGACTTGCGAAAGAGCTGGTACGTTTCGACTTTGAAATCAGTCTTTGCCGTATATCGGCTAACTATTGACGATTTTATGTTTATCTGTTGATTGATTCTAACATTTGAATCCTTTCATCCACAAAAAGAATGAATTAAGAGTTCGACTAAGAGATGAAACAAAGACGGTGACTCGCTTAACAATGGAAAATGTAAGTGTTATGATTTTCGTTCCTCTCTTATATATGATGGTAAATGAAGTAGCTCTTATCAACTATTATTGTTCTATTTTTCTCCGATATATTCAAATTAGATGAATCTCGCTACTCGATGTCGAGAAGCAATCAGTCACGTTGCAATTCTGAAGAAAGAATTAGATATGCTACAACGCAGGCCTTCTGAATCATTTCAACAAGAACAAGACGGGTAAGATTATGCAAATTGATATCAATATTGTACCTACATCTTGTTTTCACTAATATAAAAATGAATTTGACTGGTTATTTAATCAATCTAAATCTAACCTTTGCTTCAGATTGAGATCACCATCTAGCAACTTTCCAGGTCGAGAGACTGGCAAAATTCTTTCCACATCACCACTCCATCATTCAGCCCAACTTAGACGAGACCTTCCTAGAAATGAAAAATATGATATGCCATCTCCCCGGGATACCTACAATGGACAGGTTCAAACTGAAAATGACATTTTCAACGCTTTTGATGATGAACACGTTGAGAATGAAACACGCCCTGATCCACAAAATCACAGCTCCAGTGCAACAAATATAATCATTTCGGACCAAGAAGGTCCAGCAGACGAATTAATGTATGATAACTCAAAAGCAGAAAATGGAATGCCAATTTCTTCTGACCACTTTCTACCACCTGCCTCAAAATCCGCTTCTACAGACAGAGAAAAGCTTTTTAGTCCTGTAGCACTTCCGTCAAACTATCAGAAAAAAGAAAGCGTCAATGAGAGGGGAGCATTTGACAGGTTTGACGCTCCCCCTACCACAACTATGTCTAACTTACAAAATACAACTTCTCCACCATCACCACCAACGAGAAGGGTTTCACAAATTAAGACACAATCAAATAAAAACAGTAGTTTAGATGCTTTTGAGGCATCATTTGAAAATGCATTCCCGTCGTCATTTTCGTCACCGTTTGAAGAACCAACACCGCTCTCAATAGCATTCGATAAACCAGAGTTTCCAGATCCTTTTTTCTTAGGCTCTAACGATAATTCAGATGGGGAAGGCTTCGGAGAACTCTCTCGGTCTTCCTTTGAACCTTCGCAAGCTTCCACAGCATTTGAGGAAGTAGTTCAAAGTAACACCAGTAATAAGCCGAAATCGTATCCTGCGAATGAGCACGATGGGAACAATATTTCAAACAATTTTAACGGGTTTCAGTCCGAAGCATCACTTGACTTATTCCCTCCTTCTAATGATGCTTTTGATTTTGCTGATGAACCAAAATCAACTCAGTTCAACTCAACGAAAGCATCAAACAGTACATTTCAAACACCAAATCTAAGTAAGTCACAAAATGAAGATCCCTCCAGTATTAGAGAACCTTCTTCACCTCGTGTAGTGAAAAAGGTTGGAGGAAACTCAGCACGTGCTCGTTATCTAGCAGCGACTGGAAATCTTGCAAGTAGCATTGACACCAATATGAATATAAATAAAGCTCAAGATGTTGATCATCAGGTTCGTAGGTCAAACCAACGGAAGAAAAAGGGAAATGATGTTGTAATGGTAAACTCTCCACAGGAAAACATTCGGACTCAACAGCTGAATAAAAATCAATCTGCCTTTTCTTTACCTACTCTCAGCAATAATCAAAAAGGATCTAGACGTAATGTGAGGCATCCTATACCATATGCTGATCCGTCTTTGAATTCGAAAGTAAGGAGAGGTCATGATTTCTTTCCCAAAACGGATATCCGAACTGATGTAAATAAGAAGGATAGAAGAGAAAACGAAGCTTATGATGATATCCTGAAAGATCTTGCTTCTTCTTCAGCAATTCACAATGTTTCATAAGTTACACACACCCATAAAGTTCTATGTTTTTCGATCAACAATAATAGACCATGCCTTTAATTTTGTATGAATGTAATAGTCAATGTTGTGATAGACAGTAAATAAGCATAATTTAAGAGCTCTAGCAAACTCACAAATTTATGGACACAACTTTTCATTTAAGACAGCAGAATTCCTTACAAGAAAGGTATTAAATATTACATGTAAACATATTCGAGAAATAAGCTCTTGATCCATACAAATAAAAACGATCTTTTTACTTTCCAGTTGTCTTTAGATTGAAAAATTAAATACTGTTTCAAAGGACTTGGCCGTTCTACATTCCACTTCTTTCTTAATATTACCAGTAATCACTTCCCTCATTCATTTCAAACTTCCTTCGTGCTCGAGTCTTTGGTCCCAAGAAATCATGTGGTCTGAGCCTTCGCTCTCCTGACTGTACTTCTAACAACTCCTGTCCCAATTCATTTCGATGTTCTAGCAAAATATCTACCAAAGTTTGTGCAATTCTAACTGATATCCATTCATGTCCATTATATTTTGTAATCAGCCTATCAAGTTCTTGTAGCATAATTTCCAACATCTCTTCTGAAAAGTTATAGTTTCGCTCAGTGAGTCCCTCTCTATCCAAGTAGGTTTTACTTCCTTTCTTGTTAATTATGAGCTCTTCCCATATACAATCCCATGCGTCTTCTTCAATGAGATGGTCTCCGATGCCTTGCTTTCCTTGTAGAACTGATGCAATCTTTCGGGTTTCCATGGGACCTGTTTCATTCACTAGGAGCCTATCAGCGGAAATGATCTCTTTAGGACGACACCCGTGCGAAACGTCCGTTACACAATGTGGGTCATACGATGGAGTAACAATGACGTCGTCACCAACAATCAAATCAAAAGAAACATTTTCTCTGTCATCAGGTGTAGATTCCATGAGCATATTCCAATGTCTTGAAGTTGTAAGTCTATTTGAAAAGATATCACGCATTAATCCATTCTCCATCCAGTAATCAATGAACCAACCATACCATTTGATTTCATCGAGAATGCAATAATCTCTCCAATGAAGAAAATCGTCAAGTGGTGGCCTCTCTCTGTAAAGATTTTCTGCATGTTCTATTGCAACGTCATATGTAGTTGCATAGCCAATATCCCAAAGAATATCATGATATTCGATAACAGTCATTCTTAAGTTTCGTACTATCATGATGACTTGGTCAGCTTCTTGTGCCCATCCCCAAATGCCCTCATGATGAGGATAATTACTCTTGATAAAAGGGTGATTAGTGATTCCAGAGTAATCAAACTCCCACTCATCTTTAGCTGTTATCCCTGTAAGGGCTTCCATTTGAATATAGGTGAGCCTTTTATCACCACTTGGGTATCCAACAATCAATGTCTTATAGAATTCCCCCACGGGAGATTCATAAGATGGTGGTGTCCATCTGTAATTACAACCAAATTCAATGGTTAACCAATGCTATCATACAAAGTAACATTTGAATCAAGAAATAACTTACTTGCATTTGCCATCACCGAGGTAGAGGGAAACAAGACGATGCTGACTAGATGATATATATGACTGAATAGCAAGACGTTGAGAAACGAAAAGACTAACGACGCAGAGAGCTAAAGCAGCTAACTGGAGTTTGAAGCGTTTAGATAGCCCCATATTGTCTTCAATTATATGATATTTCTCAAATAGTCTTTCCTGCCAATAATTGTGAGGGCAGTGAAAGCATTCTCTTTTGATGATACAACAGGTCTTGGAAGTTATGTCTCTTTTACGTAAAATTATGACGACATTAATTATTATGACTTCCTTTCGAAACTAGCTTCGAGGCTCTTAATTTTTGTCGATTTTCATGTTACGTTATTTGTCTATGAAGAAAAAGTTCCATGAAGGGCAAATTCTCATTTTTGATTTCAGGGAGAAAGAATAAGAACTTAAACTCATAAGGCCATTTTGAGCTTATTTATTTTGTCGGTAACGTAACTTTAAAGGATGTTCCATCTTTTACAAATGAAAAAGGAAAAATATTGCATTTGCCAACATAACAGGTATGGTAACGTGGCATTGGACATTACAGTCACAATGCCTAAAGAGAGTGTGCATACATTCAACAGATTGCAATTTAATGCTCACAAATGAAGAAAAGTGCTGTATAGATACTCGTATGGGATGGTTTTAATTTCCGGTTCGAGGAAAATAATATGTAATGTGTGTGTGTTTTTAAAACTCCGATTCAAACGGAATATCGTATCATTTTCCTCCAACATGACCTTCATGTGTAGACTACTTTCTCATCATCTTGCAACAATCAATGACCAATAATGACTTGAAATAAAATAGATTAGTGTTCATCAATGAGTATGTTCTATATTGCCTTCAACAATTTTTGAATCTTTAGCTTTTGAAATGAGACATAAAGTAGATAACTAATGAAATGTTTGATTCTTCAAGAAAAATAGAGTTGTTTTGGGTGAGATGATATATCGAAAGGAAAAAATATGAGCTTGACCTTGATTACAAAATGTGGAGGTAAAAAAAAAACAACCGAAGCGATTAAATCGGTACTCCTGTCGATAATCGAAATACCGTACCTATTTATTTATTAAAATTGAAAAATAAATCCTGCTGGCTATGTTTATTCTACGTAAAATTCATTACTATTAAATATGTAGAAAAAAGATTTGGTCCTTATCACCAGCAGAATATTTTCAATGCTCTTTATTTAGACGAAATCATTCACATAGCACCTTGAAATCACTTCAAGATATATTTAGTACACTTACGTTACAATCAAGTTTGATACATCTTCAAAAATAAAACGTCTTGAACTGCTAGAGAGTAGTAGAGATAAAAGAAATGAACGTTACAGAGCAGCCACAATGGTCTTGTGAAGTCCCCGGAACTTCCAATAGCTCACGAGGTAACATTCATCGATGCTCTGATCCTTTAGCCTCACCACAGTTAGCTTATGAAGGTTGCTACACTTTATATGAAGCCTTACGTCGAGGTCAGGAAATTAACCCACTTGGACCCTGTCTAGGATATCGTGCCATTAGTAGTAGTGGATTCGCCACTCCGTTCGTGTTTTCAAGTTATAACGAAGTAGTTGCTCGCGTAAATGCATTTGCTGCAGGTTTGGAGAGAATGGGTTTGTTGAGTAAAAATGATGAAGGGATGATTCTGGTAAGTTAGTCACTTATTTAGTTGGTCCATAATGACGTTTATTCGCCAAAAGATTTGCCAATAAAAGTCTCGCTTACTGTTGTTTATTTTATGGTTTAGATTGGAATTTACTTGAAAAACTGTGTTGAATGGCTTTTAACAGAACAATCAATCTATTGTCATTCTGGAACAACAGTACCTTTTTATGATACTCTAGGACCTGCTACCGTGGAATTCATGCTAACACAAACAAATCTACCCACTGTCGTCTGTACCCGAGCTGAACTTCCCGCATTATGTCAAGCTAAAAAAAGTGGAAATTGTCCATCATTTCAAAATGTAATTTTAGTTAATGGAATTATCCCTGAAATTACCTCCATGGCAAAAGAGGCTAAATTGAACTTGATTAGTTTTGCCAAGGTTGAAGCTATGGGGGCTCAGATTGTTGAAACTCAAGGACACAAACATACTCCTCCATCCATCAATGACATAGCCACATTTTGTTACACATCTGGAACCACAGGTAATCCCAAAGGGGCTTTGATTACGCATGGAAACCTCATGGCTACGAATTCAGGTGTAGCGCCTACTGGCCTTGGTCCAACTCCATCGGATCGTCATCTGAGTTATTTACCCCTCCCCCATATTTTTGAACGAGTGACTGTCACTGGAATGTTAGTAGGAGGTGGATCAATTGGATTTTTTCGCGGTGATCCTAAATATTTATTGGAAGATATTCAAGCGTTGCGACCCACTATTATGCCTGTAGCTCCTCGTGTATTGAACAAAATTTATGACAAAATTATGGCAGGAATCGCTAGTGCTGGAGGATCGAAAAAGAAGTTATTTGACATGGCCCTCCATGCAAAAACGCAAAATTTGCAAAAACATGGAAAATTGACACATCCACTATGGGATAAATTGCTATTTAACAAAATTAAAACAGCTTTAGGAATGGATAAGTTAAGGATGATGGTCAGCGGATCTGCACCACTTTCTGCTCCAGTCATGACATTTTTCCGCTGTCTCCTAGGTATCCCTGTTTTAGAAGGTTACGGTCAAACCGAAGGAAGTGCTGCCGCAACTATCTCAGATCCAACAGATTTAGCAACTGTTGGGCATGTTGGAGGTCCTGTTGCGTGTACAGAAGTGGTTTTAGTTGATGTTCCAGAGATGGGCTACCTCCACACAGATTCACTTCATCGTGGAAATCAGCCATGCAAAGGACGGGGAGAGATCTGGATTAGGGGACCAAACGTTTTCCCTGGATATTACAAAGAACCTGAAAAAACTCGAGAGACTCTTGATGACGATGGTTGGTTGCACAGTGGGGATATTGGACTATGGAGGATGGACGGATCCTTGCAAATCATTGACAGAAAGAAAAATATCTTCAAATTGAGTCAAGGGGAATATGTAGCTGCAGAGAAGATTGAGAATGTGTTGCTTCAATCACCTCTTATTGCACAAGTCTTTGTTTATGGAGATTCCTATCAAAGTTGCCTCGTAGCTATTGTTGTTCCAGATGAGGAAGTTGTTCAAGGTTCATGGGCGAAACAGAAAGAAGAAGAAAATGGAATGTCAGAAGGAATTTTGTCCAAATCATCGTTTGAAAGCTTGTGCAAGTCTAATAAAGACTTAAAGATGGATATTATGAAAGACATCAAAACTTTATCGAAGTCAAATGGCCTACATGGGTTTGAGACGGTGAAAGCAATCCATTTGGATTCAGAACCCTTTAGTGTAGAGAATGCTTTACTCACGCCTACATTCAAAATGAAGAGACAGCAATTAAGGGACAAATACGAGAAAATCATTGATGATTTATATAAGTCTGTTCCTCCACCAAAGAGCAAACTCTAGATATATTGAGGACTGCGTTTATATTATAAAATTTCATGAAGATAATTTGTAATGACATTTTTCGATAAAAATACTTATATCATGCATTTCTTGGACAAATATACATTCATTGTAAACTCTTTTCTCATGGGCTCTCTCAATATTCATGTGAAATCCTGGTATGACAAAAGTTCCAGCAGTAATTGCCATTATAACAATGAAAGTTGTTTTCATGGGATGGATTGAATAAACTGATCATGGAAACTTTACTGAATCTAAGGCTTATTGCCTATCATATTTATTCTCATATTGTTGAAAGCACCGAAGAGGTATTTCTGTATTTTTTGAACTATGTGCTCAGAGCCAGGACAGGGACAATCAAATACCCAATCTTTGATATCTATCGATACCCACATTGAACCTTTTATACACTGCTCACAATATGTATCTGTATCCTCTTTACAAACCGCCAGGTTATCTCCACATTGATAACACTGTGATTCTCCATGGCATTCTAATTTACTTTCAACTTTTATTACATCTCCGTCTAAACAATAAAACTCTAGTATTTCTGCATGGGAGCTGTCAATACACTCAGATCTATTCTGATGACCGTTTTCATAGAATATTCCATCTTTTTCACAAGTTGTTATTTGGCATGTGGATATCATGGTGTCTACGTTATCATATAAGCAAAAATTTGATTTGCAATCTTTATCTCTTGAGCAGCAGTCACCTAATTCATATTTCCCAGAGTTTGGTCTACAAACTCCGCCAAGTTCGTCGTTTATGCAGAATTTAGGTTCATAGCAAAAATGAGTAGCATTACATCTATCTATATGTTCTGGTGTTGAAGAGAAGCAAGTTTCACCTTCGAGCAAATAATCTTTACAGAAGTAAGT
>Ga0209092_10001901_pt1 | contig 19717 bp, 18 predicted proteins | sample FraStrMetagenome_FD_187446 | JGI IMG/M metagenome (GOLD analysis project Ga0209092, IMG submission 187446) | Marine eukaryotic phytoplankton communities from Arctic Ocean - Fram Strait ARC3M Metagenome (SPAdes) (version 2) | ecosystem: Environmental > Aquatic > Marine > Oceanic | place: Fram...
GGTTCCTTTCTCACAGTCACGCCCGGACTATGAGAGAGCTCTTGTGAGCTCAGTTTGGCGTTTCACCACGTACTACCCCTTGGCTCACTTTTGGCGGGGGTGTAGCGGCTACTTCTGGGCCATTTGAAAATGTGGCTAGCATTGACTTAATTTGATTGATCAACGGCGTTTGAGCCTCGGATTGTTTTACAATTGCATTATCCAATTTTTCATCAAATTTCTTAAATACATAATCAATCTGGTTCTTTTGTTCCTCAACCATACTATCCAATTTATTCTCAAATCGTTTTTCTAACTCCTCAAATCTTCTATCTAAGTTCTCATAATTTCCATGACTCATTGTCACATTGTGCTTTTCGTCAAATTTCTTTTCAACTTCTCCTAGGATCTCTTTTTTTAGAGACTGCTCGAACTCTATTTGACGCTTACTAATTTCTTCCAACTTTTTCATTACTCCATCTTCTTTATTCTTTACAGGGTTTCGTTTCTGCTGGGTTGGCGCATCGGACGGTGTAGATATTACTGTCCTATGATTCAACACCGATTTCTGAATAGGTTCTCGGGCGTTACCATAGTACATTCGATTTTTCTGGTTAGTTGGTGGACTGTACTTGGCATATCCATTCATTTGATCATCGTTTCCATACTCCTTTATAAGAGCTGCTGCATATGACACTCTTATGTGTGACTACTGTGATGTAACAGGATTGACAATTCTTGAAATACTATTTTTATCTAGATTCTCGAATTGATCGGTGTACCATTCTTTAAAGTTAGACAAGAAGTTGTTCACTGAAATCTCAACTGTTACCTTGTATATCACAATTGTTTCGCCATAGACATTGTGTTCAACTTTGTCGAAGAGTGGTATATTAGTTCCGTTAATTAGAAGTCCTTCCATCCAATGTTGAACCGTTTCCTTCTTTTTCAGATAATTATTTTTTTCATTGTAAATATCTTCTAAACCCACAATTCTTCTTTTTCTCATCTGGTTATGGTATCCATTATTTTTTTTTAGGATGTTATTCATGATTTCAGCATCAAATTGCATCTTGTTGAACCTAATGAATTTTGCACCTCTGTATTCAGAGTTTAAGTCTATTGCAATCATCGCATCTATAGCTTGCTCTTTAAACTTTTTGTCGACTTCGATGACTAATGCTCTTGACACCACTCTCTCCTTGGTTGATCTATTCCAGACGTTTCTGACATACATATTGATGTCTCCCATATAACCTTGCTCTTGTAAAGCTTTAACAATGAATCTTTTAATCTGGAACCTATTATAAAAGGTAGTATGAAGATTAACAATGCATTCTATGCAATGAATTTCACTGCAATGGAGATCATCGATTCGGAGAAAACTTTTATTCAATGACATCCATGGGTACAGGGTGTCGCGTATGTGATTTTTACTCGCCAGAGTTGTTACTCTCATCGCAAATCTCAGTTTATCTAAATTAAAGTGAGGGTTGTCGATCCATTTTTTTATTGCTTTCTCTTCCACTGGTAAGCTTTCCTCTTGATCAATTGATTCTATGTCTTCATTATCATGAGAGTAGAATGGTAAGAGTCGATATGTTCGATCTGCTTCCTCTAATAGGCGGAAAACTTGTTTAACTATAATTGGAATATTCATCTTTTCCTTTTTTTCATTACTCCCAATCTCAAATCTTGCTGTGAATGTTTTCATCTTGAGTACTGGTGTCATTTCAACTTTAGTAGTTTGTTCTTCCTGATTAATGGGAGGAGGGTTTAAATCTGAATTCTCGAATTTTTCCATTTCTTTTTCGGTCGTCGCCATCAAATTCACATTTATTCCCATGCTCATTGACTCTGATTTCTTTGGAGTTGATATCATTCCTCCTTGTGTAATTGAAGAACTATAATTATCTTTCTTAGTCTCTGATTTATTCTTCTCAAAATAAGTTTTGAACTTCATTTGTTTCTTCTCCTTGTGAACAGAGTCTATCTTATAATCTTCTTGCTTCTTTACGGTTATTTTTTCATCAATATCCATTGGAACATGGTCTTGTTCCGGTGTATGTTTTTGATCAATTTCCATATCAACCGACAAATCAGTACTTGTTGACACTAGTTTCATCCAATCTCTAACTGTCGTTGCAAAGCTGACTAATTCCATCCTATCGAATTTTTCCACGTGAGAAAATTTTATATGACTACTATCTTGTTGCTGATTCCAGTAAGCTGACACGATCAGTTGAGAGTCAGTAGCTTCTTGTATTTCTTCATCATTACTTTCTTCAAGTTTGAACTCTTTAACGACTATATTATTCCAATGATGTGCATCTCTAATTGATCGAAGTTCCATTTCAATATTTGCAGTTTCTTCTTCCTTCTCAACTTCCATTTCATGTTTTTTTGTCTTCGCAATTACTACAGGACCCGATGAATATTTCCAGTCAAAGATTCTCTTTTCTTCTTCACTCAATCTCCTATTGACTATAAAATTCTTCATTTTTGAATCATGATCAATTTCTAGTTTCACTTTTTCAATCATGTCATCTATTTTAAACATGACTTCTTCGTCTGTCTTGGTTTCAATTTCGGACCATTTTTCAAAGTCTCTATCGGCTTTTTGAAAGTAATACCAGTATGCGCGCAACTGGTCATCTGCTAGTGTGTGTAGCTCGAGCCCTTGTCCTATGTCCAGTTGTACCTCTTTTGCATTCCATGCCAATGATGCTATGAAAACAATTTCTTCTACTTTTCGGTCTCCTCCTACTTCATTTAAGTAACGATCAATTCGAACTTTATCATCTCCTTGCATTGATTTTACCCAATCCAGCGATTTTTTTGTGTCATCATTCACTTCTTTGTTCTTTTCAGTTTTCGGATATTCATTTTTTTAAAGATTTGATTCAAATTCTTTATTGAAAGTTTCTCTTTTTTCAATCTTAATTTTTATTTCTCCATCTTCTTGATTAGTACTCGATTTTTGGCTTAGACGAATCCATTCATTTCGCAAATTTTTACGGACTCTCTTAACCTCATTTACCAAGGCTGGCTTAGTATCTTTTAGTTTCTCCTCCGTATTCCCAATGTAATGTCTCCAATTCAAAACTAATTCCTTTAGTACTTTTTTGTTCTGCTTCATGATCATTTCATCTGGTGTACGGGGAGTTAACAATACTTTTCCACTTCCATCCTTGATAACTGGCGCTTTTAGTGGTGTTTTCTCTCCATCTTGGGCTAGTAGCTTAACCATTCCAATTCCAGCTTTATCTCCAACTTCTTTTTCTTCGTCTGATTTTTGAGAGCAAAACTCATCCATTGACATTTGAAAGGATCGTGAGGTTTGAGATAGAAGTCCTACTGGTTTGATCGTTGAATCGATTTCCATCACTTTTTCGTTTGTTTGATCTCCATTTTTACTCGTTTTTGTACCAATTTCTACATACGCAGAAGGACCTTTAACTTCAATTTCATTGGAGGGTACCGCGCCGGGCTCGCCTCTCTCTACGGTTGTGATGTCAACACTCATGGTCTTTCTTTCGCCTTCAACCTCAACCAGTTCTGATTCCGATTTATTTGTGTATCCACTCACTTTTTCATTTTTGTAATTTGGATCCAAATACTTTGGGGGGTTCTCAGGATCATACCTGTTCATTCCTCTTCCTCCTCCGCGTCCGAATTTATTCATCTTTTATCAATGAATCAATCGAATTTCCTCTAGCTTTTCTAGACTATGATTAAGAGATGTGTTAACGCTCTATTCAATGTTCTAGAATAGACTCTGAATAACTTCTTGACTAACTTGTTTCAAAAGTGTGGTTATGATCTTTTCATTTTTTAGGTTTTCGAATGAACAGTTTTTTCAAGTTTTGTTTCTTTCTGGCGCGGTCTGAATTTTTTTCAGAAATCTTGCGCATTCATTTTGTTTTATTAATCAAGAATCATCAGTCGGATCCTTGATTAATAAGAGTAATGGAGCCTTTGATATGTCCTCCATGCTCATCTGTTGCTGATGATAAAATTGATTCAACTCATGTATCCGATGATTTGTCCCAATGCTAAAAAGATTCCTTGATAGCTTTCCCCAGCAATCAAGGAGTATGTAATGAACGTCATAACGTTGATGTACATGTTATCAATGATTATAGTGACTTAATGTGAAAAAAACACCCTTTTCGATACTAGATCAATTTAAAAAGCTATTAAGACTACAACTAGAATCCTAAATAATTGGGATTGTGAGTTAAAAGTAGGAATATTTATTCATGGTGTATATAACGATAATTATAACATTATGGAAGCTACACCTAAAAATAAGGGGTTATTGCTTCCTTACTTATATTTCGATCCAGTCAAATTTTCTCCAAACCTATTGAAGGAAGAAAGTTTAATAGCAAAGTCGGTACCTGATGCCGATGCTAATAAAGGCATTAAAACGTTCTTATGACAATTGGTTTGAAAATAAATTTCTTTTCACTCTACATACATTTTTGTATGGCCTGAAGCAACAATATGATGAATAAATTCGTTTTCCATCATAAAAAGAATAACATTGCGAATGGAAAATCAAGAAAAAGAGTCAACAGATCATCATAAAAGCAACAATTTGTAAGATTGTCTCAAGTCAGCTTAGTCATAACTTTGTAAGATACTAATGCAGTTTTTTTCCTTTCATGGAGCTTCAGGCAATCAGAAATTCAATACAAACACCAAATCCAACATAGAGAATATTTTGATGAAGTGGCATCCTCATGAAATGCTTCAAGATAAAATACTTTGCATTCTCACACCAACCATGTTGTAAACATACTTTGAACTTCTGAATCATGATCTAAGAAATTTTGTAATTTGTCTTTCCACAAATGACATTATTTAGTAAAAAGTCTAATTTCTACTATTCTCTGCAATTTCAGTAAGTCTATTTGGTTAGTATAGAGTCATTCTAGGCTCTTCGAAACTTTTCGTGGCGCGCCATGAATAAAGATCTGTTTGTTTCTATTGATATTACGTTCTATACAGTTCCGTATCTATATTTTCTTCTCTTAAAAAACTATATACCAAATTTCTACACACAAATTTCTTTATACACATAATTTACATAAGAAAACTGGAACCAAATGAAAAAAAAGGATTTGACAGCGAAAATGGCTCATTTTGTAAAATAATGGTGAGTGCTGATCAAGAACAGATTCAGTGTTATGAAAGACCCCATTTTTGTATCCCCACCCGAGGTTTACATCTATATATAATGATTATGAGTTTCACACCATTCGATAATGAGTTACCTATCGTCACTCCAAAATCTTTTTGTTGGTTTCAATATTCAATTAAAATGTGTTCCTGCTACTGTAGGTAGAAATATACTAGACATTCCACGATGTAGTTCACATTAATTTCAAAATTGCATCAATTTAAGCGGTAACATTTTCTATTTTTATTTATTCTGGGCACACATTACTCGGCAAAGTCAACCATATTTTCTTTCAACCAACACAATCCCTATTTTCTTTCCTACAAATAACAAACTCTTTGCCGATAAGTAAGAACATGATTGCGAAACCGAGAAAAACGAGTAATTCAAAAGCATATGTCCAAACTGGTTTAGAATCTGAACTTGGAATGATGTTACCTCCTAAATCACTTGTTTCTCATCTTGAGATTGCTCCATCAGAAGTTTCATTGACATCAGAAGAGAACACGTTAGACAGTAGCAGTATATCGGAATCTGAAACTACCCCATTGACCATGCAGGAATCGGATTGTTCAAAATGTTACTGGCACAGAGAATTCAGTCGCAGAAATTTATTTTCGAAAGAAAGCAATTCACACGTTAAAAATCTGGAAACAACATTGAATGATGTTATATCCTACAAGAAATTGCCATCACAAATTCCAAGGTACTCACCATCTCAGTGTGCTTTCGAAATCCCAGTCGGAATAAAGGAAGGGTCGCGAATATCTTTGAATTGGCCTGATGGCAATCATGTAGTGATAACTTGTCCAGAGAATCTCGATATATCTAAACCAAATGTTATCGTTGTTGTTGCACCAGGTGAAGAATTACCTACATTAAAAAAGAGAAAAAAGAAAAATCCTTCTACTACGGTCGTAAAGGCCGACAAAACGTGTTCTGGTGGCAAAAAAAGGAAAAAAGAAGATAGTGAAGAATGGCTTTGGGACGAATATGAAAAAAAATCAAGCCGAATAGGTCGCTCATATCAAATAAAGTATTTGCCCAAATGTGGCAGACGCGAGACAATGGAGAGTGAATCCGCAGAGTAAGTAAATAGATCTTTATTGTGGTGGTGTTTAGTTTGTTTTACCCAACCTTATACTTTATTTTACATATTTTGTCAGATATGATCAATTATGGGATCCCTCACGTGCAAGAGTGGCTATCTCACAAGGGGAAAACATAGACGATTTTATTGATTCCTTGGATTTCAAAAATAAAGAACTTGGAATGGTGGCTCTTCATAAATCTGGTTATAAAGTAGACATTGCATCTAAAATTTTAGATGCAGAGGTAAATAATAATTTAGATTTGCGAGCATGGACAAAAGATCTTGAGGAAAGATATAGGACTGCAATAAAAACCAGTTACATGGATATGCCCACTGTTTCCAAAGCTGTTGGAAGGAGTGTGAGTGAGTGTCTGAAGTATTACTACAATACTTTTCAACACACGAACCATTACAAAGAATTTAAAATGCACATCAATAATCAATACGACGATTGTACAATATGCGGACAAGGTGGAGACTTAATTTGCTGTGACGGCTGTAATCTTCCATATCATTTAGAATGTTTGGACCCACCCTTAAAATGCATTCCAGAGGGGGATTGGTTTTGCCCATTTTGTAAAAATTTATCGTTGTCGAGACCTAGCACATAGTGACTATCATAATGAGCTAGTAAGAATAAACGCACTGGTTCTCCAATTTTACGTTAAAAGCTTTACTTGAATTAAATAAAAACTGAAAAGCAAAATTATAGTTTTGAACTTTTTTCATCATTTGAAGACAAAGATAGCTCTTCCTTCAATACGTCTTCCTTGAAAAAGCGGTCTATAATTTGTTGACTATCAACGTCATTCAAAGATTTAGGATTCCAATTTGGTTTATGGTCTTTCTCAATAAGAACTGCCCGAATACCTTCATAAAAATCGCTATCAGCACTAACATCACCATCTCCCGATGGTGGACCGCAATGACGCATGAATCCTTGGGATAGTCGATATTCCATCTCAAGTACTCTTTGAATATCATTCATTTTTGAGGCACGTTTGATGCATTCAGCTGTAGCAACCAAACTTGTAGGAGACATTTTTCGTAGATGAGTTGACATCGTTTGCGCAAACGTAGAATTTGATTGCGAAAGTTTTCGAAAAATTTCAGGAACAGTAATCGTAATATCAGAATTTGAGAAGAAATCTTTTATTTCTTGTATGTTCTTTTCCAAGAAACATTCACTGTTTTTATTTGCTGCTAAAGTATGAAGATCTGAGCTTGGATTTTCGTGAAATTCATCCAAAATAACTTTGACATCATCTGAAGTCTTAACTCGTTGAAACAAATTAGTTTTCAAGTCAGCTAATTTTGAAGAATGAATATAATGTGTAGCAATATGTGCAAATAGTAAATCATTTGGTCTCAGTCTCCATCCTGATAGTGCAAGAAACATACCCAATCCTTTGAATTTTTCCGACTTTTCCATTCTAGATAACCAATAGGTTGCTCCCACATCCGGAAAAAGACCAATTGCTGTCTCTGGCATAGCTAACATAGTATTTTCTGTAGCCACACGGTAAGCTCCATGAATTGAGATTCCTACTCCCCCGCCCATAACAACACCATCCCACAAACTTATTTGTGGTTTCTGGAATTTACTTTGTTGTATTGCCATGCTATAATTCAATTGGTATTCCTCCCTGAAAAAGTCTGCAGAAAGCTTTCCCTTAATACCGTAGCCCTGATCCTTTAACTTTGATTCGGTCGACAATCCATCTAGGGCAATTGCTTTGACGTCTCCACCTGCGCAAAACACGGGTTTTTTCGTTCTTTCGTTATGAGACCCTTCAACAAGAGTTGCAAGCAGAGTTGGATCTTGTTGCCATACAGGCAATACTGAATTCATAGAACGAACCATATCCAAGGTCAAAGCATTTAATGAAGACGGTTTGTTTAATGTGAATACACCAACATTGGATGATCGTGAAGGAAGCACATGGGGACTATAATGAAGGCTGGTCATCGTACGCACCACTTTTTGTTGGATACGGTTTGCTCGAAGTATCTTTGGTGGAAGCGAAAACAGAAAGGAATTCATCAAATTTGAAAATTGTTGAATAGTTAATTTCTAATGCATTACGAATTGATGAGAAGCAATAAAAGTATAAATCCTTTCATCAAGCTTTTTTATAGTGCTGTATTATACATTTGTTAGTGGCGACCAAAACCGCCGAAGATGTTGAAATCCTTTCACTTGACATCTTGTAAAGTAGAGAACTATACCAGAAGGGTACGCGAGATTCGCTCTATGCAAAAATTCAGACAATAAAAACTTCCCGTACCGGGACTCGAACCCGGGTATCCTGCGTGAAAGGCAAGTATGCTAACCACCTACATCATACGGGACGATGGAAATAATGGGGACATGACAATATATAGATGATGAAGTTTTGTCACTATGTTGCGGGAAAGTTGAAAATTGAGATGGACATAATTCGAGGTTATTATAAAAACCGCAATGACCCATCAAATCGGAGATCGGACTTCTTTTCATTGCATCTTCTCACAATCAAGCATAGCTTTCAAAATAACATGCATTATTCAAATGATATAAACCAAGATCTCCCTGTGTCACAAAATGAGTCACCAATCATTCAGAATTACAGACCAATGATAAAGAAGGACAAAAAAACTGTCCTCTGTCTATACGGATCCTTGATTTTTCTAGTTATCGCACAAATAATCCTCATATCCTACATAGCTTTTGCAGATGCAGAGCTCTATATTGGTCTAGTTGGAACTGTACTAGCAGCAACATCGAATTCTGTTACTCCTTCGAGAGAAGATGATTGGGCTCTCTGGGATAGAAAAACAGTACTACCTAGTTTCACAGAGGGAAAAGAATGCAAATGGGCTGATTTTTATCTACCACGTGAGATTAGGACTAAAGAAAGTCATCATGATCCAATGCCAATGTGTGTCCACACTCAGGATGATGTAATCAGTAATGAAATTGTAACGAATGGATATTGGGGCCGTTGTACTTCTTTGACATCGGTATGGAATAGCTCGGTTGCCAGTTATCCTAAGAACGAAAGAAATGAACTTTTTCATACTTTCAACCCAAGTTCTAATCTTCTTTTCATTGATGTAGGAGCTAGTATTGGTCCATGTATATTACAGATGCTTTTGACAACTAATGCCAAAGTTGTAGCATTTGAGCCAAATCCTGATAATCTCTTTTGCCTTACAAATACCTTGATGACTTTATCACCCACTCTACGAAATCGTGTTTATCTATATCCCTTAGGACTTGGGGACCAAGCATCTATTCAAGAAATTTATGCCGAACATCACAATATGGGAAACAGTATGGTATCCAAAGTAAAGACAGAAGAAAACTCACCTATTGATGGGCCAGCCCCTATCATCATTGAACGAATGGATCAAATAATGAATCTTGGAACACTTTCCAAGGAGGAAAATCCATCAACTTCCTATGTTCCACTGGTAAAAATAAGAGGTCAAGGTCATGAATGTAAAATTTTGAATGGTATGAAGGGTGTACTACCCAGAGTTCGAACACTGATGGTATCTATTGATCAAGATCTCTTACAGGAATATGATTGCGAACCGAAGTTCATTTATGAGCTCTTGACAAGTCTTAGATACAAACTCTTTGTTTTTGACGAAATGAATAGAGAGCAAGTTGTGAATGTGGTGCTAGACAACCCTCACTATGACTTGATCGCCAGGGTATTTTAAGAAATGTTCATAAAATGAGATCTCATTACCATATTTTGTTATCTGAGTTAATGTTGAATTATTTGAAATACAATGTTGATTAAAATAATGCATAATAGCGAATTGTTCAATTTGAACTTGAAAGCTTGCTAGCTTTTCTTCGAACATGACGAAAGCAAATTATGATCATTAGCATAGAATTTGAAATTTATACATTGATTTCTTCGCTCTCTCTACTTTATCAAATCTCTTCAAAGAATTGCAATACCAATTACGATCATTAAGTTTTAATTACTTGTAAAGTTTTGTCTTGTTGAAGCGTCTTTTTTTGTGACACATGAGCAACACTACACATTATAACTTTTTTGATCAATCCATTACGACAACATTTCGGTCATATGTACGCTTTATATAGTGGCAATTGATTCTATGTCTCCATATATTTATTGTCAAAAATGGGGGTTTTATTCCTAACATTTGCAAAGTAATAATGCTAAAAACATCTGTTGACTATGCATAACTGTGCTATGAAACACAAAATGGATAATACTTCTATAGTAATTTTTTTCCAAAATCAAGCATGTCATCATTTTTATTGCATTCGAAGTTTGAAGTTTACCAATACAAGAGAATAAATCACGACATCTCAGATCTATCAAATCGAATGAGATGATGTGAATACTTCTCAAACAAAAAATATTTTCATAATTATTTTGAGAAAAAAATGTGTACCGTATCAAAAAGAAATAAAATGTAAGAACCATAATACACATGATGACATCACAATCGTCTTGAGAAACTTGTTTTTCCTCTCGGTGTTCCATTTCATCGCATATGTTAAACGAAGTTTTGCATTCGCAAAGTTCAAGTATGCTGGCAGCAGAACTTATGTAACAGTTTGCTTACGCATGTCACATGTGGGGTATCACATGAATATTTTGCGATGGTTCGAACGACGTATGTTTTTGAGAAACTTTTCGTTTCTCGTCTTTTATTCCTTTTATTCTTTAACATTATATATATATTACTTCATTAATTGCCGTTGTGTTTATAACAAAAGTATATAGGTTATGTTGTGTTATGTTATGTTCTAAGATATTTTTTTAACGAGGGTTCCTACCCTGCACTGCGGCAGACCTGGTACGGCTTCCCTCAATTCCAAATTGTATATAATTCCTTCTTTTAATTAATATTATTTATTCATCAAATTTGCATCATCTCAAGCGTTGCAAACTATGGCGTCTTTCATTCGGGACATTTTCGCCGAAAAATTAACTGAAGATAAGCGATTTAATCATGAGCTATTCAAGAGCGAGGCTTTTGGCAAAACTGTGTTCTTTCGTGCGCCCCACATAATGTTTTGGGTGCAATTGTTAGTGGTAAGAAAAATGAAGATAAAAAAGCATGATGTATGTAAATGTTTATAATATCCATAACTAACTTCCTGACCTTGACCTTCCTATAAGATTCTTGTAATCTCCATCTTTTTCTTCACGTTGCTTGCTTGTATTACTTACAAGCAAATTATCCAAAAGCGTCGTACAGCATCTGCATACATCGTAGGATGGGGTGTTGTCATTCCCCTATGCTTATTCTTTCCTTTTGCATGCATGGACTTTCTTGACGTTCAAAACAAAATCTTGCGCTTTGCCTTGACTATGTCGCCAATGTTGGGAATGTTCCGTACTATGGAAGGTAAGTATAGACCAAAAAATAACAAATTTACAGTAATTGGAAGTACGGATCTCATGTATTTTTCTTTCTTGACAAAACAATAGCAATGTATGGATTCTCTCCAGGAAGCTCTGAAAGCTCACTCCAATCCTATATAGGATACTTCGTAACACTTGGTGAAGTTCTTTACGATCGTGACACAAAGAAACCAATTCGTCCAACGAAGAATTCTGTCATTAAGAAGCATGTTTTGTTTATCACTTGTGTGATGATCTTAGGAACGGTCGCTTCAATTTATCACCACTTCAACTACAAGTTTTTTGATATTGGTATTGATCATCTGAACTCCTTTACAATTTCGCCATTTATTTTATTGAAACCAAGCCACACTTTGAATAATTTCAGCTTGGGAAGTGAGTTGCTGCAAATTATTGACAAGAAATGCTCTACAATTGTAAATTCTTCGCTCATCTTGCAACAAACAAAAAACTTTTGTCTTAGTTCTTACGCAGCTTTACATCGTGACTTTGACTCTTCCCCTTGGAATCATAGCTAATCTTTTTGTCAACGTGGAAGTGATTGACATAATGGAAAATGCATTGTTCTCCTCTAAATCTCTTGCAGATTTCTGGGGCAAGAAATGGAACTTAGTACTTCATGGAGTTCTTAAGGTAAGTTCAAGTTCAAAACAAACTCTACAATTGTACAGATCATATATTGTTGCACATTTCTTTGATTTGCCAACATGGTTCATTCCGATAAATTACAGAGAGGAGTTTTCAAACCAGTGCGCTCCTATACTTCAACAACAGTCGCTATGATTTTCACCTTTCTTGCATCTGGCTTCTTTCATGAGTGGATCGTGACTGTTTTTTTATATCGTGAGGAATGCGAAAGATGCTTCTACCCTCAAATGCTCGGTGCACAAATGATGTTTTTTATTTGGAATGCTATCGTTGTGGCAATCGAATTCTCATTAGGACAACATTTCTCTCTTACCAACATGATCGGAATAACTTTACCACCTGCGATCGTGTCATTTTTAGCATTATACACTGCTCTTCCAATTGTACATTGGTTCATGAATGACTACTGTGAATCAGGGTGGTTTCATCACGGCATCATTGGATTCCCCTCATTTTTTGTTGAGGATTATTGATGCGGAGGAGCAGATACAAGAATCTTGTTTAAAAGGATATCAACGAATACTATGAAACGTAAGGATACTAAATCGTTTTTATGAAAACAGATAATTTTGTAAAATATAATGATTTAAAGTACAAAATGAAGACTTCATCATTTTCGTTTACATGGTCGTTTCATTTCTTGACTAATATGCATCAAACTTGATAGTACGATGAGAGAATTGACACACAGTATCAGATCCCTTTATTGTAAGATTTCATATTTGTTTTTTAATTTGTTTTTAGGTTTAACAAGGACAATAATAGAAATACAAGAAAGAATCAAAATAATATACTGTTAGATTCAACTTCAAAGCGAATTCGATCGCTTCACCAAGTTGAAAATAGGAGAGAATAAGTTTCCTTCTCCATTACTGTCAGCTAATTGTAGATTGTCATTTCCTTCTCCCCGACTATCTTCGTCATTGTCAGATATATTCTTTTTGTCTCCAGTTTTCTTCAACTTAGAAAGCCAATGTTTCAAATCAAAATCTTCATTGGTCCCTTTCGATTCCTTTTTTTTTTCACCCATGTAAAGTAAAAGCTCTTTTTGCATGGTTTTTATTGCCAAGATACCAGAAGATCCAACAGTTTTTACATAAAGCCACATGGGGACACTTCCTCCAACTCCATCCTCGGATGAATCATTTAAGTCAATTCTACATACAATTGTTATTTTTGTTCGAGGATGTGCAATCTCAGATGTAGGAGGCAGCTCTTCGTAAAAAGCGATAGAATCCTGAAATGCTCTGGTGTATCCTTTTACCCTTGGCAATTTGTCGGTTATTACGCTCACTGTACCAGAGACTCTCACACCATCACTTCGTGGATTGTCTGAGACTTGCACAAAAGTCAAATCGCGCTTTCCGAATGTTAGAAGACGTTTAACCTTTTTCCTTGCCTGATGAAAAAAAATTTCAATTATAAAAATGCCATAGTCAAACATAGAAAAACGACTCTGTAACGCTAAAACATAGTGATTAATCTCTGACTTACCAAAGTAATTTCAATTGGCTTTTTGTTTTTCTTTCCTTTGTAGATATAACGTTTACTTATTTCTAAACCATCATAAAATGGATCCATTTTAGGCATCACTTTATCCCAACGTTCAAGCCTGAGAAAGTCCCACACATCATCTATAGGTCCTGGCATGATTCCACTCATTCGAACGTATGGGCAATTGGGATCAGATGCATGTTTCAATAATGAAACTTCAATTCCTTCGCTTTGCCTCAAAATCTCCCATTTTCCATGACAATTTTTTTGAGATGATGAGGTCGATTTTCCTGCGTATGGCGAATTCATATCTTCACTATCACATGTGAAAGCTTTCTCGTCATATTCATTGCGAATACTCTCATATGCTTCATATAACTCTATTGAGGAATTTTCAAGTTTTTCTTTCATGAGTTTTCATATCCATTCTTCTTGCATTATATCCGAAAGTCAACTTACCTTCTGGCGTGACTTGGGCACTGACATGTTTACCCCTGTTTATTTTGGGAAATTCGGCAACATCTCCAATGCTACCGTTCAGATTTCCGTCATCCTTGAGTACTTTCTTATTATCGTTACTGTCAGTTGCAATGTAAGATGAGAACACATAGGAGAATAATAGTCCTCCCAAAGCATAGTGGAGTAGCTTATTCATTTGAAGAATATTTACTAAAGTTGACTATGCCCAATGCAATGATGAACGAAGAGATGTGTTATGAAAGGGAACTGCAGAAACCTTCACGTCACAATGATGAACAGAGAAAAAAGACATGCGTATTAAAAGGTATCTAATTTTGCACGTTCATTTTTTTATGACGATTCTTGATGTGAAAGTAATAATTTCATATATAAACGTATATTATCTAACAAAAGAAGTTGGCACACAGCAGAGCAGTGAAATGAGAATCCTTTCTTGTAAAGAACAAAGATGATTCAGCAGCACGATTTGTTTGGGAGTATGACACGTCATAAAATATGAGAAAGTCATCGATTTTTTTAGTTGATATGTATGCAGAAATAAATATTTATTAAAATAAACAGTTTAGGTAGAATGATCACTATTTGAGTAAAAAAAGCAAGAAAAAGATGAGCGAAGTTACATCCTATAAAGACGACCTATCTTCTATATTATTTAGAGAGAATCTCATTTGAAGATGATCCTCTTGAAGAAAGCAACAAAATTGCGCTTACTTCGAAAATTACAATTCCTATGAAACACATATTTTTGTTTTTCTTAGAAGAAAACATCTCCTTCCGGATCAACGAATCCTGTATTGAAAGGATTTTCGCTGGTCTTGTCATTCTTCAGTTTCTCTGATGATTCTGTTGTAGTAGCAATATCATATGCAGCAATATTCAGAGCTTCATTTAATGTTTCGACTTCATCTTTATATCCTTTTATCATTCGCTCTAAGTCCTTTCTTGAGTCAAATTCTAACCTCAGAGTTTGTTGGCTATGATCCAAGTCCATTTGCATCTTGTCTCTCCACTCTATTTCTTCTTTCAATTTTGCTAGTGTTTCTCGATGCGCTTCATTCTCCTCGGCCAAAGTAGTTTTCATGTATCGATGGAGCCGCCATATCCGTAAAAAGCCTAAAAGACGCATTTCCTTTGAAAATTGAGAATTTCCTATTTCACAAAATAAGCAGCAAGATATAATCGCAAAATCCAAGAGATAGCCTAAATGGAGAAAGAATTTCTGACCGAATCCAAAAATGAGCACACCTAGTTCGACAGCAAAGAAAATGAGCGTAAAATTTGAAAATGAAACTAAAATCAAAAGAGCCCCAGAATATGTACACGAATCGTTGTGGATTGTTGCACATTGAGGATGTCTCTTCATCAACATGAGCGATAGAACACAAGACACTAAATCAAGATAGATCAATGTCAAAATAACAACCTGAACATCGTATAGCTCTATTAGACTTCCGACTGTCTGTAGTGAAGATTTCTTTTGGTCTAAGTGACCAACTAAATCATCTGAGCCGTTTGATGAAGTACGCCGCATTTTCTTCCTTTGCTGCTCGATACCACTTATTGTTTTTTGATTCTTCGGAAGGGCTCCGTGTCTATCCAACTTTTCTAACGCTCGTTGTCGTTTTCGAAGAGTATGAAACTCTTCAAATGATTTCATTTTGATGGCAAGTATTCTTTATATCAAAACTATAAACGAAGAAATAGATTTCAAACCTAACCTTCTACAACATTTTCAAATATGAATAGCTGTAGAAATTACCTATAGTAAATATTGACGAATGAAGCTAATTCAAGCACTTAAAATAGTATGTTAAATTTGATTTTTCCCTTGAAGATTGCGTTCAAACTCTTATTTGAATCACTATAATATCCGTAGAAACCAATCCCAATCATTCGTTTTAAAGTTTGATTCAGTAAAAATGATGGTCAAAACAGCTTTCACGAGCTAGCAAATATCAAAATTAAAGAATATATGGCGAAAGTCTGCGGATAGCCCGCCGGATATTCGTAGATAATTTCATCATGTGTATAAAATGAGCATGATTAGAAAAATAACTACTAGAGTAAGGACCACAATGATACAGAAATTTCTTTTCCCTCCCGATTTCTTAATCAACTCTTTGGTTTTTGATGTGACAAAATTCAAATTAAGTGTAGCTCTATCCAGGTCATTTTCCATATCATCAAGCATCCTATTTTATTTTGGTTCGTCGTATCATATATAAGATAAAATAAAAATATAAGACTTGAGCCACAATTAGTTATACTATTGTTTAGAAAAATGATAACTTACTTGTTCTGACCTTCCAATTCTTCTGAGATATTCAAAGACAGCTTCCCCAAACGTTGCGCACTTTGACTAAGCATATCGAGACCCTCGTCCTGCTTTCTCATTTGCGTCTTTGATCATTTGAAAGTTATCAGTTTGAGAAATGATGTGAGGCAAAATGTCGTATATAGACTTATCTTCCTGTTATCACTTCTTTCAAGCCATGATGCAAGATCCTTTGCAAAAAGAAAGTCAAAAAGATTCACACGATATATCAAGGATGGAACTTACTTGCTGGTCTTTGATTTGGTTTTGTATGAAATCATCTTCGAGGTCGCTATCACTATCGCTATCGTGGAAATTATAACCATTTGCCTTATCATTACGAGGTACACGACTATATGTTTGAGAAGAGCCGCCTCTATTATTGTTAAACATTATTTTTCTTTGTGCTTCTGTAGAGAGTGTCGGATGGAGTGTTTCTATAGGGTTTAGGAAGGATTGGGGAAATATTCCTGTTCTTGTCACGATGTCTCTTTATCTTCAGGTGACGAAGAAACTTGATCAAAAACTGTTCTATTGAGACTACTGCACAAGTCTTTTTCCGAATTGAACTGTTAACGTGAAATTTGGTAAAGCAAATTACAAAAAGCTCGACGAAGAGCCTTTTATAGAACTATTTTCATGTAGTACAGGATAATGCGTACAATCATACGCAGGATTGATCCTTTAATTTCAAACAATTTACTCTGTACCACTACCATACTCATACTCATATTCATATGCTATGCCAAAGAGTCATTTTCATTTTTTGAACCTTAGCAAAAAAGTACATTTGATCAAAAAAGTAGTCTCTTATGAGAGAAATCGAAGCAACTCTACTTAATAAAAGTATTGAAATCGAGAATGAAAAGCATCTTCATTTTTAATTATTTTCGATTGTTACAAAGTACTCCGTCGCATGAATATTAAATGGAAATCACATCAAAACAGACATACATTCAAGATCTTCGTTTTGCATAATTATCAATTTTTGTATTCTCAACGAGAGAGGCTTACACAAAACGAAATTATTCAAATTTTGGGGCGAGACCAATATCCCTTGCATATTTGAGACTAATGCCTTTCTCATCGAGCATCTTATCACAATCTTGGTATGTAGGTCTATCTTTTGAAGTACCTACTCTAATATAGTCTGTCAGACTATCATTTTCTGCAAATACCACCCAGTCTGTGTCAAATTTTTTCACCAACCGAATATTTCCACCTTTGCAAACGTAGCCTTCAATACAATATGTCGTTTCATATCCCAAATTATCCAATTTAGTCAATACACCGCCCTTGCCACCAAGAAAACTGGCAACAGAACCAAAAATTCCTCCGTTTCTAGATGCAGTGTCCAACGCATCATCAATATTCCTCCATTGAGGGTTCACTAACATTACTAATCTTTCTCCAGCTTGCTCTGAAATCAATTCAATTGTTCTTATGATTTCTTGAGTTGGTTGAACAAAACAACTAACATCGTCTTTAGCAGAGTTACTTTGTGTCATCAAAACTCCACAGCCATCCACACCTGATTCATCAATACTTCTATCTTCTACAATACGTGGCGGTACACCTCCAGTGTTTTTACCCTCACCACCAATTTTTCTCAATATTTCTGTGCACGTTGGAGCAGCAGCACGATATAATTGCATGATTCCTCCTTGCCATGTTTCATCAGGAGGAACTAGCACAACATCTTCATTCAAGCCAAATGCCTTCTTCATTGAAATATTCGCATCTGCTTCATTCAGGACACCCAAATCCCCAGAAGATGAGTCCCGAGGCAGGAGAATACGTACGACCTGACGTGTAACCCCTTTCTCGAAAGCAGTTGTACATGCGTCTGCTGCTTCCGTCACCATTTCGTCATAGGTAAGGGGCATAACCATTGTCTCAGTTGGATCAATAGATGTCTCATCATCAGTTGCTGCTCTGAAGATGAAAGCCTTGGCATTTTGAGATTTCAAGGGCCCAGTAAAACCTAGTGAAGTAGTCTTTTGTTGCAGAGAATGTTGGTTGAGATTCGGAAGGTTCAGATGGATAGGAAATGCGAAAGCTGATCCAACAGCACATGATGTCAAAAGAAACGCTCCCAGTTCAAACTTCATAATTGGATACTAAATTCGTCTTTCAAAATACAGATGGTTGAATACTTTCACAATTTTGCCTCCCGATGTAAAGAGAAGACCAGGGATGTGGTTCAGTTGATAATTCTGAATTTTGTGAATCAGAAATTGAATACGTAGGAGAGTAATTTTTAAAAGGATTCCATCTCCGCCATTTTTTCTCACGTGTGAACTTCTTACGTCATTTGAATCATTATTACTTCTTTTGCCGATGATGTCATAAATCTCATGACATCAAATATATATAATTTAAAATATCGAAGTGAAAATTCTTAGATCAATTTGCAAGATTGTTAGTGAACATGGTAGTTTTACCTCAATGTAATAAGTTTCTTCTTGCAATTATTGTTTCAATGTATAGCATACCTTCCACAAAAATGAAATCAACAATAAATTGATCTTTCGATGGATCTCATTTATGTGGTACCCTTATTCGAAATATCTAAAAATTTTGAATCAATACTCCATACCGTAGCTAGCATCATACTTGCACCGATTTTTTTGATGAAATTCTTGTAAGTCTAGTTAAGCCAAATGCAGAAATCTCGCTTGTAAAAAATATCCTCAAAATGCAATTAATTATCATGATGTTCATATGTATACGTATGTATCTATATTACTTCGATATATATTTAAAATTATTGCCTATGTATCGTATTTATTTAAGAAAAAGCTTCTTCGTGTGTTAATAAGTTTTTCTAAGCAATGTTAATCGTCTGACAACTTTTTGTAAGAAGTATACATGGACATCTATATATATTTAACCTACTTACAACATACGAAAATATACTTAGGGAATTCACTGAAAAAAGGCAAAAGGTTTCTGATTTTATTTAGATCCTATTTTTGGATTTTGCCTAAATAAAAAATACTTTGAATTTTGATAATTTCAGTTACCTCGTAAGGTAAAAATGTCAAATGCAGAAATCTCGTTTGGAAGGGTCAAAATGCAATTAAAAATCGGTGCAATTATGATGCTAGCTACGGTAT
>Ga0209092_10001904_pt1 | contig 19705 bp, 20 predicted proteins | sample FraStrMetagenome_FD_187446 | JGI IMG/M metagenome (GOLD analysis project Ga0209092, IMG submission 187446) | Marine eukaryotic phytoplankton communities from Arctic Ocean - Fram Strait ARC3M Metagenome (SPAdes) (version 2) | ecosystem: Environmental > Aquatic > Marine > Oceanic | place: Fram...
TAATATTTGAATGATTAGTGATTAGATAAAACAATAATTTAACTCACAATTTACAACTAAATAGTGCACAGTAAATACGTTGTATTTTAGTCAAACAGAGTGATTAATATTAACTATATTATATCTCCAATAGTCAGTTTCTGATACTTCCATGCCACCTGGGCCTATTGCTCCACCTTTAGCTGTTAAAAGATTTCTGACAGTTACTACATGTTCGTCATTACCTGGAGAACGGAAGACATGGACAATCAAGCCAAGGCCTAACGAAGCAACACAAACAGGTGCTCCGACTGCAACTCCTTTGGTTAAATTTGGGACTACTCCGTTCCTTTCCCTTTTTTATTGGTTCATTTGGGACCCAATTAGGTACTACCTTTTCTTTGGATGGGTTGATTTCAGGATGTAATCTATATTGAAAACCCTTTGAAGATTTCATTACCATGGCGAATATGTTAGTAACGTATTTTATTGGAAATAATTCATATCTCTTTCGTTTAAATTTATTAAGCTTTACTTTTCGTATGTTGCTGCTCTGTTCGTTCATGTAGAAGAGAGTGCGTTAGAAACTTTAGGGTTTTTTTTTTAGTACTTCCCATAGCTGACAAATTTTGTTTTGCAGGTTGAAACGATGGAAAGGTATGTATCGTAGCATCATACTTCCATTGATATTTTGCACGTAATTATTGTGAATGTGAGTAGGTTTAAAATGAAATTGAAATAAATATTCTTTAACTTGCTCTTTCATTTTTTATTTATCTGGGCAATGTATATAAAAATATAGAACATAACTTATATGTGTCTCACACCTTTCGATGATTCGTGCGCAAGCGCAGACGGGACCCTTGGCTGGGTGGGACGTGAAGATCCTGAATACGTCTCAGTGCGATCATTGTATAATACGGTATAAATATAGCAGACATAAACATAAACTTAAATGTGTCTCAAAACCGAAATATTTCGTATCTGATATTGAACAGAATTTTTTCCATTTAGGAGCAAAACAGGCAATGCCTTGCTCAAAGGCCCTAATTAATACAGATTCGTTCATAAAAATAGGTGTATGAAGGAAACACATAGAAACATACTGGAACATAAAATTGGTCAAATTCTACTAATTTTATGTACATGAAGAAACAAAAATATGTAACTTGAAGAATTTGCAGTGGAGAGTGAGAAAAACGATGCTAGCTCGTTATTTCTCAATCGTGACCTAGGGCAGTTCCGTTTATATGCCCCGTTTTTAGGCTTTGTTCCAGGCCATTCAATTTTGCTGTTAACGGGATTGAAATTAAATGGCCGACGGAATCTTACTTTTTAGATATTGAAAAAAGTCTTGAATGCTTTTCCTAAGTAACTTTATATCTATATAAGTAATGAGTATATATCGGCTGTGGGCCCCCCTGATCAGGGCGGGCTCAATGCCCCTTCCATGAAATGGTTATATTACTGAATGGTCCTTATTTTACCCATTTTTTAAGGGAGGATTCTACACAAAATGAGTATGTTGATGGATGAATAACAAGGTAACCTTCCCTAGCATTCAAATATATCCAGCTTTGAAGAGAAATTTTGCCTAAGAGGGTGAATCTGTGTTTTAAACACTTTTTTGCTCCATCTAATCATGTGCTTTATTTAGATGTAAATGTACCAATGATTTATTTGCATAAAAACCAATTATTTCGACATTATATAGGCTTAACTCAAACCATATTGTTCTAATTGAGAGACTTAATTAAGGGCAGTATACCAGAGCTGATAACCCATTGCTTGCTCTCCATAAACCATTTTCAATATATTGATTGACAAATTGATTGAATATTTACATGGCCACAATGTTCTTGTAAATGTGTGAGCACAAACCTACCGTACGTAAATCATGTGCCTTATGCACAGACTATCTAGATTAAAAGATGGTTGAAAGATAATTATGAGTTTAGTTTTATCATTTATTACTTTGATCACAAATTACACATACGTCCCATACCAGACGTATATCAAAACCCACTTGGTTTCAATGGCAAGATCTTTGACATCTGTTGGCCAGACAGCTGTTCAAAGAATTCTCATCGCATGTCCAATGGAGACATTACTCACATGGTGATAGGGATCTCCACTGAATGCTACTCAATGCATGCATGGCAGTTCATGTTCTTCGACATTGAACTGGCTTCCTTGTGTTGAAGAAGACTTGATTTTTTTTATTTTTTTTTTATTGATGACGTAGTGTACGAGCAGTCACATGCTGCTTTGTATTCTAACTAAATATTTCAATGATATTTAATTATTTATAATTAAATAAATCATTGATATTTATTTTGTTTAAGTAAGTTTATCTAAATCTTAGATAAATTTAGCTGATGCATATGCTGTATATTGCACTAACTATTAAAGTCACAGATATAGTTTTAATTAGGTGATCGCGTCTAAAGGTAGACTAATTTAGCCAGATCATTAACTGTATATTGCACATAGATGACATTGAAAATAATAAAAACAAAATCATCAAAGCCTTCCTCCTCACAGGGAAGCTGCTGCTAAAGCAAAGCTTGCAGCTTTATCCATATGCATTGAGTAGCATCCAACAGCTGCATGTCATCTGTGAATGACAGCCCTGTTGGACATATGGAATAAGAGACCAGCTGTCATCTGTCCGGCCCACAGGTGTCAGCTGCCCTCATTGTGTAAACTGTTTGGTTTCCAATATGTGTTTAATATGTCCTGTATGTTTAATTTATGAATTAGTTTACTCCAATTAAAATAAGTTCATAATTATCATCCTTTCAACTTTTTGTATTAGATATTCGTTTCTTATTTGTTCAAATGATTTTGAGAGGCAAAAAGGGATCATTATCACCCCCCAATCATGAGAGAAGAATATTCTTTCATGAGTTTCTGTTATGGTTATCCACTTTCAGAGAGCTAATTGCCAAAAATTTACATTTTTTGCGTATTGAGTTTTATAATACCTAACAACAGTTTTTGCATGATACAGTCAAGTTTCAGTGATTCAAAAAATCTATTGAGCTTTTTATCTTGCTATGTCATTTTTTAGTACAATCATTCTAAATTGAGTGTACTATTCATCAAGATGGTTAATGGTTACTTGTAAAAGAAAAGCTTGAACTCAAAGCGATTTTTTTAGCTGAAAATAATTCTGGCATATTGGATGAACGACTGATAGGAAAATCTTGTAATTACGATCGATAATCAAAAGGATCAATTACAAAGGAAAAGAACACTTTGCTAAAGATAGATATGAATATCGGTTTAATTGCAATCAGATTCGTAACATCCTTATAATTAAGATTGACAATCAGAAGAATCAATTACAAAGATTAAAAGACTTTTCAGAAGCTAGATAGGAAAAGCGTTTATTCCCAATTGAATTCAAAACAATCAATTACAAACGAAAAAGATTTTCCTAAGGCTAGATAGAAGCTGCACAAAGAGATTTGTTTATTTAGAAGCATATCGCTGACCCTTCATGAAAGTGCAATCCATATATTGAAGTGATATTTCTTATTTAAGAAAATCACAGTTCAGAATTGCACACAATTTCTAGAAGTTGAAGTTTGAGTGTTGTTTTTTTTAAGATTAGCTATCTTAGGAGGGTAAGATTCATAATACAACAACTAAACATAGACGGGCCTCTCCGTACTATCTAAGTTCATAGGGGTAGAACTTAAATGAGAATTCAAGTCAACGGTCCAGAAGCTTTCAGTTCTTAAGTAACAAAAATGGATCTTTCTACTTAGGATCTATTGAAGTTACATTCTTCATATATTAACGTACTTGTACGTGCTTTGGTGACAAAGCGTTTAGAGTTCCTGTGAAAGTTTAGTCATAAGCTTTTAGTTGAATGAAACAAGGCCAAGTTTGATTGATCTAAAGAAGCTAAATTCTAATTAAATATCTACGTATTTGAGTTTGCCGATCGGTCTATTTCAATAAAAATGAACTTTGGAGTACATACTGGTCAAATGCAGTTATCGTGAATGCATGGTTCAAAATGCAATTAAGAGTCATTGCAATTGTGATGCTATAGTAGAGTTAGGCTATTAAAGATTGATTCGTTCTCAATACAAAATATATAGGTACGATATGTGACAAAAATTAAATGTCTTTGAGAAGGAGTGCTTAATGAAAATGACATGATTTTTCATTAGTCTTACTTCAACGAACGAATATAACATCAAATAACAAAGGTCGCAATTGTATCCGTTTGAATTTAACATGATATTCATTTGAAGATCTTAGAAATTAAAAAGCTTGTTATGCTGAAGTCTTACATTTTAAAGATATATTGTTAAAGGGATATTTTACGTGCGTGATAGTTTTGAAGTTCGTCGCAGCACTTTGCTATAACTTTAGAACGTTAAAACATATGATAAACAAAAATAAGTTTGACCAAATCAAGCATAAAACAGAAGCCATTGGCTTGAAATAACCGTTGCAAATTAAATAAAATTTTAATTAAGCCTCTTATTACGTCGGAGAGGCTCAAATTATCCAATCTACCACGAATTAGATCAATACGTTAATGTGAACTTCTTAATTAAGAGAAAAAACGAGAACCAAGCATCTTATTTTGCACTTAGAACCAACAAGCATGTTAAAAACCCATTTCGACGATTTTAGCTTACACTCAATTATTCATATGTTTCGCTTTGATATTAATTTAGTTTGTGTCTTTATTTTTGCAAAAGAAGAGAATCAAACTCCCAACATGAAAAAAGAGCTTTCAGCTAGAAGAATCACCAAGGTAGAAGATGATGCAACTTCCAATTTACCAGTTTACGTTCACAGGAAAGTTACAAAGGTAAGATTTGTAAGCTCAAGATAATGATTACCTAGAGGGACATTCTTAATGAATTTTTATTATTATTGTAAAATGACTTTTCACAGCGCCGCAGCTTAGTGGAAGCGCCTACTTACCCCAGGCTGAAAAGTTTTTGGAGATTAAATTCCAGCTTCGACTCAGTGGACGAAAGAAAAGATGAGGCACAAGATGAACCAGAGAAGGTCCATAGAGATCATTACCGTATTAAATCTATTAGAGTAAGTGATTTTAAAGGCAATTTGGTACCGGAGTAAGATTAAACTCACTTTAATGAAACTTTTCATTCACGTTTGATAGTCATCTCATAGAGGATTTTGGGATACTATAAGACATTTTGCTGGCTGTTCAAGAGATACTCCCGGCTTTTTGTCCTATGAAAACTGGATAGGGGTGCCAGGGAATTGCGATATTAATCATGCCATCACCCAGTATCTCTCATGGTGTTTCAAAACCTCTTTATCAATATTGTTTCTTTCTCTGCTGTGTGTGTTCTTTATTCTAATATTGACTTTTTCATTTTTGATGATCATTGTTGGGGAAGCAAATCCTGAATGTTTTGATCCTGTTTTCGGCGCAGAGGGTACTCCTTTTTCTGATGCATATGCTTTAAGCTGGACTACCTTTACAACTGTGGTGAGTATTAAATCAAGTAAACTTGGTCATTCTAAGATATTTTTGTAAAAAATGGCTAAACTTCGCCCAACTGAAAATATTCAGGGTTATGGGAACACGTTTCCAGAACATGGTAAAGGAAGTGAAGACTCTAATGGAGATTATAGTGAGGAACATGGATACAAGATATGCTTCTGGTTGCAATTTCTGTGTTCACTTGAGGCGTTTGTAGGGGTTGTTTTTGCTAGTATATGTGGTGCTCTAATTTTTTCAAAAGTTCTTCGTATTCAATCTTTGGCTCCAGTACTTTTCAGTGATCCAATTATTGTAAGATATGGAAGAGGAGTTCAAAAAGCGTTTAGACAAGATTTGCCACCTGGAAAGATCCCATGCCCAGTATTATCCTTTCGAATTGCTAACGTCTACAGCGATAGACAAGGTGGAGAGTTAATAGATGCAAAAATCCAATTAAAAGCCATTTTTACTTCGAGAAGTGAGTGTGATGATTTTGATAGCGAAGAATCGTCTGATAGTGAACATATGGTTATGGATGAAAATCCAAATAACTGCGAAGGTGATGATGATGATGATCAATTGACAGTAGCTCTTAGTGGGGAGGCAAGCGTGAGAATTGAAGAAGATCCTGGTTCCAATTTTGATGTCCAACGGACCTTCTCAAAAATAGAAGTTGATGCTCATGAAAACCCATTCTTTAAGAGAATATGGACAGTAAATCACATCCTTGACCAGAACTCCCCACTTGTTGTTCCACATGTTCGAAGAAGAATACTCGAAAATGAAGGTTATTGGCCTCCTTATCTTAATGATGCAGAATCAGTCCGTGCAAGTGTACAATTTAGCCAGATATTTGTGAATGTTTCTGCTATATCAATAGTTAGTGCTAATGAAGTGTATGCACAGCACATGTATCATTACTTTGATATGAATGTTGGTTTCGACTTTGCGCCAGTATTAACAAGAAGTTCCAAGCATCGCCTCCAAATACGCTATGATATGTTAGGTGATGTTGTTGTACAAAAAGGAGGCGGTAACGAAAGCTTCCTTTCAGACGATGAAGAAGAAGCAGAAAATGGAGTCTTGAGAAATTTCTCTGGGCACCTGCAGGTGCTAAAAGTAGTTGATGAATAAATTGTTTGAAACTAATAGATATTTTATTATTAAGTAGTGAAAGTATGACAAAGATAATATTTTAGTTGGATCCTTGTTTTCAACATTTTTTCTGATTACCAAATTTATGTAACCATGCTTCCTTTTCCATCTTAAGTGTTTCCTTTTGAAGAAAATCTAATCTCTAATTTTTGCACAACCACGCAATTCAAACTGTTCTTCAATCTGTTTTACATTACAAAGGGCAGGGAAGAAATGAATTTGTCCACCTCCTACTTTATCTAACTGACCGGGGCCTTCTTCCCACATATCCTAAAGTAACAAAAACGGTGATGTTGAGGGTTTTGAAAAAAATGGAAGCAATTCAAGCAAAAAAATGTGGCTGGTTTTATTAGTTTGTAATGAGACTTACGGAAGGAGTTTGTGATTCTTTGAAATAGACCAAAATAGGAAAATTCACACTGGGGAAAAAATCATAATTCACAAAGGTATCATAATTCCATCTGTTAGCACCTCCAACAACAACATTCTCTCCAGAATCTTTTAGGTCCCCAGAGTAGTCATTCATGGTTTTCAACTCAAAAGCATCTTCGTCAAAAAAGAATCTGATGCGTTTTGTTTGGATTGTAAAGAGTACAGTAAGGAGGATAATAAAGGTTCCTAAAGTTCCTGCAACTATGACTGTCATCATTCATCATAATACAATTGGTTGATTAATGCAATATATTGCCATGACAAATTCAAATGAAGAGATTAAAGATCTGTAAAACCTTTTCACAGTGACATTTTGCAAACTTTACTTACCAGGTGTCGCAGCGACGATCAAAGCCCCTAGCAAACCTGATCCTAGAGCAAGATTGTAATTTGGCTCAATGACGACGTCAGGAAGCTTAGGCGCATCAGGTACAGGCTCCTCTTTTGGTTGAAACACATCCATGATGGATTGGAAGGGGTTTCCTTCATTCAAGCTTGTAGTAGAAAATGTACTAATGTTGTCATTCACGAAAGCAGATGGCTTCCTGTTGGAGAAAGAAGAAACAGGTTGAAAGGCATCTGTGGATGCTGTGATGAAAATACTGCTGAGTAGGAGGGCAGCAGCACAAGAAAACTTCATGATTGTTTTTATTAGATATAAATGATGAATGATGGTAGATCTAACTAATGATCTTTTATCTGCTGATGGTATGACTAAAATTAAGATCCAATCTACATCTGTATTCAGTTGAAAATGTGCATGATAAGTACAGTACGTCATCAACAATTTTTTTCATGCGGGGTATTTATTAATTGAAATTGGGAATGGGTTAATTTTGAACAAACGCTTCTCAAGATATTTTCATATGTCTTACAGCCGGTTTTACCCGTAAAGCCCTAAACACAAAAAACCATGTTCAACATGATGTCGAACTGACTTTTTTGGCAAACTCTTTTAACTGCATGCGTACTTCTTATAAAGATGTGATTTACAAACCAAAGGAAAAACAACGCAAGATGTCAAAAGCTCGTGCATCATAATCTATTTTCAGGTCATCAAGAGTGTTTCAGTATAGTCTCAAATTAGTTTCAACAACAATCATAATTCCATCTATATCTAATTCTCCTCAAAAATGTTCAAAAAGGTTCTCATTCTTACACTGGCATTGCCCTTTTCAGGCCATAGTTTCTCTTTAAACGCACCCTCAACGTTCTCTTCCAATACTGCACCTCCTAATCAATTAACAACACGCAAATTCAATAGTAAAACCACGAAAATCATGATGATGGACAAATCTAGAGACATTGACTCTAATGCCGAATTTTCCAGGAGAAATGCTCTCTCATCCTTTACAAAAAACTTGCTTCTTTTGGGAGGAGTCTCTTCCATGGCACTTACAAAAACACAACCAGCACTTGCAGAAGAGGCCGCAAAGGACACTATTTTTTTAACAGGTAAATCACCAAAAGTCCCAGGACAAAAGCCTAAAGATAAGAGTGATGTTTCGGGAACAAGAAAAGATCCCAAATTCCTTAGGTCTGTTTCCGATTGCAAGGTATGTTTATAGGTCCATTGTCGTTGATTTTGATATCATTATTATATCTTTCAAAAACCCTGATTCTTTTCCTTGTTTTGTATTGTATTCATTCTTAAATTTTTTTAGCAAAAATGTGATCTAACTCCTACATCTGATGGGCTATCTAGAACAAGAGAAGATTGTCTTTCTGAGTGTCAAGACATTTGTTGCACAACTTATGAGCAGTGTACTTTTGGTATTGTGCCACGCTTTTAAAATTCAAAATCATACTACGGATGGGTATAAAAATGACATAAGACCTTGCTATTACTATTATATTGAAACCAAATTGGTTCATCTTATAGAGAACGCTTTTCTTTACTGAGGTGTTATAATCTTACATTGCTTTGTTTGATAAATATGTATAATTGATCAATCCTCTTTAACTGAATCTAATAAAGAAATTATTCACTATGAACAAAAGAATTTCTTTAATTCAAATATTAAACAATCTCAATTTAATCAAGATATGGTTGATTCTATATCAGAAAGACAAATAGTATGACTGGGGTAAGGTGGGCAGCAGGTATCCCAGATACTATTCTAATTTTTTCAGAAAAATGAAGGGAATCAAGATAACAACGAAATGAACATGTACCAATTTCTGTCATTTAAGCGTTAAATTGTGACTTCCCTTTTTTCCACAAGAGGGACATAAACAGGGTCGTACATCTTTTTACTGATGTAATCATCCAAGTTGAACATATCGCGTTTCCTCAGTTTCGTGGCTTCACCGATCCTATAAGCTTCGCGGGCGACAGCAATTGCCACATTTTTTGATACCTCGCGAATATTTCCAATATGTGGAAAGACTTTTCCTTCCCCTAGCTCTTCATTTGTGACTGAATTTGCTAATGCTTCAGCTGCTACATAAAGCATACGGTCAGAGACTCTCGTAGCTCCAGCGACTGTTGCGCCTAAACCTAGACCAGGGAAAATGAACACTTCATGCAAAAAAAATGAAAATGTTTAGTCACAAGTTTAATTAAGAACAAAAAAAACGAAAGGACTTACTATTATTGCATTGAGTGGGATGGAACTTCCTTCCATCTTCCATTGTGACTGGATCAAATGGTGATCCACTTGCAAAGATGCAGCTACCATTGGTCCACTCAAAGGCCTGTTCAGCTGTACACTCTGCTTTCGAGGTTGGATTTGAAAGAGGGAATATAATTGGCCTTTCGCAGTGTTCATTCATTGTTGTAATTAGCTTTTTATTAAAAAGACCTCCAACGGTAGTCATCCCAAGGAGCATGGTGGGTTTATATTTTTCTACTATTTCTTGAAGTGGTAAGCCGTTGTCCTCATCGCGTGCAAATGTTGCTTGTTCAGGTGTTAGCTCTGCTTTTCGTTCCGATCCAAGAAGTCTACAGTCAAAGAAGCCGATCACATATACACATATGTTAGAAAATGGATAAAAGCAAAATACTCATATACAACGAGAGAAAAAGATTCAAGTGTGTCTTACCCTTTTTCGTCTGCTATAAAGAAAGCATTTTTCGCCTCCTCTGGTGTGCGTCCTTGTTCAATCATCGCTTGCATCAAAACTTGAGCTACCCCAATACCAGCACTTCCAGCTCCGGCAATGAGGATGCGTTGATCTCCCAATGCTGTCACATCCTCTCCCTTTGCCCTTAAACCTCCTAAGCACCCAGCAAGAGTTGTTGCCCCAGTTCCTTGGATATCATCGTTAAAACATAACACATCATTTCTATATCTATCCAAAAGCAGCTAAAGTAAACAAATACGACCAGAATGTTTAAGTTCATGCATGATCAAGCAAATAATATTGATTGCTGATACAATACGTACCTGAGCCTTATCACTAGAGAAGTCCTCAAATTGGATAAGCACATTTGGCCATCTATGATGGACTGCCTGAATAAATTCATCCATTGCTTGCATGTACCTTTCTCCTTTAGCCCTATTCTCTTGCACTCCCAGGTAAAATGGATCTTGTAGTAAGTCTTCGTTGTCAGTTCCCATATCAAACATAACAGGGAGAACACGATGTGGAGCAATGCCTCCTGCTGCACAATATAATGAGAGCTTTCCAATAGGAATGCCCATACCTTACAGTAAGTTTGACGGATAACAAAAGAGAAATCGAATTAAAAAAATGATTCTTGGTTAACCACAGAGTTAAAAATGAATATATCTGGAAAGTGATTATGTGACTAGAAATCGATAATATGAATAACAATGTATATTTGTGCATACCATTTGCTCCTAAATCTCCGAGACCAAGAATTCTTGATCCATCTGTAACGACGATGACATGGACCTAATATTTACATTGCGAATCAAAATGAAAAAAAGCATATGAATTAATTATGTCATTCCATTTTTATCCAAAAAAACACAAATAACTTACATCTTTGTGAGGCCAATTATATACCATAGCAGCCATATGTCCACGATCCTCCTGAGTGAATTCATGTCCAAATTTTATTATGAGAAACTTCATGAATTGTACAATTTCAGGTCAAATAAAATACGAAGCAGCAAATTCTTACCTCACAGAAATACATTCCTCTGGGCCTTCTAAACCTGGTTGCAAATTCATTACAGGCTTGCCCAACAGTAGGAGTGTAAATAAGCGGAGCCATCTCTTCAATATGATCTAAAATTACGCGATGGTACAAAGTTTCATTGCGATCATGCAAATCTTCAAGAATCAAGTATTTTCGAATAGGGCTTGTCTCCTCTCTTACAGCAGCTAGAACACGATCTTTTTGCAAATGAATATTAAGACGACGCGGAGGCAACAATCCACGGAATCTAAGCCTATCACGTTCTCCCATTTTAAATGCTGTGCCCTTATTAAAGAGAGGATCAGTCAAAATGTCTGAAGTTTGTTCAATTTTTAAGTATGAGCGCAAAAATTTTGTTTGAGCAAATATTGAAAATTTTCTGCGCAGTAGCCTTCATTGTAATTAAAAATTGACAAGTGCAGCAACATGCCAATCATCTTCCATTAGAATACTCACCGGGTCCTCTCACTTGAATTCGAAGAGGGGCGAAAAATTGCCGCTTGCAACCAGCCCATTCGCCCTCAGTTTCTTCTTCCACATCGCTGTGCAATGCAATGTCACTTCTTTCGATCATACTTTCTGTTTCGTCATCATAATCTTCAAATTTTGAACTAAATTGACGAGTTCCATCATAAGAAGAGGCCGAAAAGGCTCTACCTGTAAGTCCAAGAAGATTTCTTTTGACACTTCGAAATGAGTGAATTTGATTCAAACGTATCATTGCGTTTTGTTTTGGCTTTTGAAGAGGAGAATGTGGTGAAAGCTTATTTTATGATGCCTAGGTTGTCGACGTCGTGTATCTATTGAGACTGTAGCTTCCAGATTATGATGTGAACACGACCAAGATATGGTGTGTTTTGACAGCAGTTTCAAGTCGTACGTTATGATGATATGTTTCTCAATTTGACTCTTGGAAATGTGTCAACACCCACGTACATATTAATTCATATAAAGTATACACAATGACAAAGAAAAAAGGAATTCCATAAATTCACACTGAACAACTAAGGAATTCTAAGTAATATTTCGAATTTAAAACTTTTTAGGATATCTTCTTTCATGTGCAAGCATATACATCATTACAATAATTACGGAAAAACAGCATTGCATCTTGCTTAAGTATAATTTCGAAATCATAACTTGACATAACATAATATAACACTCCAGCTACCTTTAGGCGATAAGAACTCATTGCGTCATATTATTTATTGATGAGGTGCAAAAATCCTCGACGTCATAAAAGATACATGTAGAAGAAAACGATATATTGAGAATGCTTTCGCAAAATTATTATGACAAAGATCGCTTACATCATTCAATTTCATTTCATGCACACGAAAACGTACCGAAAATTATTTTGCACGAGAATGTTCCGATCCATTTTACATGCGGTCGTGATGTCTCCTGCAGTCACCTACTGTCGTTCGAAGGGTTCATCAAAAATATAGTGGGACAAAATAAACACTCCATATAACTAATGAAAACTCCAGTCAAGTTTTTTAGAGCGCACTGTAATTATCTAATTCGAAACATTCTCCGAGAAATTTTCTATTCAACAAACGGAATCTAAAGTTTGAAAAAGTTTCACTCAAAGAAAATGTTTATGAATTATAAGTGTATTTCGAACTTGTTGCTCGGGATGAGATATACAAAAATATATGAATCATTATTAACAAGCTAGCTTGAGCCTGATTGTTTCATTTCATTGAAGAAAGATTTGAGTTGAAAGAGAAGTTTTCCGAAGGAAGATGCTGTCTTTGGTTGTGTCTCTCCATGTCGGAGCCATTGAGGCAGGCTTTTCCACACTCTGGTGTCTGAAACATATCGAGTATCAGCCAAAATTATAGCAGCGTAGTCATTTGAGTGACGAATCGCACGTCCAATGCTTTGATTCACTGCTCTCATACAAAGATTATGATAATATGATTGTCCCGAAATGCCAGTTGAATTACTCCTTTTCCTATCCAGAGATTGCATTTTTTCCCGTAATTCTGGATCCGTTATATCTGCATAAGGCAAACCTACTACGAAGACACATCTAGCCATGTCATCTGCAAAATTAATACCTTCACTCACTTTACCACCAACCACACAAAATATAATTGCACCTCCAGTTTTCTCAGATGTTGCATCGAGAGAATAAGAAGTTAGTGTTTGGTCAACGTCTCTTGAATTTTTTGGTTCACGATGAATGGCTTTCCTTCTCTTAATCTGTTCTAGAATTCCAACTTTTCGCCATCTACGCATTAAATGAGCCTCGTAGGCATAACTAGGAAGAAAAACAACAAGACCGTTTGGTACAACATTGCAGACATTGACTAATGTTCTGCCAAGTTCATCGCACAACTTCTCTGAATATCTACTGTTATGCCGAAAATCTAACTTGGTGGATGTGGGTCCTGAGGTCACACACATTGTAAATACATTTGATGGGGAAACAACATGTCCACAAGAAAATGTTGTCAAATACTCTGTTATGGATGAAAAGGGGGTTGAGGAAACTTTACCAGCGTTTTCGTCTGCTTCAGTTGCCTTCTCTAATAAATTTGGAATAGTTGAGCCTAAAAGCTCAGATGAAATGTGAACAAAAGGGCGAATGGTACCTCCTACTAAGGCAACTGCATGAGATTCAGTAATAACATTTTCAAACCTAGATGAGGGGTCAAGCAGTACGTATCGAAAAAATGGCGGAATGTATCCTGATTCAAATTTGAATTCTTCATTACTGTGTTCAGGCCACTCCGCCACAATTTTTCCGTCTTTGCTTCTCATGTTCAAACATATGAGGAAATTGCGAACGATTGATAGAGGAGATATATGCTTTGAAAGGTGTTCAGAATGTTTTGTATTTGTTGTTGTCTCGGCTAAGTTAGATGCAGACATATTCGATTGATTTAGAAATGCTGCAAATCCAATAAGCTTTTGTGGCAATCTTGACCTTTCCAAATATCTATCAACCTTAAAAAGATTTATATTGTCCAACTTTAATTCGAAGAGGAGTTCAGTTGTTGACATTAAAATTGAGTGCTTGGAACCATCTATCTTCTTCTTTGATTTTAAATACTCTATGATAGAAGTTGTGCATCTTCGTAGTTGTCCCAAGTAAAATAAATTTCTTGCTGATAATCGACTTGAATATTTTTTAACGTATAAAGACAATTGATCCATGGCTGCTTCTACAATTGATAAAGTGAGGCAGCAAGAATGAATGGAACGAAGCGCTTCCGGGATGTTATGTGCCTCATCTATAATTACAAGCGACTTTTTCAGCGAAAGTCCAACAGCATTTCTTGCTTCCTTTGAAAGCAAGGTATTATAAGGAAGCACAACTATTTCTGCAGCTGGTAACGATTCCTATTACAAATCATCAATAAAATAATGAATTTTGCAAATAAATCAACACGAAAAAAAGAAACAGAGCAACACATTCGTATAAATAAAAACTTACTCTCGTTGCATAATATGAACACGAATGAGACGCCGAACCTAATTGTGCAAGGTCTTCTATATCTGAAGGTTCTGCGAGCATATGAACTGCAAGTGCAGATACTGCATCTCGGGATGAAAGTAGAGGGCATCCCTTTACATTGCTTTTATTCATACTTGTACGCTTCCTTTTGTTTAAATTCAAATCCTGAGTGTTTGCCTTTGTTGAAGATATACCTTTCTGCAAGTCTAAACAATGCTCGGTAATTTTTGCTTCACTTTTGTGCGACAAACCACGTCCTTCATTACTTTTAATACCTAGCACTTCTTTGTTTCCGCATAATAATTTGCGACTGCCAAGAGCAACAATGCGAATTGACTTCCCCCATTTAGTTCGTCTAACCTCAGAAACAAATTGGCTAAGTTGAGAATGTGTACGAGCTGCGTATATTATTTTGCGAACTCCACTGCCAGGTTTGACACCTCCAACTGTTGGGTAATCTCCATCAGACGAGTTAATTTTTTTATATGGCTCCATTGATGTTATAGTGTCTGATGATAGATCCATGGATATAGATTTAGAACCATCAAGACAAGCACCTTCTATTAAGCTTGACAGACTAGTAGTCTTACATACAGGTTTTCGATTCGATGAATATTCACTGTCTATAGAAGAGTCGTCACATTCGTTTTCTAATTCATCTTTCTCATCTGAATGATAGTCGTCAACACAAAAATCTTGTTTTTTATCAGATGATGTTGTACCAGATTTGATGATTGTTTTCTGTTTTTTTTTTCCTTTCATTTTTTGTCTATGTTTTTTTCTTTCTGTCATTAACGCAGCTGTTGCTGCTGCTCGAACTAAATTTTCTCTCGCACTTTTTCTCTTCTGTGTAATATCTATTTTAAGTCTGCTTCTGTTCCCTGTTTTTGAAATCGAAATGTCATGAATCTTGGAACGTATGCTTTGTAATTCCTGCTCAAGCGCTCTACGAGCTGATTTCGCTTTTATTTTACATTTGATTCTATCCTCATTTTCTTTTCCTTCTTGAATTGTTCTTGGGTCTGCCCAGTCACTTGCATAGGAATCTAGCCAATCAGTTGATTTTTTTCTTGACGTGTTGTTTCTTTTGCTTTCAATGTTGTGACTTGAATTAATAACAGATGTATCAAAATGAATATCAGCTTTTTCTTTGTACTTTAACCAAGCTAAAGAGGCACATGCTAAGGAGAGCGATTTCCCAGTTCCTGTAGGACTCTCCAAAAGCATTACCCGCGATGTATTTTGAGACTTTCCCTCAACAGGATTGATCTCTGTTTTTTCACCTTCTTCATCAATAGTTTTCAGAGATTGGAGCAAGGTATTCATGAGAGCCTCTTGTTGTGGATAAGGTGTCTTATATGGAAAAGGAACATCGCTGACCGTTGGAAACTGTGGTATGTCGGACATATCAAATATATCTCATGAAGGTTGTCTGCACATAAAATACCTTTGGCGAAGAGAATAAAGGTTCGATGAAAGCATCACAAATCATACTAAGAGCGTATGTAGAAAATGGTAAAAGCAAAAGAACAAAAGATTAATTCTGAAGCAAAACAATAAACAAAACAATAAAAGTGGTGGTAACCATATTCACATACATTGGCATCTATAATGTGATCATCAGACTTGGGGGAGAAGCACATGAATACTTAAATTGTGCAGGTGAATGGTTGTCACGACAGAAAAAGTAGATTGAGACAAAAGATGACATCGGTGGGATTTGAACCCACGCCAACTAAGACAACGGCCTTAACGTTGCGCCTTAGACCACTCGGCCACGATGTCGTTGTGATGGAAAGGCTCGTTGCAATATAAGAAACACACATATATCCAACATCATCAAATTTTGAATGAAAAAGGTCTTACGATTTCAATCTATTCATCTTGTGAGCTTGGTTTATTTGGTAGTCAAAGTGATGTTGTCATTTTTTATTCTTTAACATCAATAATTTTCTGGATTAAGTTTTCTTTGGTGTTTTGTGACCAAATTTCTCTGATTCTAGTTTCATTTAAAGATAAGTTTTCTATGTATTTTTTTGTTATGTAATGAAATCTTATTCATGTCTTGTCTCTCACCACATCCAACCATCTCGACAAAAAAATTGGGCAACTTTGGTCTAGATAAAGAAGCAACCAATGAATTTGTTTCCAGAGACAATTGTCATTGTTATATCACTAATAACTTGCAAGACATAATAAATAAGACTGGACGCTACAGAGAACAAGGGGGTTCATGTTGGATATGGGAGGGTTGAGAGGAACAGAAGTTGGAAGAAGTGGTGCATCAGCTCAGACTTTCACTCCAATCAATTATTCTGATACAAGAAGTTATCTAAGTACTCCATCATTTTGTATGATGGTATTCTGGTTACAGGTTGCTCGATTGTTCTGTCCTTTATGCCAATGGAATTAATGTACTGCAACATTTTTCTCATTCACCTTGCTCGCATGTTGACTTAGCATTGGCTTGTTTATACACAATGTCTGCTCGTCCTGTTCATATGTATATCCTTTTCTTCAAATTAGCCCACTTCCAAGGCCAATATTGTCCTTCAATTTTCATCACATTGTACCTCAAGATTCCCAACCTCCTTCCCGTTAGACTCAATACTACTACTATCATCTACTGCATATTCATCAAATGCTCTCTCAGATCGTATAACATCCCACATTGACATTTCATCATCATGTCTCACAAATGTAATCGCTGTTGGTATGTGAGTTGGATTTTCTTCCATGATGTCTTCTTTTCTCTACTCTCCTTCACATGTCCATCATGTGCAAGCTCATTCAACACTGTTAAAGGAGAAGCTATACTTGCATCTTTACTTTTGCAATTCCAACTGTCTTCAAACAAATCATCTAAGAACTGTTGATTTTCAATTTATGTCGGGTTTTCCTAGGACAATCAATCGTCGGAATGAGTTAACCTTCTATAGATAATTGAAAATAGGTGTTGAAGACTTCACTTGTTTTAAACGGTTTGGATTTATTTTCAATTAGTATGTTTAATTCTATCCCAGCATTCATCCGTCGTCTTTAGTTTCGCTAAAACTAACTTTCTTCATCTTATTTCTCACTACGTCAGCGTACGATCCTCCGTACTTCATAGGCTTAGCTCCCTCCTTAGCAATTACTGGATTTGGCAAACCATCACATGTTTCACTCTTTTCTCCAACACGCTCCTCATGTGGCTTGTCCGACAAACCCATGATTGCATCCCTCATCTTTCGAAATAATTTACCTTGTAGAGGCTTAGGAAAGTAATCCGCTAGCATGATGTCCGTCCTGCAATGCTCTATACTGATATTCTCTCTCTTTGTAATAATTTTTATAAAGAAATATCTTATACATATATGCCTAGATTTTTCTCCACATCATGATTGTCTACCATTCTTCTCTATCCTTATCGCACTCTCATTATCCTGGTAATATATATTTGTCTTTATCACATGTCCTTGTGCTTCTATGAATCTCTTCGTCCACACACTCCACGGTAAGAAATCACTAGCTCCCACGATCTCCGTTTCGGTTGAGCTCTTAGTATTTAACTTCTATTTTGTTGATTTACTATTGATTACTCCAGGACCCATAGAGGTTAATCCTCCTGTGTGCCATCGCATATCGTTATGCGTACCATACAATGCGTCCACCCAAGTTTGTATCGCATCTAATCGATCTGCTCCTACTATTCTTGGCATGTTGATTGTCCCCTTTAAATACTTCAATAACCTGCCTAATTTTACCCAATCTTCTTCAGTGCTTTTTGATACTCTAGTACAAAGAAATGAGATAACCAAATTGATGCCTAGTCACGCTCTCTTTGATACATATAGAAATTGATGGACTGATATCTTGTATTCAATAAGAAGACTCTGAGTTAGTAGAGATACTTCTACCATGACATTTTCCTTCGATTTACAAGTGTTGTGAGATGGGAGGACTTCGTGCTTGCCTTTGCAAGAATCGTCCTCCTGCCATGACCAAAATTGGAGATCATGTATTGATATGGGTTGCTTTTTGATTTTTTTATGATGAGAAGATTCTTTTTGTCCTCACGATGTTGATATGGATTGCATTTTGTTTTTTATTTTGGATATGCTTTGGAGTTGGTTTTCATGTTTCTTTGATGGTATCGTAGTATGTTGGATTGATTGCTTTAGCGTTTGCACTGCTTTATTGAAAAATCGTTTTTTGCTCGATCGATTGTATCCAATTTTTCGTTTTAAAAAAAATATTGACGAATATACAAACTACTTTATCGGCTGTGGGCCCCCCTAATCAAGGGCGGGCACAAGCCCCCTACAGTTCACTGTCATTCTGTCTATTAGGCAAAAAATAAAAATTTACCCGAAAAATAGAAGTAAATTATATCCATCATGAAGATGAACATTGAGGCAGAGATGATCATTCAATTGTATACAGCTCTGAATACAAGTTTTTCTAATAGGGAATCTAGGGTCTCTAAATATCACTCCCCTTTAGACATAAGTAATTTCTTACTTAGTATGATTTATCCTAAATGAATGTTCGTAATTGAATATTATTTTTCTAAATATTAAACTTAAATAATACTTTACTGAACAGATTTTCTATGAATTTGAAAATTTTTTATTTGGCCCAATTCCTTCTCCTTCCCGAGATATTCACGTTTTAAAATTAAGCTACGCGAAAAAAGTTTTTTTGTTTTTGATGTTCCTAAAAACCGTATGTACGTAGGACAATACGAGAAAAAATCTTTTTGAATTTCACGAACTCAAGTTTTCTTCTTAGTACGTTTTTTCCTCAATAAGACAGACAGAATGATTATTTTCGGTAGAGATCTGGATGCTAGTTTTCCTTTTTTTCCGGGACGAACGGTTTTTTTTTCCCCTCGAATAGACAATTGAACGAGCGACAGATGACTTGATGTTAGTTCACTTTTTTCCGGGACGAACGGTTTTATCCTCAATAAGACAAACAGAGTGATTACCTTCGACAGAGATCTGGATGCTAGTAATTTTCCTCTTTTTTTTCCGGGACGAACGGTTTTTTTTTCATTTAATCAAACGGATGAACGACAGATGACTCA